>VAPL010783285.1_pt1 | contig 12618 bp, 10 predicted proteins | sample 3395061 | NCBI WGS metagenome assembly VAPL01 (sample SAMN08290444, study PRJNA428436) | hydrothermal vent metagenome | isolation source: Deep-sea hydrothermal vent chimney 2 | place: Pacific Ocean: Juan De Fuca Ridge | depth 2182 m m
CATTGGCTCAAGCTTAACGAGAGTGTATACCATACAAAATACAGGGGGCGCCGTTTTAAATATCATTGGGTCAGGAGTTACTTTTGATTTTCCCCCAAGTGCAGAATACGCTTTTGATTTTACAGGGTTTAGTACCTCAATAGCTCCTGGAGGCTTTACTACCTTCTCTGTAATTTTCACTCCCACAGTAGTAGGAAGTGTAAATAGCGGTATCACTATTGTAACAGATGATCCAGATGCGGAAGCTAGTTATACCTTTAGTATTACAGCAAATGGAATCTCATCTATTCAAGATATTAACGTTCAAGGTAATAGTACTGACATTGCAGATGGAGATACGACACCAGACTTAGCAGATCATACAGATTTTGGAGACGTTATTGTAGGTGCAAATCTAACCAGAGTTTATACTATACAAAATACTGGTGGGGCAGTTTTAAATATTATTGGTACAGGAATTACATTTGATTTTCCTCCAAGCCCAGAATTTGTATTTGATTTTGCAGGATTAAATACCTCTATAGCTCCTGGTGGTTTTACTACATTCTCAGTTATATTTGCACCCACAGTTCTTGGTGCGGTAAACGGAGGAATTACAATTGAAACAGATGATTCAGATACAGAAGCTAGTTATACTTTTAGTATAACTGGAAACGGAATTTCAGATCCAATTACAAGTGCACAATTATTAATTACCCAATATTACGAAGGTACAGGTCCAAATGATAATTGGATAGAAGTAAAAAATATTTCAGCAACCACAAGTTTAGCCAATGCGTACCATTTAGCACTATATGAAGACTTAGAAGGGACAACGTCAGGGTTTATTTCTACAAGCCCACCAACCATATCAGTTGCTATTCCAACATTAAATGCTGGTGAAGTAGTATTGTTTAGAAGAGGAGGAGGCGCATCAATTAATCTAGGTCCCGCTTCTATTGAACCCAATACCGAAGTTTGTAGGTTTAATGGGAATGATATTGTTTTAATTTCTACTACTAATGGTGTAAACTGTTATAATGATAGAATTGATATTATGGGTGTCGTAGGTGGTGCATCTGCTATTACATGGGGAGCAGATACTTCTTTAATTAAAGGTTGTGGAACAGATGAAGTGCCTACAATTATCTATGATGCTGCTGGTATTGCCTATAATGCTAATCAATATATTGAACTAACACTTGCAGAAGTTGCCAATGCTAATGTCCTAACAAATATTGCCATAGGTACCCAAACTGTTGGCGCAATGACTTGGACAACTTCATGGGGAGGCGTTGAAATACCAGATAAAACGAAGGATGTAATCATTGCAGGAACTTATAATAATGCAAACGGTTCCTTTGAATCTTGTAATTTAACAATCAATGCAGGAGCAACTATAAATTTAGATAGTGGAGGAGCCGGTTCAAATTATGTTTTAGTTGCAGAGAATTTAACAGTCAACGGAACATTTATTATTGGAGACACGGAAGCCTTGGTTACTGTTAATCCAGATGCTACGATGTCTGGAAGTGTTGAAAAACGAGAAGTGACTACATCTTTAAACAATTTTAGAGATTTCACCTATTGGTCATCTCCAGTAAGTACAACCATTGCTTCAGCTTTTAGTGGTGTTGATGCAAATAGAATATTTCAATGGGAATTACCTACTACTACTCCTAATTTCTGGGGAGATTGGTCACTAGCCTCAGGTGCTATGACGTCGGCTAGAGGTTATATTTCTGAAGCGCCAAGCGGAACGCCAGATGGAGGTACACATGCCGTTTCGTTTAATGGAACACCAAACAATGGCACTATAGGTATTGTTGTTGGACATAATAATGATGGTTTTGGAGATTCAGATTTTAACTTGATAGGTAATCCTTATCCTTCAGCAATAAATATAGATGAATTTATACAATCCGTCAGTAATAATGATATAGATGGAACTATTTGGTTATGGACGCACAATACAGCAATAGATGCAGGTGCTGGTCAGTTTTTAGGATTAGATTATGCTACTTATAACTTAACAGGTGGTTTATCTTCGCAATCAGGAAGCCCTACTCCAACAAGTAATATTGGTTCATCTCAAGGCTTTTTTGTGAAAGCTGTAAGTGGTGGTCCTGTATTTTTTGAAAATAGTATGCGTTTGTCAGGTGGGAATACGCAGTTTTTCAGAGCTCCTGATGAAAAAACAACAACAGATACTCCAATAAAAGATAGAGTATGGTTACACGTAGAAAGTAGTGAAGGTGGAGCTTTTAGCCAAATTTTAATAGGTTTTTTCGGGAATGCTACAGATGGTTTTGATAGAGGATATGACGGTACACGTTTAGGTGCCAGTTGGATTAATTTTTACTCTAAAATTGATACTCTACCTTATGCAATTCAAGGTTTAAGTAGTTTTAATATTGATAAAAAAGTGCAGATTGGGTTTGAAACCTATATACCCGATGCACTAAGCTATAAAATTAGTATCGATAATATTGAAGGTGCTTTAGAAGATAATGACTTATACTTAGTAGACAATGAGTTAGGTATCGTACATGATTTGAAATTGGCAGATTATGAATTTGATGTGAATGGAGAAGGTATTTTTTCTGATAGATTCACAATGCAATTCACCAATGAAGTATTGGCTATTGATGATTTAGAGCTAGATACTGACTTTGTTGTAATAAATGAAGATAACGTATTGCAATTAAGAGCTAATACTGTAATTAAACAAGTAAAAGTATATGATATGATGGGTAGATTGTTAATTGATACAAAACCAAACAATAGTGAGTTTAGTATCAATACGCATGCTATTAGAAAAGGAACAGTTTTAATAATAAATGCAACCTTTGAAAATGGTGCTGAAGTAAGTAAGAAAGCAATCAAATACTAAGTAAGAAAGATAACTTAACTTTATTATAAATAAAAATGCCTCGAATTTTCGAGGCATTTTTTTATGATATAATTTTTATTTTTAAAACATTTCACGTTCTGAAAAATGAAATGCACTTTCAATAGCAGCATTTTCACCACTGTCAGAACCATGAACAGCATTTTCTCCAATAGAAGCAGCATATAATTTTCTAATAGTTCCTTCCGCAGCTTCTTCTGGATTTGTAGCGCCAATTAAAGCTCTAAAATCTTCAACTGCATTGTCTTTCTCCAAAATTGCAGCAACTACAGGTCCACGTGTCATATACTCCACCAATTCACCATAAAAAGGTCTTTCGCTATGAACAGCATAAAATGCCTTAGCATCTCTTTGAGTCATGTGTGTTAATTTCATTGCTACCAATCTAAAACCAGCAGCATTAATTTTTTCTAAAATCGCTCCTATATTGCCTTTTTCAACAGAATCGGGTTTGAGCATTGTAAATGTTCTATTTGTTATCATGCTATAATTTTCTTAAATCAGGTGCAAAAATAACAGTTTTTATGACAAGTCAAAGTTATACTGCCATTAATATTTTTGGCTAATACTATCCAAAAGAGTATTATGCAACCCTCTTAATTCCATAGTTACGCTATTAGACTGCAAATCAAAATTTAATATCCCAAAACTTTTTACACTAATTACTGTAGATTTTCTATATTCATTGGGCTCAAATGTATAGTTTTCATAAGAATGTGTTAATCCACTAGAAGTGAAATCATATAATGGGTATTTTAATCCTTCCAGATTTTTAGCTGAAATTTCAGATAAATGCCTATCACCAGACAAAATTAGGACTCCCTTTGCTTTAGAATCAACGATGATCTGTTGTAATTTTTCAACTTCATGTGGCATATTCCCCCAGCTTTCCCAACCATGTTCATGCGATAAAAACTGAATACTACTCATAATAATATTAAAATCTGAATTTGAATTTTTCAATTCACTTTCAAGCCAATTCCATTGCGTCATTCCCAGCATCGTTCCATTGTTATCCATATTAGGAATGTATCGCTTTTTTCCAGACGGATCTTCCGTCAAGGCAGTTCTAAAATACCGTGTATCTAATAGAATGACTTTTATACTTTTTTTGCCAATTTTAAATAGTTGTGAATGATATATACCTTTTTGATTTCTTCGAGCATCATTGATTGGTACATCTAAAAAATCCAAGAGCAATTGTTGAGCACTATCTTTTCGAATATATTCAGCACCACCATCGTTTATTCCAAAATCATGATCATCCCAAGTACCTAGTATGTCAACATTATTCTTAAAATTTGCGTAATTAGAATCATTCTTAACCAGATTATAATATGATTGCATTAATTTCATATTTTCAGTATCGGCATAAATAATATCACCTCCCCAAATCCAAAGGTTAGGTTTATTCTTTAAAATATCATTCCAAAGACTGTTAGGTGCATTTTGATGATTACAAGAACCAAATGCAATTGTAAAATTAGTGTTGTCATTAGCATTATTATTTTGATGCTGACTTGTTTTATTATTTGTACAAGAAACTAGAATTATAAGAGTTATAATAAAAAAAAGTGTTTTCATTTTTAAATGGCGATTTAGAACCTCTAAATTAGTTATTTAAGTCATACAAAATGCTAATTTATTGTATATTCGCACTCAATGAAAACGAAAGAGATTGAACATATAAAAGAACTTCTGTCGGTTCCGAAAAAAATTGCTATTGTATCACATAGAAACCCTGATGGAGATGCATATGGCTCAAGTTTAGGCTTATACCATTTTTTACTGAAGTTAAATCATGATGTTAACGTAGTATCACCTAACGATTGCCCTGATTTCTTAAAATGGTTACCCTCTCAAGATACAATTGTAGTATTTGAAAACAATCCCTCAAAAGGGACTCAATTACTCAAGGAGGCAGATATCATTTTTACATTAGATTTTAATGCGTTGCATAGAGTTGGTAAAGTGATGCAGGAAGTACTAGAAAATGTTTCTGCAACCTATATTATGATTGATCATCATAAACAACCAGATGATTACGCAAAGTATATGTATTCAGATGCTTCCATCTCTTCTACCAGCCAAATGATATATCATTTTTTTGAAAAAATGGGTACTGTAGATGATATTGACAAGAATATTGCCATGTGTTTGTATACAGGTATAATGACAGATACCGGATCATTCAAATATGCATCTACAACCAGTATTACGCATACAATAATTGCAGATTTAATAGACAAAGGCATAGATCACACTAAAATTCATAATCGCTTATATGATACAAATTCATTGAATCGATTACAATTGTTGGGTACAGCATTGAAGAATTTAAGGGTAGTAGATGAATATAAAACAGCCTACATTTCGTTATCACAACGAGAAATGAACTCAGTTAATTTTAAAAAAGGTGATACAGAAGGATTTGTTAATTATGGTTTGTCTTTAAAAGGAATTGTTTTCGCAGTCATTTTTATCGAAGATCAAAAGCAAGGAATTATTAAAATGTCTTTTAGGTCCAAAGGAAGTTTTTCTGTAAATGAATTTGCCCGAAGCCATTTTGATGGAGGAGGACACGAAAACGCAGCAGGAGGTAGAAGTGAATTGACATTAAAAGAGACCATTACCAAATTTTTAAAAATAGTACCCACTTATACGAATGAATTGCATAATTCTTATGAAGAATAGAATAGTATTATTAATAGTAATAACACTTATATTTTCGTGTGTAAATCCAACACCACGAAAACCAATAACTAGAAATTCATCTACTTTTTTAAATGAATCTATTCAGCGCAATAAAAAAGTGAATAAGCTTGAAGAAGCCGCTTTTTTAGATATTATAAAAAATGATTCTATACACCATTATATAAGTTCTACTAACGGATTTTGGTATACATATCTTGTTAAAGATTCAGTTGCTACTAAATTACCAGCAAGAGGTGATGAAATAATATATAGCTATACCATCAAAGATATTAATGGGCAAATCTTATATACAGAAGAAGATTTAGGTGAAAGAAATTATATAGTTGATAAACAGGAATTAATAACTGGTTTACAAGATGGATTAAAGTTAATGAAAGAAGGTGAGGAAGTAGCCTTTCTATTTCCTTCGCATAAAGCATATGGCTATTCTGGTTATCAAAAAATCAAATCGAATCAGCCTTTAGTTTATACAGTTAAACTTAAAAAAATAATAATTAAATAACAAAAATGAAGATTCATACTAATGTAAAAATTCTCGTTTTATTAGTTGCAATAACGATTGTTTCATGTAAATCTACAAGTTACCCTGGTTTAAATGAAGGTTTGTATGCAGATATAGAAACAGATAAAGGAAATATTATTGTACAATTAGAATACGAATATTCACCAATTACCGTTGCAAATTTTGTGTCGTTGGCAGAAGGGAATAATATGTATGTAGCAGAAAAATACAAAGGGAAACCGTTCTATAATGGATTAAAATTTCATAGAGTACTTAATGACTTTATGATTCAAGGAGGAGACCCTTTAGGCACTGGTTTGGGGAGCCCAGGGTATAAATTTGAAGATGAAAAACCAATACTTAAAGATAGTGCAAGTGCTTATATTTTTGATAAGCCCGGTGTTATGGCAATGGCTAATGGTGGCCCAGGTACTAATGGAAGTCAGTTTTTTATTACTCATGTAAAATACCCTAGTTTAAATGGTGGTTATACAGTTTTTGGACATGTAGTAACAGGACAACAAGTAGTTGATAGTATTGTTAAAGATGATGTGATGAATACCATTAAAATAATAAGAGTAGGAAAACAAGCTAAAAAGTTCAAAGCACAAAAAATATTTGGAGATTATTTTAAACGGTTAGAAGAAGAAGTAAAAATAAAACTTGAGAAAATAAAAAAAAACAAGGAAGAATTTTTAAAAATAGTAGAGGAGAATAAAACAAAAGCCAAGGAATTCCCTTCTGGTTTGAAGATGTTTATTACCGAAGAAGGTAGTGGCGTAAAACCTAAAAGAGGTGTTCAAGTTAGAATTAATTATGCAGTCTTTTTTACTGAAGGTAGTATGATTGCTACTAGTTATAAAGACAAGGCTGAGCAATTTGGTAAATATGAAGAACGTGTTGAAAACAAAGGTACATATAATCCGTTTACCAGAGTATATAGTGAAGAAGCTGCACTCATTCCTGGATTTAAGGAAGCCATGCTCAATATGAATTATGGAGATAAAGCGATGTTATTTATTCCAGCCCATTTGGCATATGGCTCGCAAGGAAACAGAGGTATTCCTCCGAATACAGATTTGATTTTTGAAATGGAGATTGTAGATGAGAGTAATGATTTATAAAATATTTTAAATCTTAGGAAGAGAACTCGAGTTTTAAAGAGGAAAATTTAATCTTTATTTTTTTATGGTATACTAATATTACTTAGACAATTTAGTATAAGTCGTCAATACTTTTTTAGCAGCCTCAAAAGGACTGAGTTTATGGATTTGAACTTGTTGTAATACTTTTGGTAATATTTTTTTTATTTCAGAATGATTGTAAAAATTATTCTTTAATTGTTCATTGATAGTTTCTAGTACCCAAAATGTATTCTGCTCATTTCGTTGTTCTTCAAAATAGGATGTAGATTTAGTCAGTTCAATATAAGTTTCAATAATTTTCCAAACAGTATCAATTCCAGTATCTTCAATGGCACTACAAGTAGTTACTTTGGGTTGCCATGTACTTTTTTTAAGTGGATATAAATGTAAGGCTCTTGAAAATTCAGCTTTCGCAAATTCAGCTTGTTTGGTGTTAGTACCATCTGCTTTATTAATTACAATAGCATCTGCCATTTCGATAATACCACGCTTTATACCTTGTAGTTCATCACCAGCTCCAGCTAGTTTTAATAATAAAAAGAAATCCACCATAGAATGTACCGCAATTTCTGATTGACCAACACCAACGGTTTCAATAATAATAGTATCAAAACCAGCAGCTTCACATAAAATAATAGTTTCACGTGTTTTTTGTGCTACACCACCTAATGATTTTCCTGACGGGGAAGGGCGTATAAATGCATTTTTATCTTTAACAAGCTCGGGCATTCGGGTTTTATCACCTAAAATACTTCCACGATTTATAGAACTACTAGGGTCAATAGCCAATACAGCAACCTTTTTACCTAAAGTAGTTAAAACTTTTCCGAAAACTTCTATAAACGTACTTTTTCCAACACCGGGTACACCAGTTATTCCTATTCGAACAGAATTATTTGCATGAGGTAAACAAGCAGTCACTATTTCAGAAGCTTTACCTTTATGTTTACTATTGGTACTTTCAATTAAAGTAATGGCACGACTTAAATAAATTCTATCACCTTTTAGTATATGTTTAACAAACTCAAGAGTACTAGGTAGTTTGTTTCTTGTTAATTTTATTTTTTGAATTGAAGTTTCATTTGTAGAGGCTGGTTGGTTAACTCCATCAACTTCATGCAACGCACTCGTATGTTTCTTTTTTTTGCCCATATATATCTGAGCTTGCCTGTAGTAGTCAGGAAAGCAATAATACCTGTAAATTTAAAATAATTATTTTTAGAAAAGTGCAACACTACATTTATTTCATCGTATTTAGAATAGAACTAACAAAATAGAATGAGTCAAACCAAATTTTTGCAATCTCGATTGATAGCTGAATGCAAAAAGAATAATCAAAAAGCTCAGTTACAATTGTATGACATGTATTGTAAAGCAATGTACAATACAGCATTTAATTTTGTAAAGAATGAAGCTGTAGCTGAAGATATGATGCAAGAAAGTTTTATGAAAGCATTTCAAAAAATAACTTCTTTTAATCAAGAAGTTTCTTTCGGAGCTTGGCTTAAAAGAATTGTAATAAACCAATGTCTGGATTGGCTAAAAAAAAGAAAGCTGAATATAGTTTCAATTGATACACAAGACCTTCAAATAGCTAGTGAAGAAAATTGGGAAGTAGATGATTGTATAACCATAGAATGTATTAATGAATCTATCCATAAATTACCTGATAAATATAAAGTGGTGTTAAAACTATTTTTACTGGAAGGTTATGATCATCAAGAGATAGCACAAATATTAAATATTTCTGAGGTTTCGTCAAGGTCTCAGCTATTTAGAGGAAAAAATAAATTAAAAGAATTGCTAAAACAATACAATTATGCCTAAAGATATAAGAGATATTTTAAAAGAAGCGCAAGCAAATTCAAAAGCACTAAAAGAGAATCACAGGCAACGGTTTGAACAACGTTTAAATCAATTGCATATACCTAAAAAACAAGGTTATTTCTTTTTAAAAGTTGCAGCATCTATTATAGTATTATTGAGTGTTGGTTATTACACTTTCTTTACCAATGTAGCCGATATAGAAGAATTGCCAGAAGATGTTAAAATTACAAATTGGAGTAGTATTTCTCCGGAAATGAAACAGATTGAAAATTACTATTTAACAGCTATTAATTATGAAATGGCCAGTATAGAACAGACGCCAGAAAATAAAATTATTTTGGATAGCTATTTAGAAAAAATTGCTGAATTAACAAATCAATACAAACAATTAAATATTGATTTGACCGAAAAAGAGATAAATGAGAAAACAATTAATGCTTTAATAACAAATCTACAATTAAGATTGCAGTTGTTACTGGAGTTAAAAGATACAATACAAGAAATGAAAACACCTAAAACGAATAAAGATGAAAGCACTATCGTATAAGATTATCCTAATTACCATATTAATTTTTACTACACTTTTAAATGCACAAACATTTGATAAGAAATACAAGCAAGAATTTAAGGTCAATTCAGATGTTGTGATTGATGTTAATACACGATATACTGATATTGAAATTGAAACATGGAACAAAAATGAAGTTACTATTGAAGCAACTATTATAATAGAAGGTGCTTCAAAAGAAAGAGCAGACGAAATTATAAAGAATTGGAAATTTAAAGCACTAGGTAATCAAGATGAAATTGAAATTACTTCAAAAACGATAAATTTTCTTACGAATAGTATAACTCATAATATAACGCATGGAGATAATAACATATTTGTTTTGAGTGATTTTGATTTCGATTTTCCCGAAGTTTCAGTTGGAAATTTATCTATTCTAGATTCATTACATGTGGTAATGCCTGATGCATTAAATTTTCCAGAACCTCTTTTTATTGCAGAACTTGAGAACTTCCATTTTGAGTTTGATACACCAGAATTTGATTATGAGAAATATAAAAATGATGAGAGTTATTTAAAGGAATGGCAGGAAAAAATGAAAAAAGGATTGGAAAAAATGCAAATTAAAATGAAAAAGAACTCAGCGAAGTTAAAAGCAGAATTAAAAGTTGCTCAGGAAGGAAGGAAAATAGCATTAAAAAAATATGCAGAACATCGTAAAGAAGCTATGAAATTAAGAAAGGAAAAACTAAAAGAAAGAGCAGAGCAACGTAAGGAGCTTATAAAAGTAAAAAGAGAGGTACAAGAAAAACGAAGAGAAGAATTAACCAAAAGACGTGTTGAAATTAAAAATATTTTAATTGATAGAGATAAGATTAAAATTAAAAGAATCATAAAAATTAAAGCCCCAAAAAATGCCAAATTCAATATGAATGTTAGGTATGGTTCTATGAGCTTTCCAAATTAAACTAAACTTTGTACTTTAATAGTTGGCTGTTCAATTTTTAAAGATTGAGCAGTTTTTTTCTTACTAAATAGTTAGTACCTTTATCGCTTCAAAATAATGAATAATATATGGAGCTTTACAAGCAGCAGCAACTAAAAATTTACAATACACTTAGCGGCAAAAAAGAAATTTTCAAACCAATAACAGATGGGTTTATAGGGATGTATGTTTGTGGACCCACCGTATATAGTAATGTGCATTTAGGTAATGTGAGAACTTTTATGAGTTTCGATATGATATACCGTTATTTCTTGCATTTGGGCTATAAAGTAAGATATGTACGTAATATTACAGATGCAGGTCATTTAACAGATGATGCCGCTGAAGATAAAATTTCAACCAAAGCACGTTTAGAGAAATTAGAACCTATGGAAATTGTGCAAAAATACACAGTCGATTTTCATGAAGTTTTAAAAGAATATAACTTTTTATCACCCAGTATAGAACCTACTGCAACAGGTCATATTTTGGAACAAATTGAAGCTATTCAAACCATACTTAAGAACGGATTGGGCTATGTTGTAAATGGTTCCGTATATTTTGATGTATTGAAATATAATGAAAAGGAAAATTATGGAATTCTATCAAAGCGAGTCATTGAAGATGCTATAGAAAATACGCGTGAATTAGATGGGCAATCTGATAAGAAAAATCCACAAGATTTTGCTTTGTGGAAAAAAGCAGAACCAGAGCATATTCAACGATGGAACTCACCATGGTCTGAAGGTTTTCCGGGCTGGCATTTAGAATGTACCGTGATGAGCACAAAATATTTAGGAGAACAATTTGATATACATGGAGGTGGAATGGATTTGAAGTTTCCGCATCACGAATGTGAAATAGCACAGGCACAAGCTTGCTACCATAAGACACCGGTAAATTATTGGATGCATACCAATATGTTGAATCTTAATGGAAAAAAAATGTCAAAATCAACAGGTAATTCCATTTTGCCTAGTGAGATTTATAATGGTAATAATGATATATTGTCAAAGGCATTTGGTCCAAGTATTACACGTTTTTTTATAATGCAAGCACATTATAGAAGTGTGTTAGATTTATCTAATGATGCCTTGGAGGCCTCAGAGAAAGGGTATATTAGATTGATGAATGCAGTACAGCAAATAAGTAGCATTGTTCCTGGTAGTACATCAAGTTTAGATATTATGACATGGAAACAAAGTTGCTATGATGCAATGAATGATGATTTTAATACTCCAATTTTGATAGCGCAATTATTTGAAGGAGTTAAGTATGTCAATTTACTAAAAGAAAATAAGGAAACAGTAACGACAGAAGATTTAGAAGTATTTAAAGCAACTTTGAGAGTGTTTGTTTTTGAAGTATTAGGTTTAGAAGACGCTACTTCTAATGATAATAGTGATAAGCTTTCAGGAGTAGTAGCTATGTTAATTGAAATGCGTAATGAAGCCAGAGCAAATAAAGATTGGATATTATCAGATAAAATTAGAGATAAACTATTAGAAAGAGGAATTCAATTAAAGGACGGAAAAGAGGGTACTACTTTTTCTGTAAATTAATACTGTCATTCTCCCTGAGCATAGTTTAAGTTTCTACAAACAAATAAACAAATCCACAATTAAACAAATTCTCACATATCCATTTATCCTACTAGTTCGTTTTTACCAAGTAGCAATATCACCATATACACCATCGAGTTGTAGATATACTCCAACATGCTCACATTATACGGTTGAGGCTTTGCAAAAACATGGGTTGTTTAAAGGAAGTTGGTTAGCGTTAAAGAGAATTTTTAGTTGTCATCCTTGGGGAGGTAAAGGTTATGATCCAGTTCCAGAAGCAAATAAGAAAGAAAATGAGAGCTAAATGTTATTCTGTATATATTGAATGAGTTGGAATTTTGTTAAGCAGTTAGTTGTTTCTTTTTCAAATTAGTATTTTTCAATAACCCAATAACCCAATAACCCAATAACCCAATAACCCAATAACCCAATAACCCAATAACCCAATAACCCAATAACCCAATAACCCAATAACCCAATA
>VAPL011142584.1_pt1 | contig 12605 bp, 9 predicted proteins | sample 3395061 | NCBI WGS metagenome assembly VAPL01 (sample SAMN08290444, study PRJNA428436) | hydrothermal vent metagenome | isolation source: Deep-sea hydrothermal vent chimney 2 | place: Pacific Ocean: Juan De Fuca Ridge | depth 2182 m m
ATGCCACCCACGGCAGGTGAAGGCATTGGTATTGACCGGCTGGTCATGTTGTTTACTGATTCGCCGTCTATTCGTGACGTGCTGCTGTTTCCGCATATGCGACCGAAGAAATTGTCGTAAGTGTCCTTTGATTGAAATAGAGGTTCATACAAACGAGAAAGGTGTCTGTTTTTTTTGGCCGAAGTGTTATAAATGCAGAAGTAGCAAAGGCATGGAGTACGCAGAGGAAAAACATTTCAAAAATATTTTCTCTGCGCCCTTTGCGGTTCTACGTTAAACTTCCCTTGCCTTCATCACAAATCCACTTTTCTGAAGCGATTAATGAGCCTTATTAATGATTCAAGTCAAACAGCTCTGATTGTAAGGGGTTGTTGGCCTGTTCCCAGAATGCGGGATCGGTCCGACTCACGCCATAACGTTCGATAGATTCTACATAATCTTCATGGCTACGAATATTGGTAGAGTATTGGCTGAATTTACCAATTTCTGACAGAGCCACGGAGAGAAAGAAATTGGGAGTAAGAGTCCTCGACTTAGTTCACTATGGCCATCAAATTTTGTCGATATTATTTACACTTTAGAAAGTCATGATATACCGTATTTTCATAACCTATTGATCAGTAATGTTATTATAGTAATGGCATATTTAATGCTTCAGCTGAAACCCATAAAATTAATTATAAATTATTAGAAATCTGTAGTTTTTGTTGGGAAGGGTGTTGGTTTCATGCCCTTGAGCTTGTGACAAATCGATAACGGTTACAAGCTAAAACATTACGCAATGTATATTTACTTGAAGTTCATTCCAAGGGAGTCGGAGATTGAACAAGATAACTAAATACGGTGCTATTTTACTTTTTCTGTTGATGCAATTTGTCGTTAGCTCTGCTGGTGCAGCCATCATTTCCATAAATCTGAACGATTTTTTTGCTGATCCATCCGTTACGGTTAATACGGCTGGAACGTCGGCCAGTATTAGCGAAGACTTATTTTTCTCCAGCTCCCTGTTGGCAAATGACCCGGGGCTGGGTGATCCAAATATCATCATCCCGAATATTGGCACAACGCTCAGTTTTTCTTATAATTTTACAGAAGCTGTAGGGGAAAATAATGAATTTGGTGTCTTTGTCGTAGATGGTGCGACAGGTGGAAGTGCAGGAAGTGCTTTTGAGCTTTTTACACAAGACTCAAGTTCTGGAACAATTTCATTCGATTTAACATCACTGGCCGGGCAAACGTTAGGGTTACAGTTTTCGCTAAGCGCGCTTTTTGGTGATGTCGGACTTGATTCTCTCGTCACTATTTCTAATGTGTTTCTGCAAACATCGGATGTAACGATAGTGCCGGAGCCCTCAACGCTACTGCTGTTTTTCATCGGTTTTATATATTTTCTTTTGTTGGAATCAAGGCGAAATAACTATCAATGAACCCCTTGATAAATCAATTTTATAAAAGAACAAAAAAACTGCTTTAATGTAGTATGTTGTAATTGCAATAATAAATTTCACGCCATATGCGGTATCCAGCGTGCATCTTACATGGGAAGTAGGGAGGATATTCGCGGTATGAAAACGCACAGATCTATTATCAAATCCACAATCGCTCTGATTTTTTTGTGGTGTAGCTCCTCCATATCATATGCGGCCATTGATTTTACAACCCAGGAATTGGTTGATGTGGCGTCAGTCAATATCCAATATTCCCGGATGGTACTGAATCGTCGAACGGGTAATTTTGAAATTGACATGGTGTTAACTAACATTTCACCGAACCCAATATCCGGGCCGCTTTATTTCGCGGTTGACCAAATATCTTCTCTCAACGTTAATATTTTGAACCATGATGACGTCAGTGCTCAAGGTATCCCCTATTTTTTATTGAATACCACACAATTTAAGCCAAGTGATAATCTCTCGTTAAAACTGAAATTTAGCAATTCCAGCCGGGAACGTTTTACTTTTACGGAAAAAATATACAGACCCGCTGTAACAGATACAACGCCTCCCGATATTTCTGTTGGTCATCCAGCCGATGGGTCAACCGTTAACACGACAACACCGACCATTAACATTTCATTTAGTGATCCTGGCTCAGGGGTAGATACCAATACTTTCCAGCTCGTCGTTAATGGATCTGATGTGACATCAAATGCCACCGTTTCAGCAACTGGTGCAACCTACACACCTAGCAATCCGTTAGCGGCTGGCACAGTGACTGTATCGGCGTTGATAATCGATAATGCCGGAAATACAGGCTCTATTGCCAGCACGTTTGTGGTATCGGTTTTTCGCGCAGTTGCAGATTGCGCACCGAGTTCGGGGCAGGCACCACTGGGTGTGAGATTTCGCAGTCGAGGCGAGTTTACCGGAGGTAGTATTGTCCGGTTTCGATGGGACTTTGATGGTGATGGAACATTTGACTCCAACGATACCGTTGCACGGGATTACGACAGAACGTTCAATGCGATAGGCACACATCAAGCCATATTGCAGGTGACCAATAATCTTGGAGAAATTGCAACGAATTCATGCACAATTGAGGTGAAAGGAAAACCTGCTGTGGCGACGGCATCCGCAACACCTACCAATGGTTCAACGCCGTTAGTCGTTACGTTTACCGGTTCCGGGTCTAAAGAAAATGGTGTCATTGTCTTGCATGAGTGGGATTTGGATGGCGATGGTGTGTATGAAATAAACATAGATACTTTTAATCCCACAAGCACAGTGAATCACACATATACAGAGACCGGTTCTTTCAATGCAAAGTTCAGAGTAACTGACAGTGATGGTGGAATCGCTATTGCCTCGGTGGTCACTACTGCTGTACGTGTCGGTCCTCCAGGTTCGCCAAGTGTGAGCACTAACGCATCACCCATCATTGGTGGTGGACCTTTAACGGTGAGTTTTGATGGTAACGCAGTAGATGATGGGTCCATCGTGTCGTGGCAATGGGATTTTGAAGGTGATGGCATATACGATTATTCATCAACAACATCACCGACAACTACGCATACTTATAATGATGCAGGAGTGTATGTAGCTGCTTTAAAGGCGACAGATGATGATGGCCTGTCAAATATCGCACTGGTGGAAATCAAAGTGGCAGCGACAGCTTCGCTATCCAGACCAACAGATACGTTTGATCCTGATATTGGTAGTTTAGCAAGTGTCAATACAACGCTGAGTGCAGGCTCGCAAGTTAAAGTGTTGCTGAAAGACAAAAACGGGTTTGTTGTACGAACCTTGTTTGATGGGTTTCGGTCGAGTGGAACTTATACGGATCAGTGGGACGGGAGAGATGATGCCGGGCTTATGCTGCCAGAAGGGCCGTATTATGCGGTACTGGAATACATGTCTGCGGGGGAAATCAAGACTATCGATTTAACCAACTCCACAGGGGGGAGGCGTTACAATCCGTCTCGTTCTCGTATACCCAGAACCTTTTCACCCTTTGACGGGAATCCGCTCACAATCGATTTTACACTCAGTCGTGCTTCGGAAGTGACAGCTTTCATTGGACGTTTTTTTGTAAATACGCGACTAATCACTTTCCTGGAGCGTATTCCTCTAGGCAAGGGAACGCATCGTTTAGTTTGGAATGGTGAAAATGCAGATGGTCAACTAATACACCCACCGGGACGTGATCGATTCTTATTTGGTATATGGGGCTACTATCTCCCTGATAATGCCATTTATTTACAAAATGGTGCCCGTGTATCGAATCTATCTGTCAGCCCACCGATTTTTGACCCGGCGGGACACATTGATGATCAGGGCACACCTTCGCGCAGCATTACGACATTTGATCTCTCAAAAACAGCCAATATTGAATTAACAGTATCGGATGCAGAGACCGGTCAAACTGTGGCGCGTCGATTTGTGAACGGATTAGCTGCTGGCTCTGCCAGTATTGAATGGGATGGTAAAGATGATAACGGGGTATTTGTGGCACCGGGGCGCTACCGATTAGGGGTGGCCGCGTTTGATAATAACGGATACCGATCCATGCGCGTATATGCGTTACAACGTATCTATTACTAAAGGAGCGCGGATAATGAATACACAAACAATCATAAAGTTGCTGACTGTAATTCTGTTTCTCGCACAGCCTGTTATTACGGTGGCGGAAAATTTAATACCCGAAACATATTTACAGGCAGACGTTGAAACAAGACAGCTGACCTTGGATGGCATGTCACAACAAATACAACTGCTAACCATGGGGGCCAGTGATGATCAAATTAATAGGATCGTTTTTGATAACCAGGTAGATATAGAAACCTTATTCAATAGTTTTGGCACAACAGGGTCGGCTCATAGCGCCTATGGCACAGAAAATCGTGAGGCCATCGATACATTAGTGGTAAATAATCCTGAATGGCAACAACGTTATGATGCGCTGGATGCAGAATTTACGACGCTATCACAGCAACTGAGCAGGCTAAGGGAAGGATTAGAACAATGAATAAAAAATATCAAAAACAAATATGGATGACTTTGCTCAGTGTGCTGGTAGTGAGTTTCGTTTTATTGATAGCGACACCCGTTCAAGCCTATCACTTCCCTTGGGACCAGGGACATGATACGACAGATTGGAATGACCCGCCGGAACCCGGGCCTTGCGAGGGTGGAACATGTGAATGCGACGAAAATGACTGCGACAGCAAAGGGTCGCCAGTGTATTTGTCAACGGGGCAGTTTAACTGGATTGACACGGATGTCATATTGAAGGGCCGCCCTCAAATCGAGATTAACCGCAGTTATCAATCCAATGATCCTCGTGACGGATATTTCGGGAATGGATGGAGTTTTGATCATGATCGTAGCCTGACACTTGTAGCAGACTGCTCCATTACCGTGAATGGTTTTTGTGCTGGCCTGAAATACATTATGCGATTGGGTAATGGCAAACGGTATGAATTTACTGGGGGACGAATTCCTGTTGCTTGTGGCAATACTGGATGTGGCCCAACGACCTATCCCTCTGTAGCCCCCCGAGGTGTTTTTAAAACCATTGAACGTCAAGCAGATGGCACGGTTAAACTTATTTCATTGGATTCAAGCTATGATTTATACGATAGCCAGAGTCGTTTGATAAGTGTTGTTGACCGTAATGGGAACACGATTAATTATCAGTATAGTGGCCAGGGTATTTTGTCCCGCGTCGCAGATACCAATGGGCGATTTCTTGATTTTTCTCACAATAGTGCAGGGCGTATCTCATCAATTACTGATCATGCAGCACGTATCTGGAGTTATAGTTATGACGTAGATGGTAGTCTTGTCAGTGTTACTGATCCCCTGGGTGGCATAATGAATTACCAATATCAGGGATATAGCCCTGTAGGTGATGCCAATGTTTATTATCAGCTGACGCGGATTACCGATCCTGACAATGTGGTTGTTTCTAAAATAACTTACAATGCTGCGCGCGTTCGAACCTACACAGAAGGTGAAAATACCTACACGTATTCCTATGATACAGCCAATAGAATTGCAACCAAAAGAGATAGTGTAGGGAGTGTTTGGCGTAGCAAATACAACCAGGATGGTTTGTACATTGAGAAAACCGATCCACTGAACCGTACGGTAGTATACCAACGAGACTCGAATGGCTTAGTTACCGGGATAACGGATGCGTTGGGTAATCAGTTTGACACTACTTTTGACAGTCTGGGCCGCATAACAAGCAGTACCGATCCCCTGGACAGAAAAACCCTATGGGAGTACACAGAAAACGATCTCTGGCCAATCAAGTTGACCAGTCCGTCGGGTCGGATAACCACACTGGAATATGATATTAATAGCAAATTGCCGATAAAAATCATCGATACAAGCGGCGCGGTCACGAAAATGGAATACAGCTCTCAGGGAGACTTGATTGTGCTGATTGACGCAGCGGGTGGTCGAGCAGAGGCCAGTTACACGAATACAGGATTGCTAAGCCAATTCAGAGATCCACTTGGACGTATTACTCAGTTTGAGTACGATAGCTTGGGGCGCCTTGTTAAAATTACTAACCCGGCAGGCGAAACACAGCAGATTGCTTACGATGTACTTAATCGTGTGATTATGCAAGCCGACGGTCTCAATCAGGTAACGACCTTTCGTTACGATTCTGCTGGGCGCCTTTCCAGCGTTACTGATGCCAATAACAACATCAGTCAATATAGTTACGATATTTTTGGACGTATTGCAAGTGTCACAGAGGCAGGTATAGCCCACAGTTACACCTATAACGGTAATAATACTATAGCTAGCCTGACAATAGGAGATACAACCACCACTTTAAGTTATAATTCTAAACAGCAGCTGATTAGTCAGAGTATAGGTAGTGTCAGTCTGTCTTATAATTATGACCCTAATGGTAGGGTTACAGAAATTAACAGCAATGTAGGTGCAATAGCTACGGTTGCTTATAAATATGATGCAGTTGGACAACGCATCCGAGAGACCCAGGGAACCCGCAGTATAGACTTGGAATATAACACCGAAGGTGAACTGATTAGCTATGCCCAAGCGGGTAATACCTATAAATTCCAAAGTGACCAGCTGGGACAACTCGCCAAACTCATCACTCCGACTGGAGAATATCAATTAACTTATGACTCCCGAGGTCTGCTAACTCAACTGCAACTACCTAACGGTATGCAACATATGTTTATTTATGATGTTGCAAGTCAACTCAAAGCTCAGGATTATAGTCAAAGTGGAGGGCGTAGCTACGACTACCAATATGATTTGGTTGGACGTCTGACTCAGGCCACTGGCGACAGTACTCGGCAATATAGCTACGATGCCTCCAGTCGTCTCGCCAGTGCAAGCCATGATAATATAAATTATAATTACAGCTATGACCCTGTAGGTAACCGCACTGAAAACAACCAGACATACATCTCCGTAAATCGTCTTGGCGAAGATGCCACTTATATCTATAGCTATGATACTCAAGGCAATCTCACACGAAAGATAGACAAAGTCACCGGTGCACGCAGCGAATATGGATACAATAGTTTAAACCAGCTGATTGTTTTCAATAACTATCTAGATGGCATCTCTCTGATTGCAGATGTTACTGCTAGTTACACATACGATGCTATTGGTAGACGAGTACAAAAAATGGTGAACGGTGAAATCACGGAGTATCAATGGTTGGGATACGAATTGATTGGAGAATATCAGAATAGCTTGCTCAGAAAAACTTACAGTTTTGCGTATGGTTACGCACCGATTGAATTCACTGTGGGAGGTAACACATATAGCGTCCATGCCGATCATCTTGATAGCCCACGCTACCTGACAAATCAAAGTGGGAAAATTGTATGGCAGAATTTACCAAGCCCGTATGGTGTTAGCAAAGTAAATGATGACCCAGATGGAGATGGTAACAAGATTAACTTCAATGTCCGTTTTCCAGGACAGTATTTTGATCAGGAGACAGGGCTACATTACAATTACTTTCGGTACTACGATTCTACTACAGGCCGATATATCACCAGTGACCCAATAGGTTTGCTCTATGACTTTAACGGCCCTCAAATACAAGCTGCAATTGAGTCTGGCCTGAGTGTGAACGTGGATTCTAATTCCCTTAATCACTTATATAACTACGTCTCAGGTAACCCATTATCTTGGACTGACCAACTTGGACTAGCAGGAAGTAATCAAGGCTCTGGTGGATCGTCAGGTAAGGGTACCAGTAACCCTTACAAACATTGTAAAGAACATCCTACTGACCCAAGCAAGATTATTTGTAAACAGAAAGGTTCGGGAAAAAAAGTTGTTAAACCAAAGCCAGCAGACTGGCTCGGCAACAATCAAAACAGGGCTATTTGCGGCGAAAATTGCAAAAAAACTGCAACAGTTGTTGTTGCAGGTGGTACTGCGTACTTAATTTATCGATGCGCAAGAATGATACCGTCATTAGCCCCTCCGTTGTGGTGGACTATCCCTGGTAATCTTTCTGTACCGTAATTTTAAAAGGACCAAATAATTGAACGCTAAATTAACTTTATTTGAAAAAGCCTCAGAAGAATGGGAGGCAGGAAACTTACGAAGGGCATTTGACCTATTTCAACGTGCTGCTGAATTAGGTGATGCTTCATCACAAAATAATCTTGGCTATTTTTTTGATGAGGGTATTGGAGTTAATGCGAATAAAGAGAAGGCAAAATTTTGGTATACAAAAGCTATGAAAAATGGCGAAATTAGTTCGTACTCTAATCTTGCCAAGCTTCAAATTGACGATGGTGATTTCGCTGTAGCAAGGGATCTATTAGGTAAGGCTATATCGTTAGGTGATGGGGATGCGGCATTAGAATTGGCTAAACTATATCTAGATGGTTCACTACAGGATGAAAATGGTGAGGCCAAAAAATACCTAAAATTAGCCTTGCAGTCGGACTCGGTGACACATAGCGCCGTTGAAAATGCTCGGAGTTTACTTGCTAAAATATAAAATACGGAAATCATATGGATACATACCTGAAATTTAGGTCGGATTAACCTAAGTAGTTCCCACACTAAAAATGGTGATGGTATATTGTCAATATTTAGTATTAACTCAGAGACAATGGAAGCAACAATCTTTAGTATTACTGTGCCGTTGTAGATAGCCAAGTTTAGGACAATCATATTAATGAAAAAATACTTAATGTATGTGATGGTTTTCTATTTCTTTGTCACTATCATAAGTAGTACCGCTCATGCTCAATATTGGCCCCAGGGACTTTCTTTGGTAGGCCTAAAGAATGAAGCTTGGCAGCTTTTTGTGGTAGTTAAGGGACAATCAAATCTGCTCAATATCCCCACTGTGTCAGAGCCACGTACCCCGGCGTTCCATCTTGAAATCGGGAGAGTCGCCTATATTGCAGCGGATGGCAGCTTGCGTGAACACGGCATTGATAAAACCACTAATAAAATATTGTTAAAGGCAGGTCACAAACATGCATACACCCAACCTGCTTATGATCCCGCGGGTAAAAATTTATTCGTTGTTGAATTAAAGGAAGGCACAAGCGTTGATACGGATATTCTGATGCTGGACAGGACGAAGAAAAAAAGAAAACCAGTCATTATTCAACGGTCTGCCCAGTTTGAGCCCTTCATGCCAACAAAAAATGAGTTGTATTATTCAAACGTATTATGCACTGTCGGTTGCGGGAAAATTATCCAGGAAATATGGCACATGAATATTGTGAGTGGAGAAGCGAAGCAGTTAACCATGGTCAATAGTATTGCCCGCCAACCTTTCGTGCCCCCTGGTAGCGATTGGTTGTACTTCTCTTCCAATAAAGAGGGACATTATCATATCTGGCGCATGAATATGACGAGCAACAAATATGAACAATTAACCCAAGGATACGTTACCGATATCAGTCCGGTGCTGGATAAAAACAATAACCTTTATTTTATTCGTCGTTCTCCAGAGTCAGTACAACTGATGCAGTTGAACACTAAAGGTGAGTTGAAGCCAATGACTTTACCCAAAGGAGTGACGGATATACGTGATCTGGAGATGAGTTACTAATGATAAAGAACCTATTTAAAATAGCCCTGACAGGGGCGATTATTTTGATTTTTCCGGGGTTGGCATTTGCTTTTGTAGAATTTGGCGAATATAACAAAACGGAATTCTCGCCTGAGCGTAAGGAAAAATTTGAAATTCCCATCAAACTCACAGAAGAGGCCAGGGTAAAAATAGACCTTTATACTGCTGATGGCGATCTGGTGCGTACCATAAAAAGTAAAAAACCCCTTAAAAAGGGCACGCACAAGTTAAGTTGGGATGGCAAAGACGATAAAGGGAAATTAGTGCCTGATGAAGTCTATATCCCAGTATTAGAGGCCAGTATAGAAAAGGGTAAAAAGAAAACTATCGACTCCCGTAAGACCTCTGGCGGGGAAATTGTCGAAAACTTGCAGATGCAAATAACAACAGATCGTAATATTGCCTATACCTTGCCTGCACCTTCCCGGGTATTGGTTCGGGCAGGTATTAAGGGTGGTCCAATGATGCGTTCATTGGCAAATTGGGAACCTCGCAGTGCGGGGAAAAATATACAACGCTGGGATGGAATGGACCAAAGCCGAGTCCTGAATTTGCGTAATGAAGAAAAGCTGACTGTCCTGGTCACAGCTTTCCGTTTACCGAAATACGCTATTATTACATTGGGAAATAGAAATATTAGTTATGCTGAATATCGTAAGAAGCGAGGTTGGCCGCAACGGGTAGTGAAACCCGAAGATATGACGCTTATCAGAGACGATGTACGTATTGCACGACAATATTATGTGTCTCCAGCGCAAGCAAGAGACCCCCGAATTGAATTGAGTTTTGTGGGTATTAAAAATAAAAACAGCAAAGGTTTACCGCTAATTAAGCCGGGACAAGCAGTACAAGTTAAGGTAAACATTAATAAAGAAGATCGCTGGCTTATTGACCAAAACCTTTATGAGGTGGCATTTTTCGTCAATCACGAATTTACCTCTGAAGAGGAGCAGGGTTATATGCCATTAACCTGGTTATGGACGGTGAACAAACTTTCTCCTGGGCAGCATATATTTACCGTTAATATTTCCGGATTTGATGGCAAGGTAGGTGTTGTGTCTCAGCTATTTGAAGTCGCCAAATAAAGCTGCCCCTGAATTACCTTGGAAAAAAATCACACACAAGTAGGCCAAACAATGCGATTGGTACGTTTATTGTTTACTCTGGCTATCCTGGTGAGTATTAAAAGTACCGTATTATATGCCAATGACAAGACAGAATTCGTCACTTGGAAAGGGATCGGGCCGGATAAGTGGGTATCCACTTGGTTGATTCATCGACATATTGACCCTGACGCAAAAATACGTTTTATCGATTCTGGAGAGACACCGACTTCAGGCATTGCGTTTGATATACCCGGTATACCGCCTTACATCCGCAATGCCAAACAAATCACTTATGAAAACCTAGTTTCCGGCTATCAATTAAAAGATCCCGCTTTGGCTGAGATCAGCATGATTATACGCGATATCGAAATCAATTTTTGGGGGGGAGAACAGTCGGCGGCAGCGCCACTTGTCGAAACGGCATTTCGCGGGCTGCAACTCAAATATGGCCGACAAAGCGTACCACAAAGCTGTTATTTTCGATTATTTGACGCGTTATATGGACATATCACCAAAAATTCAGAAAAAATTATCCTCTCCAAGCTTGAGCAAGCGCTTGCCATCGGCAGTCGTTGCGGTTCTGTAACAAATATTACCGCTGAATCGGATAAAAAATATATTTCAGAATGGCATCCACGGAAAATATTAGGGTTCTTAGGGGCTGGTGATAAAGTGGTATTTATTGATACCCGGGAAGCTGATGAGTTTGAGGAGGGTCATATCCCCGGTGCGATCAATATCAAGCTTAGAGATATTGGTGGAGAATTGCCTCCTGAGCTCAAGGACGCAGATGTTGTCATTCCTTATTGCGTGAAAGATTTTCGCGGTTTCGAAGTTGCCAAGCGCTTAAAAAAGTTGGGTGTGCGCAAAGTTGGCTTGATGAATCCCTGGGGAATCAGCGGCTGGAAGGCGAACGGGTTGCCTGTTACAGGTACGCGTGGCTTGCGGAAGCAGGATGCGATGGACAAACTGAAAACCTGTATCAAGCAACCTGCAAGGTGCATAAAAGATGTCTGAACTCATACAACGGTATCGTTCATTCAGCTTAAATAGCTTTACGGCGTTACTGCTGGTGATGGCTGTTGTCCCGGCATTGATTTGGCTGCAATCAACGGGAGATATCAGTATTTATTTTGAATATGAAACGCCACCGGGTCAGGTCTATTATGTTTTGTCCAAACTGACGGGTATGTATGCGGTGTTTTTGTTATGGCTTCAGGTTGTTCTCGCGCTGGCTAAAAGAACAAATATAGGCGAAAAACTGCCACTTCAGAGTATAAATTTCCATCGAAACTTGGGGGTACTCTCGTTTAGTACACTTGTATTTCACATTGCACTTTTTGTGACAGCCGTTTCAATTCGTAAGTCCTATTTTGCGTATGAGTTATTGTTACCCAATATTAGTCATGGATTTTATGCGTTTGCGATGACGCTGGGAGTGTTTGCCTTTTATGGGTTAATTTTGGTGGTGATTGCCGGTTATATTAGAAGGCGAGGTATACAAAAAACGAAATGGGTTCACAGAGTGTCCGTTGTCGCTCTGTATCTTACTTTGATTCATTGTCTGCTAATCGGTACCGAAACACGCTATCTCATAATGATGGCAATTTATGCTTTTATGATATGTACGTTAACTGTGACGCTATATTTATATATCGTGAACACAAAAGCGCTTAAACGTTCATTATATCAATCACGCCTCAGAAACGGCCATTAATCCCTTTTTGATACGCTGGATCAGATTATCCAGTATGCTCGGTAACCGGGGTTCACGCTGACGGAAGCTTAGAGATTACGCGAGGAAAAACATTTCAAAAGGTTTTCTCTGCGCCCTTTGTGTCTCTACATGCTCTGCGTTAATAACACCACATATCTTCAAAGCACTTCCTTTGCTTTCACCATAAATTCGCTTTTCTGAAGTGACTAATGAGCCTGATAACGATTCAGGTC
>VAPL010437294.1_pt1 | contig 12604 bp, 16 predicted proteins | sample 3395061 | NCBI WGS metagenome assembly VAPL01 (sample SAMN08290444, study PRJNA428436) | hydrothermal vent metagenome | isolation source: Deep-sea hydrothermal vent chimney 2 | place: Pacific Ocean: Juan De Fuca Ridge | depth 2182 m m
ATGCCTTATCCATAGGCTTTTAACCCCACCTCAAACAATTAACATCCATAAACCAGGTCATCAAAAACAATGAAAAAAGCCATATTTCGACAGCCTAGGTCCTGCCTTTTGACATTCTTATAATTCTGCCCACTCTTGTGCTTTATTCGAGGGTGTTAGTAAGCCCTCCAGCATCATACGATTAGCACACGTTACCGTGTTGCCCCGATTTCTTCGCGTTACCACGCAGGGCAAAAGGCAAGCCCATTTTTTCTTTTTTGTGCTTTCCAAAAGGAACTAAAACTCGGCTACCAGGTTCGATTGAGTTAGTTTCAATAGGGGCAAGGTCATCAAATAAGCGATTAACAGGAATGGCAATGGTTACTTGAATAATCAATATTTTTTCTCGGATAGTTTAGCCATTAAATGTGATTGTTTTTCGATGAAGCAGAGCTAAGTGTTTGCTACTATTGAATAAAAAAGTTACCCACAGAAGCTGTGGATAACTCTGTGGATTAATACTGTTTAAGTAACTTAAATACTTGTTGTGATTAAGCTTGTGTTAAATTGTATAAAATTAATGCTGTTGTTAAATGTGTTATTTATCATGTACTTATTGTTTTTTATAATAATTCATCAAGTTATATTACAAAAATAAGTCTAGATAAGAGCTTTTGTGTATAAACTGAGTTATCTAACTTGATTTAGAACTATTTTTTAACAAATTTAAGGGTCATTCGGTCACTTTCACCAATAGCAATATACTTTGCTCTGTCTAGATTTTTTAGCCGTAATGATGGAGGTAATGTCCAAACACCTTTTGGGTGGCTTGTACTATCATTTGGGTTGGCATTTATTTTAGTTTTGGTGACCAGTTGAAACCCTACTTTTTCAGCCAAGTTAATCACATACTTTTCAGTGACGTAACCAGACAGTGCTTTTGGGTCTTGAGCACTACCTGTTTTAGCACGATGTTCAACAACGCCAAGAATGCCGCCTACTTTTAACGCATTATACATTGCTTTAAATACCGTCTCGGCCTGTCCATTTTTCATCCAGTTATGTACATTACGAAAAGTCAGAACTCTATCAACGGTTCCTTTTGGTGCAATATTTATTTCTTTGGGTGGTTGTAAGGTAGTGATTATAGTATTGCCATAAATATCGGGTTGAGCATTGAGTTTATCGGTAAATACTTTTAAGCTTTTTCTAAAGTAGGGGATACCTGAGTTGTTTGAGAATTGGGCAGTATAGAGTTTACCTTTATCTTTTAGGTAAGGTGCCAGGATTTCTGTATACCAGCCTTTTCTGCCTGGCCATATTTCCACTACAGTCATATTTGGCTGTAGATCAAAAAAAGTGAGTGTTTTTAGTGGATGGCGGTATTGATCACGATTTTTATGCTGTTCTGAACGGTGGTTTCCGTTAATCGCCTGTTGTAGAGTTGATATGTCAGTTTTTGTTATTGCTGTACACGAAGTTAGAAAAAGAACTACAAATATAGCTAGTTTCATTATGGCTCTCCATCTTGACTTATAACTGACGGCATATTCCACTGTTGTATTAAACTTAAAGTAGCCAAGCCCAAAAAAGCGACCAAAGTCCACCCAGGAATACTAAGTCCTAAAAAAGTCCATAGTACATCAGCACATTCGCCTGAGCCATTGAGCATTAATTTTAGGGTGTCGGTTAAGGGGAAATTTTCAAATACATATCCTAGCCCCGGTCCACATTCAGGGACTTCATCTGTAGGTAGGTTTTGTATCCATACATGACGGATAGAAATAGCAGCGCCACAAAGTGCGGTAATCGTGCCAATAATGGAATATATTTTTATACCACTTGCTTTTGGATTATGTATTGCTGCTATTAGAAAAACAATGCCTGTTATTAATATGGCTATTCGCTGAGAAATACATAGAGGGCAGGGTTCCATTTCTTCTACAAACTGGAAATAAGCACCGACTGATAGCATTAAAAAACAACTCATAAATCCTAGCAAGAACCAAGTTCTAGGGTTAAATTTTATCAGATTAAGCATTTGTGACCTCCTGTTTAAAAGCATTTATTTCCCGTGATGGGCCTAAGACAACTAATATATCTCCTGCATCCAGTTTGTGATCTTTCTCTCCAATGGCAAAGTGCAGTTTATCACCAAGCTCTTTGTCAACAATACCAATTAAGACTAAGTTAAATTGTTCATTAAGTGACAATGTACTGCTGTAGGTGTTTTCAAGAGAGCTACCTGTTGGAATAATAATTTCAGCAATATGTAAGTCATCTCGGCCAAACACAGTATGGTCAATAATATTAGTAATATCAGGTTTTTTTATCAGTTCGTGTATTTTTTGTCCACAGATCTGGTAAGGGTCAATAATTTTATTGGCACCGGCCGCTATTAATTTTTCTGCTGATTGGGCTGACCCTGCAATAGCAATAATATTTATATTTTTATCGATAGCACGAGCGGAAAGCGTTAAAAAAATATTGTTGAAGTCTTCTAGTAGAAAGCAAAAAATAACATCAATTGATTTTCCTATACCAATAGACTTAAGGTCATCATCACTACGGAAATCTATATTTTTAGTATTATAACCTTTGTCTTTAGCTGATTGGATTAAGGCTGGATCTGTTTCAATAATAACAATATCTTGATATTTCTGATCAAGCCTTGATACTGCTTCATAAGATAAGTTGTTATAGCCAAAAATAATTATTTTTTTCATGGTTATTTTACAGGGCGTAATTTACTTTTTTCAATTTGATCTTGAAAGTGTTCAATCGAATATTTTCTTCCTAGAACGATGACCATATCTTGCGCGAGTAATTCAAAATGATTTTCTGGGTTAAAATAAAAATGTTGATTTTTGACTTTATAACGGTTGCGACGTTTTAAATGTATTTTATTGGCACTAATAATACCGACTAAGGTTAATTTACGGCGCTTGAAGTCAATATCACCTATTAGTTTATTTTCTAGTAAGCAGTTAGGGTAAACTATTAAAGTTTCCATTAAAATTTGCTTTTGCTCTTGTAAAATACCTAAAATTGCTTCAAATGCAACCGGTTGCCCTACATATTCTGCCGCCAGCAAACCTGAAACCTCAAAAGGCTGGATCACATTATTAGCCCCCGCTTGATATAATTTTTTTACGTTATCAGCTCTATTGGCGCGAGCAATAATATTGATGTCTGGGTTTAGAAACCGACTAGTTAAAGTGATATAAACATTAATAACATCGTTTCCGGTGACACATAATACAGAAGATGCACCAGAATTAATGCCTGCATTAGTTAATATAGTGTTTTGGCTGGCATCATCCTGTATATAGATATAATTATTTTCTTTGGCTAAGCTGATATTATTTTCATCTGTATCAATAACGATAAAAGCTTGTTGGTCTTTTGTTAAATTAGCAGCAATTTCCTGACCAACGCGACCAAAACCACAAATGATAATAAAATTATCAAGCCTGCTTAATTCTGCGTAAGTTCTATTTTCACGAAGGGTATACATTTTTTCATTAAAAGCGGAAACGATAATCGAGGTAAAGAAAGAGAGTACGCCTAGCCCAGTAAGAATTAAGGCTATGGTGACCAACCTGCCGCCAAATGTTACAGGTGTTATATCTCCATAACCGACGGTCGATATAGTCACTATTGACCAATAAAAAGCATCATATAAATGACGTACATTACCGCCACTGCTTGGATTCTCAAATAAATAAATCGCAATAGTGGAGATAAAAACAAGAAACCCCATAAAAATAGCAAGGGTAAGCAGTTCAAAGCGTTTGTTGGATAAGACATCTGCAAAGACTTTTATACTATTTGCATAGCGGAAGAGTTTAAACAGGCGGAAAATAAGCAGTATCCGCATAATCCTTAAAGGGCGATAGCTAGGTAAGATAGCTAATAAATCAATAATGGCAAAAAGTGAAAACATGTATTTCAGCTTTTTTCCTAACACTTTTTTTAAGGTTTTGACTACACTGAAAGAAGTGTTTAAGTACTCTGCTCTTTCGTATTCTTTAATGATGATGAGATGAGAGTCTGAAAATAACCAGGCTCTTAATAAATATTCAGCAATAAACACAGTCACTACGAATTGTTCAAAAAATTCGCCGATTTGACTAAGTTTATGTTCAACACTATAGACTAAAAAGAAAACACTTAGCATCACCAAACAAATCATAGAAATATCAAAATATGATTTTATTTTGCTTTGCGGATTTTCCAGTAAATTATAAAAAAACCGCTTACTTTTTTGGTAATAAAGTGAAGTTTTTAATAGGTAAGCAAAATAGACGAGTGGTTTAGCAAGCATTATTTTTTGAATTGAATCACTTTGTTGGCTGGATTTAAATTGATTTCATCAATCACCATATTATTATTTGAGTGTAGTATAAAATTTACGCTTTCGGCAATATCTTCAGCTAATAGTCCATGAGAGTCAGCCTCTCCTGGTTGAAAAGATAAGTCATTAAAAAAATTAGTTTTTACCATCCCGGGATTGATCAGTGAAACTCGGATGCTGCTTGAGCCACATTCATCTCTTAATGCTTGAGTAAAACCACGTAAGGCAAATTTACTGGCACAATAAATTGAGCCTTTTCTGCTACCTTTTAGTGCAGCTTCAGAACCGATATAAATTAAATTACTTTGTGGTTTTCTTTTTAAATTGGCAATTAGAGCTTTGGTGATTATGGCCTGGCTGGTAAAGTTGACGGTTATTAGGCGTTCTATTTGGGCAAAAGAAAACTGTTCAATAGCTCCAAACTGGCCATATCCAGCTGAAAAAATGACACCATCCAGTTCAGGGTATTCTTTTTCTAAAGATTTTAATTTTGCAGGGATTTGATCAAGCTGAGATAAATCGAGTTCAATAAAATTAAAATTGGGATGCGGTGTTTTAAATTGCTGACAGTTCCTGGAGGTGCCAATAACTGTATGTCCCGAAGTTAATAATAACCGTGCAATAGCTCTGCCGATTCCAGAGCTTGCTCCAGTAACAAGTAATGTTCTTTTTATAATGTGCATGGGAAAAATTTGGTTTCTGGAATGTAGCTTAATAACTGTTCTGTACAATATTGCAGCATTTCTTGTTCTAGCTCCGCCTTATAGGAAGTCATTTTTTGTTTGGTTTCGAGAGGGCTAGCAAATAATATTTCTTCAGGATATAGGCTATGTATTTTTTTAAAATATTTTTCAGGTAAGCGAAACACGCCTAGGCTAACAGAATGCAGTAAGTTTAAGTCAATTTTAGAAAAAACCTGCTCAAACAATTGTTTATATTGTTGCTGATAAGCAGTTTGATAAATTAAAGGGTCGAAACGCAAACCTATTTTCCAGCCTTGATTTTGTAACTTACAAAGAGCCTCTAGTCTTCGGTTTAGGCTAGGTGCCTTATCCTCAACTTTACTGGCAATTTCATCAGGTGATAAGCTAAAAGCAACAATAGTACGGGGGGATGGTGGTGCTTTAAGTAAACTTCTAATTTGAGTGCTTTTTGTTCTTAATTCAAGCCAGGCATTAGGAATATCAGCAAAAAAAGGTAAAAAGTATTCAGCAAATCTGGTCACGGGTTCAAGTGCTAAGCTGTCACAGTCATAGCCTGAAAAAAAATGAATCTCTTCATTAGGGGAAGCCTGACAAATATGTTTGATTTCTTGTTGGTAATCCTCAAAATTAACAAACAGAACATAATTGGCAGACTGAAACATGCCTTGTAAAAAGCAATAACGACAATCGTATAAACAATTCAACATGTGAGAGAAGTAAAAATTCTTTTCAGCACCAATGTTATATCCCGGTGGTGCAGATAATGCGAAATGTTTATATTTTTCAGCCAATATTAAAGCAGGGGCTTGTTTTTGTAAGCGAAAGTTTTGGGCTTTAGGGTTAAAAACCTCACCATATCGTTCACAAATAATTTGTCTGGCTTTAGGGAAGCGGTCGCATATTTCAAGAGTACGAGAATGTTGACGTATATTCTCTTCAATATAAAGCGTATCAATCATAAATAAAATTTTAATCTCTTGTTTTTAGGTTAATAATATCAAAAAAAGCTATTATAAACTTATTGCTTTACTTGTTTAGTTGGGTTAAACCTGTAGCTTTAACAAATTTTATGAATTAAGACTGAATCATTTGTAGAGCAGACTTCAGTCTGCATTAACGGATTCAAACAGTCTCTATAGCTGTCTAAAGTCCGCTTTACAAAGTCGTAGTCTATATTTTTATCAAGCTGTGGTTTGTATATAGCTATGCAGAGTTTTTATAATATCTACATTTATCGGTGACATAAGTTAAATAAGCAGTAAAATAGAGTTAATTTAAATTTTCTTTTTTCTCTTTAATTAATGAATACAAAAAAAATTGGTTTTATCGGTGGTGGTAATATGGCATCGAGTTTAATTAATGGATTAATTGCTAGCGGACACTCTGCTAGTCAGCTCTGGGTGTCAGACACTAACAAGGATACCTTGCAATCTTTGGCTGAAAACTTACATGTTAATCTTAGTAGCAATAATGATGAGTTGGTTGAAAATGTTGATGTTGTTGTATTAGCCATTAAGCCTCAAGTTATGCAGTTAGTAATAGAAAAACTACAGCATAAATTTGATAAAAAACTATTATTTGTTTCAATTGCGGCGGGTATTTCGCAGACCAGCCTGGCGGAATGGTTAGGCCAAGATGTTGCTATTGTGCGTTGTATGCCTAATACGCCAGCCTTGGTTTTGACAGGAGCAACAGCTTTACATGCCAATGCGGTAGTAACGGATGAACAAAAAGACTTGGCAGAAAATATTTTACGTGCAGTAGGTATTTCTTTGTGGGTTGAGGAAGAAAGTGAATTAGATGCGGTAACGGCCGTATCAGGAAGTGGCCCTGCTTATTATTTTTTATTAATGGAAGCAATGGAAGAGGCGGCTTTACAATTAGGGTTAGGTGAGAAAACAGCTAGATTGTTAATTCAACAAACAGCTCTAGGTGCCGCAAAAATAGCACTGGAGTCTAACGATAAGCCTGGGGAGTTAAGGCGTAAAGTCACTTCGCCTGGTGGTACAACGGAGCAAGCACTTAAAATCTTTGAGGAAGGTGGTTTTGTCTCATTGGTTTCTAAAGCATTACATGCTGCTCGAGATCGCTCTATTGAAATGTCAAAAGAATTAGGAGGAAAATAATGGGTACAAGTTATATGACAAACCCTGTTGTATTTTTAATCGATACTGTTGTTTCTTTGTATATATTAGCGATTATTTTACGCTTTTTATTTCAATGGACACGGGCTGATTTTTATAATCCCATTTCACAGTTCCTGGTTAAAATAACCCACCCGCCTTTAAAATTATTACGGCGGTTTATACCCGCAGTTGGCAAAATAGACACCTCTTCTCTTGTATTAGCTATTGGCTTACAAATGATAGCTGACTTTTTTATACTCGCATTACAAGGTGAAATGGCGGGTATTGTGATATTAATTCTCTATGCATTTAAGCAATTAGTAGAATTAGTCCTTAATATTTTTGTATTTTCCGTGTTTGCAAGAGCAATACTTAGCTGGTTTGACCCCGGTAATTATAATCCGGCAAGTTCACTTTTACAGAGTTTGACGGAACCTTTATTAGGTATATGTAGAAAAATAATCCCTGATTTAGGTGGGATTGATTTATCACCCTTAGTGGCATTAGTATTTTTACAGTTAGCAAAAATGGTGATTTTACCGCCACTAAGCCAATTAGCCTTGCTATTAGGATAATTTAGCTATTTAAATATTGACAGAAAAAAAAGGCTTTATGTATATCTTCTTTTTTAAAAAAAATATTGTGCTAGTCACGATGATTCTAGCATTAGTAGGGCAGGCGGCATTTGCTGGTGAAAAAAAAATGTATCGTTGGATTGACGATAATGGAAAAGTTTTTTTTTCAGATCAGGTGTTGCCCAAAGACGTTAAGCATAGACGAGAATCTTTAAATCATAATGCACGAGTGCTTAAAGTGATTGAAAAAGAAAAAACCAAAGCTGAACGCGAACTGATTAAGCGCTTAAGTTTGTTAAGACAGCAGCAAGAAGCGATTATTAATAAACAAAAGTCACATGATAAAGTTCTATTAAGTACCTATCGCAGTGTAAAAGATATGGAAGTGGCATTAAGAGGTCAAATGCTTGCCTTTGATGGTAAACGAAAAGTAGTTCGAGGTAATTTGAATAGATTAGAGCTGCAATTACTACAAAAGCAAAGAAAAGCTGCGCAATATGAACGAGATGGTCTGAATATTCCTGTTAAGTTAATAACAGATATTGCAACTGTTAAAGCTCAAATTGATAAGACTTATGTTGAAATATCCAATCAGTTTCAGAAAAAGAAAAGAATTAGGCAAGAATTTGCGCGTGATATTGAACGATTTTCTTATTTAATTAAATTGCATGATACTGATGATGACCGCGGTTATTTGAATGCAAAAAATAAGGCGGCTGTTGAGCTGGGCTTGTTTCTTTGTGAGACACCTATGCAATGTGACAGAGCATGGGTGAGTGCCAGGCAGTTTATCCGAATTAACTCGACAGTAGCCGTTGATATTGAAACGGATACCTTAATTATGGGGCGGACACCTTATAACGATGATGATTTAAGTTTATCTGTTTCAAGAATGAAAGAGGACGATGGAAGTTTGCAATTATTTCTTGATATCAGGTGTCGTAAGTCTTCATTAGGAGATGCATTATGCCGAGGTCCACGGGTTAAGGGTATTAGACATTCCTTTAGTGAATTTATTAAGTCTACTTTGCCTGCTAGGGAAAGGTGAGGGAGCAAAAAAACTAGGAGGGAAGTTGTTTTATGCATGTTCCTAAGTTCGACTGGCAAACCATTTCTGAAAAAAGAATCCTGCATAAATAGAAACAACCATCACTAAGGCTTCTAAATTACCGGTACCTAAATTTGCAACAGCCGGCCCTGGGCAATAGCCACTTACTCCCCAGCCAATACCAAATATTGCGGCACCAGCTAACAGAGGCTTGTCAATATTAGTATGTTTTGAGAGATGAAAACTTTCTTCCAAAATAGGTTCTGTTTTTTTTAGAATAAGCCGAAATGAAATAAAGCTAACTAAAAGTGCTCCAAGCATTACAAAAGCTAAGCTTGGGTCCCAATCTCCAGAGATATCTAAAAAATTAATAACTTTATTGGGGTTTATCATTTGAGACAAGGAGAGACCTAGCCCAAAAATAATACCACTTATAAGTGCGATAAAAACTTTTTTCATAGTACGTGCCTCATAATATAAACTGTGAGCATTCCCGTTAGCATAAAAGTAAGGGTTGCAAAAATAGAACGTTTAGATAGGTTTGCCATACCACAGATACCATGCCCACTGGTACAGCCATTGCCCAGTCGAGTACCTATCCCCACTAAAAACCCACCCATGGCGACTAGCCATAACGGGTAGCCTTGTCGAGCAACAAAAAAATCTGGCGCGCCAAATTTAAAAATAATTGCGCCAATTATTAAGCCGCAAAGGAATGTGAACCGCCAAATATATTCACTTTTTGGGGAATAAAACAGGCCATTCATAATGCCGCTAATTCCTGCCATTCGACCATTAAATAATAAAAGAATAGTGACACTAAGGCCGATTAAAGCTCCACCAAATAAAGCGGAGATGGGGGTGAAATTTTCCACAAAAATACCTAATCTAAATGAATAAATTGTATAAACTTCAGTCTATAAGTTTTAGATTGATAGAGAAAGTTTGTATACCTTGAAATAAGCTTTATGAAGCGGTTTGAATTAACTATTTTGTTTGATCCAATCTGCACTTATTTGAACAACCTCATCAAAAATAGATTGTTCTGTTCGCTCAATACGCTTTAATAATTTAAAGGAGTGATCTCCACCTTCAATTATGTGTAGCGTTGGTTTGGGTGACAATGTCTCAAGCAGGGGCTGAAAAACCTTTAATTGGCATAAAGAATCACGAGTCCCTTGAAAAAATAACATAGGTTCATGAATGACTTTTAAGTGGTTAAATCGGGGTTTATCTGGTTTTCCTGGCGCATGAAGTGGGTAGCCAAATAAAATAATACCCGCATATAAATCTTCTTTTGAGGCCAGAATCGTGGCATACCGCCCCCCCATACTTTTACCAGAAAGAAAAATTTGTTTACGCGTTACGCCTGTCTTTTCAATAACTTTGTTGATAACTTGCTGCCATGTTTCTTCTAGAACATGTGGGGTATTGGGTGCTTTTAACCCTCGTTCCATGTAAGGAAAGTTAAATTTAACGGTTAAAATATTATGTTTTGCAATGCCTTCATGTATTTTAGATATAAAAGCAGAATCCATGTCACGTCCAGCACCATGAGCAATAATTAGAACAGACTGGTATTCATCAGGGATTAACCAAGTTGATGATATTTCAGCTTTTGGGGTGATGGTGATTTTATGATGCTTTGTTTTCATAATATTTTGAACAAGACGCTTTATGCGTAAACTAATTAAGTCTATAGTTTAACTTAAATCTTTGGATAATTAAAAAATAACTTGACGAAAATATCAAACCTACCTAGAATACGCCTTCTTTGCGGAGCGGTAGTTCAGTTGGTTAGAATACCGGCCTGTCACGCCGGTGGTCGCGGGTTCGAGTCCCGTCCGCTCCGCCAAAGATATCTAGCCATTATGCAGGGTTCTTACTACTTATAAAGACACAGGGCAAATCAAATTTATGTTGTGTTTTTTGCATTAAAGCCTGTATTCCAAATTGTTCTGTTGCACTGTGTCCTCCTGCAAACATGTGGATTCCACTTTCTTGGCTTTCGTGCCAATCATGTTCACTCATTTCGCCTGTGATATAAGCATCCAACCCCTGTTTTTTTGCCAATGTCCACTCACTATTTGCGCCACCCGTAATAATACCCACTGAATTTATTAGCTGCGAATTGTCAATAGAGGCCAGCATAACAGGATGGTGCAGAATGTGTTCCAGCTTAGTAGCAAGTGCTTTTGCTGATAAAGGGTGTTCTAAAACTCCTTTTATTCCGGTTGCTGATCCCTTGTAATCTCCAAAAGCTAGTTGCTTAATACAGCCAATTAATTTCCCTAAAACGGCTGCATTACCTACATCAGGATGACCATCCAAGGGTAAGTGATAGGCAAATAAGTTAATATTATTTTTTATTAAGGGGATAACTCTTTTTGCAAAGGGGCCTGTTATTATTTTTGGTCCATGAAACTTCCAAAAAAGACCGTGATGAACAACTAAAGCATCGGCATTTTGTTTAACTGCCTGTTCAATAGAATCTTTGCTTGCCGAAATGGCAAATGCAATTTTTTGTATTTCTGCCGCTCCTTCTATTTGTAATCCATTAGGGCAGTAATCATCATAGCCACTGGGGTTGAGCAAAGTGTTAAAAAATTGTGCTAAATGTTGCTGAGTGATCATTTATTACTTACTCCATATTGATGCCAGATGGTTTTAAAGGTTTCTGTTAAGCTTGAATCATCACTATGAACACGGTTAGATATTTCTTTAGTTGAAAGCCATTGTCCCTCATCTATTTCATCAGCATTAAGGGTAAAAGGTCCATTATGCTGACAACGATAAACCTGGATAAACTCCATACCTAATTGTAGGGTAGGTGAAAGTTTAAATAAAAACTGTAAAGTGGATTCAATTTTTATACCTAACTCTTCGGCTGTTTCTCTGATTGCACCGTTTATGTAATCTTCACCCTTATCAACATGCCCTGCAGCAGATGTATCCCAGAGACCTTTATTTAAGTCTTTTTTCATAGATCTTTTTTGTAAAAAAAGTTGTCCTTGATGATTAAAAACCAGAATATGGACTGCTCGATGACGAAGCCCTAAAGCATGAATTTTAACTCTGGGCAGTGAGTTGATAACGAGATCATTTTTATCAACAACAGAGAGGTATTCTATATTCATAAGTTAAACTCGATTCCTATGCTTTTGTCGTGGTAAGGTAACAGCTCTCAACAATTTAAGTAGTTTACACGATGGCAAGAAGAAGTGAACATAGTCAGCAAGAAATAAAAGAGATGATTTTAAAAGCCGCTGAGACTATTGTAGTTGATGAAGGCTTTGATAAATTAAAAGTACGGAAAATAGCCATGGAAATTGGTTATACCGTAGGTAGTATCTATATGGTATTTGACAATATGGCCGATTTAATTATGCATATTAAAGGCCAAACTTTAGATGATATTGCTACTCAATTAAATGCCATTGATAGTACGGGGACAGCGGAGCAACAGATTGTTTTATTGGCTAAAAGCTATTTATTATTTGCCTCTAATAATTTTAATCGCTGGCGAATGATTTTTGAACACCAGCTTAAAGAGGGTGAAAAAGTCCCTGATTGGTACCAGCAAAAAGTAAGTCAAATATTTACAATTGTTGAAATTCAGTTTGAACAGCTATCTACTTCGCATACTGATAAGCAAAGCAAGCAAGCTGCAAGAGCATTATGGAGTGGTGTTCATGGTATTTGTACTTTATCTTTAACGGGAAAGCTAGACTTGTTAGGGGTTGATAATATTGAAAATACCGTGGTGTTATTGGTTGAAAACTTTATTGCTGGTTGGAAGCTAAGTGAATAAGTGG
>VAPL010726078.1_pt1 | contig 12595 bp, 13 predicted proteins | sample 3395061 | NCBI WGS metagenome assembly VAPL01 (sample SAMN08290444, study PRJNA428436) | hydrothermal vent metagenome | isolation source: Deep-sea hydrothermal vent chimney 2 | place: Pacific Ocean: Juan De Fuca Ridge | depth 2182 m m
ACCAATTATTCTCTTGATAACCCAGATGGAAACCATGCATAGTTAAATTTTTATCACCGGCACTATTCCAAGCACCGGTATAAGATGAAACGCCAACATTAAGGGGAATTAAGAATATGAAATTTTAGCAATGTACGCTAATTGATTATTGATATCATTATTATCATTCCATTGATTTCTTGCGCTATTTAAGCCATCACGGGTTCTAACAGTAGAACCACTACTTAATGTTACTTGTGTACTATCTAACACTTCGCCATCAATGCCAAGCCATTAATTGCTCCAAAATTAATATTAAATAAACCAGTATCAAATTTTTTTCCAATTAAATAACAAAACAAAATCTGTCCAACCAATGTCATGTGGGTGATTAGGAGTATTATTAACCGGAGATAATTGCCATGCAGTAAATGACTGACTCATTAAATTTTGTTTGAAATTGGGTTTATTTTCATTGTATTTTAAAAATGGTACTAAAATTCTACCTACACGAAAATTAAATTGACCAAGATTATCACTACCTAAATCAGCTAATACATTTAAATCAATATCAGCATAATAATAGGTTATATTGCTATCAAAACGTTTTTCATCACCTAATACCGCTTGACCACTTAAATCATATGAAAGCTCCAGCTCAGATGAGAATAACAAGCCATTACTGATTATTGAATCAAGATATATTGATGCCTCTCGAATTTCTATAATTGATTTATTAAAATCGTGTTCATTTAACACCACTAAGCCATCATGTTTCATATAATGCGCATTAACATAACCACTCAAATTTATCCTACCCTGAGTCTTTTCGCTGAGTGTTTGAAAATAATCACTAATAAATTCAGTGCCTTCTGCTTGAGCTGGTGTAACCAAGAGCAAATTAATCAATATTGTAAAAACTAAAGTTAATTTGCAGTGATTGTTATTTTTTTTAATCGACAACGTCATACAACGATTAACCTTTAACTAAAACAATGAATACTGTTACGGCTAATAGAAACATTACTTTAATTGCACTAAAGTGATTAATGCTAAAAATACAGGGCAATAATTTAGTGAGCGTGTTATTAAAACAATATTATTCTAACAAAATACTGTTATTCCGCACTAAATAGATGAGATATGTTTTTGATTATTTCAAGCAAACATTCTTAAAAACTAAATGGCATACCAACAGATAGTATACCACTAGAAACGACATCAGCCCGTAACCCGGCTTTCCCCCAAAATGCACGGATTATATCTTGCTCTGATAACCGTTCAGTTTTTAGGATACGTCCAAGTATGATACAAGGCTCACACAACTCAACACCTTTAAATTGAACATCACCAACACTAAATTCTCTTCCAACTAGCTGGTTCAATTTTACACCTTGAGTAATGATGTTACGGCGTGTTGCATGTAATTCAATATTTTGATTATAGTTCTGATTAAAACCTGCAATTTCTTCAAATTCAATAAAAGTAATATTTTGTCCCACGCGAGATCGTTTTTTGAAGTGACGATCACCGGTTATACCAAACCCTAGGCGCACTTCAACATCACTTACTGAGATTTGAGATTGTCTTTGTTTTGAGGCAACATAGATGGCTTTTATCATATTAATTATTCTTTTTTAATATGATAGCACAACATCAATTTTAATATAAATCGTGTATTGTTAGTTTTTGCTTATAAATATCGACCATAGATTGAAGTATCGGTAAAAATTGGGGCTGAAAAACATCATCGCAACCTATTCGACTTTACTTTAAATGCTTAATTAAAGCTTGAATACGGCTAGTATTCATTGTAATAATATTTCAAATATGAAACCCCCAAACCATGGATAACAACTCATGTAAATTTGCATATTCTGATTGTTCTGCTTTAACAAACTTCTTTCCACCCACAGTAGATAATGCTTTTTTAATAACAGACTCTGATTTTTCACTGGTCAACACTTCAACTAGTTTTAGTTGCGTTTCAATATCAACTTTCGATTTATTCACCGATAAAGCTCGTGCAGGCATATCCGTTTCAGTAATATAAATAACTTTTAAACCTGTTTTATCTTTAACTTTTTTAAACCAAAACTTATCACGAACAAGTGCAGCAATTGCTTTATTATTTTTAACGCACGCTATTGCCTGTCTAAAACTTTGAACAGGGATTAATAATGGCTGACGAATTGGATTTTTATAAAGTTCTAAAAAAGTTAACGTTCCTAAATGTGGTGTAGCCGGCGCACAAACCCGTTTATTATATAATTCATTAAAATCTTTGATGGTGCTATTTTCATTAACAACAATCGCAAAATTTAATTTACCAGGTTGCTTCACTAATACTTGATGTTTCATTTTATCAATTCGATATTTTATAAAATGCGGGCCATCAAGAATAATATCATAATAATTATTTTTCATTTTTCTGGTATATTCATGAAACGAGTGCGAAGGTTTAATCACCACTGTACGACCAATTTTTTCACTTAAAAAATTGGCAAGTTCTCCATAGTTCCTTTTGGTTAGTTCATAAGATTGTGTCGGTGGAGTACCGAAGATCAAAATATCCTCAGCAACGGCATTAAAGCTAATAAGAAAGAATAAAAAATAAATAATTAGTCGTAAAATATTTAATCTTGAAATCATGAAACCGCCAAAACATAAGTAATTAATAATATACTAACTAATTGTCATGGAATTTTTGAAAAAAGTACATAATTAAATGTGTTATTTGGATAAAAGCATTAAAATTTCATGTAAACTTCAATTTTTTGTTTATAAATTATTCATTACATCAATAGTGTTACTTATGACTAAACACAATAATCACTTATTGGTGCCACATATTTAATGACGATACTGATAAAATAACAAAAAATAGAATGAGAGTTGAAATGGAAATAAATACTACACCACTCGCCAACATTGCACTGATATGGGGTCCTAAAATTGGTCTTGCAATTGTCATTTTTCTGTTATTTTTAATTACTGCCAATATCGTTAATCGAGCGCTTATTAGGCTTGGTGAAAAAACTAAACTAAATGATCACATTATAAATTTGTTGGCTCGAACAATTCGAGTTAGCCTTTTTGTTTTAGGAATAATTTCTGCATTAGGGACTTTAGGAATTAATGTTTCAGCTTTAATTGCTGGTTTTGGATTAACTGGCTTTGCTGTTGGTTTTGCGTTAAAAGATACTATTTCAAACCTATTATCAGGGATATTATTATTAATGTATCAACCTTTTGCGATTAATGATCGCATCTCAGTTGGCGGTAAAGAAGGTGTTGTCGCTGCAATTGATTTACGTTATACCACTTTAATTGATAATAACACCCGAATATTAATTCCAAATTCAAGTTTGTTTACAAACTCAATAACAATTATTGATACCGAACAAACGCAATAATATTTTATATATAGAGAGATACCAAATGGATACAGCAAACTTATTTAACGGCTTTGATTTTGAAAATATGATAACAATGTATTACTTATTAATGGCTGTAGTTCATCTCGCGTTTGCAGCTGCTGTAGCAAAGGACGCCGGCAGATTACAACAATCTCGCGGCTCGACTATTTTAGTTGGGCCGGTAATGTGGTCATTTGCAACAATCATTGGCGGTGTTTGGGTTGCAGCGGTTTTTTGGGTGTTACACCATTTACCAATATTACAACAATCAAACTATCGTGTGGATGAGCGCCATAAGTGACAAATACAATAACAACGTTAGTTAACCTGAGATCGGTATAAAAAATTAGTTTAAACTTATAATTTTGGAAAGGGATTAACGCTAGATACCAGTTCAAAACATTATCAAAATAACGGTTATTTTAGGCATATATCGGCTGACTAATCTGCTTTTATTCGATGAATATCTTTGATCTTACGTACCCACGGTGACCATTTTCTTAAATCAACAGGGATATCTTTAAATGCTGCTTTCGCCTCGGAGACGGTGACATAGGAGCCAAAAACCAGAGCATACCAACGTTCACCTTGTCTTAGACTTGAGTAATAACCGGCTAAATTTTGAAGATTATTATCGTAATAATATTTTTCTATTAGTTTTTTATTTTTACTGCTGGCTAATTGCAAGGTATAACGTGAAGGTTCAAGCTCTGATACCCAGTGTTCGGGTGTTACGACGGTTCTAATTGCTATTAGTCCTGATGGTTTTATACTTTTGGTATTCAGTCTATTATATGCCTGAACTAAACCAGACTGGGATGCCATGCGAAACCATCGGGTAGCCTCATAACTATTTACTGTTGTCCCGAGCCCCTCGGAATAAAAAATACCAAGATTATATTGTGCAACACTATCACCCTGTTCGGCCAGTTTTGTCCATAAATTTAATGCCAAGGTATAATTACCTTGTTCGGTGGCATTAATAGCACTGTTATTTTCTTGAGCGAATACGGGAGGACTAAACACAATAAACGGTAGAAATAATATCAAGTATAAACGACAAAACACTCGATTTTTTAAGCCGCCGTTAAAACCACTATAATAGTAAAACAAAACATTGACCCTTTTAGCACTAACAACATCGCTAAAAATATCTAGCTAGTTTTATGCTTTAGAACAATCGTACATATCCTTGGCACGATATCGTCCGGCTATAATGCTTGCCAACCAATCATAGAACAATAAGTTTGCTTGTTGCTTTTCATCCGGTTGACACATTTGTTTATTTGGAAACGTATACTCGGGAAGTATTCTTGCTAAATCTTGATACGATATCACTTCTACTAGTGTAGCATCATAATATACTCGACACATGAATCTAACATCAGCAAGAAACTGCTGATTGTTAGTTTCTGATAGATAGTTTAGATCGATTTGAATAATATTGGTAAATTTACAGCGTTCTAATATTTTAATTTTTAATTCAGCATCTTCATTAATATAAAAAACTTCATCACGCTGATCATTCTTTAGAAAAGGAAATAATTCTAATAAAGTAATATAATTATGTTCATAAACCCACATTGGGTTTAATTCTCTTAATTCAGCAATGGTATGACTCATTTAATACCCACGTTAATGTCACATTCTAATGATGTTATCGGCACCTACAGTACCATCTTAAATTTATACTTAAAAGTATGTGAATTACATTACTATCTATTTAGCAAATTCATTAACTCGTTGTTAGTCATTAAATGCGAAATACCAAAATTAAGTGAATTCTAAACTACTTACTAAAAATAGGTTCTAAACGCTCTAAGTCATTGATTACGCGCCATTCACCACCACCCTCTTCTACTTTGATACGCCAACTTTCCATTCTATCAAGGTATTCTCGTGGGTCGATATTATCAGAACGTAATTTGGTTACATTAACAGCAATAACAATATAGCCATTTAGACTTAAAGGAATATCACGTTTATAACCTTTTTGTAATTCTTCTTTTAAATCAGAAAAAATTAGGATGGTTTTAGTGCCGGGTTTTGCTTCATTTAAATACTCAATACCTTGAAGCATGCCCCCCGTTATATCCGTGTAGGCACTTGGTTTAACGTCTTTAATGAATTTATCAATGACTTGACGAAAAATACGTTTTTGCTGATTTGCCAAGCTAGGTCGACCATCAAAGGTCTGTTTATGAATAATATCTTTTTCATTAAAACTGCCCGTATCAATTCGAGCAACCGCAAAGGTATCCCCTGGCTTTAGTTTGGCTAGCGTAAAATTGATAATTCGCTGTGCTTGCTTTAACTCTTTAGTATAAGTGCCTGAAGTATCCAAGAGCATATATACCCCTTGATCCAAAGAAACTTTTTCATTATTACAAGCATTTAAAGCCAATGCTATCAGCACTATACTAGCTAACGCTAAAATCCTGTTTTTCATTTCCTTCCCCTTTAATTATTATATTGATGCTGTTTCAGATTCATTACGATCACGAATTAATTTTTCTATCCATAATGGTACGAAAATAATAAGATCATATCCATGAATCAAACTATTACCAAAATAACGTGCCACAACACCCACAAAACGTAACAATGTAGCTATTAGACGTAACCCAGCAACACCAACAACACCTGTAACTGTTCGTAACGAATGCACAAACGATTCAAAAGGAATAGCCACCAGTACCAGTGCAAAAGGTAAAATAAAACCAAGCCCCATTTGAGCAGCTGTCGTTATCCATCGTAAAGAATTATCAACAACCAACTCACCTTGATTCGCAATTAATGATGCGGCAACTGCAGAATTTTGTTCTGACAATATTTCGCGCATATAAGCCAAACCAGCTTCGACAGATGCTAAAGCCAGAAGAAAACTAAATGTAACCCACATCATTTTGACTCGAAGTTTATCGTTTAAGGCTCCAATAACTGGAAACAAACGTGTAATCCGCATTGATTCCATCATAAAGATACCTAATGATATTTCAACTAAAATAATAACCAAAGCCGCAACTTCAGACATGGGAAATCCTAAAATTTGACTTTTAGCGCCAACCATTTCAGACATCGGTAAGGCAATTAAATTAAAGTTAATCATTGCGCCACCAACAGCGATAGTCAAAACAAATGCCGAGATAAAAAATTGTGTTAATGACGATGATGATTCCATTCGAACAGCACGATCAGATTGCTTGATAATATGTTCATAATCATCCATACGGCGATCAATCACCTTGGAACGCTCAAGCAAGCTATTAACATTTTTATCAACTTGAGTTAATACAGATAATAGTTTACGCCAGTGCGGCATCATTTTATTTAGTAAGTTATGTCGCTTATGACTCGAGCGCCGATACTCTTCGAGTGCATGAGTGCTCGCCTTTTTTAACGAATGGTGAATATCATCTAAAATATTTCCAACAGTGGGATCACCTTTTGATACTGGAATTTTAGCAACAGCTTCAACCGCCTTAACCCAACCAGGTGGTTCGGGTGGCACTTCGGTGCTTTGAGAATAATCTTCATCGATTTTTGCAATGTCTTCCGACAAACGTCGATGTAAAGATGGATATTCAGCTAAATCTTTACGCACAGTTGCATCAATGCGATCAAACTCACGCTCTATAATACGTTCTGAATTTTCACGTCCAGCAGCAAGTAGCACTTCTTTATTTCGCGCGACTAATTTCGCTTCTGCGATTAAAACAGAATGCGAACTTAATCGCATGGAATAATGCACAACACGGCTAAAAGCCAAAATCGCCCGGTGCGCAGGTGTGCGTGCGAGATAAAGCGCAACAGGAATAACGATAACCCAAAATAAAATACTTAAACCAACACTCGGGAAAATAATAAAAATATCTGAAAACTGCATGTTTTTCTCCTTATCTTAACAAGCCTCATTCAACGGCTTGCTAACCATAGATAACTTTAGCTAATATCGCTATAAATACTAGCTAATTCATCACAATAAATGTGAATATACTGCTTGCAATAGCCCAATTGGTTAATTTATGTACCAAGTGGTACGTCTAGTAACTCACTTAACCGTGCACGTAAGCGTAAATGGGATTGGCTTAACAGCTGACTGACTCTGGATTCACTCACGCCCAATATCGTACCTATCTCGCGTAAGTTCAACTCAACATCATAATACAAGCTAATAATTAATCGTTCTCGTTCTGGTAAGGTAGTGATGGCTTCTGCTAATACCGATTGTAACTCATCATTTTGTAAACCCTCCATAGGACCAAAATTTTTAGTGTCCTCGCTCATGTTAGAGAATTCATCTGATATACCGAACTCATCAAAGTTTAGTACACGACAAGTATTCGCATCTTGTAAAATCTGGTGATATTCCTGAATTGTGATCTCCATCATCTTAGCAATTTCATGATCTCGTGCGTCACGCCCAGTGGACGACTCAATAGTCTGCATTGCTTTAGCCAAATCGCGAGCTTTTTTATGCACCGATTTAGGAGCCCAATCGTTACGGCGCAACTCATCTAACATTGCACCACGAACTCGAATAGTGGCATATGTTTCAAAACTTGCCCCTTGAGTAACATCATAGTTTCTAGCAGAATCTAATAATCCCATCATTCCCGCTTGAATTAAATCATCAACCACCACGCTCGGTGGCAGACGAGCTGACAAATGATATGCAATACGTTTTACTAAAGGCGCATGCTTTTCTACCAATGCGTTATTAATAATAGGTTGTGTATTAGTATATTTTGGTTTTTGAGAACTCAATTAATAATTCCTACAAAATCACTTAAACGTAAACTGACAAAACAATATCAATGTATATCGCCACACACTCAGTGAAAACCTGCAATGCTAGAACAATGCTAGTTTTTCTTTAATCTTGGTGAGTGTTTCATATATGGTCTCTGTGTCGGCAAAAATGATGCTTTTCTTTAGTTGCCAATAAATTACGAGAGCATTATAAAATGCTAATACGAAAATAAATAAATAAAAGAATACAAGGTGTTATAGTGGTTAATTAAATGAAAATACAAATGAGACAAAAAACTGACAGAAATTTAAATAAATAAAACTAACAACTTAAATTTAACGCATGGCTATCATGTTGAATAATTGGTTACTTTTTATTAAAAATTTATTATTTATATTTTTTAATAATCTCAGCCGCAATGTCTTTTAGCGGATATGCAAATTCTGTTGCACCAATTTTATAAGCTTCACCCGGCATCCCCCAGACAACACTGGTTTTTTCATCTTGCACCATCGTTGGTGCACCAGCTTCTAACATTTCTTTTAAGCCTTTAGCACCATCATCACCCATTCCAGTCAGAATAACACCAATAGCATTAGGGCCAACATTTTGAGCAACGGATCGAAACATCACATCAACACTCGGTCGGTGACGATTGACCGGTGGACCATCACTAAGTTTACAAATATATAACGCACCGCTACGTTCAATCATTAAATGGTGACTGCCAGGAGCGATATAAACGTGCCCCGGTAAAATTTGTTGCCCATCTTGTGCTTCGCAGACAGTCATGGCTGAACTTTTATTCATTCGTAATGCAAACGGGCCACTAAATGCTTCAGGGATATGCTGACTAATGATGGTGCCCGGTGCATCCGGTGGTAATAACATTAACACATCTTTAATTGCTTCCGTGCCACCCGTTGAAGCACCAATAGCAATAATTTTGTCGGTAGTCTTAAAACGTTTTGAATTATGAGATTTGCCAATAACAGCATCGGCAGACAATTTTGGAGCAACATCCATAAATGGTGAGCTTGATTTTTTTTCAGTATATACCTGTACTATTGTATTAGCTGCAACTTTAACTTTTGAAATTATCTCACGAGCATAATCTTCCAAACCTTCTTTAACATCTATTTTTGGTTTTGCCACAAAATCAACAGCACCAATTTCAAGAGCTTCTAAAGTAATTTCTGCACCTTTTTCGGTTAACGATGAAATCATAACGACAGGAAGAGGATGTAAGCGCATTAAATTTTTTAAAAAAGTAACACCATCCATTTTTGGCATTTCAACATCCAGTGTAATAACATCCGGTTTTAACTCTTTAATTTTTTCTCGAGCAATTAACGGGTCTTGAGCAATGCCCACAATTTCAATTCCACGATCGGATGATAATATTTCAGTAAGAATTTGCCTGACTAAAGCAGAATCATCAATGATTAAAACTTTTATTTTACTCATTATCTCAAGATAAACCTTTTAAAAAAGTTCAACATCTCCCACAACCGGTTGCTTATTAATTTCATGTTTATAGGTGTTTTCACGTTCAGCAATAGTTTTATTATGCACAGATTTCAATTTTTTCATTTTTACTTTACCATGCTCAGTAAAGTACAACACCTTTCTCGGATAAATATCACCTAAATCAGCAGTCAAAACACGTAGACCTTCGATAGCAATATAGCTTCGAATAAATACAATATTTTTTTGACCAATATCAATTTTTTTCATATCACCTAAAACTTTACCGCCGCCAAACAACTTTACTTCTAAATTTTCACGACGCCCACCAGCTTTTAAAATAGCATTAATCATTTGTTCCATTGCATGATTACCATATCGCGTAGCATCGCTATTACTACTGGCAGGATCAATAGAACTCTTTGTTGCCGGCAACATAAAATGATTCATACCACCAACACCCATAATAGGGTCCAGTATGCACGCTGATACACATGAACCTAACACAGTTGATATCATTTCACCCTGAGTCGTCACATAATATTGCCCAGGCAAAATTTTAGCCGAATAACAATTATGTACTCTATCCCAATATCGATTAATATGTTCGAAACCGGGCAAACAGGAGGGAATACCCTCATGTCTATCTTTTTTAAATTGACTTAAATTATCGATTTAAACTCTCCACATCATGGTTTCAATGTTCTTTTTGATAGATAGTTTTTCCCAATAAATTGAATCTATCAGTAACATTATGAAGTGATTCTGAATGCCCAATAAATAAATGAGCATCTGATGCGAGTATATTCGCATAACGTTCAAATAATATTTTTTGTGTTGGCTTATCAAAATATATAACAACATTTCTGCAAAACATAAAGTCAAATGGTCCTTTAATTGGCCACTCATTCATCAAATTAAGTTCTTTAAACGTAATTAAATTTTGTAACTTAGGCGACATCTTTACCTTACCAGAATTATGTCCTGAACCACTTTTAACAAATTTATTTAACCTTGGCTTGGTTAATCCAGTAACTCGTTCATCAGTATAGATACCATTAGCTGCTGTTTGCACCATATTGCTATCAAGATCCGTTGCTAATATTTTAATATCCCAATTATCTAAAACATCTTCAAAAACCTCATGAACGACCATTGCTATAGAATACGGCTCTTCACCAGAGGAACAGCCAGCAGACCAAATACGAAGTTTACGTGAGATTTTATTTTTTTTAATTTCAGGTAACAATTTGTCTTTTAAAAACTCGAAGTGATGAGGTTCACGAAAAAAAGATGTCAAATTAGTTGTTATAGCATTAGTAAAAGCAATTAATTCAGCTTCATCGCCAGCTTTTAACCGATCACAATAAGTTTTATAACTATTTAATTTTAATTCACGAATTCTGCGCGTTAAACGGCTATACACCATATCACGCTTACCTTCGGATAAAACAATCCCGGTACTTTCAGCAACTAACTGTTGAATAAAATTAAAATCTTTTTCCGTAAACTCAAACTCACGTCGTTTAACTTTAGGAACATTTGATTTTTTAGCAGCTAGCAATTAAAAATCCTCCCATTCATCACCTTCATCTTTAACAACAGGACGTTTTCTAGCTGCTGGGGCTGCTTGTCTACTAGCAGCAGGTGCTTGTCTTGGAGATGCTGGACGAACTGAAGCTGCTGCTTCTGGTTGTAATGACGACGCATCACCAACTTCAAAAAAGTTCATCAACTCATTTAAGCCACCAGCTTGTTCATTCATGGCTTCACTGGCTGCAGCAGCTTCTTCCACCAGCGCAGCATTTTGCTGCGTCATCTCATCCATTTGAGTAATGGCCCTGTTTACTTCTTCAATACCAGACGACTGTTCTTGGCTAGCAGCAGCGATCTCTGAAATAATATCACTCACTTTTTTAACAGCATTAACGATTTCATCTAAGGTTTTTCCTGTTTCATCAACTAAACGAGAGCCATCATCAACTTTTTCAACGCTGTCATTAATTAACCCCTTAATTTCTTTCGCGGCACCTGCTGAGCGTTGTGCTAAATTTCTAACTTCACCAGCCACTACAGCAAAACCTCGACCTTGCTCACCAGCACGCGCTGCTTCTACTGCTGCATTTAAAGCTAATAGGTTAGTTTGAAATGCTATTTCATCAATTACACCAATGATATCAGCTATCTTTTTGCTGCTATTATTAATTTCAGACATTGCATTAACAGCTTTGCTAACAACCTCACCACCTGATTGAGCTTGAGTAGAAGCAGCTAAAGCCAATTGATTTGCTTCACGGGCATTATCAGCATTTTGTTTTACCGTTGATGTCATTTGTTCCATGCTTGAGGCTGTTTCTTCAAGACTTGAAGCTTGCTCTTCTGTACGCTGGCTCAAATTAACATTGCCTTCGGCAATTTCAGAAGAAGATGAGCCAATACTATCAGCCGAATCACGAATTTGGTTTACCATATTTAATAAATTAGTCACTGAAGTATTCATCGCATCGCGAAGATCACCAAATTCACCATGAAACTCACCTTCCATGGTTTCAGTTAATCGCCCTTCAGCTAATGCTTGGACAACTTTTTGACCTTCACGTAAAGGAACCACCACAGCTTCCATCAATGCATTAATTCCATTACCGAGTACTTCCATAAAACCACTGTATTGTTCTGAATCAATTCGAACATCGAGCTTTCCTGCAACTGCAGATTCAATTAAGCCCTGTATTTGTCGCTCCGCATCTTTCTGTTCAGTAATGTCACGCCATTCAACCATGTTGCCCATAAAATTACCTTGTGAATCAGTAATTGCTGTTGCGTTAACTTCAAACTCAATATCACCTAAAGCTATTTCAGCACTCGCAGGTAAGTTTGCCGCATTACCTAATAAATTACGTTGATGAGCCGGATTCTTATGAAATTGATCAATACATTGCCCAACTAAATTATGGACATCAAACCCCGGGAACATCCC
>VAPL010636369.1_pt1 | contig 12589 bp, 12 predicted proteins | sample 3395061 | NCBI WGS metagenome assembly VAPL01 (sample SAMN08290444, study PRJNA428436) | hydrothermal vent metagenome | isolation source: Deep-sea hydrothermal vent chimney 2 | place: Pacific Ocean: Juan De Fuca Ridge | depth 2182 m m
CTGGCAACATGAAATTCATGATGAATGGTGCTTTAACAATTGGTACTCTGGATGGCGCTAATATAGAAATCAGAGAGGAAGTTGGAGAAGAAAATTTCTTTCTTTTCGGTTTGACAGAAACAGAAGTTGAAGATCTTCGTGGGCACTATGATCCAGAAGCCATCATTAATAATGATCAGGATCTGAAGCAAGTAATGAACTTGCTTGAATGCGGGCACTTTAACCAGTTGGAGCCGGGTATTTTTAATGACATTATTAATGCTCTTAAAAGTCCACATGATCCCTGGATGTCAATTGCTGATTTCCGTAGCTATATCGATGCCCAGAAGCGAGTTGAGAAAGCTTATCAGAATCGTGAGTTATGGACCAAAATGAGTATCCTGAATTGTGCAGCGAGTGGTAAATTTTCCACTGACAGAACTATTAGTGATTACAACAATGACATCTGGAGATTAGAAGCTGTTCCTGCTGGTAAAAAATAATTGACCATGTTTCATGTGGTTCTTCATGAGCCAGACATACCGGCAAATACAGGGAATATAATCAGGTTGTGCGCTAATATCGGCGCACAATTACATCTAATTAAGCCGTTGGGTTTTGAGCTGGATGATAAAAAACTGCGCCGTGCAGGGCTTGATTATCATGAATGGGTAACGATTCGTTGTTACTCAGAACTAGATGAATGTTTAACTGAAATTGGTACGGATCGCGTTTATGCGCTTACTACAAAAGGTCAGTTATGTTATGCAGACGTACAATACCAATGTGGTGATGTGTTATTGTTAGGCTCTGAAACCAGAGGGTTGCCTGATATAATATTAAATAAGCTGCCTGAAAACCGGCGTATACGCTTACCAATGGTTTCAACAAGTAGAAGTCTTAATCTATCTAATACCGCTGCCGTTGTAGTTTATGAGGCAATGCGGCAGGTTGGTTTTACTGGCTTATCATAAGCAAGCTTAAGACTACATGGGCAAAATGGTGCTTTATGATGTGCACTTCTATTTATGTCTTACATTATGTAAATAGTTATATGGCTTATAGTGCTCCTTTTTAGCTAATTGCAGGATCGAAATGCAGTGCTGTCTTCGACAATACCTTGTAAATCCTGGTCATCAATAACACAAACCATGCTAAGAATTTCATTTAGGGAAACGCCAAAATTAATCAAATCTTTTTTGCGCACACAAGAATTTATATGGGTTAATGCTTTCTGTATCGGATTTTGACCAGAGCAGTTTTTTTTAATAGCCAGGACCGCATTGTCGGCAAATAAAATGGTATCACCGCTTCGGGTACGATTCAGAGCAGCAGAGTCAATTGGGAATTGATTGATAATATGTAACATGGCTTGGCCTTTTGTTTTTCTTGGTACAATTAACTTTATGTATTCACTGTAACTTTATAAAAAATAAGTATATTCATAATAGAGTAATGTGAATATATAGCCAAGTTTTTGTTAATAGTCAAGTAGTAATTAAGCTGTTTTGAAGATAAAGATTGCAGATGGGTTGGGGGATATGGTTTTATAGGTTATTGAATTATTAAGCTATTACAAGAGTATTGTGTTGAATTAATTTTCTGCTTTTTGTTTGCGAAGTAGCAGGTTTTGTACGGCAGTCAAAGGGGAAAGGCCTTCGTAGAGGACTTTATAGGTTTGTTCTGTTATGGGCATGTCAATATTATGCTTCTGGGCCAGAAAAAAGGTTGCCCGGGCGGCTGAGATACCTTCTATTTCCTGATTAATTTCCTTGATTATTTCGTTTTTAGTTTGTTTTCCCTGGCCTAAAGCAAGGCCGAAACGACGGTTTCTGGACTGGTCATCTGTACAAGTGAGCAATAAGTCTCCTAATCCGGATAGGCCCATTAAAGTTTCCTGTTTGCCACCAAGTGCCAGACCAAGGCGCATTATTTCCTGCAGACCCCGAGTAATCAATGCGGCACGGGTGTTTGCTCCAAATCCCAAGCCATCGGCTGCGCCTGTAGCAATAGCGAGTACGTTTTTAACTGCGCCACCAATTTGCACACCGACAATATCATTACTGGTATAGATCCTGAATCGTTGACTATGTAAGATATCGGAAAGTTTGTCAGCTAATTCCTGGCGATTGGAAGCTACAGTTATGGCGGTTGGTAGATTTGCGGCAACTTCACGCGCAAAGGTTGGGCCAGACAGAACTGCAGTTGGTGTTTCTGGAGTAAGTATGTTTTCTACAGTCTGATGCAGAAAAGACCTGTCATCTGGATTAAAGCCTTTGGTTGCCCAAGAGATTTGAGTATCTTTTCTTAAATAGGGTTTTATTTGTAATAACGTTCCCTTGAACGCATGGCTGGGCACAGATAACAATAGCATATTACTGAATTTGGCAGCCTTTTCTATGCTATTAGTTAGATAGAGATTTTCTGGAAAATCAAATTCGGGTAAATAACGCTTATTTAGCCGTTGACTATCAAGGGCTTCAATATGCTCCGGGTTATGTCCCCAGAGTAGCGTCTGGCAACCATTTCTTGCTGCTTGTATAGCCAGTGCAGTACCCCAGGATCCAGCTCCAAAAATACTTATTTTTTTATCCATTAATTCATGGAAGTTGAATAACTAATTTATCGGAAAGGTTTTGGTCGCTTATGTATGTAAGCTAGTTTACTGTTTCTGATCCAGGCACGTTGTACTGCTGAATATGCTGCGCATACAAGGCATCAAAATTTACCGGAGCCAATAGTAGCTGCGGAAAACCTCCTTTAGTCACCAAATCTGATACTACCTCTCTGGCATAGGGGAAAAGGATATTTGGGCAAAAACTGCCGAGCATAGGACCCATTTCCTGATCAGAAAAACCTGTTAATGAAAAAATTCCAGCCTGACTAACTTCAACCAGATAAGCTGTAGTATCTGCGCATTTCACCGTGACCGTAACGGTTAAAGTGATTTCATAAATATTGTCTTCTAAAGTTTCTACATTTGTTCCTAGATTGAAATCAACCGAAGGTTCCCATTTGGCTGTAAAAATTGCTGGGGAGCCAGGAGATTCAAAGGAGATGTCTTTGGTAAAAACTTTTTGTATTGAGAATTGCTTATCTTCTACGTCACTCGTTTCGGTCATGGTCGATGTTGCTTAAGTATGTTTAAATTCTGTTTGAAGTTTGCCAGCTGTGTGGAGTCTTGTTATGGTCAGGCGCAAATAATAATTCAGTATTAAAAGGTTACTTACTTCTATTATTGTTTTTTTAGTAATGGGAGCTTATTTTCTTCCCATGATCGAATTCCGCCCGATAAATTATGTAGTTTGGTAAACCCCAATTTGCTGAGTTTTCTACAGGCTGGCGCAGAACGAGAGCCTGTTTGGCAAACGACAATAACAGATGAGTTTTGGTATTGCTGTAAATTTTTTGCTTGGTCATCAAGTTTGCCAAGGGGAGTGTTTATCGAATTTTCTATGTGTTCTTTGGCAAATTCATTTTCTTCACGGACGTCTAAAACTACAATGTCATCGTTATTCATCAGGGCGACGGCGAGTGTTGGTGAGACTGATTCAAAATTTTGCATTGCAGACTCAATTAAATCCTGAAGTAGCAATACAGTTACAACCCCAAGGGCTATAATCAACATCCAGTGATTGGTGGCAAATTCAATATAACGATCCATGGGTAATCCGGGTTTCTAAGTAAGGGTAGAGGTAAAGTTAAAGTTAAAGGGTAGTTAGCAGTTACTGCAAAACACATCCCGCATCATTTTGATTAGCTGTAGCATACGTTCATCATCAATAAAATAATAGACACGGTTGGCCTCCTTTTTAAAACCTAAGATATCCTTTTCTCTTAAAATGGCGAGATGCTGGGAAATATTACTTTGACTGGTGCCTACTTGTTCGACAATATCCTGGACACTGATTGAGCGAGTACCCAGAACACATAGAATTTTAAGGCGCAAAGGGTGGGACATGGCTTTTAAGCAACGAGCAGCACGTGTAATATCCGCATCATGGTAATTTATATTTTCTTGCTGATGTTCCATTTTTGTCGCATGCTCTGTTTATCTTAATTAAGTCGCTGTCAGGATCAGGTAAATTAATTTGTACACAATATGCTTTAACATATTAATATAGCCACTTTAGCGGTTGGTTTATGGTGTTGAAAAAACACATAAAGCTACAAAATGAAGCGGTATAATACCGTATTTTTAATCTATTTTGTTAATTACTAATATAATAACAGATGATTCCAGACGGTTTGTTTCTGTCTGGATGAATTTTAGGAGATAAAGAGTCTATGTTAAGTATACCCAAGCCTTTGGTTTTGTTGATTCTTGATGGTTTTGGTTGCAGTGAAGAGGGCCAATCTAATGCAATAACAATGGCCAAAACCCCCTGTTGGGATAAGCTGCAACGAGATTATCCTATAACTCGTCTGGATTGTTCAGGGGGGGCAGTGGGATTACCGGAAGAACAAATGGGAAATTCGGAGGTTGGGCATCTGCATATTGGCTCAGGGCGTTCAGTGCCACAAAATTTCACACTGGTAAATCAGGCAATTAGTGCAGGTGATTTTTTTTCTAACCCGGTACTTTGTCGCGCTGTTGATGAAGCTTTGGAGAAAAACACCGCACTACATATTTTTGGATTGCTATCCTCAGGTGGTGTACATAGCCATATTGGTCAGATAATGGCAATGCTTGAATTAGCATCGCAACGTGGATTAAAAAAAATCTATTTACATGCTTTTCTTGATGGCAGAGATGTTCCACCAAAAAGTGCGACAGAATTTATACAACAAATAGAGGCAAAATTTGCAGAACTGGGTACAGGACAATTTGCATCAATAACTGGCCGTTTTTATGCAATGGACAGGGATAATCGTTGGGAAAGAGTAGAGCAAGCCTATAATTTGATAGTATTAGGGCAAACTGATTATTCAGCACAATCAGCGATGCAGGGTCTGGAGATGGCTTACCAGCGGGAAGAAACTGATGAGTTTGTCATGCCAACTGCCATTTTAGACAATGAGGGAAACGTGCTGACGTTGGCAACTGATGATGCGGCTGTTTTTATGAATTTTCGCGCAGACCGAGCGCGTGAAATTTGCAGTGCACTCACTAGTGAAGATTTTACCGGGTTTACTCGGAAACAAGAACCTCACACTGGATATTTTGCAACATTGACCGAATATCATGAGAACTATGATTATCCATTGGCTTATCCACCTACTGATATTAAAAATGGTTTAGGGGAGGTATTAAGTAAAAATGGCTTAAAACAGTTGCGTTTAGCTGAGACTGAAAAATATGCTCATGTGACTTTTTTTCTCAATGGTGGAATTGATAAGCCATTCGAGGGTGAAGACCGGGTTTTAATACCATCGCCTAAAGTTAAAACATATGATTTACAACCTGAAATGAGTGCGCCAGAAGTTACCGACAGGATGGTCGAGGCAATACTCGGAGGTCAATATGACGTCATTATCTGTAACTACGCTAACTGTGACATGGTTGGACATACCGGTAAGCTACCAGCAGCTATCAGTGCTGTCGAAACCATAGATGCATCGTTACAGCAATTAGTTATTGCCTTAAACAAGGTGGGTGGGCAAATGTTATTGACAGCCGATCATGGCAATATCGAAAAAATGCTTGATGAAAAGTCCGGGCAGCCTCATACAGCGCATACTACAAATTTAGTGCCTTTAGTTTACATTGGTGGAGATAAGAATTTATCAGATGGTGGCAATTTGTCGGATCTGGCACCAACAATGCTGGAGATATTGGGCATTGAACAACCTGAAGAAATGACAGGCAGGTCTTTGATTGTTTCTGTCTAAATTTTTCGTTACCGTAATAAGTTTATTATTGCTGGGGTTTTCCGTTTGTGCGTTTGCTGATATTGAAGATCAGCAAAGAAAACTTGTTGAAATCAAGAAACGCATAAAAAAAATTAGCAAGAGCCTTGACGGCTTGCAATTGCAAAAAAATTCATTGCTTGCCCATTTGGCAAAAACGGAAAAGGAATACGGGAAGATTATTAGCGAACAACGAAAATTGCATGAGCAAGTTGAACAAAAGCAGCGTTTTATAGAATCAACCAAACAGAAAATTCATATCCAGAAAGAAAAAATTAACAAGCAAAACAATGAACTAGAAGGTCTGATTCGTTCTGCGTATGCCATGGGACGCAAGGAAAGATTGAAATTAATGCTGAATCAGCAAGATCCGGCACTTTCTAGCAGAGTACAGGTCTACTATGAGTATCTGAACAAGGACAGGCTTGAACGGATAGTAAAAATTAACGCTATACTGAACAGTTTAGCGGTGTTTGAAAAGGAAAACGAAATTGAAGCGCAGCAGCTGGAATTAATTTTATCTAGAAAGAAAATTGAACAAGGAAGACTTGCCAGGACAAAAAAAGTCAGAGAAACTCTTTTGGTTAGATTGAATAAAGAGTCTTCCGCTCAGCAAACACAATTACAAAGATTACAGGCGCGCGAAAAAACATTTAAGTCTTTGCTGGTATCGTTGCATAAAGCTACAAATGACGTTCCTTTTCAGACAGGGCGGATAAAACCTTTTAATCAACTACGTGGGCAATTAGCATGGCCAGTAAAGGGTAAGCTGATAAAGAGATATGGTAGCAAACGGGCTAACAGTCACTGGGATGGTGTGTTGATAGGTGCACAGGAAGGATCCGATGTGCGTGCTGTGTCACAAGGCAGGATAGTTTATTCAGATTGGCTTAAAGGTTATGGTCTGTTGGTTATCGTCGATCATGGTAAAGGTTATATGACAATTTATGCCTTTAATCAGGGGTTATTGAAAGATGTCGGAGATTTGGTAAATGCAGGAGATGTAATTGCTGCCGTTGGTAAGAGTAATGGCAGAAATCAGGCGGGTCTTTATTTTGGGATAAGAAAAAAAGGTAACCCTTTGAATCCAGAAAAATGGTGCCGAAAAATAAGTAATGGACTAGTCAGTTAACAATAGCTGTTTGCATATATATTATTAGAATACATCGAGAGTTTATATTTGGAGTCATGAGGCAGATGCAGAAACAAAGTAATATCTTAATCTTGTCAGCAGGTTTTTTGCTGGGTGTTTTGATTAGCACAGCTAGCAGTGTTCTGGCAGATCGAACAGGTTTGGATTCACGGCAAGATTCTACGGCTATTCCATATGAAGACTTACGCACTTTTACGGAAATATTTGGCCGTGTAAAAAATGATTACGTTGAGCCTGTTACTGACAAGAAGCTGCTGGAAGGTGCGATTCGTGGCATGTTAACAGAGCTTGATCCTCATTCGGCCTATCTAGACGGGGAACAATATAATGAACTCAAGGTTGGAACTACCGGTCAATTTGGCGGCTTAGGGATTGAGGTGACAATGGAAAATGGTTTTGTGAAGGTTGTTTCCCCAATTGATGATACGCCGGCACAGCGGGCAGGCATTCAGGCTGGGGATTTAATTATCAGGCTAGATGATAAACCAGTCAAGGGTATGAGTTTAACCGATGCGGTAAAATTGATGCGTGGTGAACCAGGCAGTGATATCAACTTAACCGTCGTTAGAGAGGGCGAAAACGCGCCACTAAAAATCGTAATTACCCGCGCTGTTATCAAAGTAAAAAGTGTTAAAAGCCGATTACTTGAAGATGATTTTGGTTATGTACGGATCAGCAGTTTTCAATCCAGAACTGGAAAAGGCTTGAAAGATGCTATTGCAGCTTTAAAAAAAGAAAATAACGGGCCACTTAAAGGCATCGTTCTTGATTTAAGGAATAACCCAGGTGGCGTATTGAATGCGGCAGTTGATGTTAGTGATGCCTTTTTAAAGGATGGTTTAATTGTTTATACCGAGGGCAGAATCAAGGATTCGGAAATGAAATTTAGTGCGTCTCCCGATGACGTGTTGAATGGCGCACCAATAGTTGTCTTGATTAATGGTGGATCAGCTTCAGCATCTGAAATCGTAGCAGGCGCGTTACAGGATCATAAGCGAGCTGTGATCATGGGAGAGAAATCATTCGGTAAGGGCTCAGTGCAAACAATTTTACCAACTAGCAATGGTGGTGCTGTAAAGTTGACAACAGCTCGGTATTACACACCTTCTGGACGATCAATCCAGGCGGAAGGGATTGAGCCGGATGTCGCTTTAGCGAGAGTTAAGCTTGAATCGCTTGGTGCACCAAAGTATAAACAGATTAAAGAGTCGGATTTATCCCAGCATCTGGATAATGGTAACGTAGATGATAAGCAAGACGAAGATGGAAGCAAGTTAGAAGAGCAGCCTGATATTAAGGATTATCCGTTGTTTGAGGCGTTAAACTTGCTGAAAGGTATTAGCATACTCAATTAACTTTAGTTCAAATCTTTGCGTAGCCAGGCTTCTTAATGGGATGGTATACCTAGCAAATTTGATATAACACAGCTTAATAAATAAACCAGGCTGTTTTATATCAGCTTGTTGATGCTTGATAATTGACAGAGAAATCTTTCAGAGATGATAAAACATCCTTTAGTTGGATATTACTATCCAGTTTAAAAGAATTCACACCTACACGGTGTAAGTAAAAAATTTGATCATTCATAAAATGACCTGTTGCACGTATTTCACCTTCAAAATGATAACGATTCCGTAATAACCATACCTGGGAAAAGCTACGTCCGTCAGTAAAAACCTTAAAATTCATTTCCAGCAGACTGAATTTATCTAGATCGCTGACAATGTCCTCTAGCTGGTCATCAGTGCTTAATTTTAATCCTAATTTACCTGAGTGATTAAGAAGCCGTTGCTTGTCAGTCTGCCATCTTTGCGGTGAAATTATGATATTGCCGGACACTAGAGGAGCTTCATCATCAATCGGAATCCAGTTATCATTCACAATATTTTGATCTTTAATTATTTGCATAAACTTGCTCTTTAAATGGCTCAATACCAATACGCTTAACTGTTTTTAGAAAAGCTTCTTCATTATTCAGTCGTGTTAGCACATAGACTTCCAGAATCGTTGTAATTGCTTTAATAAGCTTGTTTTTAGCAATAGCAGGACCAAGTCGGGCACCGAGAGATGCGTCCTGATCTGAGGAGCCGCCTAAGGTAAGCTGATACCATTCAACACCTTTTTTGTCGACACCTAGAATACCAATATGGCCAACACTTTGATGGGCGCAGCCGTTCATGCAGCCAGATATGTTGATTTTGATGTCACCAAGGTCATGGACATAATCCAGATTTTCCAAGGCAGTATTAATTTCTTTGGTAATGCCAATTGAGCCAGCATTGGCCAGTGAACAGAAGTCTAGGCCAGGACAGCAGATAATATCAGTCACTGTGCCTACATTTGCAGTAGCCAGTTGCAAAGTGTCTAGTTGTTGCCATAAAGGAAACAAGTCGGCTTGCTTAACATCAGCCAGGACCAGGTTTTGACGGTGGGTCGTTCGTACTTCTCCGAAACTGTATTTGTCAGCCATATCTGCCACAGCATCAAGTTGTGTATCGGTAATGTCGCCTGGTGGAGAATCTGGCGCTTTTAATGAAACAAATACTGCGCAATAGCCTGGGGCTTTGTGACTTTCAGTGTTGTATTTGATCCAGGTTGCAAAATCAGGGTTTCTTTGTTGTTGCTGGCTAAGGCTAGTATCATCGGTTGCATTGCTTTCATAAAGAGGTGGGGTGAAATGTTTTTTTATACTTTCAATGCGATGTTCATCTAGCTCCATGCCACTCTTAAGCTGTTGCCATTCAGTTTCAACCATGGCAGTGAATTTTTCTACTCCTGTCTCTCTGACCAGTATTTTAATGCGCGATTTATATTTATTGTCCCTGCGTCCGTTCAGGTTGTATACGCGGACTATAGCTTCCAAATAAGAGAGCAGATGTTTTTTCTCCAAAAAAGGTCTGATCAATTTACCGATAACAGGGGTTCGTCCGAGCCCCCCTCCGGCCAACACTTCAAAACCGATTTCCCCATTTTTGTTTTTTATCAGGTGCAAACCGATATCATGAAGTTGAGTTGCTGCACGATCCGTTCTAGCAGCACTTACTGCAATTTTAAACTTGCGCGGCAAATAGGCAAACTCTGGATGCAGTGTGGTCCATTGGCGAATGATTTCACAGTAAGGGCGCGGGTCTTCAATTTCATCCTGACAGACACCAGCTAGGTGGTCGGTCGTGGTGTTTCTCATACAGTTGCCGCTAGTTTGTATCGCGTGCATCTGAACGCTTGCCAGTTCAGCTAGTATGTCTGGAACTTTTTCTAGTTGCGGCCAGTTATATTGTATGTTTTGTCGTGTGGTTATGTGAGCATAGCCACGGTCAAAGTCGCGGGCAATTTTTGCCAGTTTGCGTAATTGCTTAGAGGATAATAGACCATAAGGGCAAGCTACCCGAAGCATGGGGGCGTGGGTTTGTATATACAGCCCATTCATTAAGCGTAGCGCTCGGAACTGGTCTTCGTCTAGCTCCCCTTTTAAAAAACGTTCTGTTTGTCCTTTGAATTGAACCACACGTTCATCAATTAGTGTCTGGTCATTCTCATTATACTGGTACATGCAAATTGTTTTTTTGGACGATTAAAGATAACCGCCAATAATATACTGCTAGACATAAAATGACAAAAGATAATGTTAAGTTATAATATACGCAGTTAGATATTGGCTTTATGAATTATTGATATTTTGTAAATTGAAATTTAGTGGGGAGGATGTTTTGTTTCGTTTATTGATTAAGTTGTTACCGTTACTTGTGTTTTCGGAATGGGCTGTAGCTGCCGAGTATGAAAATGCTCTTTATGATGAGTATGGAAACCTGGGTATGACCGGTACTGAGACCGGGATTTATACTGTTCTAATCTTTATCATCGCATATGCTTTTGTGATGGCCGAAGAGTTTACTGGTTTAAGTAAATCGAAACCAGTTATGCTTGTGGCGGGTATTATCTGGGCTCATGCTGCTTATATGGCCAACACGGCTGGTGTGCCATTTGAAACCACGCATCATGTTTTTCAAAATAATTTAGTTGAATACGCAGAATTAATGCTGTTTTTGCTGGTTGCGATGACTTATATCAATGCCATGGCAGAACGCAACGTTTTTGAAGCATTAAGATCCTGGATGGTTAGCAAACAGTTTGGTTATCGAAAATTGTTTTTGCTTACGGGCGTGATTACTTTCTTTTTGTCCTCAGTTGCTGATAACCTGACCGCAGCGCTTCTGGTTGGTGCAGTAGTTATGGCAGTAGGTGCCAATAATCCAAAATTCATCAGTATAGGATTGGTTAATCTGGTGGTTGCAGCCAATGCGGGGGGCGCATTCAGTCCGTTTGGTGATATCACAACATTGATGGTTTGGCAGGCAGGGTATGCCGATTTTTTCGATTTTTTCGCACTATTTATACCATCGGTGGTTAATTATGCTATACCGGCAGCGTTTATGTATTTCGCAATTCCAGATGAGAAGCCTGTAGCTGACAAGGGTGAGAACGTCATTCATTTAAAACCCGGGGCGATACAGGTCTGTTTGCTGTTTCTATTGACCATTATTACTGCGGTCAGTTTTAAGCAATTTTTACACTTACCACCCTTCATGGGCATGATGACAGGTTTATCCTATTTAATGATTTATGGATTTCGATTAAATGTACTGTATGCAACTAAAGAAGGGCATGAATTTGATGTTTTTGAAAAGGTCAGAGATGCTGAATGGGATACGCTGTTTTTCTTTTTTGGTGTCGTCTTTGCTGTCGGAGGACTTGGCTATATTGGTTACCTAGAGTTACTTTCAGGCGCAATGTATGATGGTCTAGGGCCAACAACTGCAAATATTCTGGTCGGGGGTATGTCTGCCATTGTTGATAATATACCTGTGATGTTTGCTGTGTTAAGCATGAATCTGGATATGGATTTATATCAGTGGTTACTGGTAACCCTGACGGCTGGTGTTGGTGGATCAATGTTGTCAGTAGGCTCGGCTGCCGGGGTCGCTTTGATGGGTCAATCTAAACATCAATACACATTTTTTACTCATATGAAATGGACTCCTGTTATCGCAATAGGTTACTTTGCGAGTATTATTGTTCATTATTTAGTCAACGGGTAAACAGGTAAATGGAAGAGTGCCGCATTTTTGTGGCACTTTCTTTTTTGGATGGAAGTTGGTTGTCGTTTCGGTTTGCAGAAAAGCCGCTTCTTTTTTATGTTAGTTAGTTTTTACTGTTTTCTAACGAAATTATATTTTCTATCAGTGTTGAAAAGTGCTGTTTGCCTAGGCCATTTCTGGTTTGGCTTGCTACATGATAAGGATTTAAATTAATGCCCCACCAGAGCTGGCATTCTGCTCTCTCTGTATACTGTCACCCTCGAGTGGCAGGTATGGCTTTTCTCGGGTTTTCTGCTGGTTTGCCTTTTTTACTGGTTTTTTCAACCTTGTCAGCCTGGTTAAGGGATGAAGGTGTAGCCCGTTCAGTTATAGGCTTTTTCAGCTGGGTCGGTGTCACTTACTCGATAAAAGTATTCTGGGCGCCAATTATTGATCGCTTGCCTATTCCTTTTTTTACTAGACTGCTTGGCAAGAGACGCAGTTGGATGCTTTTTGCTCAGTTAGGTATAGC
>VAPL010086618.1_pt1 | contig 12583 bp, 9 predicted proteins | sample 3395061 | NCBI WGS metagenome assembly VAPL01 (sample SAMN08290444, study PRJNA428436) | hydrothermal vent metagenome | isolation source: Deep-sea hydrothermal vent chimney 2 | place: Pacific Ocean: Juan De Fuca Ridge | depth 2182 m m
CGTTCGTGCTGGCCACCGGCGGACAATGTGGTGATTGTGGTGCCGTGGTAATCGCGGTTGCGGAACAGGATTTTTGATTTTTTACCACCGTGATGGCGATGGGAAATCTGGCGCACCATTTTGAAGACTTTTTCATTCGCCTCTGAGCCGGAATTTGTGTAATAGACCCGCGACATCCCCGGCATCTTTGAAATCAGCAATTCAGCGAATTGTGAGCCCGGAATAGACCCGGCTGAACCGGCGAAATAGTTCAGTTTGATCAGCTGGTCGCGCACCGCATTGGCGATGCTTTCGCGGCCATAGCCAACATTTACCGTCCAGACACCACCGGAAACCCCGTCCAGATGCTCCTTACCTGTTGCATCCCAGACACGCATGCCTTTGCCTTCGACCATGATCTTGGGGTCAGTGGTTTCGAACGGTTTGTGTTGGACAAGGTGATGCCAGACATGGGCGCGATCGGACTCTACCACATTGGAAATATCATTCGGGCTTAGGGGCGAATCCATGGCGGAAATCCTTTAGATTGTTTGATGTAATCGGGCAAAATGATGCAGCGGTACTGACGTTAATGACACCATAACATTAGAATTGGCGATAGGGCCAGAAACGGGCCTGTTGTAGAGCCAGATTGGGTTGTTTATGAAACTAAAAATAATTCTGCTAAGCGGCTGATTTTGAGAGAATTTCAGAAAATTTATAGATGATAGTGACAGGCGGTGGCGTAGTTGGTAGGCAGCGCTGGGGAGATGTTGAGATTGTAGTGGCAGGTGGTTCGTGGAAGTAGTTGAGACCGGAATATCCGGATTAAAGGTAATAACCCCACGTCGTATAGAAGACGAACGGGGGTTTTTTAGTGAAAGCTATAACCGTGCGCGTATGGCCGAACACGGTATTCTGACCGAGTTTTTACAGGACAATCATTCAATGTCACGCGCGGTCGGGACAGTGCGCGGGTTGCATTACCAATCGCCGCCCCATGCCCAGGCCAAACTGGTGCGCTGTGGACGTGGACGCCTGTTTGATGTTGCGGTTGATATCCGTGTCGGCTCACCCAGTTATGGCAAATGGTACGGCATTGAACTGTCGCACGAAAATGGGGCCCAGTTATTGGTGCCGGTGGGGTTTTTGCATGGGTTTGTCACGCGCGAACCTGATACCGAGATAATTTACAAATGCTCTGATTATTATGCGCCGGAATGTGACGGTGCAGTTCGCTTTGATGACCCGGCAATTGGCGTGGAGTGGGGTATTTCGGATGCGCAGGCAATGGTTTCGGACAAAGATCAGGCAGCGCCGCTTTTGGCGGAAATAAACAATAAATTTTTGTTTGAATCCGACGATCTATGAGCATTCTGGTCTTCGGCAAATCTGGTCAGGTGGGGCGCGAACTGGCGCTGACGGGCCGCGTGGTTTCACTGGGGCGCGATGTTGCGGATCTGAGCGATCCTGTGGCCTGTGCGGATAAAATTCGCGATTTACGCCCGGCTGTTGTGATCAACGCGGCGGCGTATACCGCTGTGGATACGGCAGAGACGGACGTGGAAATGGCCGATATGGTCAATGGGCAGGCGCCCGGCGCTATGGCGCTTGCCTGTGCCGATATCGGCATACCTTTTTTGCATATTTCCACCGACTATGTGTTTGACGGGACAGGGGAAAAGCCATGGGCAACCACAGATCGCCCGAACCCGATCGGGGTTTATGGGCGCAGTAAACTGGCCGGTGAAATCGCGGTAAGGGAGGCGGGCGGGCAGTTTGCAATTCTACGCACGTCCTGGGTTTTTTCGAGCCATGGCAATAATTTTGTGCGCACCATGTTGCGGTTGGGGGCTGAACGGGGCGAATTGTCGGTGGTTGCGGATCAGATCGGCGGGCCGACCGCGGCGCGTGATATTGCGGCAGCGTTGCTGACAATGGCGGATCAGATGTCTGGCGATGCGGCCCTTGGTGGCATCCAACATTTTTCTGGCGCTCCGGACGTAAGCTGGGCCGGTTTCGCACGGGAGATTTTCAAACAGGCCGGGCTGAGCGTAGCGGTGAAGGATATCAGCACGGCTGAGTTTCCGACACCCGCGGCCCGGCCGGCCAATTCACGGCTGGATTGCGGCACGCTGCGCGACGATTTTGCTATTGCGCAACCGGATTGGCGGTTAAGTCTGGCACAGGTTCTGGGTGAATTGGCCTAGGGTCGCGGCATTTGCATCGCGTGGTCACAATCTTGTCGCGAAATACCGCTAAGCGCTGAAAACAATTGATTAAAAGGTCTGTTCAGAAATGAAATTACTGATCACAGGTGGGGCGGGGTTTATTGGCTCTGCCGTTGTTCGCCAGGCCATTGCCGCCGGGCATGGGGTGGTGAATGTTGATGCGCTGACCTATGCGGCCTGTTTGGATAATGTTGCATCGGTTGCAGATGATCCGCTGTATCAGTTTGAAAAGGCGGACATTTGTAACGCGGCTGCGCTGGCGCGGATATTTGCAAAGCACCGCCCGGACGCCGTGATGCATCTGGCCGCTGAAAGCCATGTTGACCGGTCTATTGACGGGCCCGGGGCGTTTATTGAAACCAATATCACCGGAACCTACCGTTTGCTGGAAGCGGCGCGTGCGCATTGGGAAGCGTCCGGAAATCCGCAGGCGTTTCGGTTTCACCATATTTCAACGGACGAGGTTTTCGGCTCACTTGGGGCTGAGGGGCAGTTCACGGAAACCACGCCCTATGCCCCCACCAGCCCCTATTCAGCGTCCAAAGCCGCCAGTGATCATTTGGTTCGTGCCTGGTATGAAACCTATGGTCTGCCGGTTGTGATCACGAATTGTTCCAACAATTATGGACCCTTCCACTTTCCTGAGAAACTGATCCCGGTGATTATTCTGCGGGCATTGGCGGGTGCGGACATTCCGATTTACGGCTCTGGTGACAATGTACGTGACTGGCTGTTTGTTGAGGACCACGAGGATGCGCTGCTGACGGTAATGAGCCGGGGCGCCGTTGGGCGGACCTATAATATAGGCGGTGAGAATGAGGCCAGCAATATTGATATTGCCCGCTGGATTTGCGAGATTCTGGATCGTAAACGGCCCGGGAATGCGCCCTATGGTGAACAGATAAAGTTTGTTGAAGACCGCCCTGGCCATGATCAGCGATACGCCATTGACCCCAGTCGCATGCGCGATGAATTGGGTTGGCGGCCATCGCTAAGCTTGCCGGAAGGGCTGGAAAAGACGGTTCATTGGTATCTGGACAATGAAAGCTGGTGGCGCGCCTTGCAGGATCGCGAAGGCGTCGGGCAAAGGTTGGGCAAAACGGTGGTTGGAGAGAAATCATGACGCAGCGCAAGGGTATTATTCTGGCCGGTGGTTCGGGGACGCGGCTGTATCCGGTGACCATGGGCGTGTCCAAGCAGCTTTTGGCAATTTATGACAAGCCGATGATCTATTTCCCGCTGACCACGCTGATGTTTGCCGGTATCCGTGAGATCGCGGTGATCACAACGCCCGGGGATCAGGATCAGTTCAAGCGCATCCTTGGGGATGGCAGCCAATGGGGGTTAAAGCTGAAATATATTGTGCAGCCGTCCCCTGACGGTTTGGCGCAAGCCTTTATTCTGGCAGAAGAATTTCTGGACGGAGCGCCCAGTGCGCTGGTGCTGGGGGATAATATTTTCTTTGGCGACGGATTGCCGGAATTGCTGGCCAGTGCGGATGGTCAAGCTAAAGGCGGCACCGTATTTGGGTACCGGGTATCGGACCCGGAACGCTATGGTGTTGTTGGGTTTGAAGAGGATGGTTCAGTCAGTTCAATCATTGAGAAACCGGAAATTCCGGCGTCAAATTATGCGGTGACGGGGTTGTATTTTCTGGATGAAACCGCACCGGAAAAAGCCCGTAATGTTAGAGCTTCAAGCCGGGGTGAACTGGAAATTACCACGCTTTTGGAGATGTATCTGGAAGCCGGGCAGTTGACGGTGGAACGCATGGGGCGTGGCTATGCCTGGCTGGATACCGGTACCCATGACAGCCTGCTGGATGCGGCAAATTTTGTGCGGACGCTGGAAAAACGGCAAGGCTTGCAGGTAGGTTCACCGGATGAAATTGCGTTTTCCAAAGGCTGGATCGACGCAGATCAGCTGCGGGCAAGGGCGACTGAGTTTAAGAAAAACCACTATGGTGATTACCTGTGGGCTTTGGCCAACGGGTAGCGTCGGGGTCAGACAAACAGGAACACATCGGTCAGGGCGGACAGATCACCGATACCATCGATTTGCAATATGTCACCTGAACCAAAATCCAGTGTGGCGGTGCTGCCCGACAGGCTGGCGAAATCAGTCAGTACGGCTGCGCCATTGGCAGCGGTTGATCCCAGCAGGCTGGTATCCAGTTCAATCTGATCACCGGTGCTGTCAAAGTCGCGGATGGTATCGTTTGAAAACCCGGAATTGAAGACGAAAACATCGGCCCCGGCACCGCCAAATAGCGTGTCAGTTCCGGTGTCACCTATCAGGCGGTCATCGCCGGAGCCTGCCAATAATATATCGTCACCGCCGCCGCCATTTAGCGTGTCATCGCCGTCATTTCCGATCAGTCGGTTATTGCTGCCATTACCGGTTAACTGATCGTCAAAGCGCGAGCCTGCAAGATCTTCAATGGAGGAAAACGTGTCGCCCGTGGCCATACCGGTATTGGCACTGCTATTGCCAAGATTGACGGTAAGCCCCTGTTTAGACGTATAATACTGGGCGCGATCAGTGCCGGCGCCGCCATCCAGAAAATCGGCCCCCCAGCCGCCTTCCATTACGTCATTGCCGTTGCCGCCATAGATGATGTCATCGCCAGCCCGGCCCACCAGCCAGTCGTCCCCGCCATTACCGCGCAGGGTGTTTGCCCCTGCGTCACCATAGATACTGTCGGCAAATTCTGAGCCTGTCAGATCCTCAATCGAGATGTAGCTGTCACCATCCGCCTGACCGGTATTTCGACCGGCATGTAACAAATCCATGCGCAGGCCGGAAGGGGCGTCAAAATAGCTGGCGGTGTCAATTTCCGAGCCCCCGTTCAGCGCGTCCGCGCCGGCACCCCCGTTCAGGATGTCATTGCCAAAGCTGCCATCCAATATGTCGTCGCCGTCACGCCCGTTCAGGGTGTCGGCGCCGTTTCGGCCATACAGCGCATCAGCGGCGTTGCTGCCGCTGATCTGATCGTCAAACCCGGTGCCCAGTATCACTTCAACCGAGGTCAGGGTGTCGCCTGCCGCGTCACCGGTATTGAGCGCGCCGTTGAGCCAGTCAAAAATAATGCCGCTGGTGGCGGTGCCGTAATTGGCGGTGTCATACCCGATGCCGCCATAAAGCGCGTCGGCCCCGGGCCCGCCGATCAGCGTGTCATCCCCGCCATTGCCCGACAGGATATCATCACCATTGGTGCCCACCAGTGTGTCATTGGCCCCGGCCCCGATTTGGGTCTGGCCATTTCCGGTGCTGCCATTGCCCAGAACCATCGCCGGGCGGTCAACATTAAACGGATGGATCGCCGTGAGTTCAGCCAGGGTTAGTGGGTTGAAATCGCTGGAATAAATATAGATGCTTTCGCCCTGAAAGGTCAGGCTGGCACCATAATATGTCGACACGAAACCAAGGGTATTTGGATCATAGAGCAGTGGGAAATAGGACAAGTTAAGCGCATCAATGCCGCGTTCAAAATCCTGTATCGTGTCGTCATCACCATCCGGGTCAAAGGTGAAAACATCCGCCCCGGCCCCGCCGATCAGCGTATCAGTACCGGCCCCGTCAATCAGGATATCATCCCCCGCGCCGCCCGATATTGTATCATCCCCGGCACCCGCCAGAATGACATCATCCAGTGCAGTGCCGTTCAGGATATTGGCGGTGGAGGTGCCGTTGATATTGGCACCAAGGGCAGCAAGATCATAGCTGAACTGGGAAATCCCAACCTCAGTGCTGGAGGCAAAGAACATGCGCAGATCGGTGCCATCCAACCCGAAGGCGGCGGCAGAGACATTGTCCAATGCCGTGGCGGCGGTATCTGTAACGGTTGTCAGCAGATGCAGACGGCCGTCATTTAACAGCCGGAACAGCGAAAACCCGTCATCCGAACCTGAAGCCAGCACGAAGGTACTGTCGCCAATGGTGGTGGTTTCCAACACGGTGGGTTCCGCAAAACGGCTGTTCAGATCGTCGAGAATATGATCGGTTGGGGTAAAACTGCCATCCGCCTCAAGCCGCAACACGCTGAGTGAGTTGCTGTCGCTGCTGGCCAGAACGACATATGGCTGCCCCTCAAGCAGGACGATGTTGAGATCGGTGGGGGTATTCACCCCAAGCCCGTCCGGGGCACCGAAGGAAAATTGCTGGGTCAGGGTGCCGGCGGCGTCAATGGTGTAGCTTATGACGCTTTCTGTGGTCTGGGATGAGCCCAGAACCCAGGTCTGGCCATAGGCGGTAACGGTGGCGAGATCAGAGAATTGCCCGACGCTGGGATCAGGGGCGGGGTTGATGGGGGACAGCGCCCCACCGCCCAGTTGTTCAAAACTTTGCAGGCCATTTTCATTGGGCCGGGTTGAGACCAGATAGGTGGTTGTGCCCATATCAACAGCGATCAGGGCCACCTGATCAACCGCCTGACCGGTGTTGGCGCCGGTCAGGTCGGTGGCGTCCTGAAGGTCGCCGGGGGCGGTATTCAGCACGGTATTGAGGCGGGTGTTGGACAGGTTCAGCGAAACGGTGCCGTAATCTGCCAGCGTAAACCCGTCAGTGCCGGCGCCCAGGAAGGTCTGCCCGGTGAAAGAAGCGGTGTTTGAGACATCAAAATTTACCAGCCGGGCCGAGCCGTTATTTCCGGCAAAAGCCTGCAAGGTCATGCCTGAACCGCCCGAACCAAGGCTGAGATCCTGGATATCAGCCCCATAGGGCAGCAGCGGGCCGGTAATTGTTTGGATGAATTGTGCCGTCGCCATAATACGCCCTGTGCTCTGCTCGCAGGTATTTTGGCGGTAATAAATTAACGATTAATGGCAAATGCCCTGACGGGGCAGAAATCTGTTTAAAATTTTCAACAAATTAAGGATGCATTCATATCAGAGGTGAATATGTAGCGGGAAGGTATTGGTTCAGTAACTTTTGAGGATGGTTTGAATTTAGCGCAACGGGTTAACAACTATATTTCGTCATTACGTTCACAGCAAATTTGCGATGCTTGTATTGCCCAGTCACTTACGATGCGACATCAGCAAGCCAATCGTGTGACGATGGCACTTGCGACAACGTCCGAGTTTGGACGTCGCAAGGGCCTGTGTGAACATTGCACCAAAGAACGCACCGTTATCTGGCGGGTGTGAGGGTTATTTTCCGCGCCAGACCGGGTCACGTTTTTCAGCAAATGCGCGCGCACCTTCCAGTTGATCCTCAGAGCTGTAAAGTTTTTTGACTGTTGGAAATTCGCTGTGGGTAATTTTGTGTAATGCATCCTGAAATTTCATGTTTTCAGCTTCGCGCACGACCTCTTTTATTGCGGCGAAGACCAGGGGTGGGCCTGCGGCCAAATCGGCGGCAAGTTCATGGGCCTTTTCAAGGAGTTCACTGGCGGTGTGGATGCGGTTGACCAACCCCCATTGCCGGGCTTCGGACGCGTCAAACCAGCGCCCTGTAAGCAATAGGTCCATGGCGACGTGATAGGGAATACGCTTGGGTAGTTTCAGCGAGGCGGCATCGGCAATTGTACCCGAGCGGATTTCCGGCAGCGCGAAAGTGGCGTGTTCAGCAGCCAGTATCATGTCGCAGGACAGCGCCAGTTCCAATCCGCCGCCACAGGCGATGCCGTTCACAGCAGCGATGACGATTTTGTTCATGTCAGGCAATTCCTGTAACCCGCCAAAGCCGCCGACGCCATAATCCCCATCCACGGCATCCCCGTCTGCCGCCGCCTTCAGATCCCAGCCGGGGCAAAAGAATTTGTCGCCGGCACCTGTCAGAATAGCGACCCGCAAGTCCGGATCATCGCGGAACCGTGCGAATGTCTGGCCCATGATCCGGCTGGTGGCCAGATCGATGGCGTTGGCCTTGGGGCGGTCCAGGGTGATTTCCAGCACTTTGCCAATGGTGCGGGTTTTGATCGGAGTTTCGGTCATACGGGGTCTCCTATTTGGATCAGGGCATCGGCGGCTATAGCCATTTCAGGCAGGCAGAGCAGGGGGTTAACTTCAACCTCGGCCAACCGGCCATGGTTGGCAATAACAAATTCCTGCAGCGACAGAACAGCCGCAATGATGGCCGGAATATCGGCGGCGGGCTGGCCACGGTAGCCTTGCAGAAGCTGGTTTATTTTCAATGAGATAAGGGAGGATTTAATATCCTTTGCCGTAGTTGGTATCAGCAGTGAAACGGTGTCATCCAGCATTTCGGCAAGGGTGCCACCTGACCCGATGGTCAGCACGTAGCCATGGGCCGGGTCCAGCACCACCCCGATGATCAGTTCAGCCACCACGCCGGTGATCATTTCCTCAAGCAGGAATGTTGAGGCACGCATGTTTTGGGCGGCCTGACTGACCTGCTCTGGCGTTGTCAGGTTTAACGCAACCGCACCGGCTTCGGTTTTGTGGGCGTGACCCTGACCCTTTAACACAAGCGGAAAAGTCAGTGTCCCGGCAAGCTGTGACAACCCGGTGGCATTTTGCGCGGTCACGCTTCGCGGGATCTGCAACCCGAAACTGGCCAATGTGGTTTTAGCCTGTGCTTCGGGCAGGGTGCGGGGGTTTACCGGGGTAAGCGGCAGCAGGACTGGTGGGGAAATGTCGCGTTTAGCGCCGCAATCTGCAGCGACACGGGCGGCGGTCAGGGCCCCGGAAAGCCCGCATAGGGGTGTAATGCCCTGTTGTATCAATTGCGCGGCGACCGCTTCCGGCATGTTTTCCGGCAGGCTGGCAACGATGGCCATATGTAGTCCGGTGCGTTTGTGAGCCTGGACAACGGCGGTGATGACACAATCCCAGTCGGCAGGGTCGCACCGATCGGCACGGGGAAAGTCGGAGATCAACATGCAAAGGGCCAGATCGCGCGAGGCCATAGCGCTGAATGTGTCCGCCATGGCGGTGGCATCGTTCCAGATATAGGTGTGGTAATCCAGCGGGTTAGCAAGGTTTACCATCGGCCCCAGGGTCGCGCGCAGGTTAGATTTCTGGGTGTTTGAAAGGGGCGGGAAGTGGATGCCGCGGGACAGGGCCATGTCTGCAATCAGGCTGGCTTCGCCGCCGGAACAGGACAATGAGGCGATGTGGTTTGAACGTAACGGCCCGGTGACGTGGAGCAGTTTCAGCGCTTCAATGAAATTCGGCAGGGTATGCACCCGGGCGATAGCCAGGCGTTTTAGTAAAGCGCCAGCGCCAGCGTCACTGCCAGCGAGCGACGCGGTATGGCTAAGGGTGGCGGCACGGGCCTGACTGGATTGCCCTACTTTAAGCGCGACCACTGGTTTGTTCAGTTTCCGGGCCAGCGTTGACAGGGTTTCAAAGGCCGAAATATCGTGAATGCCTTCGATATGCAGGCCAAGGGCTGTGATCCGGGGGTCCGCCAGCAGGTGGGCGCCAATCTGGGCGATACCGGTTTGCGCCTGATTGCCAGCGGTGACCAGCATGCCGATGGGCAGGCCCCGGCGTTGCATGGTGATGTTGATGGCAATGTTGGAGGATTGGGTGACGATGGCGACGCCGGTTTTTGTCGCTTTGCCACCCTGTTGGTCGGGCCAGAGCATTGCCCCATCCAGGTAATTGATAAACCCATAACAATTTGGCCCGAGGATTGGCATTTTACCTGCGGCGTTCAGCAGGTCGTGCTGAAGATCGGCACTAGTTTTATCTTCGGTTGTTGCTTCAAGAAACCCGCTGGCAAAACATACAGCCCCGCCGGCGCCCTGTTGCGCCAGTTCAGCGACAGCGCGGATAGTGGCGTGTCGGTTGATTCCGATAAAACTGGCGTCCGGCGCAGCGGGAAGGTCGGCGATACTGCGATATGCTGTTTCGCCTGAAATCTGAGATTTGGTTGGGTGGACTGGCCAAATCGCCCCGGAATAGCCAAATAATCGGGCTTGTTTGATGACATTACTGCACCAGTTGCCACCGCCGATAACCGCGATGGATGCGGGATTGAACAACCTTTGAAGAATTCGCCCCATTAGCTGACACCTGATTTGGTACAACTGTCTGATGCCCCCGGCGGGGTTATTTTGAAAAAGAAGAAACGCAACTTTAAGAGAATTGATGGCAAAAGGGTGTGCGGTACAGGCGGGGACGCCGATGGCCGTAAAGGCGGAAGGTGCTCTGCCTCCGGGAACGGGGCAGGACACTTCTGCGCAGTTCTTCTTTTACTAAATATCCTTGCCGAAGGCATTCTTTATGCCCCCAATGGCCGCAAAAGTTCGCGACTGATGATGTGGCGCTGAATTTCGCTGGTACCATCCCAGATGCGCTCGACACGGGCATCGCGCCAGAAGCGTTCAATCGGGAAGTCATCCATCAGCCCCATGCCGCCAAATATCTGCAGGCTGGTATCGGTGACGCGGGCCAGCATTTCGGAAGCATACAGTTTGGCACTGGCGATCTCACGGTTGGCGGGCAGACCCCGATCCAGACGATCGGCGGCGGCAAGGGTTAACAGGTCTGCGGCGTCAATTTCGGTGATCATATCGGCGATTTGAAAACCGACGCCCTGGAATTTTCCAATGGGCTGGCCAAATTGTTGGCGTTCAGCCGCATAGTTCAACGCCAGATCGAAACAGCGCCTGGCCCGACCGACGGCCATGGCGGCAACTGTGATCCGGGTGGCATAGAGCCATTCGTTCATTACCGCAAAGCCGCCGTCGACCGCACCCAGCACCTGTGCTTCGGGTAAACGGCAGTCGTCAAAATCAAGGATCATGTTCCTGTAGCCCCGATGACTGACCGAGGTATAGCCATCGCGGATCGTGAATCCGGGTGTGCCCCGATCCACCAAAAATGTGGTGATGCGTTTCTTCGGTCCACGGGGGGTGTCATCTTCGCCTGTGGCTACGAAAACGATAATGAAATCAGCGTGATCGGCTCCAGAGATAAAGTGTTTTGTTCCGCTCAGAACCCAATCACCACCGTCGCGCCGGGCGCTGCATTTCATGCCGCGTACATCTGAGCCTGCCCCGGGTTCGGTCATGGCCAGCGCGTCCATTTTTTCGCCTTTGACAGCCGGTTTCAGGTAGCGTTCAATCTGCTCGCCTGCGCAGGCCATCAGAATGTTTTGCGGGCGCCCGAAAAAATGTGTCAGCGCCATGGAACCGCGCCCGAGTTCACGTTCAACCAATGCAAATTCAAGGTGTGAAAGCCCGGCGCCGCCTACACTTTCGGGGAAATTGCAGGCGTAAAAACCCAGGTTGATGGTTTTTTGTTTGATGTCGGCGGCCAATTTCGGATCGACTATGCCGCTTTTTTCTACTTTCGTTTCATGGGGGTAAATTTCATTTTCAACAAAACTGCGCACCGTGGAAACAATCATATTCTGTTCGTTGTTAAGCTCAAACACCATCAGCCACCCCCCCTTAATTCTGTGGCCTTAGCCACCATTTCCAACGGCATTTCTTTTGTGCGGCGTGTTTTGAGCGATACATGCAGCAAAAGCTGATCACCGCTGGCCAGTACAGTACCATCAGCGGCGCGCATTTCATGGAAAAGACGCAGCTTTTTGCCGTTTGCCTGCCGAACGGTCGAGCGAACGCTGAAGGCCTGTCCGGCCTGGCACTCCCTTAGAAATCTGATGTTAATTTCCACTGTAAAAAAACTGTTTCCAGCGTCAATATAGGCCTTATCAGCGCCAATCATCGCCATGACAACATCGGCGGCGTCCGAAAACACCTGCCCGTAACGGCTTTCGTTCATGTGGCCGTTATAGTCGGTCCAATCAATCGGAACGGTGCGATTTTGCGTCACCAGCGGCTGGGCGGTGGTGGTGCTGGCCGGGGCGGGGGCAAGGGTCGCCTCAAACCGCGACAGTAGGGCCCCGGCCCCTGCATCGCGGGCTTTCAGAGCGCGCAGAATTCCGACCAGATTTTCGTCACGCTGACGTTCCAGTTCGCGGATCGTATACTTCCCGGATTGGCTATCGGATTGATCGGCAATCTTATCTATCAACTCAGCGGTCAGTTCCGGCACGTCCATCAGCTTGGTCCACGGCCATTTCAGACAGGGGCCAAACTGTTCGATGAAATGGCGCATGCCGGCTTCGCCACCGGCGATGCGGTAGGTTTCAAACAGACCCATCTGTGCCCAGCGTAATCCGAAACCATAACGAATGGCGTTATCAATCTCTTCGGTTGTGGCGATGTCATCTTTGATCAGCCACAGGGCCTCACGCCAGACGGCTTCTAAGAATCGGTCAGCTATATGGGCGTCAATTTCGGACCTTACATGCAGGGGGAAATGGCCAAGACTTTTCAGTATTTCAGATGCTTTTTCAATCAGTTCTGCCGGGTTCCTAACGGAAGGCACCAATTCGATCAGGGGCAGCAGATAGACCGGGTTAAACGGGTGTGCCACCAGAATTTGTCC
>VAPL010373619.1_pt1 | contig 12582 bp, 9 predicted proteins | sample 3395061 | NCBI WGS metagenome assembly VAPL01 (sample SAMN08290444, study PRJNA428436) | hydrothermal vent metagenome | isolation source: Deep-sea hydrothermal vent chimney 2 | place: Pacific Ocean: Juan De Fuca Ridge | depth 2182 m m
CCCGCAGGATGCGCCCACGAACGTGGGCGTAGAAGTGGCCGTGGACGATGGCGAGGGTACAGGCCTGTTGCAGCCGCCGGGCGAAATTGGCGGGCAGGTGGCGAATGTGCGCACCAACCAATTGCCTACAATTGGCGGCAGTGAAAGTTCGGCTGAACCAGAGCCTGACCCAGAGCAAGCGCCAGACCTCCAGGATGAAGCTCCAGCGATAACCCAGTTCGCGCAAAGTTTCGAAAACCCCGAAGCGCGGCCGTTGATGGCGATTATTCTGCTGGTGGATAGCGAAGGACCGGACCCAAGCACTCCGGGTGAGCCGCTGCCCTTTCCGGTCAGCTATGTGATAGACGCCAGCAAACCAAATGCCGGAGAAATTATGGCCGCCTATCGACGTGCAGGTCATGAGGTCATCGCACTTGCACCACTGCCGGAAGGGGCGACACCCAAAGATGTAGAGGTCGCGTTTCAAACCTATTTAACGGCCATTCCAGAGGCCGTCGTGGTTATGGATATTCCAAGCGCTGTATTCCAGTCAGGCCGGATCGTGGCGACGCAAGTGGCCGAAGCTCTGGCGGCATCCGGCCATGGTATGATCACCTATTCGCGTGGGCTTAATTCTGCAACGCAAGTGGCGGAACGTGAAGGGGTGCCGGTGGCGCTGGTATTTCGTGATTTTGACAGCGACGGGCAGGACGGGGCAGCGATCAAACGCTTTTTGGATCAGGCCGCCTTTCGCGCCGCGCAGCAATCTGGTGTGATACTCGTCGGCCGCAATCGCGCCGAAACAGTGAAAGCACTATTGGAGTGGGGCCTGGGAAATCGCGCAAGCACTGTGGCGCTGGCACCGGTTTCAGCGGCATTGCTGGCGCAATAAGACTATTGTTTGCGCCTCGAACTTCGCTCGAGGCGTTCGCAGTTGAAACTGCTCACGGCCTCCGGCGGAGGTATTTTTAAAAAGAAGAAGGTAAAGTCACCTCATCGCTAAAATGAGGTACCTTCTCCTTTTGCGGTCATCGGCGCTTCCGCCTGTACCGCAGTTCAAAGAATAGAAATAAGTCCTAATTCCTGGTTAACGACATCCTTCTTCTTTTTAAAAATACCTCCGCGCGGAGCGCAAATCGCCCGAAGGGCAATAAGAAATAGCGCCGCAAGGCGCTGCATTTTCTTAACTGTTAGAGCCCTGAACAAACATCCCGGCGTCCGCGGCGGCGCGCCGGATCGCGTTGGATTTGTGGACAGTTTCCTGAAATTCAGCCTCTGGGTCGCTGTCATAGACCACGCCGCCTCCGGCCTGAATATACAGCTTTTGTTCTTTCAGCACCGCTGTGCGTAGCGCGATGCACATATCCATGTCGCCGTTTGAAGCGAAATACCCGACGCCACCGCCATAAACACCGCGTTTTTCGGGTTCCAGTTCGTCGATGATTTCCATTGCCCGGACTTTGGGCGCACCCGACACCGTTCCCGCGGGCATACCAGCCAGCAGCGCCGAGAGGGCATCGTGCTCATCCGATAGTTCGCCCACGACGTTGGACACGATATGCATGACGTGGCTGTAGCGCTCAACGATAAACTGTTCGGTCGGGCGCACGGTGCCCACTTTGGATACGCGCGCGGTATCGTTTCGGCCCAGATCAAGCAGCATCAGGTGTTCGGCCAGTTCCTTGGTGTCGGCCATCAGGTCCTTTTCGTTGGCATTGTCCTGCGCCGGGGTTGCGCCGCGCGGACGGGTTCCGGCTATGGGGCGGATGGTGATTTCACCGTCGAACACCCGCACCAGAATTTCCGGGCTGGCGCCGATCACCTGAAAGCCGCCGAAGTTGAAGTAGAACATGAATGGGGACGGGTTGGTGCGGCGCAGGCTGCGATAGAGCGAAAACGGTGGCAGGGCAAAATCCTGGGTCCAGCGTTGAGATGGCACTACCTGAAAAATATCGCCGGCACGGATGTATTCTTTAGCCCTATCTACCGCCTGTTTGTAGCCGCCCTTAGTGAAATTTGAGGTGAGCGGCGCGTCCGGCAGTGCGTCGCCGAGATCATAGCCTACGTCGCGTGGCTGGCGTTCCAGATCGCGCACCGCGTCCATCACCCGTTCCGCTGCTTGTGCGTAGGCGGCGCGCGGTTCTAGGCCGGAAGCGGCCCAGGCGGGGGAGACAACGATAACGTCGCCCTTTACCCCGTCCAGCACTGCTACAACTGACGGGCGCAGCATCACCGCGTCGGGCAGGCCAAGTGGGTCGGGGTTGATGTTGGGCAGGTGTTCCACCAGCCGGATCATGTCATAGCCAAGGTAACCAAACAGACCGGCAGCGGCGGCGGGCAGATCCTCGGGCAGATCAATATGGCTTTCGGCAATCAGGGCGCGCAGGGCAGTAAGCGGGTCACCATCGACCTCCTGCCAGTTATCGGGATCAAAGCGGGCATGGCGGTTAATGCGTGATTTTCTGCCATGGCATTGCCAGATCAGATCAGGCTTCATGCCGATGATTGAATAGCGCCCGCGGACTTCGCCGCCGGTGACACTTTCCAGCATAAAGCTGTCGGTGCGCGCAGCTGCGAGTTTCAGCATGAGTGAAACAGGCGTGTCCAGATCCGCCGCTAACCTGGCATAGACCACCTGATTCTCGCCGCGCTCATAGCCGGCGCGAAAGGCGTTGAAATCAGTTGAGACCGCCAACGGGTTCACTACTTTGGATTGGGGCGCTGCCGCCGCCGGTAAATTGTGCATGAACCGCGTTGATAGCGGCCTGATCCAGTGAAATACCTGCTTCAAACTGCAGGGCGTTGTTAAAAGCGTCCAACGCGTCCTGGCCGATACCCTGACGGATGCCATCATTGATTGCGTCACGTACCGCCGCGGCGTCCGGGTCTTCGGGGTCGGAGTCCAGAACCTGATGGAGCGTGGCAATTACTGTGTAACCTTCACCGGCAGCGGCGATGCTTTCACCCGGTTCCAAAGCGAAAATCTGTTCCAAAAAGTCCGGCGGGGTGTCATCGATAAACGCGTCACGGGTTATATGGGTTTGTACCGTCACGGCGTGGCCCATGCTGGAAAGTGACGCGCCGTTTTCAAGCTGCGCCAATATGGTGGCGGCATCGGCTGCCAATTGTTGGCTTAGCACATTGGCGTTCCAGGCGGTGATCACCTGTTCGCGGGCGTTGTCAAAGCTGTCTGGTCGTTCATCAATCAGTTCGTTCAGGCGCAAAGCAAATATGCCGCCGTCATCCAGTTGCAGAACTTCCGGGAAATCCCCGGTCGTGATCAGGCGGGCGGCATTCTGAAAACCTTCATAAGCCGTGATGCCGTCGGACTGACCTTCGGACCAGTCAACCTGACCCAGTTGCATGTCTGTTTCCGCGCCCAGTTCTTCCAGTGTGGCACCACCTGCCAGCAGGTCATCCATGTCAGCGATCTGGTCCGCAACTAATCGACGCGCCGCATCGGCCGCAAATTCATCCTGAAGCTCGGCGCGTGCTTCTTCAAACGGTGTCGAGCGCGCCGACAGGATTGCGTTCACCCGGATCAGGGCGGGGCCAAGGAGGGTTTCTACTGGTTCGGCTATGCCCGGTTCTGTCAGGGCGAATACGGCTTCACCCGCATCACCCAGGTCACTTTGGCTGACATCGCCAAGATCAATATCCGAAAGCGTCAGACCGCGTGCTGTGACCGCTTCGTCAAAACTGGTGGTGCCAGCGCGTATTTCTGCGAACGCGGCATCGGCTTCTTCCGGTGTGGCGAAAACCAGACGCTCAACCAGCCTGCGTTCCGGCAGATTGTAAAACGCGTTGCGTTCATCATAAAGCGCGCGCAGCGAATCCTCATCGACTTCGATCTGGTCCATCACGAATTCCGGCGACAGCCAAACATAGGTCAGTCGTTTGGAGGCCGGCAGCATGAAATCGTCGGTGTTGCTTTCGAAATAGCTTTGCAGATCAGTTTCAGTTGGTTCCGCCAGCGGGGAGGTAAGCGTATCGGCGGTGATGCTAAGCCATGAAAAATTACGCCGCTCACCAATATATTTCAGCATAACATCGCCGTAAGTGTCGGGGGCTGTGATGCCGGAACTGATCGCGATTTGCAGGATACTGGCAGCGGTATCGGCGCGTATGCTGTTTTCATATTCCTGTGGCGTCAGGCCGATACGCTCCAGCGTGAATTCATAGGCGTCTTTATCGAAAGAGCCACTTAGCCCCTGAAAATTAGGGCTGGCAAGCACCTGACGCTGGACTTCTACATCGCCCACAGACAATCCGAGGTTGTTATTTTCATTTTCAATGGCAGCACTTGAAACAAGCCGCTGCAGCACTGCGCGATCGACACCAAATTGCTGCGCCTGCGCCAGCGAGATATTCTGTCCGGTCTGGGCGCTGACGGCCTGCAATTCCTGATTTAAGGCTTGTGTATATTCGTTGGCGCCAATTTCGACGCTGCCAACCTGGCCAATACTTAGCGACTGGCCGCCGAAATTGCTTGACCCAAAGCCCGCAAGGCCGATGATTAGCAGCAACATAAGCGCGCCCACGAAAAACTTGGATATTTGGCCTTTAGCCGCCATTACGCGCCCCATTCAAAATTCATGTTCGGGGATGTTTACGCGGGAAAAATCACCTGAGCAAGGTCAGAGCTTCAGGTTTTCCAAGCGGTTAAACAGGGTGTCGACGCCTTGGCGGTCAATGTTTGCAAAGGCGATGCGCAGTTCTTGTTTGCCGGCCCTGTCATTTGCCGGCCTGAACATGGTGCCCGGTAGCATCAAAACGCCGGCTTTTTGCACCAGTATCTTCGCTAATTCGTTTGAGGGAATGTCAAAAGGGTGGGCGACGTAAGCGAAATAAGCGCCTAGCCCTAACAGTTTCCAGCCTTGCAGGCGATGGAAACCGGTCGCGATAGCGTCGCGTCGGTCAAGGATTTCAGCGCGTTCCCCCGCCAGCCATTGTGACAGGTTCTGCATCCCCCAAAGGGCGGCGTGCTGGGCGATCTGATTAGGGCAGATGGTGACAGTGTCGAGGTATTTCTCAACTTCAAATAGCCGTGAAGCGGCGGCGGTCAGCGCACCTACCCGGTGGCCGGTCAGGCGATACGCTTTCGAGAATGAATAGAGCTGGATCAGGGTTTGGTGCCAATCCGGGTCCGTAAACAGGTCATGTGGCGCGCCGGTTCTGCTGTCAAAATCGCGGTAGGTTTCGTCAACGATCAGGGCGATATTGTTGGATTTGGCCAGCGTATAGAATGCTCGGACCAGTTCGGGGGGGTATTCAACGCCTGCCGGGTTGTTTGGCGTGACCAACACGATGGCGCGGGTGCGCGGGGTGATCAGGGATTTTGCATGTTCCGGGTCGGGGAGCAGGTGCTGATCGCTCGGCAACGGAACTGCGTTTACGCCTTGCATGTCGAGGTGCATTTTGTGGTTGAAATACCACGGGGTTGGCAGGATGACTTCGTCCCCCGCCGCGGCGATTGTTGTCAATACCGAGGTGAATGCCTGATTGCAGCCGGACGTGATAGCGACCTGTTCGGCACTGATTTCGCCGCTGTAGGCAGTGCTCCATTGTTGGGATACCTCGGCGCGCAGTTCGGGCAGGCCCAGAACCGGACCGTATAGGTGGGCGCTGGTATTGTTCAGGACGATATTGGCCAGTTCTTCGCGCAAGGGAGTTGGCGGGGGCTCCATCGGGGCGGCCTGACTGACGTTCAGCAGGGGGCGGTCCGCTGGAAATGTGACGTTGTCGATCCAGCGCCGGGCTTCCATCACCGGGGGCGGGCAGGTGGCTTTGACGTTTGGGTTGACGGGCGTGTTCATTGCTGGCCGGGGTCCAAGGGTAAACGCTGCTAAATTGCGACGCCTGACGGCGTCATTATATGAGCCCTGCGGGCGATTTGCGCTGCGCGCGCGAATATTTGGGCTGAAAAGAAGATGTTAGTCGGTGCCACGGTAGGGTTCGACATATTGAAGCGCCATGTCCCATGGAAAGAATATCCAAGTGTCCTGGCTGACTTCGGTGATGAAGGTCTGCACCATCGGCCGGCCTAGCGGTTTGGCGTAGACAGTAGCAATATGGGCATTGGGCATGGTGGCTTTAACCACTTCTAACGTGCGGCCTGTGTCTACCAGATCGTCGACCACCAGCACACCGGTACCGTCACCGACCACGCTCATATCCGGGGCTTTGATCACCTTTGGTTCGGCCTGGGTCTGGTGGCTGTAGGATTTTACGCTGATGGTATCCACCATGCGGATGTCCAGTTCACGCGCCACGATCATTGCCGGGGCCATGCCGCCGCGGGTGATGGCGACGACCGCTTTCCATTGGCCGTCATCCGGGCCTTTACCGTCAAGACGCCACGCCAAGGCGCGGCTGTCGCGGTGCAATTGGTCCCAGCTGACGTGGAAACCTTTTTCGTGGGGCAGGCGATCATTCATTTGGTTTTCCTGTCGTAATATCGGGGGCGTCGACGGCTTTCATGCCAACCACATGGTAACCTGCGTCGACATGTATGACTTCGCCAGTGACGCCTGAACCAAGGTCAGAGAGCAAATAGAGCGCCGAGCCGCCAACATCATCAATGGTTACGTTGCGCCGCAGGGGCGAATTATATTCGTTCCATTTCATAATGTAGCGGAAGTCACCGATGCCCGAGGCGGCAAGGGTTTTAATCGGTCCGGCGGAAATGGCGTTACAGCGGAAACCGTCTTTGCCGATGTCTTCAGCGATGTAGCGCACACTTGCTTCCAGTGCCGCTTTGGCCAGCCCCATGACGTTGTAATGTGGCATGATTTTTTCGGCGCCATAGTAGGTCATGGTCAGCAGAGAACCACCGGGGTTCATCATCTCAATCGCGCGCCGGCAGACGGCAGTGAAAGAATAGACCGAAATATCCATTGTCATGTTGAAATTATCGCGGCTGGTATCGACATAGCGTCCGCGCAGCTCGTTCTTGTCGGAAAACCCAACAGCGTGGACAACAAAATCAAGTGTTCCCCATTCGGACTTTAGCCGCTCAAACAACGCGTCCATCGAGTCCATATCAGTGACGTCACATTCAAGCACCAGGTCAGAGCCAAGTCTGGCTGCCAGCGGATCAACGCGCTTTTTCAACTGTTCGCCCTGATAGGAAAATGCCAGTTCAGCGCCGGCACCGGCGCAGGCAGTGGCGATGCCCCAGGCGATTGAGCGCTCATTCGCCAAGCCCATAATCAGCCCGCGTTTTCCCGCCATAAGATTTGTTGCCATTGTAATGCCCCGCCCGTCGTTGTTTGTTTACAGTCGTGTAAGTGAAACAAACACGCCTATCAAGACGAAGGCGCAATTGTGGGTTTTCAGGGCGGAAGTAGGCCGCTATTGGCAATATTGAATGGAGAGTTGATATGATTAGCCGGGGCGGAATATTTGCAGGCGACGACCCGTTTGAGATTACCAGTCGTTGGTTGGCGGAAGCCGAAAAATCTGAGCCGAATGATCCAAATGCGATGTCTCTTGCAACGGTTGATGATCAGGGGTTGCCGAATGTGCGGATCGTGTTGGCAAAGGCTATCGAGGATAATGGCGTGGTATTTTATACGAATTATTCCAGTAAGAAAGGCCAGGAAACCATTGGTGCGGGTAAAGTGGCGCTCAATTTTCATTGGAAAACACTAAGGCGCCAAATTCGGATGCGAGGGGCTGTTGTTAAGGTCAGCGCGCAAGAGTCAGATAATTATTACAATTCCCGTGATTTGGGTAGCCGCATCGGGGCCTGGGCGTCGCGCCAGTCTGAGGAATTAAAGTCAAAGTCGGACCTGGTAAAGGCCGTGGCGAAAGCGCAGTTGCAACACGGCGTAAATCCGGGTCGCCCCCCACATTGGGGAGGGTTCAGAATTACGCCGGTCGAAGTCGAATTTTGGGCCGATGGCCAGTTTCGCCTGCATGATCGCTTCCGTTGGACTCGCGCTGAAATCGAGAATGACTGGCAGGTTTCCCGTCTGAATCCCTGAAATTCACGCTTCGTGAAATTCAATCACCTGTAATTGCAGGATTAATTTTTCTTGTGCCGGACCCCAATGTGGCGCAAAACTTATAGTGGGAATGGATTGACTAATAGTGTGAAGATAATGTCGGAAACGGGTGAAGGCCGTAAACTGCGCGGCCAGGTTAAATGGTTCGATCCCGTAAAGGGATTTGGTTTTGTGGTGGCCGAAGAAGGTGGGCCAGACATATTGCTGCATGCAAATGTTCTGCGAAACTTTGGCCAAAGCTCTATTGCAGATAATGTAGAGATCGAAATCTCAGTTCAGGAAACTGCCCGAGGTGTGCAAGCACTCGAGGTGATTAGCATTGCGCAACCGGTAAATAGTGCGACTACGCCCCTTGAGGAAATGGAAAAATTCGACGAATTCAGTGATAGTGATGTGGCGCTGCAACCGGCGCGCGTCAAATGGTTCGATAAGGCTAAGGGTTTTGGGTTTGCCAATGTCTTTGGTCAGGATGAAGATATTTTTGTTCATGTGGAAATTCTGCGCCGGTCCGGCTTTGCCGATCTTCAGCCTGGGGAAGCCATTGGCGTAAAAGTGGTTGATGGCAAGCGCGGGCGCATGGCATCCTCGGTCACATCATGGGATTCGGCACCAAAATAATGAAATCAGTGGCCTATGCTGGCGTGATGTTGATTGTAGTCAGCGGGCAGGCAATGGCGGTGCCATGCGACGCAAGCAGCGTCAGCCTGCGCGGCGACTGGGGGCAGGCGCGATTTAGCATAGAAATCGCCGACGATGTCACTGAGCGGGCGCAGGGGTTAATGTTTCGTGAAAGCATGGCGGCGACAGCGGGTATGTTGTTTATTTATGAGGAACCTCAGACGGTTGCCTTTTGGATGCGCAACACACTGATCCCGCTGGATATGATATTTCTGGACGAAACCGGTTTGGTAACGGTGGTGCAGGAGAATGCAGTACCATTGGATGAAACGCCGATCCCTGGCGGTGATGATGTGTTGATGGTTCTGGAAATCAATGGCGGTATGGCTTCAACATTGGGGATCACGCCCGGAAGTCAGATGTTGCACCCGCAAATTGATCAGAATCTTGCGATCTGGCCCTGCAGCGCAAACTAAAGCCTTTTCAAGTGATGAAACACTATATAAGGAGTGCTTCGTCGGGGCGTAGCGCAGCCTGGTAGCGCATCTGTTTTGGGAACAGAGGGTCGGGAGTTCGAATCTCTCCGCCCCGACCATTTTACAACAATTCACATAAACCGCTAGGCAACACCTTTTTCATGCCTTCGGAGTCGGGCTTGACGGCTCGGAGTATTTTTTGCTCAAATAATGTGGGTAAAGCCACCAATAATATCACCCGAATTCTGCCAACGGTCAGCATCATCAGTTACCTATTCACCTTTTTTGGCACCTTGGGCAGTTGGAGGTTTGGAAACCCCGATGTTGCCGGGTCGTCGCTGCTGTTTGCATATATCTACTAAAGTGATCCTTTTCCAACGTCCGCCTATGTCAAACCTGGGGCTTTCAATTGGCGTAATGGTCAGCGTGGTTCTGTTCCTGTTTTATGCCAGCCGCACATCGGGCCAGCATATGATTTTTAGGTACCGGATTTTCCTGCCGTACCTGTCGATCATTGGGTTGATTCTTGCGGTGATTCGTATTCGGCGTAGCAATTTTGTTGCGCGGTGGATCCTGGCACTGAATTTTCCACTGATCTGGTTTGTTGCGACAATTGAAATGATGCCTGCTCTAATTCAATGGCTGCCGGGTACTGGCCTTGTCTATCTGCGATGTGTGCGCACAACGCCAGCAAAATACAGTGTTTTTATCACCGGTATTGAGCAGGATGCCGATAATCTGAAAGCCCATTGGGAGGCAACAGGCAAGGATCGAACGCCATACAATTTGCGGTTGCGGATCGGAAATTCCTGCAATTGATTTAATTGGATTATGCTAAAACACACCCAGGTTGTTACTAAAACAGAACACGGTTTTTGTTGGCCATGCAGGCCACCCAAGCCTGTGGATAACTTCATCCAGACCATGAGCTTGGCGGGCTAAATCTGCCAATCAAAAGCAAAATTGTGAATATCTTTAATCGACGTGGTTGGGGGTGAATCAAAGGTTAATTTTGCCGCCCAAAATCTGGTGCTCAGGTCAACAGAAAAATTGTCAAAATATCGTAATAAAACCGTTGACCAGATGGGGGGTCATACGTCAGGTTGTGTGAACTTACCGGTTAACCACTAGATATAGTGGCTTTGGCGCCGGGAAGGGACACAGGACAAAAATACAGGCCAACGCCCGAAATTGGGTACAGGTAGTGACAATGCCATCAACGGGCATTCGCGTGTGACCCTTCTTTTGGTACTTTTAAGACCGGCCAACAATCGGCGTTACCCGCGCAAGACGGGGGCGTTTAATATAAAGTTACGGGGCAAGTTAGAAACCATGAAGATCGAACGTAAATTTACCAAGGCAGGTAAAGACGCTTACGCTGAGCTGGAATTCACCACAACTACATCTGAGATCAGGAATCCCGACGGCACAATTGTATTTCGTCTTGACGATATGGAAGTGCCGACGAGCTGGTCGCAGGTTGCCAGTGACGTCATCGCGCAGAAGTATTTTCGTAAAGCCGGTGTGCCGGCCTGTTTGAAAGCAGTGAAAGAAAAGGGTGTTCCAAAATTTTTGTGGCGCCATGTAGTTGACGAAAAGGCGCAGGCTTTGCTGCCCGAGGAAGACCGGGTAAGTGGCGAGAGCAGTGCCAAACAGGTTTTTGATCGTCTGGCCGGGGCCTGGACGTATTGGGGCTGGAAAGGTGGCTATTTCACCACCGAGGCCGATGCGCAGGCTTACTACGATGAAATGCGGTTCATGCTGGCGACACAGCGCGCCGCGCCAAACAGCCCGCAGTGGTTTAATACAGGTCTGCACTGGGCTTACGGAATTGATGGCCCGGGGCAGGGGCATTATTATGTGGATTACGCGACCAAAGAGCTGACCCGTTCAGCCAGCGCCTATGAGCATCCGCAGCCACATGCCTGTTTCATTCAATCAGTAAAAGATGATCTGGTGTCCGAAGGTGGCATCATGGACCTTTGGGTGCGTGAGGCGCGGCTGTTCAAATATGGCTCGGGCACGGGTACTAACTTTTCGTCGCTTCGCGGCGCAGGCGAAAGCCTGTCGGGGGGCGGCAGTTCTTCCGGTCTGATGGGCTTCCTGCGAATTGGTGACCGGGCCGCCGGTGCGATCAAGTCCGGCGGCACCACACGGCGCGCCGCCAAGATGGTGATCTGCGATATGGATCACCCGGATGTAGAAAAATTCATCAACTGGAAAGTTATCGAAGAGCAGAAAGTCGCATCCCTTGTGGCCGGTTCCAAAATGCACGAGCGCCAGTTGAACGAAATATTCAGCGCGATCCGTATGTGGGATGGCAGCAGCGAAGATGCGGTTGATCCAAAGAAAAACGACAGCCTGAAACTGGCGATCCGTGCCGCGAAAAAGGTGGCGATCCCAGAGACGTATGTCAAACGGGTGCTGGATTACGCGCGCCAGGGATTTTCAAGCATTGAATTCCCGACCTACGACACGGATTGGGACAGTGAAGCCTATTCTTCCGTTTCAGGGCAGAATTCCAACAACTCGGTTCGCGTTACCGACGCCTATTTGCAGGCCGTGAAAGACGACGCCGATTGGGAACTGATCCGGCGTACTGACGGCAAGGTTGCCAAGACCGTTAAGGCGCGCGAATTGTGGGAACAAATTGGTCACGCGGCATGGGCTTGTGCTGATCCGGGCATCCAGTATCACGATACCATCAACGCCTGGCACACCTGCCCGGAAGATGGTGCGATCCGGGGCTCGAACCCCTGTTCGGAATATATGTTCCTGGACGATACGGCTTGTAATCTGGCGTCAATGAACCTGCTGACCTTCCTGGAAGACGGGGTGTTTCAGGCCGACGACTATATGCACGCCACGCGCCTGTGGACACTGACGCTGGAAATTTCAGTGATGATGGCGCAGTTCCCGTCGAAGGAAATCGCGCAACTATCTTTTGATTTCCGTACGTTAGGTCTGGGTTATGCCAATATCGGCGGTTTGCTGATGAATATGGGTTATGGCTATGACAGCGATGAAGGCCGGGCGATGTGTGGCGCGCTGAGCGCGATCATGACCGGTGTTTCTTATGCAACGTCGGCCGAGATTGCCGCCGAACTGGGCACATTCTCGGGCTACAAACGCAATGCCAAACACATGCTGCGGGTGATCAGGAACCATAGGAATGCCGCTTATGGCAAGTCAAACGGCTATGAAAAGCTGGACATCAAACCAGTCGCACTTGACCACGGCAACTGCCCGCAGGCGGATCTGGTTGATCTGGCCAAGGCATCATGGGACGAAGCACTGGAACTGGGCAAAAAGCACGGGTTCAGGAACGCACAGACAACCGTGATTGCACCGACCGGCACCATCGGGCTGGTGATGGATTGCGACACAACAGGGATTGAACCGGACTTTGCGCTGGTGAAATTCAAAAAACTGGCCGGGGGCGGCTATTTCAAGATTATCAACCGCTCCGTCCCGGCAGCACTGGAAGGTCTCGGATACTC
>VAPL010165308.1_pt1 | contig 12578 bp, 11 predicted proteins | sample 3395061 | NCBI WGS metagenome assembly VAPL01 (sample SAMN08290444, study PRJNA428436) | hydrothermal vent metagenome | isolation source: Deep-sea hydrothermal vent chimney 2 | place: Pacific Ocean: Juan De Fuca Ridge | depth 2182 m m
GCAGCTCTTTATCCGATGGTTACCATGAATGGTGAAGAATGTCATAATGAATGGGAAATTACTTTTGAAGAAATTCACCGTAACGGATCTATGGTTTATGCTATTTACAACTATGTTAATTATACCGGAGATTTTGATTATATACCTAAATATGGAATGGAAGTAATGATTGCCATTTCTCGCTTTTGGGAACAGAGAGCCACTTTTTCAGAAGCAAGAAAAAAATATGTTATTTTAGGCGTTACAGGTCCAAATGAATATGAAAATAACGTAAATAACAATTGGTATACCAACTATTTGGCAAAATGGTGTATTGAATTCACTTTGGAAAATTTAGATATTTTAAAAAGTAAATATCCGAATGATTACAAAAGAATACTTGATAAAACTAAATTAACTGCCTCCGAAAAATTAAAATGGAAAGAAGTTTCTAAAATGATGCACTTTCCTTTTAGTGAAGAAAATAATGTGTTTTTACAACAAGACGGATTTTTAGATAAAGAATTAATCTCTGTTGATAAATTGTCTGTTTCAGATAGGCCTATCAACCAAAAATGGTCTTGGGATAGAATCTTACGGTCTCCATATATTAAGCAGGCAGATGTTTTACAAGGTATTTATTTCTTTGAAAATAATTTTGACAAGAATACAATTAAAACCCATTTTGATTTTTATGAACCTTTAACAGTTCATGAATCTTCATTATCTCCATGTGTGCACTCTATTTTGGCCTCTAAAATTGATAGAATGGATAAGGCCTATGAAATGTATTTACGTACTTCAAGATTAGATCTCGATGATTACAATAATGAAGTTCACGAAGGTTTACATATTACAAGTATGGCAGGAACCTGGCTTTCTATAGTGCAAGGCTTTGGAGGTATGCGAAACTTTAATAATACTTTATCTTTTAATCTTCAAATTCCAAAAGAATGGAAATCGTATTCCTTTAAAATAAATTATCGAGGAAGTACTTTAAAAGTTTATAAAGATCATTCGAGTTGCAAATTCTCTAATGAAAATACAAAACCAGTTGAAATTTTTGTTGATGGAAAAAAAGTCACTGTCAATCCTTCTCAACTAGTAGAGTTCTAGGTGTCGATTAAAATTATAAGCTTTACTTCCTTTTTTAACGAAGACATATGAAAATTAAATATAGTAAATATTACAAAAAAGAATCATTTGGTTATGAAAAGCATTAAATTACTATTAATTATATTTTTATTTTTTTTGAATACTACTTTTGCTCAAAAATTACAAGTAGATAATTCGGTGGTTCAAAAAATAGAACCTCCTTCATGGTGGGTTGGAATGAAAAACTCAAATCTGCAATTATTGGTAAAAGATGAAAATATTGGCAATTCAAAACCTCAAATAAAATATCCGGGAGTTTCTATTATAAAGGTAAATCAAGCAAATAGTTCTAATTATCTCTTTATTGACCTGAATATAGATCCTAATACAAAATCCGGAATATTTGAGATTGTATTTTCCTTTAAAAACAAAAAACAAAAGATCTATAAATATGAATTGAAAAAAAGGGAAATTAATCCAAAAGATCACCTTGGTTTTAACAGTTCAGATGTTATTTATTTAATCACCCCTGATCGTTTTGCAAATGGAAATCCTTCCAATGACATTATGCCTAATTTAAAAGAACAATCTATAGACAGAAAGAAAGATTATTCCAGACACGGAGGTGATATCAAAGGAATTATTAATAATTTGAACTATATCGAAGAAATGGGGTTTACTGCCATTTGGTCTACTCCCTTGTTAACCAATGATATGCCGAAAGATTCTTATCATGGTTATGCCATGACTGATTTTTACCAAGTAGATCCAAGATTTGGAACTTTAGAAGCTTATAAAGAATTGTCGAAGAAGGCAAAAGGTATGGGAATCAAATTGATTATGGATCAGGTTGCAAATCATTGTGGAAGTGAACACTGGTGGATGCAAGACCTTCCTTTTAATGATTGGGTGAATTATCAAAAAGAATATGAGAGCAAAGAAGAAATAACAATTACAAATCACAGAAGAACAACCAATCAGGATATTTACGCATCAACAAAAGATAGAAATTTAATGAGAGAAGGCTGGTTCGTGTCATCCATGCCCGATCTCAATCAGCGAAATTCTTTTATGGCAAAATATCTCATTCAGAACAGTATTTGGTGGATAGAGACCTTGGGGCTTGCAGGAATAAGGCAAGACACATATCCTTATCCAGATAAAGAATTTATGTCAAATTGGGCCGGATCGATTAGAAAAGAATATCCAAATTTTAGTATCGTTGGAGAAGAATGGAGCCACAATCCATTAATAATTGGATACTGGCAAAGTGGATCAGAAAACAGGGATGGATATCAATCTAATTTATCCTCAATAATGGATTTTCCAATGCAAAATTTAATTGTTACAGGTTTAAAGGAAAAAGAAAATTGGAGTTCGGGTCTTGTAAAAATTTATGAAGGATTAGCAAATGATTTTTCTTACGCAAATCCAGATGCTATTATGCTATTTCCAGACAATCATGATATGGATAGAATATATACCCAAATGGATAATAATTTGGTGTTAACAAAGATGGCTTTAAGCTATATACTTTGTTTACCCAGAATTCCTCAGATCTATTATGGAACAGAAATATTGTTAGATAATACGGCGAAACCCGGTGATCACGGACTAATTCGAAGTGATTTTCCAGGTGGTTGGGATGGTGATAATATCAATGCCTTTACAGGAGATGGTTTATCATCTGACCAAAAAGAAATGCAGACTTACCTTAAAACAATTCTCAATTTCCGTAAAACCAGTACTGCCATTCAAAATGGAAAAACAATTCATTTTTCTCCAAAAGATGGCGTATATCTTCTTTTTAGAATTAGTGATGATGAAGTTGTTATTCATATTCTAAATAAAAATGAAACACCTATTAAACTCGACCTGAGAAGATTTGAAGAAATAGGAATAAAAGGAAAATTAGTAAAAAACGTTCTAAGCGGTCAGAAATTTATATGGAATGATGAAATGAAACTAATCACTAAAGGAAGTATTTTACTAACAACTAAATTGAAATAAAAAGATGAGAAAAATAGTAATAATTCTTTCCATATTCTCCATGTTTTTGAGTTGCAATGATTCAAAAAAAAATATGAACAATGAAAAAGAACCGAAAGACGAAATCCCTTTTTTGTGGGAAAGTGCCAGTATCTATTTTCTACTAACAGATAGATTTAATAATGGTAATAGTTCAAATGATCTTAATTTCGAGAGAACTTCTGAAACCGCTGTCCTTAGAGGTTTTGAAGGAGGAGATATTCAGGGAATTACCCAAAAAATAAAGGAAGGCTACTTTACTGATTTAGGAATAAATGCCATCTGGTTAACTCCGGTTGTTGAACAAATACATGGGGGAACCGATGAGGGTACGGGATTTACATATGGTTATCATGGATATTGGACCAAAGACTGGACTTCTCTTGACCCTAATTTTGGTACAAAAAAGGATCTACAAGATCTAGTTGTTATGGCGCATTCAAAAGGAATTCGTATTGTATTAGATGCTGTTATCAATCATACAGGGCCCGAAACAGAGATAGACAAAGTTTGGCCTTCAAACTGGGTTAGAACGAGCCCAAAATGTGATTATAAATCTTATGACACGGCTATTTATTGCACTTTGGTGGAAAATCTTCCAGACATTCTTACCGAATCCAACGAAAATGTATCTCTCCCTAAAGACCTGATAAATAAATGGAAAGCTGAAGGACGATATGAGGAAGAAATGAAAGAGTTGAACGACTTTTTTGAAAGAACCGGATATCCAAAAGCACCCAGGTTTTATATAATAAAGTGGTTGACCGATTTTATTCGAGATTATGGAATTGATGGTTACCGAGCAGACACTGTGAGACATATTGAAGAATCTGTATGGACTGAATTTAAAAAGGAATGTAGCTATGCATTTGAAAAATGGAAACAAAATAACCCGGATAAAATTATGGATAACAATTCATTTTATATGGTTGGTGAGGTATATGGATATGAGGTGATTTCAAACGGCAAAATATATGACTTTGGAGATAAAAAGGTTAATTATTATGAAAACGGATTTAATAGTATGATCAATTTTGAATTTAAGAAAAATGCCAAAGAAGATTACGAAAAACTGTTCTCTATGTATTCTGATAGTTTAAATAAGTATTCGGGTGAATTACAAGTTTTAAATTATTTAAATTCTCACGATGATAGTTATTCTTTTGATATTAATAGAGTAAAGCCATACGAAACAGGAACCAAATTGTTATTATCACCCGGGACAGCTCAAATATATTATGGTGATGAGTCGGCGCGTTCTTTAATTGTTGAAGGAGCAAATGGAGATGCAAACCTTCGATCTAAAATGAATTGGGAAGAAATTAAAACAAATAAAAATACAAAGGCAGTATTAACACATTGGCAAAAGTTAGGGAAATTTAGAAAAAATCATCCTGCAATTGGTGCAGGTATTCACAATATGATTAGTAAATCTCCATACGCCTTTAGTAGAACTTATAATAGAAATGGATTCAATGATGCTGTAATAATTGGTCTTGATCTCCCAAAAGGAGAAAAAGAAATAAAGGTTTCTTCAGTTTTTAATGAAGGTGATATTTTATTCGATAGATATTCAGATACTGAAGTAAAAATAACAAAAGGAATTGCGAAATTAAATACAAAATTTAATATAGTATTACTGGAAAAAATAAATAATTAAATGAATAAGCTAGTTTATATTATAAGTATTTTTCTTGTTTTAACATCTTGTGAAACAGAAACTAAAAAAGTTAATTCAGCAAAAATAATAAAAGAAAATATTGAGCCATTAACCGATTCTATATTAGAAATAGCTGTTATTTATGAGGCAAATATTCGGCAATATTCACCAGAAGGTACCTTTGAAGAATTTACCAAAGACATCCCAAAATTAAAAGAAATGGGTGTAAAAATTCTATGGGTCATGCCTATTTATCCTATTTCAACAACTAAAAGTAAAGGAACCCTTGGAAGCTACTATGCCGTTTCTGATTTCACTAAAGTAAATCCCGAATTTGGTACCATAGAAGACTTCAGAAAATTATTACAAACTGCCCATGAAAACGATATTTATGTAATCTTAGATTGGGTACCTAATCATACCGGATGGGATCATGTTTGGATAAAAGAACATCCTGAGTTCTACACTAAAAATGATAAAGGAGATATTACCGAACCCTTAAACAAAGACGGAACACCTGTAGGTTGGTCTGACGTAGCCGATTTAAACTACAACAATATTGAATTGAGAAAAACAATGATAAGACAAATGAAATATTGGATAACCGAAGAAAATATTGATGGATTTAGGTATGATGTAGCAGGATCTGTTCCAATTGATTTTTGGGAAGAAGCTATTCTACAATTACGAAAAGAAAAAAATATCTTTTTACTTGCAGAAGCCTGGGAACCTCAATTGTTGCATGATCATTTGTTCGATATGGTTTATGGCTGGGATACACATCATGTAATGAATGCAATTGCAAAAGGTGAAAAAAATGTAGAAAGTTGGGATAAAAGAATGACACAAATTGATTCTTTGTATAAAAAAGATGACATATTAATGAATTTTACGTCAAATCATGATGAAAATTCTTGGAATGGAACAGTTGAGGAAAGAATGGGGCAAGCTTCCGAAGTATTCGCAGCTTTGACATATATAGCTCCCGGAATGCCTTTAATTTATAGTGGTCAAGAGTATGATTTAAACAAAAGATTACGTTTTTTTGAAAAAGATACAATTGTTAGAACAAAAGGTGAATTTTTTGATTTATACAAAAAATTAGGAGAGTTAAAAAATTCAAATCCAAGTTTAAACGGGGGAAAAAATGCAGCCCAATATATTCGAATTAAAACATCCAATAATAAAAATATATTAGCTTTTAAAAGAACAAAGGAGGGTCATGAAATACTATTTATTGCTAATTTGAACAAAGAAGAATCAAAATTTAATCTAGATTTTGCAGGTAATTATACAGATTATATGACCAAAGAAAGATTTATTATTTCGAAAAACGAAAAAGTCCAATTTTCGGGTTGGGAATATAAAATTCTTATTAAAGAATAATTATTAAATCTAAAAAGAGGTGTTTTACAAATGCAAAACACCTCTTTTAAAAAATCACTTTATTTGTATTAATAAGGGGAACAATTAAAATCAGGTTATAACTTATTCAATAACAATTTTTGTTTGTGATCTTTCATTATATCTTTGATCATATTAAATATTTTCTTTTTAACATATTTAAAATCCCGTGTAAAAGTTTCAAAATCGATATTGATTTGATTGTGTTCATCAATTAAATCGTTTTTACTGTTGCTTTGTATACTTTCCATATAAGTTGCCATGTGCTTATTATGAACATGAACAATATCGATTAATTTGTCGGTGTTTTTTTCGACATCTTTTAATTTTTTAATCAATTTTCTTGTTGGATCATACAGTTCCTCTGTACTTAGATCTAAAAAATGTGAACTTAATAAATGTTCTAAGAAAGTTTGCTCATCTTGCATGAATTGCAGTTCATTCAACCACTGCAAAGTTTCATCATGCAATTTTAAAAGTTTATTTCTCTTTTTCTTTCTTTTTAAATTATCTGATGTTTTCATCTGTTCAAAATTTATTTATTCTTATTTGTCAGTTGGGATTCATCAATCATTATTATGATTGTTTCTAACCTAATTCAAATAGCTTATTTCATAATATTAACCTTTATCAAAATAGGGAGCTGGGCTCCCTATTTTTTATTAAGAAATTTTAATAACTCTTTTGTGAGCAATTGCATCTTCATGTAGTTTTACCAAAACTAATTTTAAAATACCATGTTCGTAAGTGGCATCAATTTTTTCATCTTCATTTACAATTTCAGGTAAGGTAAATGATCTTGAAAATGAATTGTAATTAAACTCTCTACGAGTAAAATCTTCTTCTTTTTCTTCAACTTCTTTTTTGTTTTCAGCAGAAATATGAAGTACTCCATTTTCAATTGTAATCTCAAAATCTTTTTTAGTAAATCCAGGAGCTGCAACATCAATTTCGAAATGCTCATCATTTTCTATGATATTCATTGCAGGAATCCATTTGTTATCCATAAAAAAGTCTTTGGTAAGTAATCTATCTGTGCTTAACAAGTCGCTAAACATAGTGTCGTACCAAGGCAAACGTTGTTTTTTAAATTTTACTAGGGTCATGACAAAAGGTTTTAAATTAATATTAGATTTAACGAATTAAAAGTAGGTTTGATCAATAGACTACACAATGACAGTTATCAACAAAACCATTGATTATAATCATGTAAATTCTTTGATTGGAGCTGCCAATTTTAGCAACTCCTTTGGTTAAAATTACCACGCATTCAATTATACTAATCTTTACATAATTTCCTGTCTTTTCTCAATTTATAATAACTAAAAAATAATCTTGATCTTCTAACATTATAGAATTTCACCATTTTCGTCAAAGCTTACTCTTATATGTTTATCACCGTTCTCCAGTATTAGTTTGAACTTTTGAACAGATCCTTTGTCCTTATGGTATCTTACTTTATAAACATCTTTATAAATTAACCAACCGGGATATCTTTTTTTAACTGCGTTTAACACGTTTTCTGGAGGATCAATATTTACAAATTTCTCAATTGTTTCTGTAAGAGTGCCATCTTTATCATAAGAGGCAACTATTTGACCATTAGGAATATAAAAAGAGACATTATAATATTCATATTCTTCCTGGTAAAGATCTAAACTGGTTACATCAAAATTTGCAACTTTTCGTTCCAATAATTTTACTGGCAAGTCCATTTCTGCATTCTCTACAGAATTCAGGTATTTATAATTTGCAAAATGTATTTCAATTTCGGGTAACATACCATCATTTATTGTTTGTGATAAAGATTTGGTAGTAAATCCAAGCGATGAAATGACAACTGCATAAGTAAATAAACCTAACATTATTTTTTTCATAATTCTAGTGTTTAAGTTAATACTGATACTTTTAATCATAATAAAAGTATCATGAACAAATATCAATTGCAATGACGGTACTCATCACATTGAGTGATTGTTATCAAGATTTATGTGTGATTCTATATATGAAGAAACTCTGTTAATTTCTTAATCCAACAAGAATGAAAAAAGAACAAAAAATGGAAATTTCAACACTTTTTATGGGTGAAAAAATAGCTAAAGAATATGGAGTATATGCTGCACCTACTTTTTTTTTAATTGACAAAAAAGGGGTGATTATTTATGCCAGCGTAGGATTGAATAAGCAGCAATTGATAAAAAAAATTAATGAAAACATTTAATGCAAATCCTATAGGCAAACCCATATAAATCAAGAACAGGAACCAAATAGTTCCTGTTCTCTTTGAAATGAAAACATTTTTTACATTTTTTAATATCTTCCTCTTTATTATTTCTAATACTGAAAAACAATATTAATCTATTATAAAAATCATCTCCACTTCTAACTAGTTGAACTCAATCTTCATCAATTCAACTTAGCCTTAATCTTTCATAGAAATTTGTATATCAAAAATTAGTATTTAATTTACGAGAACAAAGTTATGTTTGTAATATTATCAAAACAATGATCATGGTCAATGAAATTAATGATTGTTGGCAATTAATCAAAACTGCACCCACATATAAACTTGATTCAATAGTACAATTCCAATCATAAAAAGAAAGAACAGTAAGAATTGAAACCATTTAAAATCTATTTGATAGATCCATTTCAAGGCTACTTCAGGAAATGCAAAAAGAGTTATTCCTTTTGCAAAGGCAATCCATCCAAATAAAGTTATAATTAATCTCCAATCGGCAACCCATAAATTGTGTGCCGTTATATTCAATAAACCTAATATTATTGCAAACATCGAAAGTATAATCTTAAATTTCTCATCTTTGGTATAGATAAATAATTGTTTAATTCTCTTTGGGTAAATTACCAACAAAACGAAAATAGAAATAAAGTACCATCCCCAAAACTTAGCTAAAAAAATAGAAATATCCATGATACTAATTTATTTGGTTTTATGTAAAACCAATAGGGGTATATTGGTATGAAAACTCAATTCCTCAACTTTAGGCTTAAAAAATAATCGTTGGAAAAAATTATAGTGTTTCGCCACAATTGCAATCATATCAATATTCGCTCTGCTTTGTGTAAAACAATTCACGGCAGTTTCAAAATCTGTATTGGTTAAAGTATAAAAACTAAAACTCTTATCATTAAAAATATCTTTTAGGGATTTTTTATTTAACTCTTGTTCTTTACTTAACTCTTTTTCATCTTTCAAATGAATTACATTGATTTTTGAATTATAGGAACTTGCAATTCTATATAGTAAATTTAAGTTCTCCTTTTTATACGCAATTTTAAAATCTGTAGGAAATGCTATTTCTTTGGGTTCTTTAAAACTAGCATTTTCTGGTATGGCTAAAACATTACACTCTGTTTTCATAATAACATCTCCGGTATTGCTTCCCATAAAAATTTCTTTGACACCAGAAGCGCCTTTGGTTCCCATTATAACAAGATCTATTTCTTTGTCTTTTACATTCTTTTTTATTGAATTGATAAAGAAATCAAATTCACTTATTCTAATAAAATTATGATTAGAATCTATTTGTATTTTTTTTATTACATTTTTTAAGCCTTTTTGAGAAGCATCCAACAGGTCTCGTTCAATATGAGCTAATTTTTCTGCATTTTGAACCATCAATTCATCATTCGTTAAATATGGAATTTTAAAAACATTCAATACATAAAAATTACAGGCAATCCCTTTAAATAACATTACGGCATACTTCATTGCATTTAAAGAATTCCTAGAAAAATCGGTAGGCAAAAGTATATTTTTCATAATAATAAATTTAAATGTTAACAGTTTAAATTTACTAATAATGCGTATTAATTAAATTGATCTTAATCATGTAAAACATTGATTTCCATCAATATTATTTTATTTTGATCAATTTTTTAAAATCAATTATCTCAATAGAATTTCTATCTGTTTTTATAATTTTATCCTCTTTAAAATCTTTTAAGGTTCTGATTAAAGTTTCTTTTGCTATTCCAATCATATTAGCCAAATTTAATCTTGATAATTCTATATAATTCGAATTGTCATTATTTTTGCTCAATTGAAGTATTGTATTGGCTGTTTTTTTTCTAACAGAATCATAGGCTAAGTGAATCAAATGCTCATTTGCACTTTTTAAATTTTCTGAAATAAGATCCATAAAATTAATAGATAACTGCGGATTTTGTTTTATTAAATTATAAATTTCAACTTTAGTGATTTTTAATAAAGTTGTATTTTTAATGGCCATAGCATTCTCATTATAGGGGTTGTTCTTCACAAATGAAGTAATTCCAAAAAAATTTCTCCTTTTATAAATACCGGTTATTAATTCTTTCCCATCTTCGTTATTTTTAAAAGTTTTAACTTCTCCATTTAAAATAAAAAAAATATAATTACTGTTATTTTCTTCACAATAAATAGTAGATCCCTTTTTATAAGTAAACCTTTTCTTGTTTTTGAATTCTTCTTCTAAATCATCAATATCAACCAAACTAGAATAGATCTCATTTTCCTGATCGTGTTTATCGAGTATTTCTTTTTTCCTTAATCTGGATGAAACAGCACTTAGTAGTTCAGATTCTTCAAAGGGTTTTGTAATGTAATCACTGGCACCCATATCCATACCCGTTCTCACATCACTGTGTTTTGTAACGGCCGACATAAAAATAAAGGGGGTATTTTGCAGAGATTTGTTTCTTAATATAATTTGTAAAACTCCGTATCCATCGAGTTCAGGCATTAAAATATCACAAATAATAATATCTGGTTTATACACAATCGCCTTGTCTACACCTTGTTTTCCATTAACAGCGGTGATGACTTCGTAATTTGCCAATTGTAATATTTCGGCAGTATTTTCTCTCAAAATGGCATCATCCTCTATGAGTAAAATCTTTTTTTTCATAAGATGAGTTTTTAATTATACTAAGGTTTTAATAGTTTTGGTATTTTTATAATAAAGGTTGTCCCAACATTTTCTTCACTTGTAAAAGAGATGTCTCCTCCTAATTCATCAATATGATGTTTAACAATATTCAATCCTATTCCGGTTCCTTGAAAATGTAAAGCATTTTTTGCTCTAAAAAATCTTTCGAAAATATGTTTTTGGTCTTTCTTAGGAATTCCAATTCCACTATCACTTATTTCAATTTTTATACATGAATTGGTACTTGTAACAATATTAATAATGGTGTGATCTGGAGAATATTTAATCGCGTTGTACAATATGTTTCTAATAATAATATCTATTATTTTTTTATCTTGAAGAACTTCTGTATTTTCCTGATCAGGTTCAACTTCTATTCGTTGCCCATTTTTTAATACTGTTTTTGATTTTGCAATAATCTCATTTAAAAAATCATTGATATGGAATCGGGTATGCACATAATGAACTTTTTCCGATTTCGATTCTGATTTTTCTAAAAACAAAAAATCATCTAGCACAGCGTTTAACTGAAAAACAAGTTTTTTAATTGTTAAGACATGATTATCAATTGGTTTATTAAAATTTAGTTTATTGTATTTATCGATTAAGCCTATCGAAGTTAATATTCCACTCAATGGCGTTTTAAATTCATGTGAAACCAAAGACATAAATTTAGCTTGAAGCATGTTTAGTTCTTTTTCTTTTTGAAAAGCCCTATAGACTTTATTCTCTGCATCAATCTTATTTTTTATTTCCTGTCTTAGGTTTTTATTTGATAACTTTAACTCATTTACAACCTCTCTTAATTCTTTGGTTTGTTTTTCTACTTCCTGTTCTAGTTCAATATTTACCTCTTTTAGCTTAATTTCATCACTTTTTCTTAAACTAATATCTGTTATTAACGCTTTTGCATAGGTTTTACCGAGATAGTCAAAATGATTTAATCCTATTTCAACATGAAGTATATTTCCGTTTTTATGTAAACCATAAAATTCTCTTCCTTTTCCCTTTTTATGCTGTTTGGGAACCATGAAGTAATTGGTAAAATGTTTTTGATGGGTTTTTCGAAACTCCTTTGGTATTAATATTTCAATATTTTTACCCAATATTTCCCCTTTATCATAACCAAATATTTCTTCTAGCGGAAAATTATTATAAACAATTTTTCCGGTATTATCTGTGATACAGATTCCTTCCAATAAAGAATCAAAGCAAATTTTATAAAAAACTTCATCATTTTCTATCATGACATTTCTTTTTAAAATCCAATCAATGAAGTTACGAAATCTTAAAAAGAATAAAAAATTAACAAGAACATAAATTAAGCATTATAGGAAGTCTTTTTATGATAAAAAACTGGGGGGAAACCAATAAAAAAACCCTCAAAATAAATTTTTAAGGGTTTTTGTGGTACCTCCAGGAATCGAACCAGGGACACATGGATTTTCAGTCCATTGCTCTACCAACTGAGCTAAGGTACC
>VAPL010034251.1_pt1 | contig 12577 bp, 12 predicted proteins | sample 3395061 | NCBI WGS metagenome assembly VAPL01 (sample SAMN08290444, study PRJNA428436) | hydrothermal vent metagenome | isolation source: Deep-sea hydrothermal vent chimney 2 | place: Pacific Ocean: Juan De Fuca Ridge | depth 2182 m m
GTATTCCCTCCACAAACATAAACCACATCAATATCTTTCAGTTCCTCGTCTGTAAGTTTTCTGTCTAAATCAAAACTAATTATATTTTTATCTAGTATTCCTACAGAAATTAATTCTTCTCTAGACTTACCAGTATAAAACAATTGTTCCTCGTCTATGGCGGCGGTTGGAATAAATAGCACTTTGATTTCTGAAGCTGGTTTATCAACCAATTCCAAAAAAATTTCACCAATTTTTGGATTCTCAAACCCCCCCGAAGTTAAAAGTATTTTCTTCATATCTTTATTTTAACATTACAGATACAAGCCAATCTCTAATATATCTCTTACATGCTTCCTGCTCCTTTACCTCATAATAAGAATGGGGAGCACCTTTAATAATTTTAATTTCTTTATTTTCCTCTGGTAGTGCATTATAGAGAACTTCTGTTTGTTCAAAACAAGAGGTGTCCTCACTTCCTATAATAAGAAGGACTGGCATGGTAACTTTGGTGATATTTGGAAATAGATCATGCTGGAGTCTTTCTTCAAACTGAAACCAGTAATTCCTTTTTATATTACCGTCTTTTCCAATTTTTTCTATAACACCTTTTTCTTTCAGTTCTTTAAATTTTTCAGGATGATATCTTTTTTGAGCTTCAAAAGACATTTTTCCAGATGCTACAGGAGCAACGGGGACGACATAACTCACTTCTTCTGGGTGTTCTTCCGCATACCTTATTGCAGAATATCCACCTTTTGAATGACCTGTTAGAGCGAGTGGTCCAACAAACCAGTCTTGTTTTTGAGCCCATTTTGTTACATCTTCAAAATCTTCCCAGTGTAATCCCAATGTAGATTTTTCATAGTCCCCATCACTTTCACCAAATGAGTTTGTGGTATCAAAATTGAATGTTTGAAATCCTGATTCTAGAAAGGCACCTTTCATTGCTTGTACAGTAGGTTTATTTCTATTTCCACCCCAGCCATGCTGAACAATACAGGTACCTTTTATTTCTCCTTTAGGTATTTCTAGAACCCCTACTATTTTTTGACCTTTTCTGTTTTTTAGTTCTATTTTCTCCATGTTTTTATCTTATCACAATCTAAAGTTCTTTTAATTTCTTGTAGATTTCTACCATAGCAAGAGTATCTAGCTCACAATACTTTAACAGGTTTTCTCGTGTCTTTTCAATATCTCCTTGTTGCATGTCCCTTTTTATCATCTTCTCCCACTCACTGAGTGCCATTGTACCATCTTGAATATCCAAACTCTTATATGAAAGCTCTGGCAGAAGTACTGGTAGAACTTTTTTAATAGAAGCACTTCCCTTAAACTCTGGGTCCAAGTAATCTTTCTTAAATACCTTCATCAAGTCAAACACCCTGCTATTTATATCCTCCAAAAAGCTCCTGTCTTCAGGATGAAGCTCCATAAGCTCCATATTTCTAGCCTTCTCAAAGCTCTCATACCACACCACAACACTGCCCACGGGGCCTATATGAGCCTTGAGAGTGTCTACTAAGCTTTTTGTAGCGCCTGCGAGTTTATCAGCTAAATACTCAAAATGCTCAAGTTTACCATCTTCACTTAGTTTATGTATAGAGACCTGAAATACAAGCTGTTGATTCGTCTTGTATCGATCAAGTAGAGGTATCGGTGAGCCGTACGTCTCATAATCTAAGAAATATATAGGGAATACTAATTCAGACAGTGTCTTTTCAATAGCCTCCTTATTAATTCGAGGTCTTCCAGAAACCTGCAAGCTTACTTTGTCATTTTGAATATCAGTTAAGTCAAAACCCTCTGGAATATCTTTAATATTCACAATTCCATCTGCTAAAAGTAATCGGAGTTTATTACCCGCTACAATATGGTGCACCGAGTATTCAGGTACTTGAGGGTTAAATTTAAAGAAAGAGTCGCATCTCTGGCCATGTGTTTTGTAGAGGCACTCACATCCCTCAAGCAATATGTCGTCTTTGTCTAAAGTTTCGAGAGCGACTTTGATTTCATCTCGCACCACATCCTTTTGTTCTGTTACTGTATCTGTTATATTTTCAATTACAAAAAGCTGTTTAATGTCCACCTCCCCACTCCTCCTATATTTCTTATTAATATATACGATGTAGCTGTCGCCGACTTCGACTCCAGCATCCTCCACCACAATAGTCTGAAAGACGACGTCTTTAATATGATTGTGTTTTAAATCTGTTTTTATTTCAGAGCTCGCTTTGATCTCGTACAAGTCCCACTTGGAAGTTTCCTTATTAAAATTAAGCATATCAACTTTAGCGAAAAGCCCCTGCTTTGTTTCAAATGTAGCTTGAAAAATTGGCTTCTTATCATTTTCTTTGTCCTTAAGAAGCTCTTTTGTCTTCGACAAAAGAGCTTCCTTGTCTCCAGACACGAAAACACCATCAGGAAAAAGCTTCTGCACATACGACTCAACCTCGTATCCATCTTTTATAAGTTTCTTAAGGAAAAGAGAAAACTCCCCCGCCACATACTCCTCCGGACGTTTCTTCTTCAACCACAAGCTCTTCCCACACAACAACCACTCCTTAAATTCTGTCTTAGTCAGTTTCATTTTGTTAGTTTACCACACAGCCTAAAAACCGCTCTCCCAAGCCCAACCCGCCTCGCAAGCGAGAGCGTTGCAGGCAGGCAAATTAAATGCCCCAACCCATGTGGGGCATTTAATTCTTATCTTTCCCCCGTTTCTCTTCCCTCTGTCTTGAAACTAAGTCTTCTACACTCTTACGACTCGTAAAATACGCCCCAAGCGCAGCACCCACAACAGCAACAATAATTAAAATAAGGATATTCATGGTTTTATTTTAGCATGACACCACAAAAACCTCCCCCGCAATAGAAGGTGTTGTGGACAGGCAAAATAAGCAGCCAGAGTACTCATGCTATTTAATTTTTATATTCTGGCAAAAAATTATTTTTCTATATCTGATATGATCTGCCTTCTAAAAGCAGTCAGTCTTTTACCTCCCATTTTTTCATATACACTTAGTTCCACATGATGTTTTTTACACAAAAAACAAAGACTATTTTTCTTTGAATGTAGATGTATGTACTGTAATAATATTTTATATACGTCGTATTTCTCTGTACCAGAAATGTATCCGTGGTCACATGCTATCTTCAAATTATCCGGTCTACTTTTTTGAAGGTGTACTGTATCTAAATCATTCCTATTGCACTCTGGGAACTGACAAGTTGTCACAATCTTCTTTAATGGACTAAAAAAACTTTGAGTTATATTGCGGACTTCACCTGACAACATAGTAAGCACCTTTAAATCTGAGTTTGTAACAATATAAATGTCTCTATATTTCTCAAAAAACTTTGGCTTAGTAGACTTAAAAATAATATCAACTTTTTTTCTATCTTGAGCGACCATAATACCTTTAATAATCGCCAAGCTCTCTTGTTTACGAAAACAAAATAGCTTATTTTTGTCTTTATCTTGAATATTATATTTTTTAAGTATTTTCCACGACTTGAATCCTTTACTATTTACTGAATCATGTCCAAGCATATTATCAAGCTGCCTAGTTGACAGGCCTGATTTCAAGAAATGTAGCAAAACATCTTTATCTTTAGTATTAAATTTCATAGTATTAATATACTCGTTTACCAAGTAAAACAAAACCAACTAGTGATACATAGGTTGCCATTACCTCACTTGTCAAGTTTTATAACAAGCCAACAGAGTAATAAGTACGAGTTGTAGAAGAAAAAAGCGTGTTTAATACAAAAAAACGAGCAATTACCGTGTTATCATTTATGGTATATCAAAAAGAGAAAATTGATATAATCAATTATATAAAATAACTTTATGCAAAAAGATTTAGAGAAAACTTTAAATAATTATAGTCCTTTTATTATTGAAACAGCTCTTGTTCAATTATTTATTGACTCTAATAATTTAACTGTAAAAAAAAATGAACTTATTAGATCTCTACTAGAAAATAAAAGTGAAGAAATTCTGAAAGCTAAGGAGTTTCTAATAAACAAGATAGAAACAAAAAATATAATCGACTTTGTAAATATATTTGAATTACTAATTCCTTTAGATGATAAAAAAAATAACGGAGCCTTCTTTACTCCGTCAAATATTACTGATTTTATAGTTTCTGAAACAATAGACTCAAGATCTCAGAGAATTCTAGACCCTAGTTGCGGGTGTGGCGCTTTCCTTATCTCTGCCACAGACTTTATTGCAAAAAAATATAATAAGAGTGTCACGAAAACAATTGAAGAAAATATATTTGGAGTGGACATAGCAAAATACAGCATAAAAAGAGCTAAAATTCTTCTTTCGCTTCTCGCTCTTAAAAATAATGAGGATAAAAAAGAAATAAAATTCAATCTTAAAACAAAAGACAGTTTGACGACTGACTGGAAAAAATTATTTCCAGAAATAAAAAATGGGTTCGACGTGGTTATAGGTAATCCTCCTTATGTTAAATTCCAAGACCTTAACGAAGACCTAAGGAAAAGTCTGTCTAAAAATTGGCAAACCCTAAATACTGGAAATTATAATCTTTATTTTGCCTTCTTTGAGTTAGGAATTAGTGTTATGAAAAATACTGGAGTACTTGGTTATATTACACCTAACAACTATTTTACTTCCTTAGCGGGAATTCATCTCAGAGAATTCCTAGAATCTAATAGGTTAATAGAAAAAATTATTGATTTCAACCACTTTAAAGTTTTTGATGCTCAAACATATACAAGTATAAGTTTTTTAAGTAAAGGTAATAACGTATCTTTCGATTATGAAAAAATCGATGACTGTGCGAAATTAAATTCATTAAAAAAATTACAATACTCGAAAATAAATTTTAGTGATTTAAATAATAAAAAATGGCGACTTCTACGTCATGGTGATCAAGAGAATATAAAAAAAATTGAAAATATAGGTAGAAAACTAGGAGATATAGTAAAAATTAGAGTTGGAGTAGCTACATGCAAAGATTCTGTGTACTTTGTGGACGGTTCAACTTTTGATGGAAAATATTTACATAAATCATACAACGGGAAGGATTATTTTATTGAAAAAGACATTACTCAATCAATAGCAAAAATTTCTGACTTTAAAGCACAAGATGACCTAGGCGAAAACAATCGAAGAATAATTTTCCCTTATAGAAAAAAAAATAGAAACGTAGAAATCATTGAGGAAGATAAGTTAAAAAAAAAATACCCTTATTGTTATAAGTATCTTATGGCTGCTAAGTCAGAACTGGCATCAAGAGACAAGGGAGCTGTTAATTATCCAGAATGGTACGCCTACGCAAGAACCCAAGGACTTAATTTTTTAGGGAAAAAGCTACTTACTCCAACATTCAGCTCTAAGCCAAGGTTTCTGCTTGAAAAGAATGAAAATACACTATTCTGTAACGGATATGCTATTTACTTAGACAATAGACCGTCTTTATTTTACAAAACTGAACAAAAATTAAATCTGTCCATTCTTAGCAAAATACTCAATTCGTCTATAATGGAATACTACATTAAACAAACTAGCGTATCTATTGATGGTGGGTACCCATGCTATCAAAAGAATTTTATTGAACTGTTAGGAATTCCGGACTTCACCTCAAACGAACTAGGTTACTTAAACAGGGAAAAAGATGGAAAATTAATTAATGATTTTTTAACAGGTAAATACGGTGTGCAAATCTAGAAAATATCTTTACTCCCGAATCTTTTAGTATAAATATCTAACATATCTTTTGTAAATCCACTTATTGTAAGATTTTTCAAGTTGACTTTTGTGTTTTTAGAAACCAACCCATCCATCTTCAACTCTTTAATTGAAGAATAAAGTTTAGGGCTTTTTTTTCTGAAATCAACAATTAAAAGACAGACTCTTTCATATTTATACTCGTTTCCTTTTATAGAATGTCTGTTATTAATGGCTTGAAACATTCGTATGTATTCTTCTATATTTGAAACTGACTTGAATTCTACTTTATTTTGCAACATTGCTTTATCATCATATTCGTGAGTAGGTATTAAGTATACTTCTCCCATACACTGTTTAGGATGATTTAAATGTAAGTTTAAAGCTTCTGCAAACGTTCTCTCATATAAAGTGTCAATGTTTTTCTTTAAGCTACTTAATTGACTACGTACATTAACGCTAATAATCCTTTTTATTCTAGGATCATCAGTATTAGTTATAGGTATCAACTCAATATTAGGAATAATGACGATGTCTTGGTTTTTTGACTTTAAAAACCCTTTGATTTTAATCTCAGGACTAGATTCTCCAACTGGTGGAAAAATCTTTTGTGATTGAACTTTATTTTCTACAAAATCTCTTTTTATAAAATCATGAATAATATTTATTATTTTTTGGGAACGAATTAAAGCTTCTTTGGCTTTATGTCCATTTTCATATGTATTACCATTAAACTTCGAAGTGGTAATTGCTTCGTCATAATCTTTCTTTATTTTTTTGAGAACCTGTTGTATTGTCATAATTATCTTAAAACTACGTTAAAAGGTATACTCCCACAAAATATAGCTAAAATCAATGAAAAAACAAATCTCCCCGAGGTTAAACCTCGGGGAGTATACAAGTATTCTTGACTAAGATCTGGGAGTATTATTTTTTAAATAACCGTCCATAATTCTAGTTAACCGAAGTGCTTTGCGACGCAATCTTTTTGTTTTTATACGTGAGAGAGCATCTAAAAACTCTATAAGAGAACTATCTATTTTTTTGACGGCAATTTCTAAAGATTCATTTACGCTTATGAAATCTGTTACTTCATTTAGAAGAATCTTCCTTCTAGCTATTATTTCATTCACCACCAACTTCGAACAGTTAATAGGGGTTGACGTGGAGATGAGACCACGAGTTGATCCTCTACTAAAGTTCACCTTAAGAACACTGCTACTTGTTCTCATGACAGGTTTCCTTTCCATTACTGTTTATTATTCCAGTCTCTCTAATCTAAAAGTACCACGTTTAATCATTTAATCAATGAAATTAAATAGTAGTACCCCGCCCGCCTCGCAAGCGAGAGCGTTGCAGGCAGGTCTGGTTGTTTAATTTTTGTGTAATTTGAGTAGTTTTAAGCGTTTTTGTATCAACTGAATGTCGTCGGACGACCCTCAGCACAAACCTTGATATTTCTATCTGTAATATAAACCTATTACGCCAAACAAAGGAGCTAACTCACTCAATCTTTGATCTAAATACCCATCTAGAGACGAATTGCATGATAACCTCCCTTTATATCACCACGTGACAACACTATCTGCCAAAGACTGAATAATCGATACTACATCAATATTTATTTTTGCAAGAGAAAGCCAGTCTTTTTGAATCTGTTCATGGGTTGTGCCAGTCAACTCTTCGAGTTCGGAGAACAATGAGTCTAAAGAAATCTTTCCAACATCAGCTGGTTGTAGGTACTCATCTTTCAGTCTGTATGCTTTTTCTTTCGGAAAAAACCTTTAAAACTAAATTGGTACAACTTCAGAACAAATAACACCGAAGAAGTCGAAGGCAATATTTTTTTATTAATGCTCATATGTTTAATTTTAACGCAACCAACACAAGTGTGATACTCGCTTGTCAACAAGCTACCTCGTGCTAGCTCTAAGTTGCGGAGATGAGAGGATTCGAACCCCTGATACGGTTTCCCGTATGCCACTTTTCGAAAGCGGTGCCTTCAACCACTCAGCCACATCTCCCATTACACCTATATGGTTAACAGCGTAGCATTTTTGCACAAATACTAAAAGTATTGTATTATTCTCAAACGACTCATATATGTGAGTCGTTTAAAATATGGCCCTATCGTCTAACGGTTAGGACATCAGGTTTTCAATCTGGTAATCAGAGTTCGATTCTCTGTAGGGTCACCAATTTTTAAACTATATATACCAACGTATTTTTAATGTACCTAAAGGGACGTTGGAACCTTATATTTCTAATAAAATAGAAAAGATAAACTGAAATTTGAACTAAAGAGAACCAACATTGAAGTGCAACACTTCGCATATTTTGATTAAAAACTTCTAATGGTGTTTTCCAACCCAAACGCTTCCTTGGGCGTGTATTCTACCATAGCTAATTCTTCCTCTGACACTTTGGTGAAGTCCGTACCTTTTGGATGGTAATCTCTCAGTAATCCATTGGTATTTTCATCACTACCTCTCTCACTAGAGCAGTAGGGATGACAGAAGTATGTATTTGTATTGAGTTGAGTCTCAATATCGCGCCATCCTGCATTTTCACTACCGTTATCAAACGTAATAGTATGTGTAGGGAGTGATTGTAGACGTTTCACAATAGCTTCTGTAGTCGCGGTACTCCCTTGTTCGTAAAGTTTAGTAATGGTAGAGCTTGGTAACGAAAATAGAACTCTTGTATACGAAGTAACAGTAGGAACACAAGAAGTCAAAGTAGATGCAGGCAATGGGTCTGTGCTACACATTGGTAACGATGACAATGAAAAAGAATCCGCAGAGTCAGAAGAATCTGAATCTGAAAAAGGTGGAGACTTTGACAAAAATGGCATCGATCACCAGTTTGAAGGAGAGGAAGAGCATACTGATTAAACCACATCTTCTTTTCTGCTCAAAAACCTCTTTATAGAAAGGGGTCTTTGATTTATAATAGATACATTATGGATTATTTTATATATTTACTATCAACACTTAAAGACTTTCCTGTACTTAGTTATTCAATAGTGGCAGTATTGGCATTTGCAGAGTCACTCGCTTTTGTGGGATTACTCGTTCCTGGGAGTATAGCTGTTGTTATTGGTGGGTTCTTGGCTGCACAGGGAATTATACATGTTGGATATCTTTTTGTAATAGTTGCAATTGCTGCTTTTTTTGGAGATAGCGTTAGTTATTATCTCGGCAGTAAAGGATACATTACTTTTCGTAAAGAAAATAAGATATTCAAGCCTGTTTTCTTAGAAAAAGGAGAAGTATATTTTAAAAAGCATGGAGGTAAAAGTGTTTTCTTCGGGCGTTTTATCGGTTGGATACGTCCCATTATTCCTTTTATTGCTGGGGTATTTAAGTTAGACAAAAAGATTTTTATAGTTTGGAATATATTAAGTGGAGTCTTGTGGGCAACTGCACATATCGCACTCGGCTATTTCTTCGGACAAGCATGGAATGTTATCGTTCTATGGTCAACACGAGCAAGCATATTTATAGTTACTTTTTTGGGTATTATTTTTATTTTCTACATACTAAAATGGTTACTCATCAAAACAGGTAACCAACTTTTTTCTTTCCTACATTCAATATCACAGTCAATAAAAGTGGCAATAGCAAACAATGCAGATGTTAAAGAGTTCACAGTAAAGCACTCTGTATTTCTTAAATTTATAAAAGCACGTCTTAATAAAAAGAAGTTCTGGGGCTTGCCAACAACACTGCTTATTTTGAGTTTTGTATACACGCTTTCTCTTTTAGGAGGTACTGTTGAGGATGTCATCACTTCGGATATTATTGTTTCAGTAGATACGCGTGTAATGAATCTACTTGCATTGTTTAGGAATGCCGACCTCACACAATTTTTCTTATGGATAACACTTCTTGGTAAATGGCAGATTGTACTTGGTTTTGTTGTGGCAGTGATAGGTATTTTATGGATGTGGCGCAAAAGATTATATATTCTTCCATTATTACTCACTATCGCAGGTGCTGAAATTTTTACTGCGATAAGTAAAATTATTTTCCACCGCCCACGACCAGAGTTGGCGATTTACGCGGAGCATTCTTTCTCCTTCCCAAGTGGACATGCCACAATTGCAGTTGTTTTTTATGGTTTTCTTACATACATACTCATCCGTCATTTTTCAAAATGGAAAACAAAGGTAAATCTTTTTTTTGCAGGATTCGTAATAATTTTACTTATTGGATTTAGCCGTTTGTATCTTGGAGTTCATTATGTAAGTGATGTTTGGGGTGGGTACCTTGTAGGAGCAACTTGGCTAATTATTGGTGTAAGTATTTCGGAGTGGATTCATTCGTGGAAGAAAGACAAAATCAAACCAATCTCACAAACAAAAATTAAAATCGTATCTATTATTTTCATTTTATTATCACTCGGTTCGTATGTTTTGTTTGCCATTCAATATAATCCACAATTAAAACAACAAGTGACTAGAGAGGAGTTGTTTGTACAAAATCCAATTGATATTTTTATCGATGAGCAAATGAAATATACAGAAACATTGCTAGGAAAAAAACAAGAACCTCTTAGTTTTATTATTCTTGCCAATAATGATAGCGAATTTATCAAAATTCTTGAGAACTCAGGCTGGCAGATGGCAGAAGATGTAAATATACGTTCATTTGCAAAAATCACGGAAGCTGTGATTTTGAAAAGAGAGTATCTAAATGCTCCAATGACACCATCATTTTGGAATAAGCAGACACATGATTTTGGCTTTGAAAAACCAACAAATACAAACAACGTAAGGCAACGACATCATGCACGATTTTGGAAAACAAATTACAAAACTCTAAATGGAAAAAGAATGTATGTTGGTACTGCAAGTTTAGATAGTGGTATAAAATGGGGAGTGACACATAAAATAGACCCTAGTATAGATACAGAACGGGAGTTTTTGTTTGTGGATATTCAAAACACTGGAATATTACAATCATCCCAAAAAGAACAATTTGTAAGACCCTCTATCGGTGAGAATTTCTCTGGAGATCAATTCTTTACAGATGGCAAAATATACATTTTATTTTTTAAGTAAAATGTACTAGTAAAAAGGGAGCCTCGCTTGCGCGCGTATTGGGTGGGTGGGGCAAGCACAATATGATTTGCTTGTGCGTTTAGCACAATCCTTATACGATAGCAGACTACCTACAGGACAGGCGGGGCGAGAAGTGATAAAACTATCATGATAGAGTATAGTTACTCCTATGAAAATTTTAAGTATTGAGACGAGTTGTGACGAAACGGCTATTTGTATAGTTGAAGCTCACGGTGAACTTGAAAATATTTCTTTCAAGGTTCTTGCTGATTCCCTACTATCTCAAGCGCTACTTCATAGAGAATATGGTGGAGTATTTCCAACTCTTGCAAAGCGTGAACATGCTCGAAATCTTTCACCACTCCTCCAGAAGACTTTAGATAAAGCGGGTATGTTTGAAAAAATTAACTCACCCTTAACACGAGATCAAATCAGTGAACTAAAAGAGCTTCTCATGCGAGAGCCTGAATTATTTGTGTTACTCATTGCATTTTTAGGTAATACTAAGAAGCCAGACTTAGACGCAATCGTTGTGACGGTAGGTCCAGGCCTTGAGCCTACGCTATGGGTTGGGATTAACTTCGCAAAAGCGCTTACGCTGGCGTGGGACATACCACTTGTACCAGTAAACCACATGGAGGGTCATGTACTTTCTTCTCTTATTAAGAACGATGCAATTACTTCTATTGGGTTCCCTGCTCTCGCTCTACTCATCTCTGGTGGACACACTCAGCTTGTGGTTATGAGGGACTGGTCACGCTATGAAATTATCGGTAACACAAGAGATGATGCTGTTGGCGAAGCGTTTGATAAGGTTGCTCGCATGCTTGGTCTCGAATACCCTGGTGGTCCAGAAATCTCAAAGCTTGCGCAATCTGCACGAGAAGAGAATCTTGAAAAACCGTATTCCCTACCACGACCTATGATAGACACAGACAACTTCGACTTCTCTTTCTCTGGACTCAAGACAGCTGTAATGTATCTTATTCGCGACAAGGGGTCTTTAAGCGAAATTGATAAAAAACAAATTGCGCGTGAGTTTGAAGATTCTGTGTCTGAAGTACTTCTTGAAAAAACAAAACGTGCAATAGCAAAGTATGATATTAAAACATTTATACTTGGCGGCGGAGTATCTGCTAATAAGCACATACGCTACACACTTGAGACACATCTACCTCAAGATGTTGAGAAGTTTACCCCACCACTTGAGCTTACAGGAGACAACGCGGTTATGATTGCTGCTAGTGGTTACTTAACTATCGCATCAGGAAAAGAGATTCCGAAACTAGACGACATCAGTGCAAACGGTAATTTGGCTTTGCGATAAATAACAAATTAATTATGAAAAGAAAAAAGCCACCGGGAGTATTTGTGGCTTTTGTACAAGGAGTATTATCTTTGTTTTTATATCCTCCACAACCCGGTGACAACCTATATCAGCGTCCATCTTAATGGTTTACTTAATTAAGATAAGTGGTAAGTCGGTTACACTACAACCACTGATGCATTAATATTACTATCTTAAATAATGCACGTCAATAAAACTGAAACGATCCAATTTTGCAAGCAAAATTGGATCGTGTTCCGTATTGTCACGGATGTGCATCGCGCGGATGTCTAGCGAGAACATCTCCAGAAACCAACATGTGGTTTACCTCATCCGGCACACAACAGCACAAGCAGTCAGGATCTATTTTTGGCCCTTTCAGCACCTTACCATTCAAAACCCTGTTGATTGGAATATAGTAGTGTGACCTGCTGTTACAAACAAGAACACTATGCTCAAACTCGGACAAAACAGTGCATTGAACGTTATCAGTCATAAC
>VAPL010123153.1_pt1 | contig 12577 bp, 13 predicted proteins | sample 3395061 | NCBI WGS metagenome assembly VAPL01 (sample SAMN08290444, study PRJNA428436) | hydrothermal vent metagenome | isolation source: Deep-sea hydrothermal vent chimney 2 | place: Pacific Ocean: Juan De Fuca Ridge | depth 2182 m m
AGTTGCACGGCCCGGGCCCACAGCTCAAAATCCTCGGTCGGATAATAATGGCCGTCAAACCGCAGCCGGTGGCGGGCAAAAAGATTTTTCCGGATCATTACCGAAGGATGCACGAACGGATTGTCAAACAGCACCTTGGCGCGGACAGACTCATAACCCACCGGGGCCTTATACCTGGTCTCCCGGCCGCTGCCGAACATCTTGACCCAGGAGCCGCACAGCCCCATACCTTGATGCCGGTCCATAAAATCGGTCTGGACTTCGAGCCTATGCGGGAGGCTGATATCATCGGCGTCCATGCGGGCCACATACTCGCCGCGGGCCTCATCAAGCCCCCGGTTCAAGGCCCCGGAAAGTTTCAGGCGCTCCGGATTCCGCAGCAGCCTGATCCGCTCATCGTTGAAACCTTTGACAATATCGGCAGTCGAGTCCGTGGAGCCGTCGTCGACAATGAGGAACTCGAAATCAGAGAAAGTCTGGCCGAGGATGCTCTCCACGGCTTCCCTTAAATACCGCTCACCATTATAGACCGGCATCAGGACGGTAACTCTGGGCATCACACTTCCCTTGTCAGCAGATAATAAAAAATATCAGAAACCATTGGCCGGCAACAATAAAAAGTGATCCTTCAATGAGTAAACCTGTTGAGGAAACGCCTCATAGACGAGGTATGACCAAGCGGTAAAGGTCTTACCCGGGGAACCCCGGATTGCAGTTCCTCAGGTTCAGGAATCGGCCTTTTTTCAATGACCAGCATACTGTTATAATAATGGAGAGCATAAGCTGATCTGGTGAATGCCGATACAGGCAAATTCCTCTGCCCTTTGCAATGCCAGGCATGAATGTCGTCGATCAATGATTTACTATATTCGATAAAACTTTTTCCTGCCAAAAGACCGCCGCCGAAAGAACCCCAATACGAAGTATGCAGATCCTCACAAATATAAATCCCGTTTGCATCGATATGGGGAAAAAGCACTTCAAAAGTATTTTTTTGTTGTTTCATTGTATGACCGCCGTCATCAATAAGGATATCAAGCCGGGGAACAGCACTAATCAAGGTCTTGAGGAAACCCTTATCTTCCTGGTCCCCGATGAAGATTCCAATCCGTTCTTCTTCAAGCTGCTTGCATTGAGGGTTAATATCAACGCCGTAAATGCGGGCCCGGGGGCCGAAATAATGTTTCCACATCTGCAGGGAGCCCCCATGGAGGACACCAAATTCCAGCACATGAACTTCTTTGTCTCTGAACCCGGCGAAATAACGATCATAAATCTCAAAGTAGTGCCGCCATTTCCTGATGAGATTTCCAGAATTGTGCTCAAAATACCGCTCCAGATCATTCATATCCAGACCCACCTACTCCCTCCCGAGTTAAGTGAACCGCCGGACGAAACCGGGATTATTCCGGATATCCATTATGATTTCCCGACTGTCGTGAAGACTCTTCTGGATTTGCTTTTTCATGACAAAGGAATAAATGGCGTTCTGCAGCCAGCCGCCCCTGATCGTGCCGAGGCGGGAGTCGGCAATATCCATCAACCATCTTTTCCACCAGGTCTGCCGGGCGTTGCGGATATCCACCATGCAATACGGCGTGCGAAACGCCGCACCGTGATGATAAATCAAGTCCTGGTATAAACCGAACCACAGGGGATGCGGATTGACCCGGTTCGACCGCAGCATGGGCGCCCAGTCAATCCCTTTTTCCTTGAGCTTCGCCCACAGCAGCCCCCCCGTATCCGTCCGGGTCCGGCCGTCTCTCGTCTGCCAGTGCGGGCCCTGCCCCCAGTCCCCGTTTATTTCACGCCAGAATTTCACGGTGGTCGCACAGAATGAGGGATGAGGCTGGGGATCGCCCTCATTCTCCAGCCGCTGCACCGCGACCAACGGCACCTGCCGCAGCTGCTCCTGCACATATCCCTGGATATCGCCGACCGGGAAGGCATCACCATCGATAAAATAAATAATATCTTCAGGCTCGCCATCCGCACAGATCTTTTCGGCCAGCAGGTTCAGCTTGGCGGTGTGCGCCACAATAGGGGCCGTATCGATATAATAAATCCGCTGCCGGTATTTTTCCGGCTCGATCCCGTTCAGGAATGCATACACCCGGTACGGATATGGTCCGAGATGGCGGGCAAAGTAATCCAGCTGAATATCCACCCAGGTGGCGTCCAACCAATGAACCGTGGCTATGTAAATCATGTTCTCCGCCCTTGCCGACTCGTGCCTATCATACACAATTTCCTGTCCGTGACCTGATCGACGATCGGCCCGGAACGATCTCCCGCGCCCCCTACGGCTACGGCCTTATATCCGGCAACCACTTTTCCAGCTCTCCGCCGTCCACTCTCCCGAGCACGTCATGTTCAAGCTCGGACAGGTGCTCCGGGACCGTGACGTTTTTCTTGGTCACTTTTGATTCATTGACCTTGAACCGTGAATTCCGCAGGAAACGCAACAGGGTCAGCCAGGCGGGGAATTTCAGCGACAAATCCAGGGCCGCCAATGCCTGGCGCAGGCCCGGGGCTGTCTTCAGACCGGCAAGAGTCGTGGCAACGATTCTCCCGCCGCGGCCCGCAAACATTTCTTGATACTTTCTCGCCCGGCGCTCTATTTCAAGGCAATACCAGTAACAGAGCTGATAATCGTGCAGCGTTTCCCAGTCCGCCAGGGGAATCACCCCCTGATCGGCGGGGCTGAGATAAAAACGCAGGGCCTTGGAGCTGCGGCCGGGGATGGTACCCATCGTGTAGAGACTCACGGCCACATCACGCATGGGCCGCCGATGAATGACCAGGTCGGGAACAATACCGAGTTCGAGCAGGGGTTCCAGGAAACCCTTGCACACGAGGTGGCTGGTCTCGACATAAATCCCGGCGGCATCGCGGGCGATCGCCGGCAGTTTTTCCTCAAGCAGAAACCGGCGCGCCACCTCCGGATGTCCCTGGGCCTGCCGAAGTACGGCCACGTACTCCGGCGCGGGCTCATGATAGGAATTGGCCCCCCGGACATAGCCGAAAACGGCAGCCAGGTAGGCCGTGCCGCTGCGACCGGTCGTCACGGTAAAGATCAGCCTTTTCCGGCGGATTTGCCTGATTAACTCTTCGTGTCCCATCGTATTTTTCTGGTCTGATAATAGCCTGTTATGATTCCAACAATCGGGCAAATATCTGCCGGTGCCGTTCCAGCCATGGCCTGACATCAAAATTCTCGACCGCCCGTCTCCTGGCCGCCCGGCTATACCGATCAAGGTGAGAAACGACCTCTGTCAGCGCCGCCGCCAAGGCCCGGGGATCAGGGGAATGATCCTGTTCCCAGTCCAGCGGCCCGGCCACGCCTTTGCCCGCCTCCGCGCCGACGAGTTCCGGGACCCCGCCGGTAGCCGAATAGACGACCGGCAAACCGCACGCCATGCCCTCCACCACCAAACGGGGACAGGGATCGTTGTATTTGGTATGCAGGAGGACCTGGGCCCGGTTAAACATGGCCGGCGCCCGGTTCTGGGCGTACGGCCCGATAAAGTCGACCTGCTGCCCGAGCCCCAACTCGCCGACCAGTCGTTTTATCCTGGCCAAGGCCTGCTCCTCGTCCCTCTCCCAGCAACAACGGCCGGCAACGATCAAACGCGCCCGGGGGAACTCCCGCAACACCAGTTGCAGGGCCTCAACGGCGACCCGGACCCGGTAATAACTCTGGTGGCTCCCGGCCAGCAACAGATTTACGGCTTCGTCATGACGACGGACGGCACGCTGCGGGTCGGGCCTGAACATCCCGGTATCGACGGGATTATGCAAAATCTCAAACGACCGCTCCCGGGGGCCGAGAAACCGGTCGGCGGCCTGCCGGCAAAAACGACTCTGGTAAATAACATAATCGGCCAGATGCAGAAGCCGGCGCAGCGGCCGGTTAGCCTGTTCCCAACCCGGCCCGTACCAACCGGGATACGCGACTCCATTCTGATTAAGGACGATAAAGGCGCCGGAGCGCCGGGCCAGTTCCGCCATCCGCACCGCGAAATGGGGCAGCGCGCTGCTGACCAGGTAGAGAATATTCGCGCCCATGGCCTGGTTGGGAAAACTTGTCTGGAGGTCCTGCACTTTAATAATGCCGCCGGACGCCTTTTCTCCCGGCAAAGGCAACCTGTCAAAGCCGTAAAATACCCATATTCCGTGCCGATCGCTTTTCTTTTTCCAGCGGCGATGTTCCCGCAATGCGCCCTGCATCCAGAGCCGGCCGAGATTGACGCGATCAAGCAATGTTAATTTCATGACTTTTTCCCGCTGTTACCGGAATCGGCCAGCCCTGATGTCCGGGGCAAGAAGGGGCGGACATCAACCCGCACCAACTTTCCACGCATATATTTTTCCTGTTTGAGCGGCGGCGTTTTCAATAACCCGAAATAACCACGGATCAAGGAGAAGACCTTTTTCACCAGGTTTTCCGACATGCGGTCGGCGATATTCTGCCGAATCACAAGCCCGCCATTCGTTTTTTTGTCCAAGGTGCTGCGGGACAGAAAACAGAAATGCAGGCACCTGAAAACCGCTTCGTCCCAGGCAATTTCCTTATATATATCATAATACATCGACCGATCGTAGCCCGGCCGGAAAATAATTTCTCCGCCGTGCAGGCGTTCGGGGCAATTCCCGTTCCATGAGCTGATCGCCTTGAAATTGTACAGTTTGGTCATGCTCCGGCAGGGCGGCGCCGCATATCCGCAAGCCGTCCCGGCCGCGTAATCAACCCCGGTACAGTTGATGACATTGCCAAAGAGCAGCCAGAAACGATCATACCGCCCGGACAGCAGCTGCCGGCGCAGGACCGCCAACCCCTCGGGATCATAGAGTTCATCACCGTCAACCCCGAAGACCCAGGCATTGTCACCGGCATACTTTTTTATGAGATCATGAGAAACTCCGGGCCGGCGAATGCGATGATACGTCCCCTTGGCATTCTCGGCACAAAACCGCCTGGCAATTTCGGCGGTGCCGTCTTCGGAGAGGTGATCCGCGATTATTATCCGGTCACAGAACTCGCTGATATTATGCAAAACGGCGGCAAGAAACCGATCTTCGTTTCGCACCAGGACAATGCCAATGATTTTGCTATTCGGCATAACTGAAAAAAATGGTGGCCTCGGTGAATATCGCTCCCAGGTGATTACGGTAAAGCAAATCGGCAATCACTTGGCAACGAAGACCCAACCTATTGATTCTTGAGGGTTTCTCTGCACGAAACGTCGTTTGGCCCTTTGCAGCCGCCGATACAGGGCAGGTGAAACGGCGGCACTCATGGCGATGAGCCCGTTCCAGGGGAAACTCGGGATAATGGGGTATAATTTTGAAGTTATGTGAAGATCGGCGCAGGCAAGTTCTTCCTGAATCGACTGCTCTGAATATTCAACCTTATGATCCTCATCATCGCGTGAATCGAGCCCCGCGGCCCTTAATTTCTTTTTCCATCCTGTTTCCGAATTAGGGATTGAAATGACAACCAGCCCCTCTGCTTTTTTTTTGTTTTTCAAGTCTCGCAAAATGGCCACACGGTTATTCAAATGCTCTAAAACATTTGAAAAATTAATGACATCGAAGGTGTTGTCCGCAACCGGCAGAGCCGCCTGTTCAAGATCACAGGCAATAAATTCAACCTGGACCCCGGCTTTTTCGGCACGGACAAGGGCCTTGTCAATGTTGTGCTGATTCCCTTCAACTCCCACCACTTTTCGGGCTCCGCGTTGCTTGGCAACAATACAGTCGGAGCCGACCCCGGAACCAAGGTCTAAAAAATTAATTCCCGGCTGCAGGAATTCATGGAGCATGCTGCCACGATCTTCGTCAAAAAGATGCTTCGGATGGACCGCAACCGGGGAAAATCCCCGCCACTTCATGGCCCGGCACGCCATCCGCCCCAACCAGACATCCTGAATTTTGAGCGACTGGTAGAACGCTTGAACAACGATATTGGATGAAACACTTTTCACATCATAAACCAGCCACCAGTGCCGCCGGATAAAGGTGTTCGTCGAGCCATCCTCGCCTCCGAACCTCTTTTAATCTCGCTGCGGCGTTTGACTCGGCCCCCTCTTTCTTTCACTCCGTCATGTCTCCCTTGCTCATTTTCAGGCACAACCGTTCCATCCGTGCCGCAAACTGGCCGATCAGGCCGTTATGAACGACATAGTCCCGCCCTGCCGCGCCGATACCTTGCCGCCACTCAGGATCTTCATTTAACTTATGTATAGTATGAATCCATTCCGCCGGGTTCCCGGGCGGGACCAGCAGCACATTGCGGCCGTGCTCCAGGGTCGTTGTCTCCCACAACCCCCGGGTTTCCGTCAAAATAACCGGCTTGCCGCAGGCCATGGCCTGCAGAGTGACACTTTGTCCGGAGGGTTGCAGGCTTGGCTTTAAGGGAACAGCGACGGCCAGGGCTTTGCGGTAAAGATTCCGCAGGGCAAAGTCGTCCAGTTCCTGCGAATTCCAGGCGCTGCGGATAATTTTGACGTTTTCGGGAAGCTGGCCCGGTATCGACCGTTTGGTTATGATAATAACCCGGGTATCAAAACCTGCCGCCGCCTGAACAAGAGTGCCGAAGTCGCGGAGGGCATCATTGCCGACGGCCAGGATATAGCCCTCATCCGCTTCGGCCTGATCAGGTTGCCAGAAATCGGTATCAACACCGAAACAGTTTACTTCAATTTGCGTGGGCGCAACACGGTAAATTTTCTTTATGTCATCGAGTTCGCCGATACCGAAAAGCTGGGTCGACATCCGGTTCATGAGTTTGCCGGTGAGCGACACCCTGATCCTGTTCAAAGAATAGTTCAGAATGCCGCATTGAATGGCAATGATCGGCCGGGCAAACCGACCCAGTGCCTGCCAGATCCCCAAAGAGAAGGCTATTCCCGGGGTGGTGGCGACAACCGCATCATACTTTTGCAGTTCGGGCAGCAGAAAATAAACCGCGTCGATAATTCCGACATAGGTTTTAACGGGGAGATACTTTTTCCGTATTATGATCTCCGCCAACAATTTGGGGACGCTCCGCCGCGGCCGTTCGATGACTTCGAAAATACCGATATCATGACCCTGGTCCCGCAGTTCGAAGGCACCGTAAAAAAACTCGGACGGATGATGTTTCTCATACGACCGCAGGCGTTTCAGGCAGCCATCCCGGATGGAGTCATCAAGACGGGCGATTCTGCCGGGAAGATAGATAAAGGCTATTTTCATTTTTACGGACGTATCATCTTAGCAGCTAACTCAATATATTTCCCGGCGATCTCATCCATGCTCCGTATTGATATCATCGCCTGAAAGGCATCGTAGCCGGCGACAAGCCGGTCCAGTTGCGGCAAAACGTCCCGCTCGTCGGTAAACGGCAGGCCGCCGTAGCCCACTAATTCCGGATTGCCGCCATCATTGCGGTACAAAGCGGGAAGGCCGCAGGCCAGCGCCTCCAGCAGGGCGTTGGAACAGGGCTCGTGCCGGCTCGCGGTGATATAAATATCATGCCGGCGCAACAAATCCGCCAGGCCCTTCGACCCCTGGGCTTCGATATGGTCGATATGGGTGAATCGCTGCTTCACCCTGCCGACAAAGGTGTATTCAAAACGGTCCCAATCAAGGTTTTCATCCAGCCATTTATAAAACGGGCCGCCCTTGCGCGGATTGTCGGACCAGGCCGAGGAGATGAGCCGTATTTTCCTGGTGCTCGAAAAAGGAACCCGGGCCGCGGGATAAAACAGTGTTTCGTCGACGGCATTGTGAATAATAACCGGAGACACGGCATTATAACCAAGCTCGGCGCTCTTGAGACAGGAAAAGGCCGATTGAAATACGGTGGCCGAGGCCAGCTTATTGTTCAGGGAAAAAATGCGATCATCCTCATCCGCGCCTTCTCCCCGGTAAAAGGTGACCGGACCGTCGATCCGATGAATCATCCGCACCGGGAACTCTTTTGATTTTGCCGAAAACAGTTCCGTATCAAACCAGGCTGAATTGCAGATATGGACATCAACATCCCGGGTCAGCTTATTCACCACCACCTTGAGTCCACGGCGGGTCATGGCCGCCTTGAGGGCCAGCATGAACTGATTCCCCCCGCCATAGGGCGGCTTATGGAACTCATGCCATAGACCGATCGTCATCGCCGGGGGTTTCCTCAAAATCAACCTCCCCAGGGCGGGGGCCACCCGGCTCAAACAGTGATTCAGGCCCCTCGCTTTCTTTTTTCTCCCCGGTGCGACTCCGCCCGAATCGTGTTCATCACCCCGGAAGGGAGGGACACTGTCAATGGTTTCATACAAATCCCGCAGCAGCGGGACGTTGGCTTGCGGGGTATGGAACCGCACAACTTTTCCAAGATGTTCATCGATTGCCGGGTGGGGGTTGCCGCTTTTGATGAGGTCCTCGATCCGCATGACGGCATCATCATAGGTCTCGAAGATACATTCCGGTTCCAGGATATCCGGGGCAATGCCGACCCGGGTCGAAAAAACCGCGGTCCGGGTTGCGGCCGCTTCCAGGGCCGCCCTGGGCCCCCCTTCCCAGCGGCTCGTTACCAGGTGCAGGTCGGAGATGTGGTAGAGCTGATTTATTGTTTGCGGCGGCAGGATATTGACCCGGTTATCATCCCCGGCTATCTCCTTGCCGATAAAGGTGAAACCGATTCCCGCTTCCCTTAAACGGTTCTTTAACCAGTGACGGCGGGGCCCCGCCAACAGGACGTGAATGGGGGCATTCCTCTGCCATAGCGCCTTGACGATCTCGAGAAACAACTCCGGCGCCTTTTGCTCCTTGGGCCGGGCGAGATCCTGCGCACTGGAATCACGCATAAAGTTGCTGATGACAAAACGTTCCGGCGGCACGCCCCATCGACGGCGAAGCGAAGCTGCCGACTCGTTGCCGGCCAGGGACGGGGTAAAAACCTCCGTATCGACGGAATAAGGGATATAAGCCGTGCGCAGCCCCAATGCCTTCAGATCACGGACAGCCATTTGCGCCTGCCCGATCCACAAGCCGATGGTTTGCCGGGCAAACAGCATCCAGGCCCCCTCATGCAGCCTCATCACATCGTTACAGGCATGGCAGATAATCCGCTTGCCCTTCAGCACCGCGGGGTCCAGGGAGAGTAACGGTTCTTCCCAGACGGAATGGACGACATCGGCGTCCTTAAGCGGGGTAAGGGAAACCAGGCCGGACAACCCGGTCAAACTCCGCAGGGTCGTGGCCACATCGGCATCAAGCGCCCAGCCCGTACCTTCTCCTCCGAATAAAAAAACTTTAATTGGTTTTCGCATAAACAATGAGATGATGATAACAAAAGAATGAAAACAGAATTTCTGCCATGTCTGCGGGAATGTGCCAGCGGCAGGAAAATACCTCTGCCCGGACCAGAATCAGCTCCTTCCGCATTCAGTCCGACCCGTTCGGAATACTCTGAATATCCCCTAAAAAATCCCCCTGACTACCGCGTCCCCATCGTTATGCACCTTTGCCGAGGATTAAAAAATCTGCAGGCATCGGAAAGGTTGGAATCGGTCCGCACTAATTTGTTACAACCGGCAAGAAGCAAACAATCAATCAAGGCATCCTCTCCGGCCTTATACTTGGAAATCCCACTAATACCGCCGCGATGTATTGACGCCGAGCTATTACTTCTCAGGGCATTATAGGAAATAACCCTATCGGCGAAAACACTTTCCATCCGGTCGAGAAAAGCTTGCTCATCGGTGGCGACGAAAAAAAGGCAGCCGTTATCTTTTTCAAGATAATCAAATACGTCCTCGTACGGTACCCGGTCTGATTCTTTGCCCTTGCCGCTCACCTTATCCGTTCCACGGTAATGTATACCGACCACCGGATGCCCATCCATGTTCTTATTTTTGAAATCAATAACCTTGCCAAGGACGGCATCTCGGATATCAACCACGCCAACAAGCGCATTGCCGACTGCTGAAGACAGAGCCCGGCCATAGTAAGAAAAATCTTTTTGCTCCCACTCGTTCAGCACCCTGTCATGCCGAACCCCGCCTCCGGAAAAATCAAACCGTTTCCTGGAGAAATAATATTCCCACCAGTTTTTGCCGACAGCTTCTTCAAAATAAGGGCCGGCAACAAAATCGACTTCAAGATTATGTTTATATTTTTTGCAAAAATGAACAGCTCCAATCACCTGAAAAAACATGGAAAAAAAACCAACATCTCTCCCGTTCATAATGAGGGTGAGCGCCCGGTCTCCTCCATATTTCTTTTTCAATCTTCGTTCAAGACGTTGACGATAAAAAACGAGACCTATATCCTGAAATAACATAGGAAAAAATTACATTCTTCTTAGATTATCAAACTGTTCCCAGGCGATTCTCTTTCTGAAAAAAAGCAGGTAAAGCAACCTGGTGGGATTTACGATACAAGGAAGCCCGAATCTGCGTAACAATTTTCGTACTCCGGGAACATACCTGCCCCCTTTATAGTCCAGGAATACCCTGGCAGCCTCGTCTGAATGAAAGAGAGAATAGATCTGGGCAATCTCTTGCAGTCGTGCCTGTCCTCCGGTGCCTGTTTTATTGGTATCATGCACCCGGTAGATAGATAAAAAACGGTCGACAGGATGAAATAATACCCCCATCCTCGCACTCCTGATAAACCACTCCCAGTCAAAAGCATAATGCATATTTTCATTGAGCTCCCCGACCTTTTCCACCGTTTCCCGGGTCCAGAAACTTGACGGTTGGATGACGTAATCATACCATTCGAGATCAAGCCTTTCGGCCGCCGCTTTCACATTATTGGCTTTGACAATCTTTTCTCCTTCTCTTAAAAAAATACAGTTACCCAGCAGCACGGAGGGGGTGGCCAGCAACCCGTCCCTGAAAGTTTCCGCAATAAAATTCAAGGTACCGGGGAGGTACATATCATCTGAATTCAGCCAGCCAACGATGTCACCCGTAGCCAGGGAGAACCCTTTATTAATGGCCTGGGCCTGACCTTCGTCCTTTTCACTTTGCCAATAGGTCAGTTGTGATTCGTATTTTTTTATAATCTCCACGGAATTATCCGTAGAACCGCCATCAATGACAATATATTCCAGATTAGGATACCCCTGCCCCAACACCGAACTAATTGTATCTGCAAGATACATCCCCTGGTTGTAGCTGGGGGTAACAATAGAAATTTTTGGATATTCGCGAGCAGGCATAAAATCTACGAGGTCCTCATTCTGTTAATTGTAGACCGGCACACCATCCTCCGGGGGCAGATCACAATATAATAAGGCAATCACCAAGGGGTTCTTGCCAGACAACAATTCAAACTATTAACCTGAACCGTGGGCGTTCAAAAACGGTGCAGATGCAAGACGGCAACCATATTGACTATCCTCTGCGCGATATCAACGAGTTACCAACGCGACAGATGCGCCGTCGTTCCCGGGTGCCCCGCAGGGCGGCGCAGTGCGGACCGGAAAATGCGTTTATTCAGAAATAATCCAACAAATTTCACATATTGCATGGAACATCACCTCAAGCCGTCACGGATTCAGGAGAGAACCCACCCGTCACCTTCGCGATACTTAAGACAGGTATTACTTTTTCGCCCCTTAGCTATAAAAAATCCCGGACACTTTTGTTGGAGATATCTTTTTACAGGATGAGGGACCCCGCCACCGTACTGCTTAAGGATGCCATGACATTCCGCAATATACTCTTGCGCATTCACCGAGGATCTCTGAGCGGGCTGGTTCCGGAAGAGAGCGAGCGGCACTTCAACTCCCACCAAATCGGCATATTCAAAAAATCGGGTCCATAGTTCAAAGTCGGCAGCAAGTTCAAATTTTTCATTTATCCGACCTCCTGCTCTTTCCCACAGTTCACGACGCCAAAAAGTGGACTCTTGCTGAATATAGCCGTTATTGTACCAGTCGCCTCCTGCGAAATTTTCGCCTTGCAAAAAACCTTCTCGTGAAAATCCGCCAACGGCACGGCAATAGACCGGAACTCCCTGCTGATTACTGCTCATCGGGAAGCACGAGGTCAACCATTCAACTTCCGGATACCTGGAAAAAATTTCTCCAACACATTGCAAGGCCCAGGGCAAATACACGTCATCGGAATTCAGCCAGGCCATAATCTCGCCGGTTGCATGTCCAAATCCTTTATTAATGGCATGGTACTGGCCATTATCTTGTTCACTCACCCAATAGGCCAATCTATTTTCATATTTTTTTATAATGTCAAGGCTGTGATCAGAAGAGCCGCCATCAATAACAATATACTCAAGGTTTGGGTATCCTTGGTCCAGGATAGACAACATTGTCTGTTCAAGAAAAACACCCTGATTGTAGCTAGGAGAAACAATAGAGATTTTAGGAAGGGCATTGTTATTCAATGACAAAATCATCAGCTCCCGGCCAATAAAATTCAAAAAAATACTTAAAATCGAAAGCCTTGAAGAAAAAATTCAAAACTTTCCGAGAACAACATGTCGCCTCAACTTCAAAAACGTCATCAACCATAGCTGAGTTTCTTATTTGCCGGGCAACGAATAACCAAATGTCCTGATTTCAAATTCA
>VAPL010884006.1_pt1 | contig 12567 bp, 14 predicted proteins | sample 3395061 | NCBI WGS metagenome assembly VAPL01 (sample SAMN08290444, study PRJNA428436) | hydrothermal vent metagenome | isolation source: Deep-sea hydrothermal vent chimney 2 | place: Pacific Ocean: Juan De Fuca Ridge | depth 2182 m m
GTTGAAAAACCGGTAATACGGTTTTTTGCTCAATTATCTGATCCAGTATGCTGATTAGATCGATCATGCTCATGGAGGAACATCCGTTGATCTTGTGGCCCAGTGAGCCAGAACCTGAAAAATGACAGTCTGTAATACTGCATTCGCCCTTCATGTCTAATACACACCTTTTGTGTTTCATTAAGATGACACTTTAGATGTAACCCATGACAATAATGTGACGGGCGGTGGCAGATAACAGTTAAAGTGAAGTGGGAAGTATCTGAGCTAAGGTTTTTAGTTGCAAAAGTTTATGTAAGTGATGCTCGGCCTGACAGAGGAATTTCAAAACTCACCTGCAGCCCACCGGTTGTGCCTGACTTGCTGAAATGAATGTCGCCTGAATACTGGCGAATGATGTCTTTAACTATGGCCAGTCCCAGTCCATGACCGTCAGCACTTTCATCCAGTCGCAGGCCGCGCCGGGTGAGTAGCTTGAGATTGGTTTGATCGACGCCGGGGCCATCATCCTCGATGGTGCATCTGAGAATGTCCTCGTTAACGCAGAGTGTAAAGCGAATGCGTTGCTGAGCCCATTTCCCGGCATTGTCCAGCAGGTTGCCGAGTAGTTCCAGCATATCCTCGCGATCAAGCGCCAGCCTCTCAGGTAGAGATTCGGTAGGAATAAATTCGAATTCCTTTTCCTTGTGCATGTGTTGCAGGGTGTCGAGCAGAGCAGGGATGTCATCACGGATGGAAAAAGTGCTGCCAGCCGGGCCTTCACCTGCAAGACGGGCGCGTTTGAGAGAATGACTGATTAAGCGCAGCATTTTATCGGTTTGTTTTGATAGCGTTTTTTTTATGTGGTTATTGCCTGAGAGGGCTTCGTCATCGGTCAGTTGCCGCAGCAGAGTCAGCGGTGTTTTCAGGGCATGAGCAAGATCGCCCAGCGTGTTGCGTGAACGCTGCAGGCGTTCGGCCATTAGTGAAAGCAGATGATTGACCTCGGCAACCAGAGGTTTTATTTCGGCGGGGACGTTTTGACTGAGTTTGTCAATACCTCCACGTTCGAGTTCCTGTACTTCGGCCTGAAGTTTTTCAAGGGGCTGAAAGCTGCGCTTCAATAGCCAGTGCTGTAAGGTTAGCAAGATAAAAAAAGCCAGCAGTGCGATAAGTGCAAAATAATTTTGAAAGCGTTCTACATCATGTTCAATGGGTGACAGATCCTCGGCAACGGCAATCGTTATTCTGATACCGGCCTTGATATAACTAGCCACATAAAGAAGCAGGGGTTGCTGTTCAGGGCCATTAGCATGCAGGTTAATGGCCTGTCCGCTTATGGGTGTGTCGAATTCAAGATTCTGATCCCAGAGTGAACGTGAACGTAGCAGGGTGGTTCCTGCCTGATTAATCTGATAATAGTGCCCGGAAAACGGCCGCTGGTAAATAACGTTGAGTTTGGTTACATCCAGCAGGGGTTTGTTTTTATCATCAAAGTGGATCGTGGCGAGAAGACTTTCGGCATCGTGCTGTAGATGTGAGAGAACATAGTCTTCCGTCAGTGTGCGAATGGAATGACTGATTAGAAACCAGAGTATGGTAAATACCACTATCAGGCTCAGCAACAACCCCAGGCCAAGCCTTAGTTGTAATGAGCCTGTTTTCATTATATAGCATCTCTGAATATATAGCCCTGACCCCAACGGGTTTCAATTCGTTGTTTGCCCAGCTTTTGTCGCAACTTGTTAATGTATACTTCGATCACGTTACTGTCTTTGTCCGAATCATAATCATAGACATGTTCGGTGAGGGTCGCCTTGGAAATGATTTTCCCCGGATTGAGCATGAAATATCTCAGTAGTCTGAACTCGGTGCCGGTAAGTTCCAGTTTTGTTTCCTGGCCATTACTTACCGTTTGATATTCTTCATCCAGAATCAGTTCGCCGGCCTTAATGATGGAACCGGAGTGCTGCTGTTTCGAACGATGAATCAGAGCATTGATGCGTGCCACCAGTTCTTCCACATGGAAAGGTTTGCCAAGGTAATCATCGGCGCCGGTTTTGAAACCTTCAACACGTTCATGCCATTCATCGCGGGCAGTGAGAATCAGTACCAGCATGCCTAGTCCTGCGCGGCGCCAGTTTTTCAATACCTCAAGGCCGTTGCGTTGTGGCAGTCCCAGATCTAGAATGATCAAATCATAGGGTTCGGTTCGGCCAAGAAATTCACCATCGATACCATTATCGGCTACATCAACAGCGAAGCCAGCCTGTTCAAGATTTTTTCTCAGATTGCTGCTCAGTTCTGCATCATCTTCAATTAATAACAATCGCATAAAGCATTTCACTTTTCTTTGTTAGAATTCAATAGTTCAGCGGTCTTTGCATCAAACTGCATTTCCCAGACGTTGCCCTTTGTGTCTACGGTTTCGATCTCGTAGATATAGCGTAGTTCTTTCCTTTCCAGTTCGACTTCCAGCACGTGTCCCGGGTGCAACTGCTGTGCTTTTTCCAGAATTTTCTCAAGCGACAGAATGTCGCCCGCCTGTTTCAATTCCCGAGCAAGATCATGATCGTTTTCGGCCAGTGCCAGTTTCGGTACCAGTAGCAATGTCGGTGAAACAATGCACAAAAGCCAAAGCCATCTGCTTTTCATGCTAACGCGCTCCGCTATTATCCGTTTCACGACGCTTGTATCCGTTAAACATGGCTTTCACCAGGTTTTCGTGATGCAGGCGACTTTCAAATATTACGCCGCCAACGTGGGCAAATACCAGGAACAGGGTGAAGTTGGCTAAAAATTCGTGAATTTCCTCGGCCGCATCTTCCCAGAATTCACCAAGGTGGCCGAGCAAGGATGCCAGTGGTCCTGCATGTTTTTCAATCCCGTAAACAGCCAGTCCGCTGAAGGTGGTGAGCAGCAGGCAGATAATCAGCAGGACGATCATGGCGCCGCCGGCCGGATTGTGTCCCAGATAGCGTTTGGCCCGGAGCGCCAGAAGATCCTTGAGATAGGTTTTGATGGTATCGCGGGAATAGACGAAATTGCTGAATTTTGCGTAACGCGGGCCGACAAAGCCCCAGAAAATACGGAACAGGAGCAGCCCCAGTACGATATAGCCGGCCCAGACATGCAGGTCGAGTAAATCCTCCTCGGTGAAATAGGCAATAGCAAAGGCCAGCACCAGCGACCAGTGAAATAGGCGCACCAGAGGATCCCAGATTTTGATTGTTTCAGGTTGAGACATGGCAGTATGCTCCTTCAAAAAGATTTTGCCTTTCTATGCCTGAAAGTCTAGAGCATAAATCTTAAATCAAACTTAAAGAAGCTTAAAATTTACTGAGGTTTTACCGTTAGCATTGAAACAACGGGCCTAAAGCCTTGTAAAATGAGCGGTCGAAGGTTGTGCCTATGTGGAACAGCGGCTGCAAACAAGCTGCTGAAACGCAGTCGCAGGCTAAAAGAGCTTTGTGGCTGCGGAGGAATGGGCGCAGGATCGTGCCGGCGGGAGGTTTTAAAGTCCCCGATAGGGGATTTGGTTTTTGCTCCTTCTCCCCCGAGGGGGGAGAAGGCCGGGATGAGGGGGAGATCGGTTTGCGGTAGATTCTTGAATCCTCAGCAGCCCTCTCCCAGTTTTGGGAGAGGGAGCCATCCGGCTTTCAGCCGATGGAGCATTCACTGCGGGGTGTAATTCCCCCGCAGCATGAGCATGCTGCGGGGCAATTAAAGCGGTGTTTCCGCTTATTTTTTAATGTCAATTTTTGCGTTTTTGCGCAAATTGGTAATGTATTTCTGAATGCGCTGGTTTTGAAGCACCATGCGCAGCTGGGACTTGATGTCTTCGAACTTGGGTGGCGTGCGCTTGCGTGTATCTTCCAGTTTGATTACATGCCAGCCAAACTGTGTCTTGACCGGTTTTTTGGAATACTGGCCTTTTTTCATCTGCGCGATAGCCTGGGAGAAAGGGGGTACCATTTGTGACGGATTAAACCAGCCCAGTTCACCACCATCCTTTCCTGAAGGACCGGTGGATTTTTTCTTCGCCAGATCTTCAAATTTTGCGCCGCTGTCAAGTTCGGCTATGACGGTTTTGGCTTCTTCTTCGGTCTTCAGCAAAATGTGGCGAGCCTTGTATTCTGTCAGTTTGGCGCCTGCGATACGCTTGTCGTATTCTTTTTTGAGTTCTTTATCCGTAATCGGGTTATCTTTTGATATTTTGTTGATCAGTCCCTGGATCATTGCGTCGACTTTGAGTTGCTTAAGCTGAAAGGCGACGGTGTCGTCATTTTCGACTTTTTCCTTAATAGCCGCCTGATGTAACAGTTCGCGGTTAACCAGCTCATTAATGACGGCCTGACGATTGACATCGCCGCGACCTTTGTTCTGGCCGCGACGCTGCATGGCCTGGGCCAGAAAGAAATCATAGTCCTTTTGGCTGATGGGTTTGCCATTTACCGTGGCGACAGTATTTCCGGCAACGGCCCAGGAGGAGGCCGCCAGCATCAGACCAGTAATGAGAAAACCTGAGAGTCTTTTATTCATGGTTGAGGATATCCTTAGTGTAGTTGTTTAAAAGATTGAAGGTTAAAGAGGTTCAGGGCAAGACTTTGTTAAAGGGTTTGACGGTAACCTGGGCATAGACACCGGCGGCAAAATAAGGGTCGGCGTTGGCCCAGCTTTGTGCTTCTTCCAGCGAGTTAAACTCGGCCACTACCAGCGAGCCGGTAAAACCGGCAGGACCGGGATCCGGGCTGTCGACAGCCGGATGCGGCCCGGCTATCAGAAGGCGGGCCTGTTCCTGCAAAGTTTTTAGGCGTTGCAGGTGTGCCGGGCGGGCGGCTTTGCGCTTTTCCAGCGAGTTTTCTGTGTCTTCTGAAATAATGGCGTACCACATATCAGCTTCCTTGCTCCTGTTCTGCTTCTTCCAGTTGGCTGTTGTTTTCATCATCCTTGACATGTCGGGCCAGGTAAAACGCCTGTCCAATTACAAACAGGATGGTTAGCCCCATCATACCAAAGAGTTTAAAGTTAACCCATTGTTCTTCGGCATCCTTGGCCGTTTGACAGAGACCCAGTAGCTGGCCGCTGAACTGTGTCGTGCAGTCATCGACCTCTACCGGTGCGTGCGCTGCGGCAGTCAACGCGGCATCGGCAATAAAATAAAAATTAGCAACGTAAAGGTTGGCAAAGCCCATAGCGATGAAGAATACAACCCAACTCATATTCAGGCGCCGCCAGGCAGGTTGTGGAATCTCGATGGCGTGACTCATCATGCGTTCGACCAGGGTTTTTTCACCGAAGAACTGGCTGCCGATAAAGGCCAGGGCAAACATCCAGTTCACTGCGGTAGGTTTCCACATGATGAAGCTTTTGTCCTGCAATATCAGGGTGGCGCCACCGAGTACCGTAATCAGCGCCAGGGTGACGAGGTGCATGTTTTCAAAGCGCCGGTGGCGGAACCAGAACGCGGCATTCTGGATTACGGCTGCCGCAATGGCGACTGCTGTGGCGGCATAAATGCCGAATATTTTATAGGCTATAAAAAATAACAGAATGGGGAAAAAATCAAATAATAACTTCATGACGGAGCAAATTTATAATTGTATGTTCAGTTAATGTAAAGTTGGATTATTGGTGGCATGATAATATTTTTCCATGACAGTGCGTACATGATCCGGATAATCGATAATCTGCATCTGGTCCATGCCTTCACGGAAGAATTCGGCTGCATCCTCGGGGAAGCGCTGGATTATATTTTCATAGGCCTGTTCCATTATTGCAGGTTCCAGACTGCGGGTGGCGATAATTCCATAATTGATGTTCAGTAGCCGCCAGGGGCGATGAGGATCGCTTTTGTCCCGATCGGCCTTTATGTCCGGTTCGATGGCATCGATGATTTCACCGACGACCGAAGTTAGCTCACTCATAGTTTCTGATTCCGACTGACGATTGGCGTAGTCAGAAACTGCATCCACCAGCGGTGTCAGTGTCTTCAATCGGCATTGCTGACGTGCGCACCAGAGCGCCACGCACAGGGTTAGTTTTTCCAGCTCGCCCACGGTTTTTTCCAGTTGCAGATGGATGGCCCAGTGACTGAGTGTATGAATAAGTTGCAGTCCCACATTGGCCATCAGATCCCGATCGGTCTGCGGAGCTGAAGCCGTAGTTTGGGCCGGATATCCCTCGCCTTTGTGGACCAGATCGATAAATTTCAGAAAACGATCGATATCGGCATCCAGTTGATCCGGTTCGTGATTCTGGCTCCCGGTAAAGGCTTTGCTACGCGCCCCAATTATATAGTCGGCTATCCGGCTCAGGGCCTGCGACAGTGTTTGTGCATCCATTTCCAGATCTGACATGGGATTTCCGCATGCTATCCATTTTTATAAATCAGGCACTCTAGCATAGCTGCAGCATGACTGGCACAGTTTTTCCGGTAAGTTTCTCTGCCGAATAATCCCTCAATAAATCAGATCAGGCCGGGCATCAAAATGAAGACCTTGTTTTTTGCAGGAAGTTCCGAAAATCGATGCTCTTATGTGCTTGATCGGCTAAACTACGCGACCGATGTCAGTTCAGTATGATTTACATTCCCATTCGACCGCTTCCGACGGCAGCCTGCGTCCGTCGGAACTCGTGCGTTTGGCAAGACTGCGTAAGATTGATGTTCTGGCGCTGACGGATCACGATAATATCGACGGTATCAGGGAGGCGCGGTTTGAAGCCGCCAACGTGGGTCTGCAACTGGTTGCTGGTGCCGAGATCTCCGTGAGTTGGGGGCGCAGCAGTACTATTCATATTGTCGGACTCAATCTGGATATTGATAATCCTATATTACTCAACGGCTTGCAGAAGCTTTGCGAATTTCGCCAGTGGCGTTCAGAAGAAATTGCCCGGCGTCTGGCGAAAAAAGGTATCGCGGGGGCGCTGCAAGGTGCTCGTGCCTTTGCCAGGGGCAACATTATCGGGCGGGTGCATTTTGCCCGTTTTTTGATTGAACAGGGGCATGCCAAAGACATGAAACAGGTTTTCAAACGTTATCTGGTGCAGGGCAAACCCGGTTATGTGCCCGGTGACTGGGCTACGCTGGAAGAGGCGTTGAGCTGGATTCACCATGCGGGGGGGCTGGCGGTGATTGCTCACCCAGCCCGTTATCGCCTGAGTGCTACCCGATTGCGCCAGTTGCTGGATGAATTTCAGGCGCTGGGCGGTTGCGCCCTGGAAGTCGTTTCCGGCAGTCACAGCCGGGATGAAATTCAGCGCATGGCGCAGTTGTGCTGCGGTTTTGGCCTGCTGGCCTCGGCCGGTTCGGATTACCACGGTCCGGAAAATCCTTATATGGATATGGGTAAATTACCTGCAATGCCCGCCAACTGTATGCCTGTCTGGGAAAGTCCTGCCTGGATTTCCTCTCCGGTGGTTGCGCCTGTGCCTGACTCGTCGTCTTTCGCGCTATGAGTCAGTATTTTCAGATCCATCCGGACAACCCCCAGCAGCGTCTCATCCATCAGGCGGTAGAAATGGTTCGAAACGGTGCGGTTATCGTTTATCCCACCGATTCGGCGTATGCGCTGGGCTGTCATATTGGTGATAAAAAGGCGCTGGATCGCATTCGTCGTATTCGTCAGGTGGACGATAAACATAATTTCACCCTGGTTTGCCGTGATTTGTCTGAAATCGCCAGCTATGCCAAAGTAGACAATAGTGCCTACCGCCTGCTTAATGCCCATACGCCTGGTCCTTATACCTTCATATTTAAGGCTACGCGCGAAGTGCCGCGTCGTCTTATGCATCCTAAACGTCGCACCATCGGTCTGCGCGTGCCGGATAATAATATTGTTCGCATGTTACTGGCCGAGCTGAACGAACCACTAATGAGCAGTACCCTGATCCTGCCCGGAGAGGATATGCCCATGACCGATGCCTATGAAATTCGTGAGGCGCTGGAACATCAGGTGGATCTGGTGATCGATGGCGGCCACTGCGGGATTGACCCCACTACAGTTGTGGATATGACCGGTGATGTACCGGAAATCCTGCGGCATGGCATGGGTGCGCCGGATTTCATGCCTGATGGGTGTTCATTATAATCTTGGTTAATTAACGCGGAGAACACAGAGGCGCAAAGACGTAGAGATTCTATAATTTTGTAACTGCTCATACCCTCAGATAGCCGTCATTCCGGCATGATTTCAGCCGGAATCCATATTTGTATAGCCACTAGATTCCGGCTAAATGCATGCCGGAATGACGAATAGGTACGGTTCTGCACTCTGCGGGGTAAGCAGTTACATAATTTTTTCTCTGCGCCTCTGCGTTTAATACACTCTCTTTAATAAATGAAGATCGCTACAGGGATGTGGCGGATTACAGTATAATCGCCACAAAAAACAGACATAGATTTCCCGCACTATTCTATTAATTATTAACAACCATCTCAGGAGAGAGGATTGAATACCCTGGCGAACACCCAGCATCGTGTGCTGTCCGGCATGCGGCCCACTGGTGCATTGCATCTGGGCCATTATCATGGCGTTTTGAAAAACTGGCTGAAACTGCAACATGAGTACGAATGCTTTTTCTTTGTTGCCGACTGGCATGCCCTGACCACTCACTATGAAGAGGTGGCGATTCTGGAACAGAGCGTCTGGGAAATGGTTATCGACTGGCTGGCGGTGGGGGTCAATCCCGGTTCGGCCTCGCTGTTTATCCAGTCGCGGGTGCCTGAGCACGCCGAGTTGCACATGCTGTTATCCATGATTACCCCGCTGGGCTGGCTGGAACGCGTGCCCAGTTACAAGGATCAGCAGGAAAAGCTGAAAGAGCGTGATCTGGCCACCTATGGTTTTTTAGGCTATCCGTTGCTGCAAAGCGCCGATATTCTGATTTACAAGGCGGGACTGGTACCGGTGGGTGAGGATCAGGTTGCGCATGTGGAAATGACGCGTGAAGTGGCGCGGCGTTTTAACCATCTGTACGGTCGCGAACCCGGTTTTGAGAAAAAGGTGGAAGCGGCAATCAAAAAAATGGGCAAGAAAAATGCCAAGCTTTATAACAGCTTGCGAAAAAAATACACCGAGCAGGGTGATTCGGAGGCCCTGGCTACGGCCCAGGCTCTGATCACTGCGCAGCAGAATATCAAGCTGGGCGACAAGGAACGCCTGCTGGGGTATCTGGAAGGCAGTGGTCGGATTATTTTGCCCGAGCCGGAAGCTTTGTTAACACCGGCCTCGAAAATGCCGGGGCTGGATGGTCAAAAAATGTCCAAGTCCTACAAAAATACTCTATCCTTACGGGAGGAACCCGAGGCTATCGAGCAGAAAATTCGTACCATGCCGACTGATCCGGCCCGGGTTCGCAGAACCGATCCGGGCGATCCTGAAAAATGCCCGGTGTGGAAACTGCATCAGGTATACTCGTCAGAAGATACCCTTGAATGGGTGAAAACCGGTTGTAGCAGCGCTGGAATTGGTTGCATCGACTGCAAGGGGCCGGTGATTGATGCGGTCAAGGCCGAACTTGCGCCTATTCGTGAGCGTGCCCAGGAGTACGAGCAGGACCGGGGGCTGGTGCGCAAGATCATCAATGAAGGCTGCGAACGCGCCCGCGATGTGGCTCGCCAGACCATGCAGGAAGTGCGTCAGGCGATGGGGCTGGAATACCGATAAAAGACGATAAGGGATGACAGAAGAAAACCAACAGCAAGATACGCTCATTGTCAGTGAACAGACAGAGATGCCCTTCGCCATCGTGCAGGGAACTGCGGTCACTGAATTGCCGAAAGACCTCTATATTCCGCCGGATGCGTTGGAAGTATTTCTGGCCGAGTCTTTTGAAGGGCCGCTGGATCTGCTGCTGTATCTGATCAAACGCCAGAACCTGAATATCCTCGACATTCCCATTGCCGATATCACCCACCAGTATGTGGAATATGTGGAAGTGATGACCGATATGCATCTGGAGCTGGCTGGCGAATATCTGGTCATGGCCGCGATGCTGGCGGAAATTAAATCTCGCATGTTATTGCCGCGCCCGGTAGCTGAAAATGAAGATGAAGAGGATCCCCGCGCCGAGCTGGTGCGTCGCCTGCAGGAGTATGAGCGCTACAAACAGGCCGCCGAAGACATTGATACACTGCCTCGAGTGGGACGTGACGTGTTCCCGGTAGACGTTGAATCGCCGGATCTGAAAATCGTGCGCCGGCCACCACAGGTCGATATGAAAGACATCCTTTCAGCTTTCAAGGATGTATTGCAACGTGTTTCCATGTACGAGAAGCATCATATCCAGATGGAACCCCTGTCGGTACGTGAACGTATGTCGCGCGTACTGAGTGCGGTCTCGGTCGATCAGTTTACTGATTTCAGCGATCTGTTTACCCTGGAGGAAGGCCGTGGCGGCGTCGTTGTCACCTTGCTGGCGATACTGGAGTTGCTCAAGCAGTCCCTGTTGGAACTGGTGCAAACCGAACCCTACGGCCCGATTCATGTAAAGGCTGTGGGTAAGGTAAATAATTAACCGAAGTCGATGTTAAAAATATGAATGAAGATGAATTGAAAAATATCCTTGAAGCCGTGATTTATGCCTCGGATGAACCGATGAGCATGAATCGTCTAATGAGCCTGTTCCCCGAGGAAGGTCATCCGGGCCGAGATGCTATCAAGACGGCTGTTAGCCAACTACAGGAAGAAACAGCGGATCGCAGTATCGAGCTGAAAGAGGTTGGCAGTGGTTACCGTTATCAGGTAAGACAAAATTATGCTGAATGGGTATCCAAACTATGGGAAGAACGTCCGGCCCGCTATTCCCGCGCCTCATTGGAAACGCTGGCTCTGATTGCTTATCGCCAGCCGGTAACCCGTGCCGAAATTGAAGAAGTGCGTGGGGTCAGCGTGAGTTCAAATATTATCAAGGCCTTCATTGAACGTGACTGGGTCAAGGTTGTGGGGCATCGTGATGTGCCCGGCAAGCCGGCCCTGTATGCTACGACCAAAGGTTTTCTGGATTATTTTAACCTTGGCAGTCTGCAAGATTTGCCCAGCCTGGCTGAGATCCGGGATATCGATTCCATCAATGAAAAGCTGGAACTGAGCCTGCCGGGGGAAGATACCGCAATGCTCGTGGATGACGATATACCTGAAGCAACGGATGCGGACGCTGCAGAGGAAACATCATCCGAAATAGAAACAACAACGGATGTTAATGAACTTGTCGAGCCGGTAAACGGCTAATTTAAAAAACAGCCTACATACAAAGATAGGTCAAACAGAAAACCTCGATTGAAAGAACGACTACAAAAAATTATTGCCCGTGCTGGTTATGGTTCACGCCGTGAAGTTGAAAAGTGGATTGAGCTTGGACGGATCAAAATCAACGGCAGCGTTGCCAGTCTGGGCGATCAAATTGATCCGGCTGAGAATGACAAAATTACCCTGGATAACAAACCTCTGCGCAAGCTGAATATTGCCCCGCGCCTGCGCGTGATTGCCTACAACAAACCGTTGGGCGAAGTTTGCACCCGCCATGATCCTGAGGCTCGTCCGACAATTTTTGACGCTCTGCCCAAACTGGGCCGGGGTCGTTGGATCGCCATTGGTCGACTCGACATTAATACCTCGGGTTTGCTGTTGTTTACTACTGACGGTGAGTTGGCCAACCGTCTGATGCATCCCTCAACCGAGGTCGAACGCGAGTATGCCGTGCGTGTGCGTGGTGAAGCGAGTCCCGAAGTATTTAAACAATTACAAACCGGGATAGAGCTGGAAGACGGGCCGGCGCATTTTGATCAGATCCTGGATTCCGGCGGCCAGGGCAGCAACCACTGGTATCATGTGATCCTGCGTGAAGGTCGTAACCGTGAAGTCCGGCGTTTATGGGAAGCGGTGGGGTTTAGCGTCAGTCGTCTTATTCGCATTCGTTACGGCAGTATAGAATTAAAACGTTATCTGCGTCTGGGCAAATGGAAAGATCTTGAAGAAAAAGATATTCAGCAACTCCAGATTTTGGCAGGTATAACAGCCGATAGTCATTTAGCGAAAAAAGAGAACAGAGTAAGCCGAACAGAAAAAAAATATCGAAGCTACAGCAACAAAAAAACCCGAAAAAAATAAATGTTACTGATGTGTTTAGTGCATAAATAATAGGGTTAAACAACAACTCAGACCTGGTTAAAGTTTCTATTGTGCAAGGCGATATAACTACTGTCATGCATTGTGGTTAACTATAAACAAAGATGTTTGTCATGCGACTCTCCCTGTTCTGGAAGTTGTTTCTGCCCATTACCATTCTTTTTATTCTGATTATTATCTCCGTTGCAATGGTGACCCCGGAACTGGTCAGGCGCAATGCTGAGGCTGATGCACTGGATGCGGCACAACGAACAGTGACGCAGCTTAAATCCTTACGCGCCTATTACGTCAAGAACGTGATTAAAAAGGTAGTTGGTCGGGATGGTATAAAGGCCGGCTTTAAACATAAAAATGATCCCGATACGATTCCCCTCCCGGCTACCATGATTCATGATTTAAGCAAGCTGTATTCGGCTCGTGGTACCAGTATATCGCTGTATTCGGCCTTTCCCTTTCCTAA
>VAPL010002884.1_pt1 | contig 12562 bp, 8 predicted proteins | sample 3395061 | NCBI WGS metagenome assembly VAPL01 (sample SAMN08290444, study PRJNA428436) | hydrothermal vent metagenome | isolation source: Deep-sea hydrothermal vent chimney 2 | place: Pacific Ocean: Juan De Fuca Ridge | depth 2182 m m
AATCCCAAAAAAGAAAGTCAAAATAAAGAAGTAAAAGACCAAAAATCGGAATCAAACGAAATTAAAGAAACCTCTAAAAATGGTTCTCAAGGTAAGATCTACAAAACTAAAACTGGAATGCAATTTGCAGTTGCAGAAGAAAAAACAAGCGCAAGCCTTAGTAAAATAGCTATCACTCCAATTGGTTTTTCTGAAGTAAATGATATCATCCAAATGGAAGAAAGCGATCCTTTTGATTACGCCCTAATTGCAGATGTGAACAAAGATGGCTTTGAAGAATTGTACATTATTACCAGAGGTGCAGGTTCTGGTTCATATGCCAATATTTATGGCTTTACTTCTAATCAAGATAAAAGTGTAACACCTATTTTCGTTCCTGAAATGTCTGATGATGAATTTATTAAGTTATTACCAGGCTATATGGGACATGACAAATTTTATGTTGAAAATGATAAATTATTAAGAAAATATCCTGTTTATAAAAAAGAAGACTCTAACAATTACCCTACTGGAGGTGATCAAATTTTAGAGTACTTATTAAAAAAAGGGGAAGCCTCCTGGATCTTAGAAATAAAAAAATAGTAATGACAACAATTAGTAATCAAAAAATTTAAATCATGAAATACCTTAAAAATTTAGTTTTATTTATTCTTTTTTTAATATCTGTTTCGGCATTTGCTCAAGAAACAGTGGCTGTCTTGCCTTTTACTTTTTCTGATGATGGAAATATTTCTGTACAGAAAGGTAAACAGGCTCAACAATACATAATAGATTTTTTTCATAAAAAGGCAAAGCATATTAACGTAACAACAATTAATGGTCGCGATGTAACCGTTGCCTTGAATAAAGCAGGAATTACTCCCGAAACAATCGATAACTTCACAACAAGTGAAATTGCAGAAGCCATCGGTGGTGCAGATTATATATTGATGGGATCAATAGATAGAACATTCGAAGGGACCTCTAATTTTGAAGCCGATTATGGAACTGTTAAGAATAAAAGCTATAATAAAACTACTGTTTCTGGTGGCTCCACCGGATCAACTACAAAAAAATACAATGCCGATGTGTATATCAGTATTTTTAGAAGCAATGGAAAAGTTGTATATGAAAAAAGTAAAGGGAACATTTTTATTGATGACACCCCGAACAGTTGGAAGAACACTATAGATTGGCACATTAGGCATTTCCCTTTTTATGAATAATAGTAATTCATCTGGGTTAAATGTCCTAATTTTTAATATGATAAGATAAACTTATTGAAAAATATTCGACCGCAAACTACGGCGAATATCTTAAATGTTTTTTATTACTTAAAAATAACTTATTATGTAATTTACCTTTATTATCTGCCTTAACTTCTAAATATATTTTATCGTTTGCTTCATCAAAGGATTTTTTATTTGGAACTTTAGTCAAATCTCTTCTTTTTATATTAGATAGAGGGATAGAAATCCATAGATTAGTACTATTAGAGTTATCTATTTCACCTTCAATAAAAAAATCGAAAGCGGTGGACTGCACATTGGTCTGAGGTAAACTAATAATGTTATTTTTTAATTTTAAAGAACTATTAATATTGGCAAACTTAACGTCTACAAACCTTTTTTTTCTAAAAATAATATCCCCGGCTTCAATAAGCGGTTCAAAGTTTTTAATTCTCAATTTCTTAATACTATATTCCAATTCTGCTTCTATAGTGTTGTATTTCACTCCATTAACATCATCTATCACTCCTTTAAAAAAGGCATTGGCATTAATAATTCCGGTTACTTCTGTTGGTGAACTCAATTTTACATAACCGAAATTATCAAATGTTTTTAAGATATTTTCCATTGCAATATCATCTATAGATAAGTTAGTCTTAAAATTAGTTTGAGTTGTCTCACTTAAATTAAACTGAGCATCTAATGTAACTTTCTTGTTGAAGTAATAGCAATACACATTGCTGAAATTTAATGTGTTTAAATCTTTAAAATTTAGATTGGCATTTACATTTTCCAAATTAACATTCTTATAACTAAGATTTTCTATTTGCAAGGAAACTGTTGGGTGAAATTTCGAATACAATTCTTTTAAAATAATTTTTGCATTATTCTTTTTAGAAGTATTTTTATGGTTAGGGTCAAATGCAACTACAAAATTGCTAAAATCTAAATTTTCGGAAGAAACAGTTATATTTGATTTTACATTTTTAGCAACATTGTCGTTGCTGAATAGATCGATAAAATTGTCTAGCTTCCCTTTTAAATGTACACTTTGGTTGTTTGGCAATTTTAGCTCAAAATCTTGTAAATATGCATTTTTATTTTGCATGCTTATAGCTATATTATTAAATGGCAATGTCAAACCGGTTGGCTTATATAACATACTGCCTTCCCGTACCTTAAACACAATTATAGATTTTTCAATAAGATCTTTTAGATCATTTGCCTCATTAGAAAAATCGACATTAAGGATATAATCAGCATCCCTAAAAAAGAATTTCTCACTTTGCAAAATTTCTGCCCAATGTTCAATTTTTCCATTTACTTCTAAAAGTAAATCAAAAAATACAGTTTCTTCATTTGCACTGTTTTTTCTCGGATTTAAGTCAATATTTAGTTTGGCTTTCGCTCTACCATCTTTATAATTCCCGCTTATTTCTAATATATTAAATTTGCTTTTTTTATACTGGGCTTTAAGTTTTATATTTTTAAATTGGCTACCTGAAAAATCCAGATTTTGGACAGATAAATTAAGGTTCGGATTAAATCTTTTTGCTAAAGTGTTTAAAGAGTATTTAACATCAGCAAGGTTTTTACTTTGAGTTTGATTTCTATGTGCGCCAAACGACTGAAGTAAAGAGTTATAATTTATGTATTCTGAAGAAATATTTAATGTAGAAAATATGGGTTCGTTATGATCATCTTCTACAAATATTGTGCTGAAATTTTTTATGGTTCCATGGAGTTGTGCTCTTTCATTGGTGTTAATTTTAACAATTAGATCTTTTATTTCTGCATTATTCTTGTTAATCTCTAATGCCAAATAAGGAAGGTTAAATTGATTGGTATTGTGTTTGTTTTTTATAACCAAATTAGAACTTTCTATGCTGGCTAAGGAAAATTTAAAAGCATCAGACAAAGTACTGATATAATCATTAAAATTTCCGTTTATAATAAAATTTCCATTGGTGAATTCATAATTTTGACTTTTAATTAATTCATCAAGATATTTGATTTTACCTTCTATTTTAAAGTCGGTTTTAAGATGTATCGGTTTTGAAAATTTATTAATTAAGGTTAATTGGGATAGACGAAACGGCATATTTTTATAAAAACCGGTAAATTTCTCAAAATGATTGGTAAAATCTTTACGGTTTTCTGTTTTTTGCCTGTCATCATCATAAATTCTGTTTTTAAAGGTTCCGTCAAAAGTCACATTTTTTAAATGTATACTATCTTCGTAATAAAAAATTTCATTGTTCTTAGTAGTGTATTCCAATTCTACTACAGGCTTACTTCTATATTTAAAGATTCCCGAAATTTTTGCCTTTACTTTAATAGGTTTTAGCAAATTTATTTGTGCCAGTTTACTTTCTATATTATCCGATAGTAGGGAAATGGATTCCATGTAGTTGGCTTCTTCTAATGACAACAGAAACTTAAACCTATTCTCTTTTGTATCAATAAAAGCTGAAATATCAAACTCCTGTTCGCCGATATTCATTTGAAAATTTGGAACTTCTATGGTCTTTTTAACGATATCTATTTTGGGATATAAAGTGCCAACACACTTTACGTTATTAAAAAAAGTTCCTTTTTCTAAATTCAAACCCATTTCTTTCATAAAAATGTCTAGGTTTAATTTTGGGATTACCAATTTTTCAAAATCTATATCAAAATCTATAGCGTTTATATGAGCAGTTATTCTTTTGTTTTTTATTTTTTCTGTTTGGATAAAATCGATATTCTCTATGGTTATATCGACATCATCACCAATAATTTTAATATCTGATTCATTGTTCTCATTTTTGTCATTCGAGCCAAAAACATAGGTATTTGTGTAATGGTCTTTATCTACAAAAATATTTATTTGGCCATTTTTAACTAAAATAGATTTAATTATAAGTTCATCCTTTAGTAGATCAATTACAGATATAGCAGCATTAACTTCCTTAAAAAAAACGGTTTTTCTTTTGTGCTTAGAATATAACGAATCTACTAATGTAAAGTTAGAAATTTGTATTTCAATATTTGGAAGTTCTTTATATGAGCTTATATCAATAGAATCAAAAATTATTCTTCCTTTTCTGTTTTCATTAATAACCCTTTCCACTATAGCAATTATTTCTTTTTTATTGGTATTGATATAATACCTTATTCCAATAAAAATAATTAGAATTAATAGAGATAAAACACTTAGAACAACGAGAAATACTTTTACCTTCCTTTTTATAGCCATGATTTTGATAAAAATATTAAAAATAACCTGAAATGGGTCAATTACAGCAAATAATTATAAAACCAGTAAAAAAAAACAATTAATTGTTCAAACAAAAATACAGAAAAAGATGATAGATACAGTTTCAACTAACTTCCTTTCGAACCTTAAAAAATCAAACTATTAATCGGAAATACAGATTTAGTTTAAAATAAAAGTTCATTTGATCATAATTTTAATCAGCTCTTTTTCAGGTATATAAACTTATATGGTCAATGTATAGCAAGCTTTGTGGCTTCAAAAACGAAAAATAAGACAGAAATTTTTCTATCATAATTTTTTATAACTTTGACACTTGAAACTTCTCCTTAATATGAATAAATTATTTATTTTCATTTTAGTATTCTTATCTATACCATCATTTGCCCAACAAAATCTCACTTCAAATGAACTTGAACTCATCCAAATGAGTTTGCAAAAAAATTATGAACTTAAAAATGCTTCTAATGAATTGATGATTGACAGTATAGACACCAGGATTATTAAACAGAATTTTATTCCTACTTTATCTCTTAACGGAGTATATGCTTATGGTGCAAGTAAGATCAATGCAGATATACCAACACTTACTTTACCTTTTTCCGGAATTAATATATTTGAAGGAGAAACCGAATTTGATGCAAAAGGGAATTTTTTTAATACGAATCTTACCGCAAAGGCTTTGTTATTTTCAGGTATGCAAGTATCGTATGGATCAAAAGCGAATAATGAAAAGATAAGAGCAAAAAACTATATGTTAGATAAAGTGAGAGCCGATATTATTAAGGACGTCATAGATACATTTGATAAAATTGAATTACTCGGTCAGGCACTTTTAGTGATAAATGAAAGTGAAAAACGTCTTGCAAAAGAAAAAGAGCGAGTATCAAAAGCAATTAAAAATGGATTAGCCATCCCTTATGATCGTGAAAAAATTACAGCTGTAGTACTTAAAATTGCATCTAAAAAAACAGAAATAATTGGTTCTAAAAGCCTTCTGTATTTAAAATTAACAATGCTAACAGGAAAAGAAATATCAAAGTTAGAAACTTACGATTTCGATCTTGTGCCATGGCAACTTTATAATGTCAAAAGAAACTTTAGTGATAGACCTGAGTTGAAAGCATTAGAAGCTTCAATTGCCGCTTTTGATTATAAACTAAAAATGAATAAAAATGCTTTCTTACCTAAAGTACAGGCTTTTGCAACTTTGTCTTATTTTAATTTATTCGATGCTTCTGTAGATACTTCTCTAAAGACCCCAATATCTCAACAACCAATTAATTTAGATCTAAATTATTTTCAAGGGTTCCCTACCTATATATTGGGAGTCGGTTTTGAATGGGAACTTTTTAATGGACTAAAAAACAGTAATAAAACCCAACAGACAACAATTGAAAAAAATATAGCCCAGAATAAAAAAATAGATGCAGCAGAAAAACTGGAACTCTACGAACAAAAGACCAAAATCGAATTAGAAGTTAAAAATCAACAAATTATTTTAAAGAAAAAAGAAAAAGAAGTAGCATCTAACACTTTACACCTGGCCATTAAAAGTTATCAGGAGGGTCTTATTTCTATTTCAGATAGATTAGAAGCGGAAACCGATTATCAAGAATCTGTACTCGAATACTATAAATCGATTGCTTTACAAAGAAAAGCAGCACTTGAGTCGTTAATAGCTACCGGAAGCTTAACTGAACAACTTTTAATCGATCAAACCAAATGATTTCCTTTATTAAAAGATAAAATAAGGCAAGAATAACTATAAACTGAAAACAAGCTCATGAAAAATAAAAATCAAATAATTATCTTATTGATCCCAATCTTAATTGTTTTGATAGGAATAGTAATTTTATACATTCTCAAACCAAACAAAAACGACAAAAGAACATTTGTTGGCTTGTTTGAAACAACCGAAATAAGAGTAGCTTCAGAAATACCCGGAAGAATAGATTCTATTTTGGTTAATCTGGGTGACAAAGTCAAAAAAGGACAATTATTGGCTTCTATAGAAAGTGATATTCTAGATGCCAAAATTCAACAAGCCGAAGGTATGTATTCTGCAGCAGAATCGGTTAGTGAAAAAGCGAACAAAGGCGCAAGAAAACAACAGATTCAAGCTGCCTCTGACCAGTATGAAATGGCTAAAAGTCAATACATATTTGCAGAGAACTCTTTTAAACGAGTTCAAAACATGTATAAAGACAGCCTAGTCTCTACGCAAAAAATGGATGAACTCACCTTTAAAAGAGATGCTGCCAAACAACAAATGGATGCTGCTAAATCTATCTATGAAATGGCTAATGAAGGAGCAAGACTGGAAGATAAGAAAGCTGCTAGAGGGCAACTGAGTGCAGTAGAGGGAAAAGTTAATGAAGCAAAAGCATTTTATAAAGAATTAAAAATATATGCACCTGTTGATGGGGAGATTTCATCAAAAATGGCGGAAGAAAGTGAAGTGATGCCTGCTGGATATCCAATATTTACGATTCAAAAATTAGAAGATATTCATGCGGTAATTCATGTTCGTGAAGATTTTTTGAAAGATTTTCTTATGGGAAGTGAAATTTCAGGAAAATTACCTGCATTTGATAATAAGTCCTATTCGTTTAAAGTAACTTATATCTCACCAATGGCAGACTTTGCCGATTGGATTCCAACTGCCGATAAAGGAAGATTAGATATGAAAACATTTGAAATTCATTTGTATCCAATCGAAAATATTAAGGAAATTCGACCAGGTATGAGTATCAATATCAAAATTTGATAATTGTTAAAAATAATAGCTAAAATATTTATTAGAGAGGTCTTAATACTTAAAAAAAGACCAGCCGCCTGGGTATTATTATTGGTAATTCCCTTAGGCATATTTTTTTATTTGGGTTCTATTTACAAAGATGGAGCCATAGAGCATGTTTCAATAGCAATAAAAGATAATGATCATTCCGGTTTAAGTCGTAAAATTTCGCATTACATCGAAGCTTCTCCAAAGCTAAATATTGTAAAATATTTAAATTCTAATGATAATGTAGATGATTTTTTTAAAGATAATCCAGATATTAAAGGACTTTATTTAATTCCTAAAGATTTTTCAAAAAATATTTTTTTGGGTAAACAAGAAAAAATAATTGTCTATACCAATTCTTCAAATATTATTTATGGGAATTTATTGTACAAGGAAGCAGCAACATTTATCAATACAATTTCAGCAGGAATTAATTTAAATGCCTTTAAATTAAAGGGTATTCCACATGAAAAGGCTGTTAAAATGGTTATGCCTATAAAAGTAGATACCAAACCTATGTTCAATTCATATTATAATTACTTGTACTATTTATTGCCAGGGTTAACAACGGTACTATTACAAATGATCGTCTTTTTTCTAGCAGCAAGATCTATAAACTCTGAATACACCAGGAAATCATTTAAAGAACTTCTACAACTGGCTAATGGTAATATTTTGATTCTGCTGTTGGGTAAATTAGTTACATATACTATCTTAGGATTTTTGGTTGGTATAACTATTTTCGCTTTTGTTCATCCCTTGTTAGGAGTTCCTATAAGTGAAAATACCATCTCTTTTTTAAGTGTTGTATTGATCTTTGTGATGACCAATGCCATGTTAGGGATAATGGTATCAACCATTTTTAAAAACGAAGCTATGGCTATGGATGTATCGTTCGTATACAACTCACCTGCCTTTGTTTTTAGTGGTTTTACTTTTCCAATAATGGCAATGCCGTCTTTCAATATCTGGTATGCGCAGCTTATTCCATATACCCACTTTTTAAATGCTTTCATTAAAGGAATTGAAATGACAACCCCAATGTCTTTTTTATATCAAAATATTATTAATCTACTAATATTCTTACTTGTAGGATATGTAGTTGCGTCAACAGTTTTATTAATTCGTCATAAAAAAAGTAAAATATGAAAAGTTGGTTTTCCATATTAAAAGATGAATTAATTTTATTTGTTCAGGATAAAAGTATATTACTTACTTGTTTGGTTGCTCCCATTTTGTATGCCTTTTTCATTGGCTCCATTTACATGGAAAAAGATGTATCTGAAATACCTATTGCCGTAGTTGATTTTGATCACTCCAATTTATCCAGAAAAGTATCTGACCTTGTTGATTCTAATGAAAAGGTTAAAGTTTTAGGTCGTTATTCTTCTTTAGAAGATGCCATGTTTTCTTTTAATAATTTAGAAATTCAAGGCATATTAATTATCCCAAATAATTTTCAAAAAGAAACGATGAACCTAGATGGGGCTCATGTAGAACTAATTTTGAATAATACCAAGTTCCTTACATCTAATGAAATAAATAAAGGTGTTAATCAAGTAATGCTCACCATAGCAGGTGGAGTAAGAATGCAATATTTTATTAGCAATAAAATACCTGTAGAGTTAGCAAAACAACAAGCTCAACCAATTTTACCGATTATAAAATCCATTTATAATGCTACCAACAATTATGGTGATTATTTATTACCCATTTTACTGATTTTAATTTTACAACAAACTCTAATCATAGGTTTTGGGCAAAGTGTAGTTCATGAATTTAATAATGGCGTACTTACTAATTTAAAAAATACTTCTTTTTATGATTTTATGAAGGTGATTTCTGCTAAGAGTTTTTATTACCTCATTTTATATATAGCCTATTTTTTCATTTTTTATAAGTTTATTTTCCCATACTATAACCTGGCATTTAAAGGAAATATTTTATTACACTTAATTTTAAGTACTGCTTTTACAATTGTTGTAATTTTATATACAATAATTCTTGCTTCCTTCTTTAAAACTACCATAGGATGGACCGAAGTCTTGGCATTTTCAACTTATCCACTATTTTTAGTTTCAGGATATTCCTGGCCACTTGATGCCCTACCCTACTTTTTGAAAGGGTTTGCAAATATCTTACCCTCAACTCCATACTTTAAAATATTTAGTATGCTATCTGTAGAAGGTGCACATTTGAACAACATCAAAACAGGTATTTTTCATTTGCTTATATTACTAATTATAGGATATACCGTCTTGTATATCAGATACAAGTTTATGCAACACAAAAAATTGAAGCTTAACAAAAAAACACTCTAAAAAAGAGTGCTTTTTAATTTCAACATATATTTTAATTACAACTGCAAGGCTTGCTTCTCTTTTCCATCCATCAAAATCTCAACAGGATTCTCTAAAGCTTCTTTAACTGCAACCAAAAACCCAACCGATTCTTTGCCATCTATTACACGATGATCATAAGATAATGCCACATACATAATTGGCCTTATTTCTACCTTGCCATCAATAGCCACAGGGCGCTCAACTATATTATGCATACCTAAAATAGCACTTTGGGGCGGATTTATAATAGGAGTTGACAGCATCGATCCAAAAACTCCTCCATTGGTAATAGTAAATGTTCCACCTGTCATTTCATCAATAGTAATTTCACCATCTCTTGCTCGTATAGCTAACCTCTTTACCTCATTTTCAACACCCTTAAACGATAACTTTTCAGCGTTTCGAATAACCGGTACCATTAATCCTTTAGGCCCGGATACTGCAATAGAGATATCGGCAAAATCATAGGATATTTTAAAATCTCCATCTATCATTGAATTAACATCAGGATACATTTTCAAGGCTCTAACAATAGCCAAAGTAAAGAAACTCATAAACCCTAGACTTACCTCATGTTTCGATTTAAAATCTTCTTTATATTTCTTTCGAAGATCAAAAATTGGTTGCATATCTACTTCATTAAAAGTGGTCAACATGGCGGTTTCATTTTTTACAGAAACCAACCTTTCTGCAACCTTCCGACGTAACATCGATAACTTTTTTCGTTCACTCTTTCTATCCTCATTATTAAGTGCCTCACCCATTGCCGGTACTGCCTTTATAGCATCTTCCTTTGTTATTCTACCGTCTTTTCCTGTTCCTTTAATCGAAGCAGCATCTATTTCTTTTTCACTTAATATTTTTTTTGCTGCCGGAGATGCCGCTCCCGAAGCATATGTCTTTTTAGATTCCTTCGATACTTCATTTTGGACAATAACTTCCGATTTATTACTCGTATCTATTTCCTTAGAACTTCCGGTTGGTTTAGTGGCATCCATATCGATCAAACAAACTACTGCTCCCACCTCCACTGCGTCTCCTTCTTCTGCCTTTAAGGTTATAACTCCACTTTCTTCTGCAGGTAATTCCAGAGTCGCCTTATCAGAATCTACTTCGGCGATTGGCTGATCCTTTTCAACATAGTCACCATCTTCAACTAACCAACTCGCTATTTCAACTTCTGTAATCGACTCTCCCGGAGAAGGAACTTTCATTTCTAAAATCATCGTATTTTTATTTTATATTTTGAATTTTATCTCCTTTTACAGGGATATAATTTTCTTTTATTTTTCCGTTCACTAAAATTTTATTAAAATATAATTTTGCACCTGTGGCTGTAGGCATATCTATTACATTTTGTAAACTCAAATGCAAATGTGGTTCTGAAGTATTTCCTGAATTACCACATAAACCAAGTAAATCTCCTGTTTTAACTATCTGACCTTCCTCAACCTGGATCGATTTTTCCTTCATATGTGCAAAAAGAATATATTCCTTCTGTTTGGTTTCCAAAATTATCGTATTACCGGTAAGTTGAGCAGGATTTAATTCACCGGGGATATTATCATGTACACCTCTTATCACTTTTACAACCTTTGCATCACAAGGTGAAATAATTTCTTTTCCAAAAACAAAATAACTATTATTATCTTTTGCATCTCCCTGAAATGATTTCCCATCTTTAACCAGAAGAAGATCATATGCATATTTTTGATTCTCATAGGCAACATGGTAATTTTCATCAACCGTTAACCCACCCCAAAAAACAAACCATTCTTCATTAAATGGCAATCTTACCTCACTGGTATTTCTCTCTAATTTAGGTAGGTCTGAAGGTTTGTATGGAGAAATGTAAAATCCATTAATTTTATCATCAGAATCCAAAGAAATTAAAACATCCATGGTCGATCTCTCAAAAGTAGTCTTGTAAATATGGGCTGATTGTTTCAATTTATAAAATTCCATCTTTTTTATCAATCCAGATGGTGCATTTACATTTTCGCTAAAAAAAGATTTAGTTTTTTCTACAGGAAGAGCCGCTTTCATATTAGCATCAAACATATTGAAAATAGATTCATAATCATTCTGATTATATAATGACTCAAATATTAAAGCTACTTTCTTATATTTTTCATTTTCAACTTGAGAAAATGAAACCAAAGTAAACATCAGAATAAATAATAATAAATACTTTTTCTTCATTTTTCTATTCGGTTTAATTAAAAACACTTTCTATAACTCTATAATGTCTTCTTTTAAATCTTTCAGAAGATCCAGCCGCCGGAACTGAATAATAATTCCTAGACCGTACTTCAAGATTTTTCATATCAAATCTTTGCAACATATAACTCCAGGCTCCCATATTTCTCGGCTCTTCCTGAGCCCAAATATAATCTTCGACATGAGCATATTGATTAATTACAGCTTCAATCTTATCATTGTGTAATGGAAATAATTGTTCAATTCGAATAAGTGCTACATCATCTCTTTGCAATTTTTCTCTTTCTTTCAACAAATCATAATAAAACTTTCCCGAGCAAAAAACCATTCTCTTAACCTTGCTTTTTTCAACGGTATCGTCGATGATCTCTTGAAATTCGCCATTTGAAAAATCTTCTATTATAGAAACCGCTAATGGATGTCTCAATAAACTTTTTGGTGTAAAAACTACCAAGGGTTTACGGAAATTACGTTTCATTTGTCTTCGTAATAAATGGAAAAAATTAGCTGGTGTAGTACAATTTGCAATGGTCATATTATCTTTACCGCATAATTGCAGATAACGTTCAATTCTTGCAGATGAATGTTCCGATCCTTGACCTTCATATCCATGAGGTAATAATATTACAATTCCATTTTGTTGTTTCCATTTATCTTCTGCTGCAGAAATATACTGATCGAACATAATCTGTGCTCCATTTCCAAAATCACCAAATTGCGCTTCCCAAATAGTCAAAGTATTCGGACT
>VAPL011247609.1_pt1 | contig 12557 bp, 7 predicted proteins | sample 3395061 | NCBI WGS metagenome assembly VAPL01 (sample SAMN08290444, study PRJNA428436) | hydrothermal vent metagenome | isolation source: Deep-sea hydrothermal vent chimney 2 | place: Pacific Ocean: Juan De Fuca Ridge | depth 2182 m m
GATACTCAAATTTGTCTACGGCTTTCATTAAGCCTATGTTGCCTTCCTGAATTAAATCGAGGAACTGTAAACCACGGTTGGTGTATTTTTTCGCAATCGAGATAACCAGGCGTAAATTAGCTTCTACCATTTCTTTCTTGGCGCGACGCGCTTTGGCTTCACCGATAGACATCTTGCGATTGATTTCTTTTATGTCGGTTATTTCCAGGCCGTAAGTTTTTTCCAGTAGAGAAAGTTTCAGCTGGGTTTGCTTAATGTCTGCTGCAAATTCGCCCAGTGCTTCAGAATATTCGTGGCCTTTTAAATACTGGTCTATCCATTTCTGATTAGTTTCATTTTCAGGGAATGACTGAATAAATGCCTTGCGTGGCATGTGGCTCTTATTTACGCATAAATTTAGAATGTGACGTTCATGGGTGCGCACGCGATCAATGGTGCTGCGCAGCTCTTTGGTCATCGCAATAATAATGACAGGCAGGAATTTGAGCTCCATAAAAACTTCTGACATTTCTTCACGGCATTTGCTGATGGTTTTGGTCTTTTTTTCCAGCGCATTAAGGGTCTTTTTATAGGCTTTATCTAATAAAGCAAATTGTGCTTTGGCGCGCTCGGGATCAGGGCCGGTGTCGATAACTTCTTCTTCATCGTCATCGCGCTCATCAGCCGGGCCGGAAGCCGGTTGTGCAATTTCGTCGCTGTCGTCACTGCGAAAGCCAGTTATTAAATCGGTCAGGCGCGCTTCTTCTGCTGCAACCAGTTCGTAGGTTTTTAGAACCTGATGTACTGAACGTGGGTTGGTTGCGAGAGCGCGCATAACCTGCTTAAGGCCTTCTTCGATGCGTTTGGCAATGGAGATTTCACCTTCACGGGTTAATAACTCTACTGTGCCCATTTCACGCATATACATGCGTACCGGGTCAGTGGTGCGGCCAAACTCATTTTCGATAGAGGCTAGTGCAGCGGCAGCTTCTTCAGCGGCGGTGTCATCTGTGGCGCTGGCATCTGTCAGGACTAATGATTCGGTGTCAGGAGCAACTTCATGAACGGTGATGCCCATGTCATTAATCATATTAATGATGTCTTCAACCTGTTCCGGGTCTACAATTTCTTCCGGCAGGTGATCGTTGACTTCGGCGTAAGTCAGGTAACCCTGCTCTTTGCCTTTGGCAATTAGCTGTTTAAGCAAAGATTGCTGGTCCTTTGGTGCATTGCCGCTATCTTCCGTCGCTGCTTGCACAGGTGTTGACTCTGCCGCCTTGGCTTTGACCCCTTTCTTGGCTTTCTTTGCAGGTGCTTTCTTTACCGGTGCTTTTTTTACCGGTGCTTTTTTCTTTGTTTTCAGGTCTTTGGGCTGCTTTTTTTGCTGACTCATGTTCTTCCGCTAAAGATTACAAGGTTTTAAAACTGAACTCCGAATTTTAGCATGCATATAAGCGTTTGACTATAAAAGCGATGATTAAATTATGTCTATAAATGCGCTTTTACGTAAAACCCCTGATGGATAATGGTTTACGCCGGTGGATAAAGAGTGGCAAAGTAGCGGTCAATTGAAAAATAAGGTGAATATTATGGTGAGTTTACAGCCCCCTGTGTGTGATTTTGGCATAGCAGCGATTGATTTTTCATTGCCCGGTGTCGACGGTAAAAACTGGAATCTGGCAGATTGTGCTGGTGAAAAAGGGTTGTTGGTGATGTTTATCTGTAATCACTGTCCGTATGTGAAATCGATTCGTGAACGGATTGTGCGTGACACGCGTGAGCTGAAGGCTCTGGGCGTTAATACGGTGGCGATTATGTCGAATGATCCGACTGAGTATGAAGAGGACTCTTTTGAGAATATGCGCAGGGTATCGGAGGAGTTTGGTTTTGATTTCGCATATTTAATGGATGAGACCCAGCAGGTGGCAAAAGCCTATGGTGCCGTTTGTACGCCGGATTTCTTTGGCTATAACGCCGATCTGAAATTGCAGTATCGTGGCCGACTGGATGAGAGCCGTAAAGAAGCGGCAGCAGCAGATGTTAAGCGGGATCTGTTTGAGGGTATGAAGCAGGTGATTGAGACGGGGAAGGGGCCGGCGGAGCAGGTCGCCAGTATGGGGTGCTCTATTAAATGGAAGGATGGCTGATTTATGGTGTCTGGTCGTGAGTCCGGGGTATAAAATCCCCCTTCAGTCCCGCTTTTTCTAAGGATGAGGTGTGGTCGCTTTATAGATGCATGGGTTTTAATGCAGCTGTTTGCATATCATATTTCTTATAGGTAAATAAAAAATGCCTGCGGTGCGGGGCAAATGAATTAACTCGTATCTTATTGAAATATAGGCTTTTAACGCTGATTTCTACGGGGTCGATGGGAGGCAGATTCAGCCTTGAAATGAATAATCCGCTGGTTAATTTCACTATACAGTTGCCGAATGACTCGAAGTAAGGGAAAATAGCGCCCCTTTATTAATGTGGGTGAAATCCCGGCGGCTGATTAAATAATCGAGCACGAGTCGTTGATACTTGCCGTTAATTGATTAAACGAATTCCTGTTGCTGAGCGCTGTCTCAGTAACGCAAATTTTAAAACTTGATTGGAGATATCCTATGTCATCACGCAGAGAGCTTGCTAATGCAATCCGTGCATTGAGTATGGATGCAGTACAAAAAGCTAATTCTGGACACCCGGGCGCGCCTATGGGCATGGCTGACATTGCTGAAGTATTGTGGAACGACAACATGCGCCACAACCCGGCTAACCCTGACTGGGCTAACCGCGACCGTTTTGTATTATCAAATGGTCATGGCTCAATGCTGATTTATTCTTTACTTCACCTGACAGGTTATGACCTGTCTATTGATGATCTTAAGAATTTCCGTCAGCTGCATTCTAAAACTCCGGGTCACCCTGAGTACGGTTATGCGCCAGGCGTTGAAACCACTACCGGTCCATTAGGCCAGGGCATCACTAATGCAGTAGGCATGGCGATTGCTGAGCGTGCATTAGCGGCTGAGTTCAACTCAGACACTCATGCGATTGTTGATCACAACACGTATGTATTCCTGGGCGATGGTTGCTTAATGGAAGGTATCTCGCACGAAGCCTGTTCACTTGCTGGCACATTAGGCCTTGGCAAGTTAACGGCATTCTGGGATGACAACGGTATCTCTATCGACGGCCACGTAGAAGGCTGGTTCACAGACGATACACCGAAGCGTTTTGAAGCTTACGGCTGGCATGTTATTGCAGACGTAGACGGTCACGATCCAGCGGCACTGGCAAAAGCGATTGCAGAAGCGAAAGCGGAAACGGGTAAGCCTACAATGATTTGCTGCAAAACCATTATCGGTTTTGGTTCACCTAACAAGTCTGGCAGCCACTCTTGTCACGGCGCACCTTTAGGTGATGAAGAAAATGCACTGACTAAGAAAGCACTGAACTGGGATCACGAAGCATTTGTTATTCCTGATGACATTTATCAGGGTTGGGATGCGAAAGAAAAAGGCGCGGCAGCAGAAGCAGACTGGAACACCATGTTTGATCTGTATGCAAAAGCTAACCCTGAAAAAGCAGCAGAATTTAAAAGCCGTATTGCCGGTGATTTACCTGCAGACTGGTCTGAAAAATCAGCGGCATACATTGCCTCTGTTAATGCCGATGCAAAAAGCCCGGCAACTCGTCAGGCTTCATTAGCAGCTATCGAAGCATACTCACCTATGGCTCCTGCTATGTTTGGTGGTTCTGCAGATTTAGGTTGTTCTAACCTGACTGAATGGTCCGGTTATAAGCCAATGCGTGCTGACACACCAAATGCTAACTACATTAACTACGGTGTACGTGAATTTGCAATGTCTGCGATTATGAACGGTATTGCGCTGCACGGTGGTTTCATTCCATTCGGCGCTACCTTCTTAATGTTCTCAGAGTACGCACGTAACGCACTGCGTATGTCTGCACTGATGAAAATTCAGAGCATCTTTGTTTACACTCATGACTCAATCGGTCTGGGTGAAGATGGTCCGACTCATCAGCCAGTTGAGCAAATCCCAACATTACGTATGATTCCAAATATGAATGTATGGCGTCCATGTGATGCGGTTGAATCTGCAGTTGCATGGCAGCAGGCGGTTGAGCGTAAAGATGGTCCATCTTGCTTAATCTTCTCGCGTCAGGGTTTACCTCATAACGAGCGTAACGATGCGCAGATTGCTGAAATTGCTAAGGGTGGTTACATTCTTAAAGATTGCGACGGTACTCCGGATGCAATTATTATTGCGACGGGTTCTGAGATTGCGCTTGCGACAGGCGCTGCTGAAGCTATGTCCGGTAAGAAAGTTCGCGTTGTTTCTATGCCTTGTACAAATATGTATGACAAGCAGGATGCGGGTTATAAATCTGCGGTACTAACTAAAGGTATTCCAACTGTTGCAGTAGAAGCGGCGGTAACGGATGCATGGTACAAGTATGCGGATGCAGTTGTCGGCATCGATCACTTCGGTGAGTCTGCTCCTGCTGGTGAGCTGTTTAAAGAGTTTGGCTTTACAGTAGAGAATGTTGTTAAGACAGTTGAAGATTTACTGTAAGTAAAATTGTTTTGTCATTCCTGCCAACGCAGGAATGACAGGTAGCAAAAGATTCTGTCGTTCCGATTGACGTTTTCGGGAGCGATAAAGTAAAAAATTTAAATTAAAATTATTAACCGAGGAAAATAAACATGACTATCAAAGTAGGCATTAACGGTTTTGGTCGTATCGGCCGTATGGTATTCCGTGCAGTAACAAATGATTTCCCAGAAATCGAAATTGTAGGCATCAATGATTTATTAGACCCTGACTACTTAGCATACATGCTTAAGTACGATTCAGTTCACGGCAACTTCCCAGGTGAAGTTTCTTCTGACAACGATTCAATGATTGTTGACGGCAAGAAAATCCGTTTAACAGCAGAACGTGATCCAGCTAACCTTAAGTGGGGCGATGTTGGCGCTGAGCTAGTTATCGATTGTACTGGTTTCTTCTTAACTGAAGAAAGCTGCCAGGCACACATCACTGCAGGCGCTAAGAAAGTTGTTCAATCTGCACCTTCTAAAGATGCTACTCCAATGTTCGTATACGGTGTTAACCACAACGAATATGCAGGTCAGGCAATTGTTTCTGCTGCGTCTTGCACAACTAACTGCTTAGCTCCAGTAGCTAAAGTTATCAATGACAAGTGGGGCATCAAACGTGGCCTTATGACTACGGTTCACGCTGCAACTGCAACACAGAAAACAGTTGATGGTCCTTCAATGAAAGACTGGCGCGGTGGTCGTGGTATTTTAGAAAATATCATCCCATCATCTACTGGTGCTGCAAAAGCAGTTGGCATTGTTCTTCCAGAGCTGAACGGCAAATTAACGGGTATGGCGTTCCGCGTTCCTACTTCAGACGTTTCTGTAGTTGACTTAACCATTGAGTTAGAAAAAGAAGCAACTTACGAAGAAATTTGTGCAGAGCTGAAATCTAAGTCTGAGTCTGGCGACATGAGCCGTACTTTAGGTTACACAGATGAAAAAGTTGTTTCTACTGATTTCCGTGGTTGCTCTTACTCTTCTATCTTCGATGCAGAAGCGGGTATTGCATTAGACGGTACGTTTGTGAAGTTAGTATCTTGGTACGACAACGAGTATGGCTATACTTGCAACATGCTTCGTTTCGTAGAGCACGTAGCAGCAAACTAAGCGAAGCTTTTGTCCGCTAGCGGCGTTGTCGCGAAATTTTGAATGAGTCACGCACTGGCGTGCGCTCAACATCTCAAAATTTCACACCACCTTGCTAGCGGACAAAATCTTCACTTAGTAATGGCTTCGTAGTTTTTGCTGCGGGGTCATTACTAGTTTTAAGGGTGGAGGTTTTTCTGCCCTTTAAGCTTTTTTGCCAAGTAAATTTTCAGGTAATTTTTTAGATAATTTATACGAATAAGATAATTCAACTTCTTCGTCATTTATGTGAATGCGGGATAAATTTGCCGGGAGCAAATTTGAACATGCTCTGCATGGCCCGAAGGGTAAAGCTCAGGACGAGTTTTATAATCCCGCGGCTTTGAATGACAGAGTGAAAGCAAATATCATCGTACGTCATTCCCGAATGATTTTGTCGGGAATCTAGCGACTTTAAACGAAGCGAGTCACGTTGAATTTGTAATATATATTTATCAAAGACACAAAAATTTACCTGAAAATTTACTTGGCAAAAAAGTTTTAATGAAAAAGCCTCAGCGTTGTCAAATTTGATAATCAGGTCTAACTCATTGCATTTGTGGTTTTAAATAACCGCAAATAAAAAGGTAAATATTATGGCAATCAAGGTTGCTATTAACGGATACGGACGCATCGGACGCAATATACTGCGGGCCATTTATGAGTCGGGTCGTACCGATGAAGTACAGGTTGTTGCGGTAAATGATTTAGGCGATTCGCATACCAATGCGCATTTAACGCAATACGATACGGCACATGGCCGCTTTCCCGGTGATGTGCATGTTGATGGCGAATACATGGTCGTTAACGGCGATAAAATTCGCGTGTTAGGTGAGCGTGATCCGGCGCAACTGCCCTGGGATGAAATGGGTATAGATGTGGTGCTGGAATGCACCGGTGTTTATGCCAGCAAGGATAAAGCTGCATTGCACCTTGAAGGCGGCGCAAAAAAAGTCATTATCTCTGCACCCGGTGGTCACGGTGTTGATGCGACCATTGTTTACGGTGTAAACCACGACACATTGAAAGATACTGATACGGTAATTTCTAATGCGTCCTGTACCACCAATTGTTTGGCGCCGATGGTTAAGCCGCTAAACGATAAAATTGGCATCGAAAATGGTTTGATGACAACTATACATTCGTACACTAATGATCAGGTGTTAACCGATGTTTATCATACAGATTTGCGCCGGGCTCGTTCTGCAACCAGTTCGATGATACCGACTAAAACCGGTGCGGCGGCCGCAATCGGTTTAGTGCTACCGGAGTTAAACGGTAAGCTGGATGGTTTTGCAATACGAGTGCCGACTATTAATGTGTCGCTGGTAGATTTAACCTTTACCGCCAGTCGTGACACCACGGTTGAAGAAATAAATGCCATTATGAAAGCGGCAGCAGATGGCAAGGTGCTGGATTATAGCGATGCACCTCTGGTGTCAGTAGATTTTAATCACACCAGCACCACATCAAATTTTGATGCGTCACTGACCAGAGTCATTGGCGGAACATTAGTTAAAGTGTGTTCATGGTATGACAATGAGTGGGGGTTTTCTAATCGAATGATTGATACCACTATTGCACTTATGAATGCGAAGTAAAGAATAAAGATAAAAGCTTTTTACCACTGAGGACACGGATGTCACAGAGGAAAGAATATATTGGTGCTGCACCGCAGGCGCAGCACCAATAAAACTTCTGTGTTCTCCGTGTCCTCAGTGGTGAATAAGTTTTTAAGTTTTAAAAAATTTTAAAATATATTTAGGAGTAATCCATGTCAGTAATAAAGATGGCCGATTTAGACTTAGGCGGCAAACGCATGTTAATTCGTCAGGACTTAAATGTACCTGTTAAAGACGGCAAAGTAACCAGTGCAAAACGCATTGAAGCGTCTATGCCCACAATTAAGCATTGTATTGAAGCCGGTGCAAAAGTGATGTTGATGTCTCACTTAGGTCGTCCAACTGAAGGCGAGCCAGCGGCTGAGTTTTCATTGCAGCCTGTTGCTGATTACTTAACAAAAGAACTAGGTAAAGAAGTTAAATTAATTTCCGGTTACTTAGATTCGGCTCCGCAAATTGCTGATGGCGAAGTGGTAATTTTAGAAAACTGCCGTTTTAATAAAGGCGAGAAGAAAAACGACGAAGCTTTATCAAAAGCATACGCTGAACTGTGTGATATTTATGTAATGGATGCATTTGGTACGGCTCACCGTGCACAGGCATCAACACACGGTGTGGCAAAGTTTGCAGCAACAGCATGTGCCGGTCCATTACTGTCTGGTGAATTAGAGGCATTAGGTAAAGCATTAGATAATCCGGCGCGGCCGATGGTTGCGATTGTTGGTGGTTCTAAAGTTTCAACTAAGCTAACGGTTTTAGAGTCTTTATCTAAAGTTGTTGATCAGTTAATTGTTGGCGGCGGCATTGCAAATACGTTTATTGCAGCGGCAGGTCATAATGTTGGCAAATCTTTATACGAAGAAGACTTAATTGATACAGCGAAAAAATTAACTGCGGATGCAGAAGCACGTGGTGGTTCAATTCCAGTTCCGACTGATATTGTTTGCGCAAAAGAATTTGCAGAAACAGCTGAAGCCACTTTAAAACCGGCAGACGAATGTGCAGACGACGATATGATTTTTGATATCGGCCCTGACTCTGCTGCAGCGCTTGCGGAAATCATTAAAAAAGCCGGCACCATTGTATGGAATGGCCCGGTTGGCGTATTTGAATTTGATCAGTTTGGTGAAGGTACTAAAGCGATTGCGCTGGCAATTGCAGAATCTCCGGCATTTTCGATTGCCGGTGGTGGTGATACCTTGGCTGCGGTTGATAAATATAATATCTCCGACAAGGTGTCTTATATTTCAACCGGTGGTGGTGCATTCCTGGAGTTCCTGGAAGGTAAAGAATTGCCTGCCGTTGCGATTTTAGAAGAAAGAGCGAAAGGCTAAGTCGTTAGCTAAACCTGCATCTAGCGGAATATTATAGTAGGTGTGGGTTTAGCGTTCGATTAATTACTCAGCGAATATTAGTAGCAGTAAAAACAATGAGGAGTTTCTACCTTGCGTAGAACCAAAATAGTAGCAACATTAGGCCCGGCCACAGACGACCAGCAAACCATCGATAAATTGGTTAAAGCCGGTGTGGACGTTGTACGATTAAATTATTCTCACGGTAGTCATGAAGAGCAGGCGAAACGTGTAGAAATGGTAAGAAAAGCTGCGGATAAATTTAACCGTGTTGTCGGTGTGCTGGCAGATTTACAGGGCCCGAAAATCAGAACAGAACGCTTTGTTGATAAAAAAGTTTTTTTAACAGAGGGCGATAGTTTTTTTCTTGATGCAGATTTAGATCCGGCAGCCGGCACAACAGATGGTGTTGGTATTACTTATAAAAGTTTACCCGGTGATGTAAAGGCCGGTGACCGTCTGGTGCTTGATGATGGTCGCATGCTACTGGATGTCGTTAGTGTCGAAGGTTTACGAATTAACTGCACCGTAGTTCACAGCGGTTACCTGTCGGATAAGAAAGGTATTAATTTACAGGGTGGAGGTTTATCTGCGCCGGCTTTAACTGAAAAAGATAAAGAAGACATAAAGTCAGCGGCCAAGCTCGAAGCTGATTTTATTGCGGTTTCATTTCCAAAAACAGCTGATGATATTCATCAGGCGCGAAAGTTGTTGCGTGATGCGGGTGGTCACGGTGCGATTGTTTCAAAAATTGAGCGTGCAGAAGCCCTTGAATGCATTGATGAAATTATTCAAGCTTCCGATGTTATTATGGTGGCACGGGGTGACCTTGGTGTTGAAATTGGCGATGCTGAGCTTCCGGCGGTGCAGAAAGATTTAATTGCTAAAGCCCGCAGCATGGACAAAGTGGTGATTACCGCAACGCAAATGATGGAATCAATGATTGAAAATTCGATTCCTACCCGTGCTGAAGTATTTGATGTCGCTAATGCGGTACATGATGGTACCGACGCGGTAATGCTCTCAGGTGAAACCGCAGCAGGTAAATATCCGGTTGAAACGGTAGAAGCGATGGGGCGTATCTGTGAGTCTGCAGAACAGCATCCGCGGGCTAAAGTTTCAGATCACCGTATGGAGCTTACCTTTGGCCGAGTTGACGAGGCACTTGCCATGGCAACCATGTATACTGCTAACCACTTAAATGTGGATGCAATAGCGGCACTGACGGAATCCGGTTCTACTGTTTTATGGATGTCACGAATTAGTTCGGGGATTCCTATTTATGCAATGACACGTCACCGTCATACACGTCGTAAATTAACACTTTATCGGGGTGTATACCCTACCAGTATCGATTTTGATCAGGTAGGCGATATTAATATCAGCTCTACCGTTGCCTGTCTGTTAAAAGAGAAAGGCATCGTGAATGATGGTAATAGAATCATCATTACCCGAGGTGATCTGTTGGGGGATTCCGGTGGTGGAACCAACAACATGAAAGTGGTTACTATTGGCGATGTGTGTGAAACATCCGATAAATAATTTGAACACAGATTACGAACGAAATTTATAATTTATTTTTGACTTAACAAACCTTAATACTAAGGAGTATATAATATGGCACTAATCTCATTACGCCAACTACTAGATCATGCTGCGGAAAACGCATACGGCATGCCGGCTTTTAACGTAAATAACATGGAGCAGGTTCACGCTATCATGCAGGCAGCTGACGAAGCTAACAGCCCGGTCATCATGCAGGGTTCTGCCGGTGCACGTTCTTATGCGGGCGAACCATTCCTGCGTCACCTGATTTCTGCTGCAATTGAAATGTATCCGCATATTCCAGTTGTTATGCATCAGGATCACGGTTCAGAGCCAGCAGTTTGCTTACGCTCTATCCAGTCTGGTTTTTCATCAGTAATGATGGATGGTTCTTTAGAAGCCGACATGAAAACCCCTTCTTCTTTTGAATACAATGTTGCCGTGACTAAAGAAGTTGTGAAAATGGCTCACGCTGGCGGTGTTTCAGTTGAAGGCGAGTTAGGTTGTCTGGGTTCTTTAGAAACCGGCGAGATGGGTGAAGAAGACGGTCACGGTGCAGAAGGTAAATTAGATCTTGATCTGCTGTTAACATCTGTTGACGAAGCGGCTGATTTCGTTGAGCAGACTAATGTTGATGCATTAGCGATTGCGATTGGTACCTCACACGGTGCTTACAAGTTTACACAGGAGCCTACTGGCGAAGTTTTACGTATTGATCGCATACAAGAAATACATGCGAAATTACCTAACACTCACCTGGTTATGCACGGTTCATCTTCAGTGCCTCAGGAATGGCTGAAAATCATTAATGACTTCGGTGGTGACATGAAGCAGACATATGGTGTGCCAGTTGATGAAATCGTTAAAGGCATTAAGTCCGGTGTTCGTAAGGTTAATATCGATACGGATTTACGTATGGCATCTACGGGTTCTATCCGTCGTCATCTGGCTGATAATCCTTCTAACTTCGATCCACGTAAATTCTATAAAGAAGCAACTAACGCAATGAAAGAAATTTGTAAGGCGCGTTTTGAATCATTTGGTTCAGCTGGACAGGCTGATAAAATCAAAGTGGCTTCATTAGAAACTATGATTGATTACTACAAGTAAGTTTAAAGCTTATTTTTAGTTTGAAAAGGGAGGCGATTGCCTCCCTTTTTTTATACCTGAGATTTGTGTATTTCATTTGCTCGGGGGAAAGGTTTATTTTTTGTGCCCTGTCTCCAGTTGTGGGCAGGTTTTAGTATTTCGGGGTCGGAGTCAGTATTTCGGGGTCGGAGTCAAATTTGGTGTTTTTGTTTCGGGGTCGGAGTCAAATTTGATATAAGAATATAGCAGGCTTGAAGAGCAAGTGGATCAAATTTGACTCCGACCCCTGAGCATTGCATTAGCACCCCTGAGCATTAAACCAGTACCAAATTGTCGCGATGAATCAGTTCAGCTTCATCAACATAGCCCAGTATGCTTTCAATGTCATTTGAGCTTTTACCGCTAATTTTAGCGGCTTCAATCGCATTATAGTTAACCAGTCCGTGTGCAATTTCTTTGCCTTCGTGATTAATGCAGGCCACCATGTCGCCGCGCACAAAGTTGCCGCTAACTGATGTTACGCCAACCGCTAATAAACTTTTTCCTGAGCTCAGCAAAACTTCACTTGCACCTTTATCCAGAATTAATTTTCCACAAACTTTAAGGTGTCCTGCCAGCCATTGTTTGCGAGCAGCAATGGGTTCGTCTTCAGGTAATAAAAGTGTGCCCAGCTCTTCGCTATCAATAATTTTTAGCAGTGCATTTTCATTGCGACCACTGGTAATTAATGTGGCGGTGCCTGAACGTGCGGCACGTTGTGCGGCGCTGAGTTTAGTGCTCATGCCGCCCTGGCCTAAAGCGCCGCCACTACTGCTGGCCATTTTATGTAAACGCGCATCGCTGGCCTGTCCGCAGGAAATAAATTCAGCGTGCGGATTTTTGCGCGGATCCTCACTAAACAGGCCCTGCTGATCGGTGAGAATAATTAAGGCATCGGCTTCGACTAAATTTGCCACCAGTGCGGCAAGGGTGTCGTTATCACCGAAACGAATTTCATCGGTGGCAACCGTGTCGTTTTCATTAATGATAGGAATAACGCCAAACTGTAAAAGTGAGCGTAATGTGCTGCGTGCATTGAGGTAGCGCTTGCGATCTGACAGATCGTCGTGGGTCAGTAGAATTTGCGCGCTTAAAATATCATGTTGTTTAAAGCAGGACTCATAAGTTTGCACCAGACCCATTTGACCAACCGCGGCGGCGGCCTGCAATTCGTGCAATGCATCGGGTCGGGTA
>VAPL010347920.1_pt1 | contig 12556 bp, 14 predicted proteins | sample 3395061 | NCBI WGS metagenome assembly VAPL01 (sample SAMN08290444, study PRJNA428436) | hydrothermal vent metagenome | isolation source: Deep-sea hydrothermal vent chimney 2 | place: Pacific Ocean: Juan De Fuca Ridge | depth 2182 m m
CTAAGGACACTGGATCCCCGACACAGGCATTCGGCAATGACACAAAACAAAGCGCCAACTCAACACCTAAATACCAGGAAACACTATGCTTAAAAAAATAGCCATCGCTATCTCATTACTCACACTTACAACCCAGGCAAACGCCCGTGGCTTTGACGTGAAACTCGCCAGCGAAATGGCGGAGTTCACCTACTTAACAGAATCATCGACTTTTGGATACGGCGGAGCCGACATTGGCTTTGGTGTTTTATTCACCGAAGATAACGACTACCAGCTGGGCGCCAAATTATTAATCAGCGGTAACCCCGCCGGCAATAACAAATCACTACAGTTCGGAGTCGGCGGTAAATTATTATATGTCAGTCTGGATGCGATAAATGAAGAAGTCGGCGCACTCGCCCTTGCCGGTCAGGTTCGCTACATCATTCCTTCATCCACGCCAATTGCATTTCGACTGGGTGCCGCATTTGCACCGAGCATTACCTCGTTTAGCGGTGCAGACATCTATGGCGAATACGAACTCGCGGTAGAGATTGAAGTCACACCCAGCGCACAAGCCTATCTGGGCTACAGAAAAATGCAGTATGACTTTGAAGGTGGCGGTAAATTTATATTAGATGATAGTGTGCATGTGGGTATTAAATTTGAGTTTTAACCGATTGAAGAAAAATCATTCGGCAGCCAATTGGGGCGACGTCAATATTTGACTGCGCCCCCCGCCATTCACTCTGATCACTCACCCTGGTTGTTCTGCTCTGCCTGACTCTACTTGCCCGACCTTGACTAGCCTTTAATAAACCCTTTGTTATTTCGAACTGTGTCTCATATTTTTAAAATAGAATCCGTACAATATTTTTAAGTCTTCAATATTAAAAATATGGCACTAAAAATGAATATCTCAAATCATACACAGAAGCAGATGTTATCTGAAATCACTGAAATTAAAGAGCTGATACACCCACATGATGTAAACAGCCATATAAAAGAAGGCTGGAAACTCCTAAACACTTTTCAGGCTATCAATAGTCAGGAAACATTAATGGTTAAATACTGTGTAGGCTGGCCTAAGTCTGCCGACGCTATTAGTGCACAAAAAAACATCATTGAACAAAAACAGCACACTGATAGAAAAAGATTTATTTACTCATTGTAATCATGCTTAGCTAATGACTTGTCCCCTCTGAACGGGTAATTTTATTATATACATTATACTTACCTGATGGTTTGACCATCGGTATACGTTTTATTTCCTGTAGACTTTTCGCATCATACACAATTACCTCTCCATCCATATCCCAGATACTTAATAATGCATGCTCGCCGGTTTTATCGAATTCAACATGAGCGGCCGTTTTTCCCGGCGATGGTTTTATGGTTTTTACAATTTCCAGTGTTTGCTTATCAATAATATGCACAGCTTCTTTATTCGGACCGAAGAAAACATCGACCCATGCATAAGGTGAGTTTTCATGGCTGCGCATAAAGAAACCCGGCCCTAGTGTTTTTATGCGTTTAATGGTCTTCCAGCTTTGCATATCAATAATGCTCACCTCACCTTCTTTAAGATTCGGCGTAGCTAATATTCTTTTGCCGTTATAATCCCAGGTGACGCCGGACCCCATATGCGGCATGCCGGTTAAATCCAGGGTGTTAATGGTGCGTCCCAGATCCAGGTCCAGCACTCTGGCTTTTTTATCGCGGGATGCACCGATAATTAATTCATAACTCTGATTAAAAAAGAAATCATCCAGATAAACTTCAGTTTTTATTTTTCGTACCGGAAACTTTTCTATTTTTTTATTATTCCCTTCTTCATTATCACTGGCATTTTCACCCGCACCTTCACGGTAGTCATGCATCCATTTACCAAAGCCCATCGGTGGATTTTCTTCGTATGAAATTTCCCAGACTTCTTTAATATCTTTTAGCGCGACAATAAATGTTTTTCTAGGCGCGGCATCATACACTGCACTAACTCTTGAACTTTTACCTGCATCACTCTGAACCGCAATTATTTTCAGTGGCGTTAAATCCTCCGCATCCAGTATCACTACCGTATGCGGAAGATAATTTCCAGCCAGAACGTATTTGCCGTCACTGGACACAGCTACATTGCGCATATTTATACCTGCACGAATTTCAGCGACCACTTCTAAATTATAAATATCATATTTTGTTACCCAGCCATCGCGCGAACCAAAATAAACAAAACGCCCGTCCGGCGAATACTTGGGGCCGCCGTGTAATGCAAAGCGCGATTTAAAACGATGAATTGGATCAAATGTATCACCGTTTAAAACACTCACATGATGGTCACCCAGCTCTACTACTAAAAACAGATTCATCGGGTCCGCATCCCAGACCGGAATCGCCGGCAGGTTTAAAATATGCTCGTGAACAATATGACTTTTATTGATTTCCTTTAAGCCCCAGACTGGAACTTCTGGTAATGGCGTGTAGATATAATCAACCAGCGCCTGAATTTCAGCCGCATTTAATTTATCCTTATAACCCGGCATTTGCGTTGCCGCTCGACCATCTGCAACCACATCATTTGCTAGTTTTTGCGGCAGGCGTTGCAAATTTTCCGGCAACAGTGCTGGCCCCATTTGTCCTAGCCGGTCTTCACCATGGCATTCAGCACAATGTTTTTTATAATTTTTTAATGTTTCAATAGTTGGTTTAGCCTGCGATGAAGCAACAGAAAAAAATAATACCAGAATAAGTATTACATCTTTATAGCGTTTATTTGCGTTGACGTACATGGATGTACTAATGCCTCGATTATAGGAATATATTAGAGTGGCCTTTTGCTTTTAAATATAAAAAACAGACCTATTGAGTCCGTCCGAACGACACGTCCAGCCGTCCATCATAAGGCCGGTTTTCAAGTCGCTGACTAGGTTCATCCACACCAATTTCTTCATCCGTTAAATAACAGGCCGGATCCTCTTCCCACGGATCACCCGTTAACTGATAAGCCCTCACCCGCGTATTGCCTCCACAGATCGCTTTATGCTTACATGCAGCACAGCGACCCTTTAACGGCCGCTGTTCCTGCTTTAAGCCTGCCATTAACGGATCAGAAACATCCTGCCATATTGCAGAAAATGCCCGGTCTTTTACATTGCCCAGATTATAGTTCCACCAGAAGGTATCCGGATGCACATTGCCAAGATTATCAATATTTGAAATATTCACACCGGAAGCATTACCGCCCCATTGCTCAAGCCGCGCCCTAAGCTCTTCTGATTTTTTAAGATAAATTTCCGGTAGATTTTTTTTCACCCACTGCATCAGGTAAATACCATCGGCATCATTATTGCCGGTAACAAACTCTCTGTCTTTGCCGGATTGAATGGCATCCCAACAGGCAGAAAACAATAAATCCATCGCTGAGCGGGTCATTTTATGAAATACATCATCTTTGCGATTTTTATTACCCCGTCCGGCATAATTCAAATGCGACAGATAAAACTTGTCAATATTTCGCTGCTCCATCAAATTTAAAATATCCGGCAGTTCAGAAACTGTATCCTGAGTCAGGGTAAAGCGCATACCGACTTTTATGCCATTGGCTTTGCACAGGTCAATACCCAGCATCGACTCTTTAAACGCGCCTTCTCGACGGCGAAATAAATCATGCGTCTTTTCCATGCCATCGATACTAATACCCACATAGTCGTAACCCACGGCGGCAATTTTATTGATATTATCAGGGGTAATTAGTGTGCCATTTGTTGATAGCCCGACATAAAAACCCATTGCTTTAGCTTTATGTGATATTTCATAAATATCCGCACGCAGCAAAGGCTCGCCACCGGATAAAATCAACACCGGGACTTTAAAATTTTTCAGGTCGTCCATTACCGTAAATACCTGCTGCGTATCCAGCTCTCCGGGAAAATCTTTATCTGCAGAAATAGAGTAACAATGCTTGCAGGTTAAATTACAGCGCCGTACCAGATTCCATATAACCACCGGTCCGGGCGGTTTTCTTGCAGCCCCCAATGGAATATCTTCGGCCAGGGTTTTCATAAACTGTGTGAGTCTGAACATATTATTTTCCTGTTATATCCTTAAACCCGTTTTCTTAAGGATTTTGCTGCTGAATAAAACCTCATGACCCTGATTATTATCCGCTAATAAATTTTCAATTAATGTTACTTTTTCAAATACTTCTTCACGGGATACACCATGCACCATGGCAAATAAATTATACGGCCACTGTGGCAAGAATCTCGGCCGCTGATAACAGTGACTAACAAAATCAAGCGCTCCAACCTGCTCACCTAAAATACTAATTTTATTTTCCGGCACATTCCATACGCTCATACCATTTGCATTAAAACCCAACTTGTAATGATTGGGAACAACACCTGTACGACGAATCACACCTGACCCGGTCATATTTTTTAATCGTATGATCACTTCCTGTACATCGATTTTCGTTTGTTCCGCAATGGCATGATATGGATAACGTGTTAGCGGTAATCCCTGCTGAGTTGCGGCAATTATCTTTCGATCAGTTTCATCCATCATTTTTAATTCGCTGGTATGCTGCATGGCAAGCATTCTTACACCTCAAACTTAAGCCCCAGAAAAAACTCCTGCTGTTTTGGCATGTTATAAACTTCGAGTCCGGTTTTGATCTGTATAGCGTCTATTACTTCTTCGATCTGTTGCGGTGCTTCTGTTGCAATAACAAACCACATATTTAATTCATGCTCACGTGCATAGTTATGCGCGACTTGCGCAAAACTATTAACAACCTCCGCAACCTTGTCAAATTCTTGCGGATCTACTTTCATTGCCGCCAGGGTTAAGCCTCCCCCCATTCTTTGAGCGTCATACATAGGGCCAAAACGACTGATTACTCCGTTATCTTTCATCGCTTGTATACGTTGAATGATTTCCTCTGCAGGTATACCCAGAGATATTTGCAGTTCATCCCACGGGTTTTCACACAATGGAAATCCCCCCTGAAGATGATTAATTATTTTTTTGTCATGCTCATGAAGATTCATAAGCTCACAGCCTTCTCATTGTGAATATAAAAAGCACCGCGCTGTTTAAAGCAACGACTACTGAATAGCAACTCATGCTTAACTTCCTGCACATCACAACTATTTATCATTAATTGCAGATTTTTTAATACATCCGCTTTATCCCGGCCATGAATCATGCAAAATAAGTTATAGGGCCAGTCAGGCATGTGACGCGGACGACGATAACTTAAGGTCACAAAATCAAACTGTCCGAAACATTGCCCCAACTTATCAACCTGCGAATCCTGAATATCCCACACCACCATCGCATTTGATTTATAACCCAGCTTGCGATGCCGCACCACCAGTCCAAAACGTTTTATATCGCCCTTTTCCTGCATCAGTTTTATGTAATTAATAACTTCCTGTTCACTGCTATTTATTCTACTGGCGATTTCATTATAAGGGCGCGACACAAATGGCAGACCTTTTTGTAATTCGCTTATCAGCTCACGTTCATTAATCATTTTTATTTTCAACCAGCTGTAAACTAAAACCTAAGTCAATGTGATATTCCTGTTCCATCGGTAATGACATAATCCGGATCCCCGATTTCATTTCCATGTCTGCCATTATTTGTTCCAGCGATTCCTGCTTTTCAGCTGTCAGCACAAACCACAGGTTAAAGTGATGCTGCCTTTCATAATTATGATTAACAGCCGAATAGCTGCTAATTAAGTCTGCCACTTTTTCCAGTCTGTTTTCCGGAACAGCCATAGCAGCAAGCGTGCTAACACCAATTCGATGCGGGCGAAATACCGCACCGACACGGCTTAAAATGTTTTTTTCATCTAACTGTTTGAGCAGGTCAAGCACCTGTTGCTCAGCCACTCCCAGTCGATCAGCAATATCGACATAGGGCGTACTACTGAGTGGGAAATTATGCTGATACTCATTGAGTAAGTTCTGCATAAGCTGAGGATTATCAGTTAAATCGTATTCACTGGTTTTTACTGCTGCCATGATATTTTCAGTTCTCTGAAATCAGTAACAATCAAGATTAAAACTACAGTGATCAGGGGAATTGGCCTTGACTAAAGGCAACTATTTTTTGGTGCAGATAATTATATTGAAAATATGTTGAGTTAAGCTGTTGTAATAACAACTGAAAATATTTTTATGACCGGGTTTTGACACAGATCAATTACGCGGAAATATCCTCTACTGCATCAGTATTACTGTTTCTAAACATTCGGTTTCCATACAACGAGAAAGCGATACTCAGCACCACAAACAACACACTCATTAAGGTAAACTCATAACCACCGCTTGTAGAATATAACGCAATACCACTGGTGATCAGTGCCGCAACCATACTGTGGATAGCCGTATGTGTTTTTGCATAAACCGATGTCAGATAGCCACCGCTAAACATAACAAAGAACAGGCCAGCCGCAATAAATACATAATTAAATCCCTGTTTGACAGACTTTATCGCTGGAAAAGTTTGCATCAACAGGTTATATCCAATATCGACAAATAAGAAAATCAGCTCAAACATCAGGCCTAAAAATAGCATGGATGCTACGCCGATGAATAATGCTTTAATACTTGTCACTGTCAGTTACAAACCTGTTTTATGTGCCCGATTAGTAAAGAAAATACCACTGGGTTTATCTGCCTGCAAACTTTTAACCACAGCGAATGTGCTGGTATCAACAATATCCACCCGGTCCTCATCCCTTACTGACATCCACACCTGCTCTCCGCGGGGTGTGAACTCCATATGCAGTACAGCCTTGCCCGGTTTTAAGGTTTTGATGACTTCCAGTGTTTCAGTGTCTATTACCTGAATGGTATCATTTTTAGGGTGCGCAAAGTTTACCCACATTTGCCTGTGATCAGGGCGAGACATCACAAATATCGGTTGCCCGTAGACTTTAATGGCTTTCACCTGCTGCCAGTTTCTGTCCATCACCAGTACTTCATGCTGACCAACAGCGGGAAATAACATTTTGTCATCCGCCATTGCCCAGCCTTCCAGATGCGGCATTTTATATACCGGTAATTTTTCTTTACCCTTGCCGTAATGATTCATAATTCGGGTCACACCCTTTTCCGGATGCCATAAATCCAGTTTAGCCAGACCATCTTCGCCGAATAAACCGGCGATATAATATCGACCATCCGGCGTGATTAATCCATCATACGGAAGCAAGCCAATGTCTTTATATTTTGTCACCTGTGGCTGGCTGACATCGCTCATATCAACTGTCCATATTTCACCCGCATCATATAAGCTAAACACAAAAATCTGCCCCGGCGCATCAACCAGGCCAACGGTTTTAGACTGTTTGCCGTGTGCATACACTGCCGGTATATCGGCAACCAGTTCGAGTGTTTGACTATTAAATATTTTTACTCCGCCGGGCTTGTAATTGGAAACTGCAATTAGTGTACCATCCTGAGAAATTGCACCACCAATACTGTTTCCAGATTGCATAACCCGCTTAACAATTTTCTGTTCCAGTAAATCTATTTTAGTTAAGCCACCGTCCCGGCCAAACACAAAGCCATAGCGTGCATCACGGGAATACACAATCGATGCATGTGACAAATCACCTAACCCTGTAATTTCAGCCAGTGACTGATTATGCGTGTGTTCCACCAGTTGCACACTGCCCGTCGCACGCTCAATAATCAGCCCCAGATCTCCGGTACCACGTAGATTATGATGACTACAGGCCGTAAGTTGTAAAACAAAATACAAAAATATTATTTTTTTCATAAAGTTTTCTTAGTTAAGGAATCGAACCACTACGTAAAATTTCTATAATCAGAGTTATATCATCTTTGGATAACAACGATTTCCAGGCCGGCATTGGTGTACCCTGACGGCCTTCACTTATTGTAACAAACAATAACTCATCTGACTTATTGCGCAGGCTTTCAACCAGCAGTGCCGGCCCCAGCCCGCCTTTTAATGTCATGCCATGACATGAGCCGCAATCATGCTTAATTAAGTACTGCAATTCCTGACGACGATCACCTGCCTGATTAGCCTGCAACGCTAATGAAAACAACAGCAGAATAAAAAAACTAAGCGTCTGCAATAAACTGTTTCTGGTTAACATTATTTTCATCCACCTGATTCAATTCAGCCGGTTTAAACCAGTCTAGCTTCTCGGCAAAATCAACTACCTTGCCGATAATAATTAACGCGGGTGATGTAATTGACATGTCAATTACATCACCCGGTAAATCGGCCAATGTAGAGAGACAACGACGCTGCACACTTTTCGTGCCATTTTCAATGGCGGCTGCCGGGGTGTTTTTATCCAGGCCGGCGGCTATTAGCTTTTCACTCAACTGTGGCAAACTTGCCAGCCCCATATAAAACACCAGTGTTGTATCACTATCAGCCAGACTCTGCCAGTTTAAATCCAGCGGCTTATCGGCCCGACAATGGCCAGTAATTAAACGGACACTTGAAGCCACGCCTCGGTGCGTTAACGGAATTCCCGCATAGGCACTGCAAGCGGATGCCGCCGTTATTCCGGGCACATATTCAAAATTAACTTTATGTTCAAGCAGGTACAGCGCTTCTTCACTTCCCCGCCCAAATACAAATGGGTCACCGCCTTTAAGCCTCACAATTTTTCTGTCTTTCTGTGCCAGACTCACCAGCAACTGATTAATTTCATCCTGGTTCATATGATGCTTACCGGATGCTTTGCCCACATATATTTTTTTCACACCATGTGGAAATAACTGCTGAATTTGTTCTGATACCAGCCGATCATACACAATCACATCAGCCTGCTGAATCAGCTTGTAGGCTTTGAGAGTTAATAGGTCCGGATCACCCGGCCCGGCACCAACTAATGAGATAACCGATTTAGAATTTAACATTAACCATACCTGTCATTTCTGGATGCGGGCCACATCGATAAGGAAAGTCCCCTGCATTTTCAAATTTACGTTGATAGGATTCATCGGGAAAAATATAATCCGGTTCAACTTCGTTTAGCTGCTTAAACCAGACGCTATGATACTGGCGCTTTTCTTTATTTACCCAACGAACGGTTGTTCCCGGTTTAACCGTTAACTGCGCGGGAATAAATTTATACTTTTTTATTTCTACCGTAACGATATTCTCAGCCGCTATTTTTTCACTGGCATGCAAATAGATGGGAAACACAAACACTAACCCGGCAACCAACATCAGGGTAAATATATATTGCAATGCATAGATCGTATATTTCATGTTACACCTCTTTTCAGTAACGCCGTGTTTGTAGTCAATATTCGGATACCATTTATATCAATTTTTTAATCTACATTTTTTTCGCATTAATTTCAGCCACTGGATTATCAAAGCCTAATTTATAACCGATTGATACATGATGGTAACGTGCCGTAGTGTAGTCATCATGTATTGCAAAGCCGAAGTTATAAATACGCTTCGTATCCATAGAAATATCGCCAGGCTTATCTGATTTAAGCTTACGGGTCATCTCAACACTCCAGACGCCATTATTCAGACTGGCATTAAACTCCGTTTGCTGACCGTCATTTGCCACTCGCTCATTAAGCACGTGACCATTTTCAGACACTTTCTGTCCGGCTTTGTAGCGCACAATGTCCATATAGTGCCCGGCATCAAATTCCACCTTCACCTCGGATTCATCTTTGAACTTATCCCAGCCACCCAGCGCCTTACCGCCACGACCTTTGAATTCCAGTTTGGTACGACTTTCAGTCAGATACTTAGTCACACCATCACCGGCATACTTAAGCGAACTACCATCAACGACAGACTGTTCCGCTGCAAACGGCATGCTGCGTAAATCTGCATGGAAGGTTCCCCAGCAACCGGCACGATCCGCATATTCAACTTCATCAGTAGCAAACATAACCGCCAGCTTAATTTGATTGTCCGGATCCATTTTCCCGCCTTCAACAAAAGGCGCCGGAGTATGGCCGGTATCAGCCCAGGTGAATTTCATATACAGGTTTTCCGCATCATGCGCAGACTGCACATTAACCTTAATGCTGCCTCGCTTACCCGGAATCAATGTCGGCTCCATGCCATGCTTTTTATCTTTCCTGACTTTCATTTCTTTTTCGCCGGATACAATTTTCTGCCCCATATCCGCTAGCTCTTCTTCGTGACAGTCAAAGCAACGATCGCCGGATTTAAACGCTCTTTTACCACCGTGCTGACGACCCAGCACCCATTCAATAGATGATTGGCCGGGATAGAATACAGTGACTTCTCTGGCCGCTACAGAGCTCCAGTTAATACTACTGTTTGAATCTGTTGGTGCTGCAGCTGGCTGTGATTTTTCAACTACATTCACATCCGCTGCTTTAGCAACCTCGGTTACAACTACGGGCTTTGTAAGCGTTTTTTCTACAACGGGTGTCGCAACAACATTTTTTGTTTTCTGTTCTTCTATATATGCCAGCCATTGTGGTGGCATGGGCTTAATAAACTCAGGATTGGGTGCTTCCAGCGCTTCTAACTCATCTTCTTCTAACTGGTCGTGTATATGTTTATGCGCAATACCTTTGTGACAGTCAATGCAGGTGTTACCCGCTTGCATTGCATTAATATGTTGTTTTCTTGCACGACCTTTCTGTGTTTGTGGATCCATGGTAGAAAAATCATGGCAATTTCTACATTCACGTGAATCGGTTTCTTTCATAGTACGCCAGACATTTTTTGCCAGGTGCAATCTATTATTATCAAACTTTTCGGGGGTATCTATGGTGCCTAACATTTTATGCAGCACTTCGTTACTGGCCTGAATTTTACGTACCACTTTATGCACCCAGGGTCTTGGCACATGACAATCAGAACAGGTCGCACGCACTCCGGCTCGATTTGTATAATGAATGGTTTTGTTATATTCCTGAAAAACATTTTCTTCCATTTCATGACAGGAGATACAAAATTCCAACGTATTAGTGGCTTCCATTGCGGTATTAAAACCACCCCAGAAAATAACGCCGATAATCATAAAAAAGAGCGCAACACCAACCGTAGTTCCGAAAATTATCTGTCTTGAAAGCAGCTTGCCGTAAAGATTAAACATGTCAATGTCCGTCAGAAAAATTAAAGTAAAATCACTTTTGTCGGGCGGGTAAATTTAATACCCGCCCGTTAAAGCTCCGTTACCCGGCTATCCTTTACCGGGTCATCCTTTTAGGTCACATGATTAACACGGTTGTGAACATTAAACTTACCTGTCGGTGCATAGAAGCCTTTGATAGTGGCTTTCTTCTTCAGCGTCTTCGCATCGAAGATAACAATTTCACCGTTTGGCTTAAGTGAATCTGAACGATTCCAGATTGAAACCCAGACTTCAGATCCGTCCGCATTAAATTCAAAATGCACCGCCGCATAACCTTTTTTATCAGTCAGGCGAATGGTCTTAACAATCTCACGGGTATCTTTATCGATAACCTGTACGGATTGCTGAATTTCTGCTTCCGGTGTTTTAGTCTGATCCGCCCATACATATTTTGAGTTTGGATGGGTACGCAGGAATACGCCCGGACCATCTGTCTCCACGGTGTAACATTCTTTCCAGGCCGCTTTCTTATTGCCCTTTGGATCATTACCCCACACGGTTACCAGACCGGTACCTAAGTGCGTAGTACCACTCACGTTGCCACACTCTTTGTCTATCCAGTTTGCACCGGGACCAGGATGTGGAAGTTTATCGACGTCAATCATCGCTTCAAGCTTGCGCTCTTTGGTATAGATAATAACCATCTTGTTAGATGCATTTGCCGCAATCTGGAAGTAACGACCGGTTGGATCAAAGAAACCATCATGCAGATATTTTGCAGAGTCAATTTTATCGATACGCAGATTATCTATATCGGAATAATCCACCTGCCACATCTGACCCAGCTCTTTCATGGACACCATCCACGTTGTTGCCATTGGTGTATCGTAAACCGCTGCAACACGTGACTCTTCAACATAGTCACCATCAATATTCACACCACGTGATGAAACCACTTTTAAAGGAGTCATGGTTTTGGCATCTAAAATAACGAAATGCGGTGGCCAGTAAACGCCGCCGATTACATATTTACCATCACCAGAAACGGCAACATCACGTGCGTCATAACCGACCTGTACCGATGCGACTTTCATCTTGTCAGGTGTCTGCCATAAATCTACTTTTGTCATCAGGCCATCTCGACCCATGATGTACCAGAAACGTCCCGGATCTTTTGAATGTAAGATGTCATGATGTTCTACCGTTTTCAAAACATGCACCGCATAGCCGGTATCAATATGAGTTACTATTTCATGTTTATCACCGTCAACGATGGCAATTTTTCCCGCATCACGTTCGATGACAAGGAAGAAGTTTTCCCAGTTACGATTATGTTTGGGTTTTGTTGGGTAGTCTTTAGGTTCAATGAAAACCTTATGACGCTCTTTCATTAGTGCCAGCGACATTTCCGGCGGTTTCGGCGGATCAATTTGAATATAGGTCGCGAGCATGCTGATTTCTTTCTTCGACATAATGTCGTCGAAATTA
>VAPL010066365.1_pt1 | contig 12555 bp, 7 predicted proteins | sample 3395061 | NCBI WGS metagenome assembly VAPL01 (sample SAMN08290444, study PRJNA428436) | hydrothermal vent metagenome | isolation source: Deep-sea hydrothermal vent chimney 2 | place: Pacific Ocean: Juan De Fuca Ridge | depth 2182 m m
ATTGCGCCGATTGCGATGGAGGAGGGGGTGAGGTTTGCGATTCGCGAGGGCGGTCGCACGGTGGGGGCCGGCGTGGTCTCCAAGGTCATCGAGTGAGGGCGTGTCGCAGCGAAGCGCGCGCGTGCACTCACCGAACGCGGCGTGCCGAGTCTTTAGGCCAGTAGCTCAATTGGCAGAGCAGCGGTCTCCAAAACCGCAGGTTGGGGGTTCGAGTCCCTCCTGGCCTGCCATACGGCATTGAACCGGAACACGGGATGAATCGGCGCGGTCGGGGGCACTGGGGATTCTCCGGTGTCGCCGGCTGACGAACAGAGAGTATGGCGCAGAAATCGGGTACCACCTCCACCTCGCCGCTTGACACGGTGAAGCTTGCAATCGCGGTGCTGATTCTGATCGCGGCGGTCGTGGGCTTTTACTGGTTTGTGGACGAGCCGTTGATTTTCCGGGTGCCCGGGCTGCTCGCGGCTACGGGCATCGCCGTGGCGATCGGCTCGCAGACCCGGGCGGGGCGCGCGATCTGGGCGTTCATCGCCGAGTCGCGCACCGAGGTGCGCAAGGTTGTGTGGCCCACGCGCCATGAGACGGTGCAGACCACTCTGGTGGTGATCGGTCTGGTGCTGCTGGTCGCGGTGTTCTTGTGGGCGCTGGATCTGGGATTGCTCAGGATGGTGCGTGTGCTGACGGGTCAGGGGAGTTGAGGGAATGACACTGCGCTGGTACGTGGTACACGCCTATTCCGGGTATGAGAACCAGGTGCGTCGCTCGTTGCAGGATCGGATCGAGCGTAGCGGACTTCAGGATCGGTTCGGCCAGATCCTGGTGCCCACCGAGGAGGTGGTCGAGATACGCGAGGGGCAGAAACGGCGCAGCGAGCGCAAGTTCTTCCCAGGCTACGTGCTGGTTCAGATGACCCTGGACGACGAGACCTGGCACCTGGTCAAGGAGGTGCCGCGGGTGATGGGGTTCGTGGGCGGTACCTCGGACCGTCCCGCCCCGATCAGCGACCGCGAGGCCGAGGCCATCCTGCAGCGGGTCCAGGAGGGGGTCGAGAAGCCGCGGCCGAAGGTGCTCTTCGAGCCCGGGGAGGTCGTGCGCGTAATCGACGGTCCCTTCAACGACTTCAGCGGTGTGGTCGAGGAGGTCAACTACGAGAAGAACCGCCTGCGGGTGGCGGTGCTGATCTTCGGTCGGCCGACGCCGGTGGAACTGGAGTTCAGCCAAGTGGAAAAGGGCTGATCGCCCGGGAGTCTGTCCGAGTCATCCGTGCGTAGCGGGACGCGCGGGGAATCGAGGACCGTTTTGCGATTCTTCAAGGAGAATAGCGGGGCTATTCGACGAGAAGGATTGCGGACATGGGCCGATTTCTCACCGTCGCAGCAGTCCACGATTATTCGGACGAACTCCAGGGGACCGTCGCGAGGCGCGCAGCGGCGAGGGCTGCGCGGCGGGATCGACGACCCCGCCCAACGCAGTGACTGGATCGGGCGGGGAATCGTTTTACGAAGCCGGCACACCGATCGACCGGCGTGCGGGAGCGCGCCGGGGCGCCGGTGACGACAACTCCGGGGAGCCGAGAGGCGATTGCACCCGGTAGGAGTGGATGATGGCAAAGAAGATACAGGCCTATATCAAGCTTCAGGTGCCGGCCGGGCAGGCCAATCCCAGCCCCCCGGTGGGCCCTGCGCTGGGTCAGCACGGCGTAAACATCATGGAGTTCTGCAAGACCTTCAATGCGCACACCCAGGGGGTGGAGCAGGGTCTGCCGACGCCGGTGGTCATCACCGTGTATTCGGATCGCAGCTTCACCTTCGTGACCAAGACGCCGCCGGCCGCGGTCCTGCTGAAGAAGGCCCTGGGCCTGCAGAAGGGCAGTGCCACCCCCAACAGCGACAAGGTGGGCAAGGTGACACGGGCGCAGCTCGAGGAGATCGTCAAGGCCAAGGGGCCGGATCTCACCGCGGCCGATATCGACGCGGGTGTGCGCACCATCGCCGGCAGCGCACGCAGTATGGGCATCGAAGTGGAGGACGTTTAGCCATGGCGAAGCTCTCCAAGCGCATGCGGGCCATCCGCGAGAGGTTGGTGCCGGGGCGGCTGTACGCGGTCGATGAGGCGATCCGGATCCTCAAGGAACTTCCGCAGGCCCGTTTCCGCGAGTCCGTGGACGTGGCATTCAACCTGGGCGTCGATCCGCGCAAATCCGATCAGGTGGTGCGCGGGTCCACCGTGTTGCCCCACGGGACCGGGAAATCGGTCCGGGTGGCGGTGTTCGCGCAGGGTGCCAACGCCGATGCGGCGCGCGCCGCCGGTGCCGATCTGGTGGGGTTCGAGGATCTGGCGGAGCGCATCAAGGGCGGCTCGCTGGACTTCGACGTCGCGATCGCGTCGCCGGATGCGATGCGTGTGGTGGGCCAACTGGGCCCGATCCTCGGCCCGCGCGGGTTGATGCCGAATCCCAAGGTGGGGACGGTGACGCCCGACGTGGCCGGCGCAGTGCACAACGCGAAGACGGGCCAAGTACGCTACCGGACCGACAAGGCCGGCATCGTCCACTGTACGATCGGCAAGGTCGACTTCGAGGTTTCCGCACTGAAGGAGAACCTCCAGGCGCTGCTCGCCGACCTGCAGAAGGCGAAGCCCGCGGCGGCCAAGGGGATCTACCTGAAGAAGGTCACCCTGTCCTCGACCATGGGCGCGGGCATTGCACTCGATCAGAGTTCGCTCGCCGGCTAGCCGGCGGGAGGGGCGCCGTTGCCGCGCCCTACCAGGCTTTGGGGTCGGCCCATCCCTTTCCGGGGGCGGGGCGGCCGTCAAAGACCGCAGGTGCCTCCGGAGTCCGTTCGGGCTCCGGGGCTTAATGGGCCCGGGCCCGGCCTGCGCAGACGGTGGACCCAGCGCCAGTGATTCCGGCGTCGTTCACCGCACGGGCGGGCGCCCTCGCGGGCGTCCGCGAGTCCACAACGGGCACGCGGCGGCGGGAAGTCGCGCGGTGCCATTGAGGTGACAGACGTGCCACTCGTACTGGAAGAAAAGAAGTCGATTGTCGCGGAGGTCAACGCCGTGGCTGCGGACGCTCATTCGGCGGTCGCGGCCGAGTACCGGGGTTTGAGCGTCCAGGAGATGACGGAGCTGCGCCGCTCGGCGCGCGACGGCGGCGTCTATCTCAGGGTCGTGAAAAATACCCTGGCGCGTCGGGCCCTGCAGGGCACTGCGTTCGAATGTATGCAGGAAGGTCTCGTGGGGCCGCTGCTCCTGGCATTCTCCAAGGAGGAGCCGGGCGCCGCGGCGCGTGTGGTCAGCGAGTTCGCCAAGGGCCACGACAAGCTCGTGCCCAGGCTGATCGCGGTCGGGGGTCAGTTGCTCCCCGCGGCCGAGTTGCAGCGCCTCGCCACGCTCCCCACCCGGGAGCAGGCCATCAGCTTGCTGATGGCGGTGATGCGTGCGCCGCTCGACAAGCTCGCCCGCACTCTCAATGAGATCCCCGGCAAGCTCGTTCGGACCCTGGCGGCGGTTCGCGACCAGAAACAGGCCATATAACGGGGTACCCGGGGGTCGCGCGCCGTGTCGGCCGCGCCCGGGTCCACCGGACTACTGACGATTCAGGAGATTCAACCATGTCCGTATCCAAAGAAGAGATTCTCGAGACCATCGCCGGCATGACGGTGATGGATGTCGTCGACCTGATCTCCGCGATGGAAGAGAAGTTCGGCGTCTCCGCCGCGGCGGCGGTCGCAGCGGCGCCCGCCGCCGCGGGCGGCGCCGAAGCCGTCGCCGAGGAGCAGACCGAGTTCGACGTGGTGCTGTCGAGCTTCGGCTCGAACAAGGTGAGCGTCATCAAGGTGGTGCGCGCACTGACCGGCCTGGGCTTGAAGGAAGCCAAGGACCTCGTCGAGGGCGCCCCGTCCACCGTCAAGGAAGGGGTGTCGAAGGACGAGGCGGCCGACATGAAGAAGAAGCTTGAGGAAGCGGGCGCCAGCGTCGAGATCAAGTGAGGATCGACGCGGACTGAATGACTTTGCCGATGGGTGAAGCATGGCGGCGGGCGGGACCGGTGGCGGATAGCCGCCTGTTCGCGCCCGCCTGTTCGCGCGTCGTTGCGCGCCGGAGGGTCGCCGCGACGGCTGCACCGGCCCGCGTGCCCGCGCCGGGTAACACGTTCTGATCGAGAGGGACCACCGCGATGTCCTACAGCTTTACCGAAAAGAAGCGGATTCGCAAGGACTTCGGCAAACGCCCGCGTATCCTTGAGGTACCCTACCTGCTGGCTACGCAGCTTGAGTCCTACCGCCGGTTCCTCCAGGAAGACGTGCCGTCCGACCGGCGTCGTCCTACCGGGTTGCATGCGGCGTTGCATTCGGTCTTCCCGATCTCCAGTTATTCCGGAAGCGCCGTGCTGGAGTACGTCGACTACCGTCTCGGTGAGCCGGTATTCGATGTCAAGGAATGCCAGATGCGCGGTATGACCTTCGCCGCGCCGCTGCGCACCACGTTGCGTCTGGTCATCTACGACAAGGAAGCGCAGGCCGGGACCCAGTCCGTAAAGGACATCAAGGAACAGGAAGTCTACATGGGCGAGTTGCCGCTCATGACGCGCAACGGTACGTTTGTCATCAACGGCACCGAACGGGTCGTGGTCTCGCAGCTGCACCGGTCCCCCGGCGTGTTCTTCGAGCACGACAAGGGCAAGACCCACTCCTCGGGCAAGCTTCTGTTCTCGGCGCGCGTGATCCCCTATCGGGGCTCCTGGCTCGACTTCGAGTTCGATCCGAAGGATTGCGTGTTCGTCCGGATCGACCGCCGGCGCAAGCTCCCCGCCACGATCCTGTTGCGCGCCCTCGGCTATTCGATCGATGAGATCCTGGACGCGTTCTTCGAAACCAACGTCTTTCACCTTTCGAAGGAGGGCGCTCAGCTCGAACTGGTCCCCGAGCGGCTGCGCGGTGAGACCGCGAGCTTCGATATCAAGGTCAAGGGCAAGGTCCTGGTCGAGGCCGGCCGGCGGGTGACCGCCCGGCATATCCGGGAACTGGAACAGGCCGGAATCAAGACGCTGGCGGTCTCGGATGACTATCTGATCGGCAAGACGATCGCCCGTGACGTGGTGGACACCGAGACGGGGGAACTCATCATTTCGGCCAACGACGAGTTGAGCGCCGAGACCGTCGAGAAGATCCGGCAGGCGGGCATCAAGGAGATCCGCACCCTCTATACCAACGATTTCGATCGCGGTCCCTACATGTCCAGCACCCTGCGTATCGATCCGACCACGAGCGAGCTGGAGGCCCTCGTGGAGATCTACCGCATGATGCGCCCGGGCGAGCCCCCGACCAAGGAGGCCGCTCAGAACCTGTTCAACAATCTGTTCTTCAGCTCGGACCGCTACGACCTGTCGGCGGTCGGTCGCATGAAGTTCAATCGTCGGCTCGGGCGCGAAGAGATCACCGGGCCGGGGGTGCTGTCCAAGGAGGACATCATCGATGTCCTGAAGGTGCTGATCGATATCCGCAACGGAAACGGTTACGTCGACGATATCGATCACCTGGGCAATCGCCGCATCCGCAGCGTCGGCGAGATGGCCGAGAACGTCTTCCGTATCGGCCTCGTGCGCGTGGAGCGCGCCGTGCGCGAGCGTTTGAGCCTGGCCGAGTCCGAAGGACTGACGCCGCAGGAGTTGATCAATGCCAAGCCCGTGGCCGCGGCGATCAAGGAGTTCTTCGGATCCAGTCAGCTCTCGCAGTTCATGGACCAGAACAACCCGCTGTCGGAGATCACCCACAAGCGCCGTGTATCGGCGCTCGGCCCCGGGGGATTGACCCGTGAGCGGGCCGGCTTCGAGGTCCGCGACGTGCATCCCACCCACTATGGGCGGGTCTGCCCGATCGAGACGCCGGAGGGTCCGAACATCGGGCTCATCAACTCCCTGGCCTGCTACGCGCGCACCAACGAATACGGTTTTCTCGAGACCCCTTATCGCAAGGTGGTCGATGGCCGGGCGACCGAGGAGGTGGTGTATCTGTCGGCGATCGAGGAGGGGCAGTACGTCATCGCACAGGCCAACGCCACCCTGGACGAGAAGGGCAACCTGCTCGACGATCTGGTTTCCTGCCGGCACGCGAACGAATTCACTATGTCGACGCCGGACAAGGTCGACTACATGGATGTCTCGCCGATGCAGATCGTGTCGGTCGCGGCGGGTCTTATTCCGTTCCTGGAGCACGACGACGCCAACCGGGCGCTGATGGGATCGAATATGCAGCGCCAGGCGGTTCCGACGCTGCGCGCCGAGAAGCCGCTGGTGGGTACCGGGATGGAGCGCACCGTCGCGATCGACTCCGGTACCGTGGTGGTGGCCGATCGCGGCGGCATCGTGGATTCCGTGGATGCCGGGCGCATCGTCGTGCGCGTGAACGACGACGAGACGATTCCGGGAGAGGCCGGGGTCGATATCTACAACCTGATCAAGTACACGCGCTCCAATCAGAACACTTCGATCAACCAGCGGCCGCTGGTGCACACCGGCGATGTCATCGCCCGTGGCGACGTGCTCGCGGACGGCTCCTCGACGGATATGGGTGAACTGGCGTTGGGGCAGAACCTCCTAGTGGCGTTCATGCCCTGGCACGGCTACAACTTCGAAGACTCGATCCTGATCTCGGAGCGGGTGGTGGAGGAAGATCGGTTCACGACCATCCACATCGAGGAGCTGACCTGTGTCGCCCGGGATACCAAGCTCGGGCCGGAGGAGATCACTTCCGACATCCCCAACGTGGGGGAGTACGCACTCTCGAAGCTGGATGAGTCGGGCATCGTTTACATCGGCGCCGAGGTTGCGACCGGGGACATCCTGGTCGGGAAGGTCACCCCGAAGGGTGAGACTCAACTCACCCCGGAAGAGAAGCTGTTGCGTGCGATCTTCGGTGAAAAGGCATCCGACGTGAAGGACACCTCGCTGCGCGTGCCGTCCGGCATGGATGGCACGGTGATCGACGTGCAGGTGTTCACGCGCGACGGGGTGGAGAAGGACCAGCGTGCGCTCGAGATCGAGAAGATGGAACTCGCGAGCATCAAGAAGGATCTGAACGACCAACTGCGCATCGTCGAGGACGACACCTTCCAACGTGTGGAGCGGCTGTTGATCGGAAAGACCGTCGAGGGCGGGCCCAAGAGCCTGAAGGCGGGTTCCAAGATCACCGAGGGCTACCTCGCCGAGGTGCCGCGGGAGAGGTGGTTCGAGATCCGGCTGCGCAACGAGGACGCCAACCGCCAGCTCGAGGCGGTCGCCCAACAGATCAAGATCCTGCGCAAGGAATTCGACCGGCGTTTCGAGGAGAAGAAGGCGAAGATCACCGCCGGAGACGACTTGGCGCCCGGTGTGCTCAAGATGGTGAAAGTCTACCTGGCGGTCAAGCGGCGCACCCAGCCCGGCGACAAGATGGCGGGCCGCCATGGGAACAAGGGCGTCATCTCGAGGATCGTGCCCGTCGAGGACATGCCCTACCTGGAGGACGGCATGCCTGTGGACATCGTCCTGAATCCGCTGGGCGTGCCCTCTCGCATGAACGTGGGCCAAGTGCTCGAGACGCACTTGGGTTGGGCCGCCAAGGGCGTGGGCCAACGTATCGGCCAGATGCTCGACGCCGGTCCGAAGCCCGCCGGGCTGCGTAAGTTTCTGAACGAGGTGTACAACACCAGCGGTCGCGGTGTCGAGTTGAAGTCGTTGAGCGACGATGAGGTGGTGCAACTGGCCGGGAATCTGCGTAGCGGCGTGCCGATGGCGACGCCCGTATTCGACGGCGCCAGCGAGGGGGAGATCAAGTCGATGCTGCGTCTGGCGGGTCTGCCGGAGAGCGGTCAGGCGACGCTGATCGACGGGCGTACCGGCGAGGCCTTCGACAGGCCGATCACCGTGGGTTACATGTATATGATCAAGCTCAACCACTTGGTCGACGACAAGATGCATGCCCGATCGACGGGGCCCTACAGCCTGGTCACCCAGCAGCCGCTGGGCGGCAAGGCGCAGTTCGGCGGCCAGCGCTTCGGCGAGATGGAGGTCTGGGCCCTGGAGGCGTACGGCGCCGCTTATACGCTGCAGGAGATGCTTACCGTCAAGTCCGACGATGTCAACGGACGTACCAAGATGTACAAGAATATCGTCGACGGTGATTATCGTATGGAGGCCGGGATGCCGGAGTCGTTCAACGTGCTGGTCAAGGAGATCCGCTCGCTCGCCATCAACATCGAGTTGGAGCAGGAAGACTGAGGCGATCGGCCGGGCGGATATCGCTCGAAACGGCCTGACGGGACGCCCGCGGGCGTCCCGGAACTTACAGGACAGGTGACGCGATGAAAGATCTACTGAATCTTCTCAAACAACAGGGGCAGGTCGATGACTTCGATGTCATCCGCATCGGTCTGGCCTCGCCCGATATGATCCGCTCCTGGTCCTACGGAGAGGTCAAGAAGCCCGAGACCATCAACTACCGCACGTTCAAGCCGGAGCGCGACGGACTGTTCTGCGCCAAGATCTTCGGCCCCATCAAAGACTATGAGTGCCTGTGCGGCAGGTACAAGCGGCTCAAGCACCGCGGTGTGATCTGCGAGAAGTGCGGCGTCGAGGTGACGGTCGCGAAGGTGCGCCGCGAGCACATGGGGCATATCGAACTGGCGAGCCCGGTCGCCCATATCTGGTTTCTGAAATCGTTGCCGTCCCGGATCGGGCTGCTTCTGGATATGACCCTGCGCGATATCGAGCGGGTCCTCTATTTCGAGGCCTTCGTCGTGGTCGATCCCGGGATGACCCAACTCGAGCGCGGCCAGTTGCTGACCGACGAGCAATACCTGGAGGCCATCGAGGAGAACGGGGACGAGTTCGACGCACGCATGGGCGCCGAGGCGGTCTACGGGTTGCTCAAGTCCCTGGATCTGCGCACGGAGGCCGCCCGACTGCACGACGAGATCGTGAGCACGGCGTCGGATGCAAAGCTCAAGCGCCTGTCCAAGCGCCTCAAGCTGATCGAGTCGTTCCTGGACTCCGGCAACCGCCCGGAGTGGATGATCCTCACCGTCCTCCCGGTACTGCCGCCCGACCTGCGCCCGCTCGTGCCGCTCGACGGCGGCCGGTTCGCGACCTCGGATCTGAACGATCTGTACCGGCGGGTCATCAACCGTAACAATCGTCTCAAGCGCCTGCTCGAGCTGAACGCGCCCGACATCATCGTCCGCAACGAGAAGCGCATGTTGCAGGAATCGGTGGATGCCCTCCTGGACAACGGGCGTCGCGGTCGGGCGATCACCGGAACCAACAAGCGTCCCCTGAAATCGCTTGCGGACATGATCAAGGGCAAGCAGGGGCGTTTCCGCCAGAACCTGCTGGGCAAGCGCGTCGACTATTCCGGGCGCTCGGTGATCGTGGTGGGCCCCACCCTGCGCCTGCATCAGTGCGGACTGCCCAAGAAGATGGCGCTGGAGTTGTTCAAGCCTTTCATCTTCGGGAAGCTCCAGCTCCGCGGTCTGGCCACGACCATCAAGGCCGCGAAGAAGATGGTGGAGCGCGAGGTCGCCGAGGTCTGGGACATCCTCGAGGGAGTGATCCGGGAACATCCGGTGATGCTGAACCGGGCGCCGACGCTGCACCGTCTCGGTATCCAGGCCTTCGAGCCGGTGCTGATCGAGGGCAAGGCGATCCAACTGCATCCCCTCGTGTGCGCGGCGTTCAATGCCGACTTCGACGGCGACCAGATGGCGGTTCACGTGCCGCTGTCGCTGGAGGCGCAAATCGAGGCGCGGGTGTTGATGATGTCCACCAACAACATCCTGTCTCCGGCGAACGGCGAGCCCATCATCGTCCCTTCCCAGGACGTGGTGCTCGGCTTGTATTACATGACCCGCGAGGCCGTCAACGTCCCCGGCGAGGGCATGATGTTCGCCGATGTGGCCGAGGTGCATCGCGCCTACGAAAGCCGTGTGGTCGGTCTGCACGCGAAGGTCAAGGTGCGGATCCGCGAGGTCGTGAAGGGGGAGGACGGAAATCGGTGCAAAGTGCGCCGGGTCGTGGATACCACCGTGGGCCGCGCCCTGCTCTCGGAGGTTCTTCCCGATGGGATGTCCTTCGACCTGATCAACCGGGACATGAACAAGAAGGCGATCTCCCGTCTCATCAATTTCGCCTACCGCGATGTGGGGCTGAAAGAGACGGTCATATTCGCCGATCAGCTCATGTATACGGGGTTCTACTACGCGACCCGATCGGGCGCGTCGTTCGGTGTGGAGGATATGGTGGTCCCGGATCAGAAACTCGAAATCCTGGCCCGGGCCGAAGCCCAGGTCAAGGACATCGAGGCCCAGTATGCGTCCGGGCTGGTGACCAACGGCGAGCGTTACAACAAGGTTGTGGACATCTGGTCGCATACCAACGATGTGGTCGCCAAGGCGATGATGGATAAGCTGGGTACCTGTGAGGCGAAAGACGCCCGGGGGAACACGGTCAGGCAGAAGTCGTTCAACCCGATCTTCATGATGGCGGACTCCGGGGCGCGCGGAAGCGCCCAGCAGATCCGCCAGCTCGCCGGCATGCGCGGTTTGATGGCCAAGCCGGACGGGTCGATCATCGAGACGCCGATCACGGCCAATTTCCGGGAAGGGCTGGACGTATTGCAGTATTTCATCTCCACCCACGGCGCACGCAAGGGCCTCGCGGATACCGCGCTCAAGACGGCGAACTCGGGTTATCTCACCCGTCGGCTGGTCGACGTTGCGCAGGATCTGGTGGTGACGGAATTCGATTGCGGCACCACCGAGAGCCTGCTGATGGCGCCTTTGGTGGAGGGCGGTGACGTGGTGGAGCCGCTCCGCGATCGGGTCCTCGGACGCACCGTGACGTGCGAAGTCACCAAGCCGGGCACCGACGAGGTGCTCATCCCGGTCGGCACGCTGCTCGACGAGCACTGGGTGGCGCAACTCGATCAGTTGGGTATCGACCGGGTCATGGTCCGCTCGCCGATCTCCTGCGCGACCCGCCATGGGGTCTGCGCGGCCTGTTATGGTCGCGACTTGGCGCGCGGGCATCGGGTAAACCTCGGCGAGGCGGTGGGGGTCATTGCCGCCCAGAGTATCGGTGAGCCGGGCACCCAGCTTACGATGCGGACCTTCCACATCGGGGGTGCCGCGTCCCGGACGGTTGCGATCAACAGCGTGGAGATCAAGTCCAACGGGACGGCGAAGCTGCGCAACATCAAGCTGGTCAAGCACAAGAAGACCGGCAACTATGTCGCCGTCTCCCGTTCGGGCGAACTGGCGGTCATGGACGAGATGGGACGCGAACGCGAGCGCTACAAGGTGCCCTACGGTGCGGTCCTCACCGTGGAGGACGGCGAGGCCGTGGAACGGGGCCAGGTCGTGGCAAATTGGGACCCGCACACGCATCCGGTGGTGACCGAAGTGGCCGGACGCTTGCGCTACTCGGACTTCATCGAGGGGGTCACCGTGTTGCGTCAGGCCGACGAGATGACCGGTCTGAGTTCCATGGTGATCATGGATCCCAAACAGCGGGGTGCGGTGGGCAAAGATCTGCGTCCGATGATCCGCCTGCTGGACGAGAACGGCAACGATGTGTGCATCGCCGGCACGGACAAGCCGGCCCAGTACTATCTGCCGCCGGGTGCCATCGCCAGCGTCGAGGACGGCGCCTGGGTGGGTGTCGGCGACGTCATCGCCCGTATCCCCCAGGAGTCGAGCAAGACCCGCGATATCACCGGGGGTCTGCCCAGGGTGGCCGACCTGTTCGAGGCCCGTAAGCCCAAGGAGCCGGCGATCCTCGCCGAGACCTCCGGGACCATGAGCTTCGGCAAGGACACCAAGGGGCGCCAGCGCCTGATCATCACCGACAACGAAGGCACCCAGCACGAGGAGCTGATCCCGAAGTGGCGGCACATCACCGTCTTCGAGGGCGAGCACGTGGAGAAGGGCGAACCCATCGCCGACGGGGAGCACAACCCGCACGATATCTTGCGCCTGCTGGGCGTGACCGCGTTGGCGGCCTACCTCGTCAAGGAGATCCAGGACGTCTACCGTCTCCAGGGTGTGCGGATCAATGACAAGCATATCGAGATCGTGATCCGGCAGATGTTGCGCAAGGTGGAGGTGGCCGATCCGGGCGAGAGCCGTTTCCTCAAGGGGGAGCGGGCCGAGCGCGCCCGGGTGTTGGAGGAGAACGAACGTTTGGAGCGTGACGGCAAGGCGCCGGCGCGCTTCGATCCGATCCTGCTTGGAATCACCAAGGCGTCCCTGTCCACGGATTCGTTCATCTCGGCGGCCTCTTTCCAGGAGACGACCCGGGTGTTGACCGAGGCGGCGGTTCGGGGGCTGAGCGATGCGCTGCGCGGGCTCAAGGAGAACGTGATCGTGGGTCGGCTCATCCCGGCGGGCACCGGGCAGGTCTACCATGCCGAGCGTCGCCGTCGACGTGCGGGCGTCCGCCTTGCAGGGCTCGGGTTGGAGACCTCCGGGGAGCCGACCGATGCGGAGGCCGTGTTCGTGGACCAGACACCCACGGATCAG
>VAPL010357890.1_pt1 | contig 12550 bp, 10 predicted proteins | sample 3395061 | NCBI WGS metagenome assembly VAPL01 (sample SAMN08290444, study PRJNA428436) | hydrothermal vent metagenome | isolation source: Deep-sea hydrothermal vent chimney 2 | place: Pacific Ocean: Juan De Fuca Ridge | depth 2182 m m
AGGTGTTTTATTATTTATATAATTTATTTAATTTATATAAATAATATAAAATGTTAGTCTTTGTAAAACAAGTAAAGTAAATAAATGCCCCGTGTATCGGGCAATTATTTATTTTATATTATTTAATTTCTAACGTTAATTTCTTGAGCGTATTCAAGTGCTCGCAGTAATGCCATCTTTGCACTTGTGTGTTGTGTTTGATAGTTTTGATCGATTCCAGTTGAAAGCATATGAATTAATCTTTCTATATCACTGTCTTTCCAGTTCTCAAAAATATCTTCTATTGACGCATCTTTAAGCGGCTCTCTGTCACCTATTCGACTAGCATATAATCTGTCTAACTCACAAAGTGTCTGTATTAATATTTCTGACACATCTTTGTTTTGAGTTTTATACCTTTGAAGCATCTCTATCAGACTTTGTGTATTACCTTGCGTAATAATATGTATAATTTCAACAACGGATGTTGTTTGTTTGGATGGATTAGATTGGTGTGTAATTGGAGCACTTGGTATTTCTGTTAGTGTTTCTGTGTGAGATACCTGTGTTTGTACCTCCGCTTTCTTTTCGATTTTTTTCTGAGTTGCTATACCTCCTGTGCGCTTAAGTATTAAACGAGGAGAACGTCCGCTTTCGTCTGTCTCAAGTACAATAGCATCTGTAACAACACTCTCACTATTATTGGTTGAGAGGCCTGGTAATTCAGCTGGTGCAGTTAAAGTTGACTCTCTCACATATGACTGAGCCTCATCCTCTACTTCAAAGTCGTTTTCAATATCAATACCACCTGTCTCAAAAGACTGTGTTGTGTGAAGTGCACCTGCTTTTCGTATAAGAAACATGTACGCTATGACACCACTCCATAAAATAAGCATAAGCCAATATAAGCTTGCGGTAAGTGTACCTGCTTTAAATCCAGTGTATGGAATCTGGCTAAGTGTAACGAAAGCAAGATTCTGTGCTCCAGCTGATGGAAGTGAGCTTAAGCTCACAGAAGGAGCATTAAGACCTCCTGGGCCGCCTACTCCTCCAGAGCCACCAGTTGGTGGAGTTGGGGTTTCTGGGTCAGGTGTTGGGTCTGTATCTGGAGTTGGGTCGGTAGGATCTGTTGGGTCAGATGGGTCTGGTGTAGGATCAGGCACTGAAGTTGTGTAAGGTGTTGTGTCAGGAGTTGAATTTCCTCCTCCACCACCAGTATCTTCGCCACCGCTTGGAGGTGTGCTTCCACCACTGTCATTACCGCCATTGCTACCGCCACCAAAATCTCCGCCTCCTCCACTGTCATTACCGCCATTGCTACCGCCACCAAAATCTCCGCCTCCTCCGTTGTCATTACCTCCTCCTCCGCTGTCATTGCCTCCATTACTGCCGCCTCCAAACGCATAAACTTCTGTAAATTCAAGACTCGCTGAAAATCCTTGATAATTAAAATCAATAGCAAATCCGAAACCGAAAACTAATATAAATAAGCCAAGAACTGCTAATGTTCTTAACTGCTTGTAAAAATTATTATTTTGTTTGTAATGTAAATTCATAATATAAAAAATGGTGTTGGTAGAGTGGTTGTTACCACTCTACCCCAACCATAACTATTAGGATAAAACCAAACGTTATTCGCAATCAAGGATAATGTTTAGATTGAACCCCTCCGAACCACGCCGTGCATCTTTTGCAAGTTCGCTTACGCTACCCGCAAAATTGAGACGTGTATCGAGCAGACGCCGACCAGCCTGGTTTTCTCTCGGATATAACACTGAACATTTCTGTCCATGAGTGTCCATCAATACCCGAAACTTGCTTGCTGGTGCAGATGCGACGCGACGAAGAATCTTCTTTTCCCAGTATACCAACTTTGGATAGGCTTTATGCTCTCCAGGTTCTGCTGACACGGATTTCCATCCGCCGCTTCCTGGATACATAACAGAAAAAGATATCTTCTGATTAACAGTAGTGGCTTTCCCACGATCCCAAGACTTGACCAAGCTGGCGCCAAGATTTCTGGAGACTGCCGTCTTGTCATTGAAGCCTTCGTCTTTGTTCATCTGCATAATTTTATTTTGCAGGCCTTCTGGAATGGAATCCCATTCCCATAAACGAACTCTGATATCGTACGACTTTTCAGCCGCAGATACAAAGCTCGTATTGAATGTCACGACAACTAATGTCGCAAAAATGGCAAAGAAAATGTTCTTCATGTTCGACTCTCCTTGTGTGGTTCGAATACAATTTTAAATGATCTTAAATCTCTGAGTGTATTTATACACTAAAATTATATAAAAGTCAAGGGGTATTATTACTTAATATATAAAAGAAAAACCGGGCGAACAGATTTCTTGTCAGCGCATTTACGTACACTGACAAAAAATTGTTCGCCCGGGTTTGGCTAATACTTAGCAGCCTTTCACGATTATTCCTTCTGGAAATTTATCGCAATCTGTCCGCTTTTTCGGATCCAGCCTTTTTGGTGGAGGTAGTTTTTTCGGAGACTTAACCGAAACTTCCTCATTCTTTACCGCTGTTTTATCTGGCGGTACGGCTTTTTTAACATCAGGCTCAATGAGCACTGTTGTCGAAGTGTTGATGCCTTCATCGCCTTCCGATGTTTTTTCAGGTGGCCCAATAAGAACCGTTGTTGACAATGCCCGTTCAAGAGCTTCGTCATCGGAATTAAACTTCGGAGGCATACCTGTGATGTCCAGTGGATCCTCCCAGGAACTTGCATTGGAAGGAGTCACTTGAGCATCGCCGGTATCCGACAAGAATACCAAGCTTGAATCCGGAGTGGAAAAAAACGTCGATGTTGATGAACAGGTATGCCCAGGAAGGCAGTTTGTTACAACCGCCTGACCAGAACACGCTGCCACAAAAAACACGAGTGCGAGTGTAGCCGAAAGGAAAATGTGTTTTCTTTTCATTATACCCTCCATCTAGTTCGTGATGAGGCCGGCGAGAACATCGCTCGGCGTCTTCGGCATTGCACGTTTGATCCAACTGGCGACCCCACGCTTACCAAGACCGCACTGTGTCGCGACATTGGACTTCACGTGATATTCCATCGTATTTTTTGACGGAGACATTGGAGCCATTGATGAAAGATCCATCGCAAATATGCAGAAATGGCGATCCTTGTCGGTGACAACCACCAGCTTCTTGGAAATCTGACCCTGATGGACCTTCTCGAAGAAAGTCGCATGTTTGTCAAAAATCGCGCGGAGCTGAAGTTCTTCACCAGTATCCGAATCGTACAAACCAACACTCCTTTCTGTTGTGTTGATCCTGACGATCAAATCAAGGCCCTGGGAGCCATATTTGTCATAAACAACGCCGTCAAACCTTGATTCAAGGTCTTTGGACATTGCCATGACTTCGTCCACAGTAGCCTGAAGGGCTTCGTCTGTAGACTTGAGGTCGGCGACCGTTTGAGTCATGCTGACACCAAGATCCCAGCCGGCGTCGATCGGACCAACTGCGTCATTAAGGGCATCCAGACCTTGCGTCCAAAGCTCTTTGCGTTGTTCTTGCCTAGTAAGATCTGACTTCCACGGCAAGCGTTCGCTGAGTGCGTACGCAATGCTACGGAATTCAAGCAACGAATCTTTAGCCTGGTCCCAGAGAATCTGTGGATCAGCACGATCGGAAACACCGCCAATTGTGACGTCCTTGGATCCAAACCACGAAATCACTTTTTTGATCATCGTGGGTCGATACTCAACTTTCGGGGTTTCATTCTTGATACCCGGAACGGATGAGGTCGACGGTGTAGATTTCGCGGTTTCATCCTTGGTATCAGGAACAAGTGAAGTCGGCGGTATAGAAGGCGTGCTGGATTTTCCATCGTCTTCGGCTGCGGAAGCAGGGTTGATTAAAGAGAAGACAGAAGCATCGGTGACTCGGACGTTGTTGCCTGTGACTTCACGATTGTCGTTGACTTCTGTCACCGACGCGTTCTGCGCCTGAGTCTGATTATTCACCACATTCGAGATATTTTCAGCACCACCAAAAATGGAACTTAAAATATTCGGACCGGCCGGGGACGCCATAACAGCAAAGCTGATAAGGCCTGCGAGTGCAAACATGACAGTGCCTTTACCAATACCAGAGACGACGGAACGTGCCAGCTCCACAAATCGGTTACCTACTGTACCTTGCCCAGAACTGGACCTGGCAGTTGGAGTTTCGGTGTTTTTGGATTTGGTCATACTGACCTCCTATTCCAATTGTTGTCAAAAAGCTAAACCGTCAATAGTCAACCATATTAGAGAGTAAATGTCAAGCGTTTAGACTGCATATATTTAAGACTACCTCAATAGAAAAAACACATAATGTATCTTTGATTCAAAGATACATTATGTGTTTTTCCGGTGCATCTTATACCAACGCAAATAAACGGTGGTGGTATAGAAATTAAAGTGGCTGTACATCAACAAACTCTGCGTGTACAACATAACGCTCTTCTTCTGCACCAAATGAATTACATGTAGATAAGGTTAACTTTCTTTTACCGCGTCTAAGATCAATAACAATATTCTCCGCTTCTGCAAGTTCAACACTTACGACATGATATGTGTATCTTGTGTTATCTGAATCTATAAATATTTCTTCCCCTCCCTTAAGCTTTCTTAATCCATTGAACGCTTGATAATTTTTATTTATAACATTCGGTAGAAAGCTTGAGTGACCAAAAAGAAATATGTTAGCGTCTTCTTCTAGTGTACCCGTCCCAGGGTAACGCACCGCACCACTTTGAAGTGCTGTATCTAACACTCCAACGTCTCTACTTAATGGATTTTCGATATTTACATCTATATCAACAGATGGGATTGAAATATGAATCGGCTCACTTTCTTCAGTAGTATAAACAATGTCACCAGCGTCAACTGTATTTAAATCTGAAATAGTTTGGTCTAAGTTTGCGTCACTTTCACTATCTACTTCATACTCTGGTACAAAACCAATAATAGATAGTACTGAAAATGAAAAGAAAAAAACCAACATAAGCAACTTCAAAAATTGCCATGGATCTTTAATGATATGTTCTATTATTAAGTCTATATTCCCTCTCATGGTGTACTATTTAAGCATTAAAATAGACCATTGTCAATATACACGTATAAATGCACTATTACATAAGCTTGACATGTGCGCCTTATTATGCTAAAAATATGTCATATGAATCCACAAGGAGAACAAATAAAAGCAAGGGTTACACAAATACTCGCAGTAATTGGCTTTATTGCTGTACTACTATTCGGCCTTTGGGGTACGGTTCAGGTTGTCAAACTGGTTCCGTCGGCATTTTCTAACCTTGCATCTGTAATATCTTTTACATCTGTCTTTGTGCCAGATGAGGAAATTACTATTAATTTAGAGAACTCATTTATAACATCAGGCGAAGCATTTAAAATTGAATGGGAACATAAAGGTAAACCGGAAAACGGAACGTATACTTTTAACTATGTATGTAAAGAAGGTTTAACATTCCAAATTGATAATATAGACGGAATACTTACAACTCTAGAATGTGACTCCCCTTTCTCGTTCAAGAGTGATGACAATTCTATCCTCTTAACACCTATATCAGAAGAAATACGTTTTGTGGATGTTCCTCTTGTAATTACATCAGTAAATGAGTCTGGAGAATCTACAACCCTTGATAACACTCTACTTACAATCATAAATGAAGATGTGTCTGGTAGATCTCTTTCTCAATCAAATACAATTAATGACGATAGTGACGCTACTGAAACAAAAGATGAAGTAACTGCCAGAGAACGTAAAGTTGAAATTCTACCTATTTCTGATAGCCGATACCTCTCTGACTCAAGTGGCCGAGTTGACCTAGAAGTTCGTATTATTGATACAGGTATTATAAATTCAAACAATGAGTTTATGGCAACTTCATCAATGTCCACAACTGGACAAGGCGCTATTAAGTTCTCTGTAACAAACATAGGATCAAAGACTTCTGACAACTGGACGTTTAATGCTGTATTGCCTACATTCCCTATGCATATCTTTCACTCAACTGGACAAGCAAAACTTGCTCCAGGAGACAGAATTGACTTTACACTTGGCTTTGACCAACTAAACCACGAACTAACTGAGGGTGTTATAACCATTAATGTAGACCCATCTGGAAGTATTCACAACGAAGTGACTCGCGATAATAACATTGCACAAGTTACAATCCAAATTACTGAGTAAGTAATAGTTATAAGTTAGTAAGTAACAAGTCAAAAAACTGAAACTGAAAAATATTAAAAATACTCCAGTATACTGGAGTATAGAAAACAAAGAATGAACCCCCCCAGATTTGTTCTTAATATAAAAACCCAATCTATCTACTAGATTGGGTTTTTATTATACGTCGGATTATATCGTTTAACAGTAGTCGTCTTTACTGAAATAACTTCTTTTTTGAACTTCCCATTTTTGTACGATTAAAAATTCCCCTCGTTCACTTCGGCCACGATCCCATTTAACTTTAACAACACCCTCTTTTGTTAATCGAGCTGAAATTCCCGATAGATTTTTGTGAAGACAAATGTCTTCATCGTGCTGAGTTATTAGTAACGAAAATCTACCACCAAACCATCCAATCTTGATACAAAGTCCGTTTGGTAAATTAAATTCCGTAGCGGGTGTAATCCTGTCATTAAACACCACTTCTCCGTCTTTAGCGGTAAGATCGAAGGAACTGTGATTGTCCATGAGTATATACTCCTTGAAAATTCCATCTAGCACAAAGACTACACTAAAAGATCTTAAATATCTAGGTTGGCGTTCTTTGCGTTTGATTGGATAAATGACTTTCTGGCTGCTACATCTGTACCCATGAGCGTATCGAAAATGTTGTCTGCTTCTTGACCATCTTCGATAGTCACTTGCTTAAGCACTCGTCTCTCTGGATCCATTGTTGTTTCCCAGAGCTCGTCAGGGTTCATCTCTCCAAGTCCCTTGTATCTTTGAATGTGTATACGCACAGATCCTTTCTTTTTTGTATTTGTTTCATTTTGCTCTTCCTCAGAAGACTGTTCTTCTTCTTTATCATTTTCATCACTATCTGAAGATTTTTCATCAAGAGCCTTTTCAATAGCTTCGGAATCTTTACCTAATATCTTCTTCTTATCATCTTCATCGTATGCGTAAAATACTTCGCGCCCTTTTTTAATCTTATACAAAGGTGGCTGTGCAATATACAAGAAGCCTCCTTCTATAACTGGTTTGAAGTATCGATAGAAAAGTGTGAGTAGCAGTGTTCGAATATGAGCTCCGTCTACATCAGCATCTGTTGCGATAATTATCTTGTGGTATCGTAGCTTTTCAATATCAAATGTATCACCTATTGCAGTACCGAGCGCAACAATAAGTGCTTTTATCTCAGTAGACGCGAGCATACGATCAAGGCGTGCGCGCTCTACGTTAAGAATTTTACCTCGAAGAGGTAGAATAGCTTGTGTACGTCTGTCTCTACCCTGCTTTGAAGAACCTCCAGCTGAATCTCCCTCAACGATAAATATCTCTGACTCTGCAGCACTCTTGGTTTGGCAGTCTGCGAGCTTACCTGGGAGTGTAAGACCATCAAGGGCTCCTTTACGAAGTACGCTGTCTTTGGCTGCTTTCGCTGCTTTACGCGCCTTGAGCGCTAGCGTCACTTTAGAAATTATTCCCCTTGCATCTTCTGGGTGCTCTTCTAGAAATGCGTTAAATGCTTCACTAAACACGCCCTCAACAGCACCACGCGCTTCCACACTACCGAGCTTTCCTTTTGTTTGACCTTCGAACTGTATCTCTGGCATCTTGATAGACACAACTGCTGTGATACCTTCTAGTACATCATCTCCCGTAAATGAGTCTCCTTCTCCTTTGCCTTTACTGCCACCTTTCCCATTTCCTTTACCACTACCTGCTCCGCTCTTTTTTGAGTAATTGTTAAGTGTTCGTGTTAGTGCTGTCTTGAACCCTGTAATATGCATTCCTCCCTCTGGGTTGTATGTATTGTTGGCAAATGCGGATATACGAGGAGAAATGTCGTCCACATACTGTAAAGAAACTTCAACCATTACGTCGTCTACTTCTTTTTCTATATAAAATATGTTTTTATGTACCGCCTTCTGATGGCGGTTCTGGAACTTTACGAGCGACAGTAGCCCTCCTTCAAAATAAAATGACATTGAAGGACACTCTATCTTTGCATCTGACAGTGTGTCTGCAAGATAGAGTCCGTTGTCCTCATCAAGCTTACTTGTATCACTTTCCCGTAAATCGAGAATACTTATCCTTAAGCCCTTTACTAAATATGCTTGTTGACGAAGATGTGAGATTATTTTATTCCAATCGTAACTAATCTCTTTAAATACTTCTATATCTGCTTCGTAAGTTATTACGGTACCAGTAAGATTTGATGCTTTCACTTTCTTGACCTTTGCTTTTGCTTTTCCACCATTTTTGTATTCTTGGATATACATTCCACCTTCTCTATACACAACTGCTTTTGCATAAGATGAAAGAGCGTTCACTACTGAAATACCTACGCCATGCAAGCCTCCTGATACTTTATACCCTTCACCACCAAACTTACCTCCAGCATGGAGTGTTGTCATAATTGTCTCAAGTGCTGAGACTTTTGTTTTTTTATGTATTCCAACTGGAATACCTCGTCCGTTATCAGAAATACGGACTCGGTTATTTGGGAGAAACGCTACCTCAATGCGATCCGCAAAATTACCCATCGCCTCATCGCGTGAGTTATCAAACACCTCCCATATAAGGTGATGTAGTCCGTCAGGGCCAGTTGTACCGATATACATTCCTGGACGACGTCGCACTGCCTCGAGTCCTTCGAGTACTGTAATATCATCTGCTCCGTATGAGCTCTCTTTAGGGCTTGTTTTCGTGTCTGTTGTTTTTTTAGCTTTATTTTCCGCCATATTTAAGGTATTTCAGTAGTGTAAAATTAAAAAAGACTCATGTCTTTTGTACATCTATTATAGCAAAAAAGTGCCTAAAAATACAGTGTTTCTGGGGATTATACCGTCTAAAATACCTTTATTTTAAGCCAAATTAAATGCCCCAGGTACCCTGGGGCATTTATCTAACCTATGAAAATTGCTAAGTGGCGCCAATGGCGTAAAAATTCTTCTTCACTTATATGCCTAAATGAACCAGTCCCATCTTTCGCTGATGGTTCATGGTAGATAAAGTCTCCATCTTCATGCCCAACTATAAGAACCTGGTGAGACTCCCCACCATCTTTAAAATTCCCCTCAACAGACACTATCGAGGTCTTCCCTTCTTCAAGTCGTCTTAAAATTTTAGCATGACCTATTGTCACTAGTCTTTGTTCGCGCTTATTATACATACTACGAAACTCTTCTCTATAAGCTGGTACTCCATGATTATGAGAAATAAAAACCATACCCATGTGTGACCACCCTTCTTTTATGTTAAATGCGTCAATGTCTATACCCTCTTTTATTAACTTATCCAAAGAGGGAATTACTGTATCAAAGTTATCAGCTTCAAAATCTAGTGCCATTTTAAGGCATGCAATAGCACATGCACGTGGCTGCCAGTCCGAGTCCGCGACATCAGTATACTGAGAATAATATGGAACGTTTAATTTCATAATCTAATATTCATAATTACCTAACCTCAAAACCGTCCTCTGTATTTAAATAGTTTGTAATCTTATCCATCACTTTATTAATCTCTTCATCAGAAAGTGTCATATCTCTCGACTGGAATACTAACTTAAATGCATATGACACACGCTCGTCTTTTTTATATTCATCAAATAAGATTGACCGAACTAATAACTCCCCCGCTTCTTTTGTTATCATTGTTAAAATTTCGTCACTAGATAATTTCTCTGGAACCCACACGGCTATGTCGCGAAGTACTGCTGGAAAAAGTGAAAACGGTTTATACGAAAACATCTTATCTTCTGGCCTTACGTCATACTCTTTTGGTGAAGGTAGTGACTCGAGCACCTTATCTAAATTAAACTCATACGCAGTGTCACTCCATGCACCCACAACATTTACCTTGAGCTCCTTGAACAACTCGTCGACAATACTCTCGTTAACTTTTTTATCTGAGACACCAATACAAACTGAGGTATTCTCACCATCTTTTGGAAATATATTGCCTACCTCAAATATTTTTATCTCATTTAATCCAAGTACTGCTTTATTTTTTTCATTAAGAGATACACTGTCACTTACTCCATCAGACAAGTTACTACGCATAAAATTCTTATCACTCGCGATAGGGTTTATTATTTCTAACACGCCACTGTCTCGAAGTGAGTATGTATACACTTCAGTAAAACCATTCTTTGTCAAAAAGTTACGAATCTTTTCTGTATAGTAATATTTTTTATTTACACCAACTTCTCCTTTTTTCTTTGGAATATCTTCACCAATATTTTCATATCCATATACTCTTCCAATTTCTTCTATAAGGTCTTCTTTGATACGAATATCCATACGTTCAAATGGAACTTCTACAACATAACGTTCCTTGTTGTCTGTCATGCGCCTATATCCAACTATGTTCTTAAACTGGTCTGAGTTACTTATTTCTTCTTCTACAACCTCGCCCTTACTGCGAGTCGCGTGGATTACTTTACCATCGCCAATATGCAAACCACAGTGGTCTACACCTTCTGGAACTTTATATCCTTTTAAATATCCAACTGATTCATATCGTATCTTGCCTTCTTTTGTGTTTGAAAAAATTACATCACCTGCTTTTAGTTCTTTTTCTTCAACAGGAATACCGTATACATACTGATCTATAGAAATACTAGGTAACGCGATTCCACTTTTAACAAATAGGTAATTAATTAATGAAGAGCAACTAAACTTCTTTTTATTATCGTAGCGAATTTCTCCTACTGCTGTGTACGGAACCCCTTTAAAAACTGGCGCCAAATCTAATACTTTATCTAACGGCTTTATGTTTTCATAAGTAAAGCCAAATCTGTCTAGAATATCCTCTAGTTCTTTTTCATTTATTTTAGTTCCTAAAAGTTTATTTACTTCTTCAACAGACACCCCAACCCTGTACTGCATTGTTGCTCTTTTAGGATATTCATCAACATATCCTTCGACTTCACCACCAGCTAATTCCTGAACGAGAGATACTGATTCGAGTAATCCGTACAGTGCTATGTCTGGCGATAATTCATTTTCAAAACGTGTTGATGCATCTGTCCTTAACTTTATCCTTTGTGATGTCTTTCGTGTATTTATTGGGTGGAAATTAGCGGACTCTATAATAATATCGGTTGTGGTTTCATCTACTTCAGCAGACTTGCCACCTTTTATGCCAGCAATACCAATAGGGCTGTCTGAGTTACCGTCAACAATCAAAAGGTCTGAATCTCTCATCTCATATTCTTCACCTGTAAGAACTGTTATCTTTTCCTCATTTTTGGCTTTACGGATTACTATATTGTATTTATCATCTGCTTTATTTAACTTAGAAGCATCAAAAGCGTGTAGTGGCTGGCCTAAACTAAACATAACGTAATTAGTGGCATCTACTACGTTGTTTATTGACTTCTGCCCTATTATTTCGATACGTTCTTTAAGCCACTGTGGACTTGGTCCAACTTTAACGTCTCTAATAACAACACTTGTATATCTGCGACACAAAAGTGCGTCTTTTATTTCTACTGAAAGTAATTCTGATTTTGGAAGTTCTTTCCCTACTTCTTTTGAGTCTTCTCGAAGCACGTCCCTCTTTAGAGATGTCTCTAAAAGCACTGAGAGTTCTTTTGCTATTCCTCTATGAGATAAACAATCATGGGCTCGATTTGGAAGTACGTCCACATCAATCACAGAATCATCTCCAACTTTTTCAATCCCATCGATTTCAAATGCATGAAATGTTAAAATTTCTTCTATCTTTTCGGGAGACGGAAGTTCTTTATCAAAATATGTTTGTAGCCAATTGTAGGAAATTTTCATGCGTGTGTATTAAAACTGATTGATGAATCGTAAGTCGCCAGTATGGAACTGCCTTGTGTCATCTATGCCGTACTTGAGCATACCGAGTCGCTCCACCCCTGTACCAAATGCGAAACCTTGCCACTGTCTTGGGTCAATACCAGCACTCTCTAAAACCTTAGGGTGAACCATGCCCGCACCAAGAATCTCTATCCACTTGTCACGAAGTTTTTCTGGTGCGTCTTTACCAATAAGACGCACATCTACCTCTACACCAGGCTCAACAAACGGAAAGTATCCTGGTCGGAGCCTTATCTCAACCTCTCCACCGAAAAACTTTTCAAAAAAAACTTTAAAGACACCGCGAAGAGTCGCAAGAGTAACGTCTTTACCAATCATTAAACCCTCTATCTGATAGAACTGCGCCTCATGTGTCATATCAGTTGTTTCATTTCTATATACCTTTCCTGGAACGATAACACGTATGGGGGGCTTATTATCCTCCATATAACGAACCTGTACAGGAGAGGTGTGCGTTCTTAAAAGTTTATCTATATCCTTTATCCAGAAGGTATCCCATAAGTCGCGCGCTG
>VAPL011089129.1_pt1 | contig 12543 bp, 12 predicted proteins | sample 3395061 | NCBI WGS metagenome assembly VAPL01 (sample SAMN08290444, study PRJNA428436) | hydrothermal vent metagenome | isolation source: Deep-sea hydrothermal vent chimney 2 | place: Pacific Ocean: Juan De Fuca Ridge | depth 2182 m m
ATTGCTTGCTCCCCCACTGGCACTAATCTCTCCTTATTTCCCTTCCCCATTACTCGCACTAGCCCTTGTCTAAAACTCACCTGTTCAAATTTTAACGCAATTAATTCGGAAACTCTCAATCCAGTCGCATAAAGCACTTCCAACATCACTTTATCTCTAAAACCCAGGTTATCGGTAATTTCTGGGGCATCTAGTAATAAATCAACCTCTGTTTCTGATAAGGTCTCCGGTAACAGCTTTCCTACATGAGGTGCTTCAATTAAAACAGTGGGATCTATTTCTATTAAACTCTCTCTTTGTAAATAACTATAAAAACGACGAAGACTGGATAAAATACGTGCAGAAGATCGGCTGCCTATCCCTAATTTATAACGACTTTCCAGAAATAGGGCAACATCCCTTTCTTCAACCCCAATTAATGATTTTCTCTTCAACCATTTTGCAAAAATCTTTAAATCACTACCATAAGCAGCCAATGTATTTTCACTTAGACCCGCTTCAACCCATAAGGAATCTAAAAATAAATCGATTAGTTCGAAACAAGCTTTCAGCTCAAATTTGCCATCCATGCTTATATATACTCAATAATAGGCAATTATAGTACCAAAATACTGTTAAATAATTCTATATCCAAAATAAATCAGCCAAAAAAAAAGCAGCTTAAAAGCTGCTTTTTTTATCTAGATGAGTAGCTAAAATCAACCTAATTTTTCTTTAATTCTAGCCGCTCTACCTGTTAAGTTACGTAGATAATATAACTTAGCTCTACGAACAGCTCCTCGTCGTTTTACTTCAATTCCACCCAGTAATTTACTGTGTGTTTGAAAAACACGCTCAACACCCACACCATGAGATATTTTTCTTACTGTAAAAGATGAATTTAGTCCACGATTACGTTTTGCAATAACCACACCTTCGTAGGCTTGCAATCTCTCGCGGTTACCCTCTTTCACTTTAACTTGTACAACAACCGTATCGCCCGGTCCAAATGCAGGGACATCTTTCTTAAGCTGTTCTGCTTCCAACACATCAATAATATTAGTCATTACCACATCCTCAACATCAAATTTAATTCTATAAAACGAACCACAAAAAATCTATTCCGACTCTTGTCTTTCGTTTCTAAATTCTTCCAACAAAGCTTTTTGCTCTGCCGATAATTCTTTAACCCTTAATAAATCAGGTCTTCTTAATTCAGTTCGTCCTAGTGCTTGCTTCATCCGCCATCGATTAATCGATTGATGATTCCCACTTAACAATACTTTTGGCACAGATCCCAATTCCCCCTGTTCTGGCCGAGTATAATGTGGACAATCAAGCAGACCATTCATATAAGAATCCTGCTTTGCTGAATTCTCATCACCTAAAACACCAGGTATCAACCGAGTGACCGCATCAATAACAACCAGCGCAGCTAATTCACCACCACTGATTACATAGTCTCCTAGAGACCATTCCTCATCACAGACTGACTCTATAAAACGCTCATCCATCCCTTCATATCGTCCCGCAACTAAGATTAGTTGAGAAAGAGAAGTCACTTCTGTTAACAATTGCTGATTAATCTGCTTACCTTGAGGGCTTAAACAAACAATCTTACAATCTGTATTAGCGCTACTATTCCTGGCATCACTAACCGCATCACATAACGGTTGAGATTTCATCACCATCCCAGGACCCCCTCCATAAGGACGGTCATCTACAGTCCGATGTCTATCATGGGTATAATCCCGTGGATTCCACACGGATAAGCCCACCACTTGTTGTTCTATTGCTTTGCCTGTCACTCCATGACTAGCACCTTCCAAGATCATCTCTGGAAACAGTGTCACTACATCGAATCGCATAAAATCAACTATTAAAAATCAGGATCCCAATCAACAATCATTTGTTTGCCTTCAAGATCAATTTTTTTAATTGTTTGTCCTAACAAAAATGGAATTAAGCGCTCTTCTTGATTATTTTTGATAACCAACACATCATTCGCACCGGTCTCGATGAGAGAATCAACTTTACCTAAACTAACATCGTGTTCTGTTAGCACATGTAAACCTATAAGATCAGCCCAGTAATATTCACCCTCTTCAGGTTCAGGCAACTGACTTTTGTTAATCAGAATATCCCAACCACAATAAGCAGCAGCAATATCTCTGTCATCTATCCCTTCTAGATAGGCAACAATACCTTTTCCCTGTCGCTGTCCTTGAACAACCTCGACTTCCTTACTCTCATGGCCTTTTTTTAAAATCCATGGCGAATAATTTAAAATATTCTCTCTCGGATCTGTAAATGAGTAGACCTTTATCCACCCCTTAATCCCAAATACGCCAGCAATCTCACCAGCGGGAATAAGTTCACTGCTAGACAAAATCTTTATGCAGCTTCTTTTCCTGCATCTTTAAGCAATTTTGCTACTCGTGCAGAAGGTTGTGCACCAACAGACTTCCAATAATCAATACGCTCATTTTCTAAGCGTAATCTTTCTTCGTTACCACGGGCAAAAGGGTTAAAAAAACCTAAGCGTTCAATATATCGACCATCACGACTATTTCTGCTGTCTGTAACAACAACGTGATAAAACGGACGGTTTTTAGCGCCACCTCTTGCAAGACGAATAGTTACCATGTAAATACCTTAAAAATATTCAATCAAAATTTAATCCACCCATTTTACGCGAATTTTTATGGATGTGAAGAGAAAATTAAAAAATAATTCAATTACATTCGCATTCCACGCATATTACTTTGCATTCCACGCATCATATTGGCCATATTTTTTCCTTTAGAAAACTTTTTCATCATTTTCTGCATCATTTTATGTTGCTTAAGAATTCGATTAACATCTTGTAATTGTTGACCACAGCCAGCTGCAATACGCTTTTTACGATTACCTTTAATTAAATCTGGATACCGCCTTTCCTTCAACGTCATCGAATTAATCACGGCAATTTGTCTGGCGAGTTCTTTATCATTGACCTTGTCTTTCATATCTTGAGGCACACCGGTCATGCCCGGCAATTTATCTAACATTGCCCCAACGCCCCCCATATTTTGCATTTGTAACAGCTGATCTTTTAAATCACTCAAATCAAAACTTTTCCCTTTACTAATTTTTCGAGCCAGTTTTTCTGCTTTTTTCTTATCTGCCTTTTGCTCAATATCTTCAATCAGTGAAAGCATGTCTCCCATGCCCAATATACGAGAGGCAACACGATCAGGATGAAAGGGCTCTAGAGCATCAGTCTTTTCTCCGACCCCAATAAATTTAATTGGTTTCCCTGTAACATGTCGAATGGATAGTGCTGCACCACCGCGCGCATCACCATCAGCCTTGGTCAAAACCACACCAGTCAAAGGCAATGCCTGATCAAATGCTTTGGCTGTATTTGCAGCATCCTGCCCAGTCATACTATCTACAACAAATAAAGTTTCTATGGGATTAATAGCCGCGTGCAGCTGTTTAATCTCCGTCATCATTTCATCATCAATATGCAATCGACCTGCAGTATCAACAATAACTACATCAAGAAACTGTTTCTTTGCCGCATCAATTGCCTTGACTGCAATATCTACAGGCTTTTGTGAAACATCGCTTTCAAAAAAGACTAAATCAAGATCCTCTGCCAGCATTTGTAACTGCTTAATCGCAGCAGGTCGATATACATCGGCACTAACCACACCGACTTTTTTCTTTTTTGTCTGCTTTAACCAACGACCCAACTTGGCAACTGTTGTGGTTTTACCCGCTCCTTGCAAGCCCGCCATTAATATAATTGCCGGAGGATTAGTGTTAAGGTTTAGCTCTTCATTAGCCTCCCCCATTACTTTAACTAGTTCACTCTGAACTAATTTAATCAATGCTTGCCCAGGATTTAAACTGGACTGAACAGCCTGTCCTAATGCACCTTCTTTTACTTTTTCAATAAAGTCAGTAACAACAGGTAAAGCAACATCAGCTTCAAGCAAAGCCATGCGAACTTCACGCAGGGTGTCCTTTATATTACTCTCAGTGAGTTTACCTTGGCCCTTTAAATTCTTGAGCGTACTACTTAATCGGTCGGTTAAATTATCAAACATATCGAAATTTTATTTAAAAATTGAGCAATCCAGGGTATTTACCCTATGACAATACAACAGTCTATATTAACATATGTAATTATAAGTTCTTTTGATTATTATTAGACCTTCTTTTATGGGGTAGGTTTTTTCGATAACAAGACGTGTGAAGTATAACTAAAGCTTCCCTAGAAAAAATAAATTATGACCTTCAATACAACTATTGGCATCTTTTCTATCTGCTGCTACCTAATCAGTACAGTGCTATTGTCGCAAGATATTATTAAAGAAAAGTCTAGATTTGGATCAATCCTTCCGGGCTGGATAGCTGTGCTCGCGCAATTCATTTACATTACACTCGTGTCCTTGCAAAAAAATAATTTAGATTTTGGTCTATTCAGCATTGGCACAACGATTACGTCAATTGTTGCTTTATTATTATTATTATTAAGTTTGAGCAAGCCTATTGAGAAATTAGGCATTGCGATTTTCCCCCTTGCCGCAATGACTCTTGTACTGATGCTAATTTTCCCCGATAATCAGCAAATTCTGAAGCACTATAACTGGCAAATGAATACACATATTCTCAGTTCTATTATTGCTTTTAGCTTATTAAATATTGCCGCTCTACAGGCTATTTTTCTAGCCGTTCAAGAACAACAATTAAGAAAACACCCACCTCGTAAGATTATTCAAACTCTCCCCCCCTTACAAACTATGGAATCTTTGTTGTTTCAATTAGTGGGTACCGGAGTTATTTTTCTTACCGTTTCGTTAATCAGTGGTTTTATTTTTATTGATGATTTATTTGCTCAGCACCTAGCTCATAAAACCATTTTATCAATCTTTGCCTGGATTATTTTTACTGCTTTACTATATGGTCGCATCCAATACGGATGGAGAGGACAAATTGCTATTCAGTGGACTTTGATTGGCTTTACTTCACTTCTTTTAGCTTATTTTGGTAGCCGAATAGTACTTGAAATTATTTTAAACCGTAGTTAGATTAATTCTCAATCGGTGAGGTGATAAAATTAGCAAGTCTCAAGCTGTATATGCTCTAACCGCATTCTTTCCTTGTTTAATTTTATTTATTTGCTCTTGTAATTGGCCTCGCTCCTCTAACCCTAGTTTTGTCAGCTTTTTATCACTCTCTAACATATAATTTATAGCTGCTGACACTTTTGCTATCTTTATCTCAATTTTATTATCAAAAAAAACTCGAATCAATTCTTCTCTATGATATTGAATATCAGCGACTGATTCCCATTGCTCATCAAGAGCTTTAGTCAACATCAAATCAGATAGCTCCAATAAACGATTTAAATCCTGTTGCTGTTCAATCAAACCCCCCTCCTTACTCACTTGAAACTTGCCGCACTTCATCTGATATTGCCATCCAGGCAGACCTAACTTCAATCAATAAATCAGCAACTTCATTCAATATTCCCAAATCATTATTAAGGTTAGCTTCAAATAGCCTTCTTTGCATGTAATCATATAGATTATCCAAATTTTCTGCTATTTCACCACCTTGCTCTTTATCTAGCGAAGCCCTCAGACCATCAACGATTGCAATTACCCGACTAATTTTATGGCCTTTTTCTTCAATATCGTTACGTATCACAGCCCCTTTAGCAATTGAAATCCTCTCCAAGGCACCATCAAATAGCATCACGATTAGCTGATGTGAATCTGCTATATCAGCACCGACATGAGTACCTACCTGTTTATATTGATTCATAGCTCGATTAGCTAATGCATTCATCTAGTTTCACCCATTATCTATTTCTTGGTAAATTATTATAAGGAAGCGATGCTAACTGCGAAGTTAAGGATGCTGAAGTATTGCTCAACTGACCTAGTATGGCATCCATAGCATTAAACTTACTGAGCAATCTTGCTTCAAATTTGGCTATCTTATCGTTTAAACCTAGCCGTTCATCACTAATTAAATCTAAACTTTCTTGTAAACCTTCAGTTTTGGCGACTAACGAACCATCACTATCTAACAAACCACCTAAAACAAAGTCTAATTGTTCCATTAATCCTCTGGAAAAACTCACTGTTCCTAAGCTACCACTGACACCACCTTCAATTAACAACTTCAAACCATCCGATGACGTTAACTCTTGACCATCACCATTAGCCGCATTACTACCAATCGTTCCAGCAACATCTGTACCCGCAGTTCCGACGTCCACAGCTAATCCTACATTTGTTGCAGTAGAATCAGTTATTTCAATATTGGAACTTGCACCATAGGCTTGTGAATTAATTAAAAAGTTATTATTTACGCTATCATAAGAAACGCTAACCTTAGCTCCTTTGGTCCTTAACGTTGAATCACCGTTAATTTGTGCCTGAATTTCCACTGCTAATTCATCTGCGCTGTTATATGTCCCAGCAGTCAAAGTGATATCCGACGAAAAATTACCGTCCACATTAATTTTAAACGTATCATTCACCCCAGCATTCACTACTAAGCTACTAACACTGTTATTAGCTCCTGTATACAATGCTTGGGTTGCAGCTTGCGTCACATTAACGGCGTAATCCCCTGTAGTGGTATCATCTGTATTAGAAATATAAGTTACATTATCATCACTGGGCCGACCAATCTCTGTAAACACGGCTGCAACACCATCAGGATCAGCTGCCAACGCTTCAATCAACTTTGCACTATCAAACTCTATAGTTCCGTCCGCTTGAGTTTTCATGCCTAAATCAACTAAAGTTCTTATTGAAGAGCTTTCAAGGCCACTCACCAAACTACTCATAACCGACCTGATTTGCCCCATACCGGTACGTAACGTTGAATCCCCCAATAACACACTGCCTGTTTGACTTGCTGGGTTATACCGAGTCAATTCTCTAACACTACTTGCGACCTCATTGAATTTTTCAACAAAGCTCTCCATTGCTCCGACAATTTCATCAGTAGAACTAGAAATATCTACTCTGATTAATTGTCCGGGTAAAGTATTTTTAAGATCTAGGGTGACGCCTTTTAATGTTTTATCAAAAGCATTAGAAGCATTGGTCACATCCAATCCATTTATGCTCAAAATAGCATCTTGAGCTTCCTGGGTCTGATCCATATTGGTAACACTAGAATTAAACTCAAAGGCTGACAAACTGGGATCACTTACCGTAATCTCCATACTATTTTCAGCCCCTGTATTTTCAGAAACCATGACTAAGCGGTTAGCAGTGCCATCAAATATAATACTTGCTGACACACCTGCATCTGCTGAATTAATAGCATCCCTCATACCAACCAGAGTGTTATTACTAGCATCTAAATCTATCGTTAGAGTGCCTTGAGTTGCACTTTGGGTAAAACTATTATAAGTATCGGTGGCGACATCATAATCAGTGGCACCAAATTTAATCGTCACGGTACCAGTCCCAACAATTGTTTGCGCATCACCAAACCCAGCAGACACCAGGCTTTGCGATTGCGCTAATTGTTTAGACTCAAAACTAAACGACCCCTCATCAGCATTACTACTAACAGATGCGCTAATAACATCAGGATTACTACTACTCGCCTGTAATACAGAAAACTTTCCAGCATCACGCAAACCTGCCAGCGAGGCTCGAAAATCTGACAAACCACTTTTAAAAATTCCATAAGAAGAAAGTTTAGCTTGAAGATTTGTTTCCTGTCTAGTTAATTGAAATTCCTGTGGATCTCTTTCAGCAGCCACAAGCCCATCAACAATAGCTCGAATGTCTATACCTGAACCTAACCCTAACGATGAAATTCCAGCCATAACAAATCTCCAATCAATCTACAAAGAAACACACACGAAATTAATTCGCCAACTAGATTAGGCTTTTTATTTATTTTCTAAGTATAGAAGATAGACAAAATAACCAATCAGGTGTTGAATTAATTCCGTGTCCACGCCTAAGCTTTATCTCTTAACAAAAACCCACTCGAATCATTAGATTCTCCTGACAACCCATCCAGATGTTCAGCTAGCCGAACCACAAATTCCGGAGGAATTTGCCTAAGAATTTCATTTGTCTCAGCATCTTTTACTTCAATGACCACTTCTTTTGTCGCATCACTAACTGAAAAAGATAATTTACGCTGTTCCGCTTGAAAAAATTGAGTCACATCTGTCAACGCTTTTTCAATATTTTTTTTCTGCACGTCAGAAGAATTTTCAATAGCCGACTGTTCTATAGCCTCATCAACTTCATCGATTTTTATTGCTTCAACTTTATTTACAACAAAAGACCGTTTATCACCCTCAACTACAGACTTAACAATAGGCTCAAGCTGGATACGTTCTCCCCGAATAAAGGAAACTGTATTTTTAATATCCATTATTATGCCCTCACTAAATTATCAATAACAAACAGATAACGGCAATCAATTGCCGTCATCCATTTCCCGATATTATTGCAATAAGGACAATACACTTTGCGATGATGCATTTGCCTGGGCCAAAATAGAAATACCCGCTTGCTGTAGTATTTGGGTCCTTGCCAACTCTGAAGATTCTTGGGCAAAGTCAGCATCTTGAATACGTGACCTCGCTGCTGAAACATTCTGTGAAACATTTTCCAAGTTAGCAATAGTTGAACCAAATCGATTTTGCACCGCACCTAAGTCAGAACGAATATTTGAAATGTAAGCCAAGGCCCCATCAATCACATCCAACGCACTATTTGAACCGGCCTGTGTACCGACATCAATTGAAGCCACCGAGCTTAGAGCACTCACATTAGCTGTTGTTGCCGCAAATACACCGCCAGCAGCAGCTGAAGTCACAGTAAAAGATGCCGAAGCTTTAAAAGTCACATCACCCCCGACTCGTGTACTATCTGTACCAACCGCACCACCTAATGTTGTTGCAGAACCAGCAGCTGTTCCATCAGCGTCCAAACCAGTCACAGCAAATGTTGCAGTACCTGTTGCTAAAGCATTTTCAATTCCTATATCATCCCCATTGGTACTGACTAATTTAATAGTGTCTCGCGCGCCTCCAGTAAATTCAGCAGTAATACCCGTACTGGCGGCCACACCATTGATCGCATCGACTAAATTACTTAAATCTGAAGTATCGCTGATACTAGCTGAAATTGCTGACCCAGAAGTACTGTCCGTTCCATACAGACTAAATGCAAAAGTACCCGTTCCACTAAGAGTACCTATTGTAGCCTGAGTAATCGCATCCGCCTCAACACCAGTTTGACTGGTAATACCATTAACCTGAGCTGCAATTTCACCAGCCGTCGCAGCTGCTGCAACATCAACGGTTCCTGAACCTAATGAACCGGTGATAGTTAAATCTTCTGTAGCTAGAACTGTACTGGTTGCTGCTGCAAACGTTGCGGATGCACCAACAGCAGTGGTACCAGTACCATCAGCAGTGACCGTATTGTTACCCATGGCATCAGCACGCCCACTACTTACACTGACACTAATTGTTTCGTTAGCAAAAGCACCCACTTGAAATTTTTGAGCAGTGAATGAACCATCCAACACATTTTTCCCATTAAATGTAGTTGTATCCGCAATCCGATTTAATTCTTGCTGTAATTGTCCTACCTCATTCTGTATACTCGCCCTGTCTGTCGCACTATTACTATCGTTTGCTGATTGCACCGATAATTCTCTCATTCTTTGTAGAATATTGGTTGATTCCTGCAACGCACCCTCAGCAACCTGAGCAATTGAAATACCATCATTGGCATTCCTCGCGGCTTGATTTAATCCTCGAATCTGAGCCGTCATCCGTTCAGAAATCGCTAATCCAGCAGAATCATCTTTCGCACTGTTAATCCGCAACCCAGAGGCTAGCCTTTCCATAGAAGTCATTTGAGCCGATTGTGCTCGATTTAATTGTCTTTGTGCGTTCAACGATCCAATATTTGTATTAATTACCTGTGGCATAATAGTTCTCCTAACATTTAGTTCTAGTTACCTAACAATAAACAAAATTTTTCTTTCGTTCTGTTTATCGACGGTTACTAAGATTCCTTGAATGTTTTTTAGAGAGCAAATCTACGTTTGTGACTCTGATCACAAAAACACGGTAACCTTATCCTTGTAATAAGGTTAGTACATTTTGTGTTGATGCGTTTGCCTGCGCCAAAATAGAAATACCTGCTTGTTGTAAAATTTGAGTCCTTGCTAATTCAGCAGACTCTTTTGCAAAATCGGCATCTTGTATTCGTGATTTTGCTGCTGAAACATTTTGCGAAACGTTTTCTAAATTGGCAATAGTAGAACCAAAACGATTCTGTACCGCACCTAAGTCTGATCGAATATTGGCAATATAAGACAATGCGCCATCGACAATGTCTAATGCATTATTTGATCCTGCTTGAGTACCCACATCGATGGTAGAAACTGTAATCAACACACTGGCATTACTGGTAGTTGCTGAAAACAAGCCCCCTGCACTAGCCGAAGTAACAGTGAACGCCTCGGAGCCTTTGAATGTTATGTCACCAGTGATTCGTGTACTATCAGTACCCACTGCCGCACCTAATGTCTGAGCCGCACCTGAAGTGCTCCCATCTGAATTTAAACCTTGCACATCAAAAGTTGATGAACTTGCTTCCAATACATTTTCTATCCCTATATCATCACCTGCCGTATTGACTAATTTAACCGTATCACGCGCACCACCGGTAAATTCAGCGGTAATTCCGGTACTGGCTGAAACACCATTAATCGCATCAACCAAGCTGCTTAAATCTGCTGTATTAGTGATATTGGCACTAATAGCAACCGGTGTGGTTGATGCATTTGATCCATAGAGATTAAATGTAAATGTACCTGCCGCACTTACATTACTAATAGTTGCCTGGGTGACTGCATCTGCTTCAACACCCGTTTGGCTGGTAATTCCATTGACTGCTGTCGCAATAGCCCCAGCAGTCTGACCCGCTGAAACATTTATGGGACCAGTCCCTAATGAACCAGTAATAGTTAAATTCTCAGCCGCCACAACCGTACTAGTGGCAGCGGCAAAAGTTGCCGCTGCACCAACTGCAGTAGCACCAGTCCCATTAGTAGTTACTGTATTATTACCCATGTCATCAGCACGTCCGCCGCCGATACTTAATTGAATAGTTTCATTTGCAAAAGCACCGACATGAAATTTTTGCGCAATAAAATTACCATCTAATATATTCTTACCATTAAATGTAGTGGTATCAGCAATTCTATTTATCTCCTGCTGTAATTGAGAGACTTCTTTCTGTAAGCTTGCTCTGTCAGTAGCACTGTTACTATCATTCGCTGATTGAACAGCTAACTCTCTAATTCTTTGTAAGATATTAGTTGACTCTTGTAACGCACCCTCTGCAACCTGCGCTAAAGAAATTCCGTCATTAGCGTTTCTTACCGCCTGATTTAGACCTCTAATTTGCGCAGTCATTCTATCGGAAATAGCCAACCCTGCCGCATCATCTTTAGCACTGTTAATTCGCAAACCTGATGACAACCTTTCCATTGCAGTCATCTGGCCTATCTGAGAACGGTTCAACTGTCGTTGTGCGTTCAAAGAACCGATGTTGGTATTGATTATTTGTGGCATAATTTATCCCCTGTAAATACGATATTGAATAACTTTCGCAAATACACATGCTCACTTCATGCCAACCATTTTTTAACATATAGTTTCAATTACTTATAACCCCTATCTAGACCATTGTTTTTTAAAATAGGCAACATAAACTGATCTATTGCCGCTTTAGGATAAATATGTGAACCACTTATCTAACTAAGCCATCAATTTATAGTATGTTCTTTGTAATCAGATTCTTTAAAGTCAAATCATATTTCTAATCAATAACTTATTAAAATTTATAGCGATTTAAAACAATTCCATCATTAGGAAAATTGAACCCTCTTCTTTTACAAATCAAGTAAATATAAATCCTTACTAATCTGGCGCACTATTTGCTTTTATAAAATCAACTGACTTTTCGCCGACATCAATATACAAGGAAAAATATTGATAGCGAATTTAAATATCACCTTAATTAAGACAGCTATACAGCGATCTTAAAATGAGTATTTAGCTATGAGAATATCAACATCTTGGAACCAACAATTAAGCGTTAATGCAATGCTAGACCAGCAGGTGAGACTGTCTAAGACACAAATACAATTATCCACGGGGTTAAAATATACCCAGCCCTCCGATGATACGGTAGCTGCAACTCAGATTTTAGCTTTTAAAAACGAAATTGATCAAACCCATCAATATCAACGCAATATAGATACAGCGCGAGAAAGAAATTCTCTTGAAGAATCAGCGTTAGAAAATGCTGAAAATGTACTGTTTCGTGCCAAAGAATTGACTATACGAGCAGCCAATGCCACGCTAACAGCTAATGACAAACTATCTGTAAAGGCTGAAATTGACCGCTTACTCGAAAATTTACTTTCTATAGGTAATACCCAAAATGCGAATGGGGAATATATTTTTGGAGGCTATTTATCAAAAACCAA
>VAPL011152403.1_pt1 | contig 12536 bp, 9 predicted proteins | sample 3395061 | NCBI WGS metagenome assembly VAPL01 (sample SAMN08290444, study PRJNA428436) | hydrothermal vent metagenome | isolation source: Deep-sea hydrothermal vent chimney 2 | place: Pacific Ocean: Juan De Fuca Ridge | depth 2182 m m
GCTTTAATATGCAGGAGATTCCTGCTAGAAGCATGCAGGAATGACAGCATACGATTATTCTGGATGGCAGTGAAAAGCACGTAGGTATGACGATTTTCTTCCTTTGCCTTTTAATAATCTGCTTTCATACAAAGCTCTTAACTTACATTTTTTGTGGGTATAAAACTTAAAACCAGATAGACACATAAAAGCGGATCACATTTGCAGAAAAACTATAGCGCGGCTCCTGCCCCAATGTTGTTAGCGTTGTATTGTTGATATCAAGAAAATCTTCATAATCAAATGAGAAATAATTATAGTTTAGATTGACTGAGCCTTTCTTTATCCACGACACATCATCTTTGGCAAATTCATATGACACGCCAACACCAAAGGAATTATAGGAATAGGTACTGAGTTCTTTATCTCGTGCTCTAAAGTCAAACTGTCCGGAAAAGTCGAACAGATCATTATAAAATGATGCTTTTGTCTGGTTGTAAAATCGAAAATCTATTTCAAAAATCCAGTCATTACCCACCGGATGCACATAACCTAAATCGAATGTGCCTGATGTGATTCCCCATGTATCAGTAAAAGTCGTAAATCCGCTAGAGACAGCGGCTCGATAAGGTAAAAAATATTTAAGCCCTACAGCGGCTGCATTACTTGTTCTTGTATTGGGGTAAACTTCTTCCTCAAATAAATAGGGATTAGCTGGATCAGAGGCTGCACTGTTATCATAACGAACACTTCGATAAGGATTATTTAGAAAACCTTCATCTGTAATAATTTCATAAACAAGACTCATTAACATATTTTTTGTTAATACCTGAGACAGGGTTATGCGATAACTTCTAAGCGCAACTTTTTCTTCTAATGGATCATTGATTTTACCTACCGTGTTATCTCCCATTGAATAACCCAGACCAACCGTAGTTAAACCGCCAAACATTTCCTGTGAAATATTTATATTTTGGGTGATGGCTTCATAATCATTTTCAACACTTGTGGTGTAGGAATATGACAAGATAGATTTATCATAAAGATAATCAACACTTACTGATTGCTGAACCCTTTCTTCAGTGTAGGCGCTTGCCTGAGTAACAACATCAATAGATGCACTGCTCACACTATCCACATAATGATTAGCAGAAACTGAAACACTGTCACTAACACTTTTGCGTATTAATATTGAAGGGCCGCTAACCGTTACATCACCACCATCATAACTATGAAATAAAACATCGGCACGATCTTCAGGTAAAACCAGCGCATTTACTGATTGCATATAACAGAACATCAGCAATAATAATGAGCGTCTTATCATTCTAATTACAACCACAACCACCACCCGTTGTTATACTGGCCCCTCTTGCCCCTTCACGTGCTTCATGAACATGGCCTAAATAAGCTGTTGAAACGGGATCACGATTAAAACTCATTATGGGATCAGCCAAATTAGCTCGCTCATAAGGTTTTACCCACGGTTGAACATCACAGCCTGAAAGCAGTGTCAGTATAGAAATTATGCTGAAAAAACGTATCATAAGTTTTTATTCTCGAACTAATTTTTTTACCCATTTTTTATAGGCAACCATATCACCCGGCTTATAGCCTTTATGCAAATAACGCATGTTGCCATTGCGATCAATAATAACCGTACTTGGCATGGCCGATACTTTATATAATTCACTTACTTTATTTTCACTATCAAATAAAATCGGGAATTTTATAGCCACATCTTTTACTATTTGTCTGGCCTTTTCTGAATGCTCTTCAACATTGACTCCGATAACAGTAAAACCAAGTTTTTTATATTTTTTATGTAAAACATTTAGCAATGGCATTTCCTGACGACAGGGGCCACACCATGATGCCCAGAAATTTAACAGAACAACATCACCTCTAAATTCACTCAGTTTCTGGTTACTTCCTGCATAACTTTTTAAAGTAAAATCAGGTGCTTTTCCTTTTATATTCTGAGATGCCAACACAGGTGATGACAGAACAATCATCATAAAAAAAAATTTTGCTAATTGTTCTATTATTTTTTTATACATAAATAAAGACATATTTATACCTTTGAGTTTAAAACACCAGGGATACTCTGATTAAGTATGCTTAGAAATAATAACTAGCACCAAATGTTACTTCTAAATTATGAGTTAACTTACTTTCACCTAGCAGATCCATATTAAATGTATGATCTCTTACATCCAGATAAACAGACACATAATTACTTACCAGCAACCTGTAACCTGCACCATAACTAACTGTAAAATTAGTATCTCCAGCAAAATCTGTATTGCCTATTGATGCGATTAGATACAATGCACTATTGTAAGTTGTGCTATCTGTAATAAACGCTTCACCCGGCAAAAGGTTATAACCAAAAGATACAAAATAATGCTGGTACTCTCTATCGGCATCAGAAAGCAAAGGCGCACTGCCGGGATTTAATGTCTCAAAACTTGTTTTACCCGCACTCGACTTTCTCAAACCAACATCTGTAAAAAAATCCTCAGAAATATGATAGACAAGCCGTGTGCTCAAAACGAGGTTTACACCAAAATCTTCAATGCTTAATAAACCTGCCGATACAAGTATTTCAAAATTTGCGGTATCAATTTTTGACTCATCAAATTCTTTACGTTTTATCTCCGGCTGAATAACAGATTCTAACTCCTGATTTTCGTCAAGCTCGGCAGACCAAGCCACCGGGCTAAGAAAAATAGAAGCACCTGTTATACAACTTAGAAGAAAACTGCGAAGCCTGCCTTCCATTCTTTTAAATCCTCATTAGTATCATTATCAATTCTTGATGAAAAGATAATATATTCACTGTATTCAATTCTAAATATAACCTGTTTTGTTAAATATAAACGAGCGCCTATACCAACATTACTAAACTGATTTGTATTATCTTTGGGCTGGATAAGCGTTGCTTTTGGAGTAACATCAATGACTCCTGTACCAAGATGAAAATAAGGTGAAAACCGCCACTCTGGAAAAGGCTGCATGACCAGACCAAGATTATATAAAAAGCTATTTGAAAAATTACCATTAGCCTGTGACAAGGCAAACTCTGCTGCAAAACCTTTATTAAACAGATATGCACCATACGTAGTTATGGCAGTCGCACCATCAAGACTGCCACCCATAACACCTAGCTCCCAGCTTCTTTTTATAAAATCTTGCTGAGTAATATTTGTAAATTCAATCTTCTCACCTTTTGGTGATAGTGTTTCAGACATCTGTTCTACTGAAATCCAGCCTTCAGTATTTTTTTCATAGCGAACTTTAAACCAGGATGTTCGCCTTTGTATAATCTTTATTATTTCACCCCGTTCAATAACATCAATCACAGGGTAGCCGCCACCCGGCCCTGTATGCACATCAATAAAGGGGTCCGCAACTTCAACCTGCTGATAAAACTCAACAGCAGACTCTGTTTCATTTGCAAATGCATTATTTGCTACAAAGAAAAACTGAAGCAGCAAAATAAATAAAAAATTTAAGGACATATTTATGCTTTTAAAAAATAATTTAATTAACCGGCACATTGGCATGTACGGGATTATTATAATATTGCGCACCAATATCCAGCCATTCAGATATTAGTTTTAATTCAGACGCGGTTAACATACCAACATGGTTAACCGCGGGCGTTAAAGTCCAGCTCACTCTGTTTCTATCAGCACTGCTTACATCCAGTATTTCACCTGTCATTTTTTCTATAAAGTAATTTGCTCTTGCACCATCTTCATTCATGGAAGGTGTTTGTGGATCACTCTCATCCGCCTCAGTTACAATGTCAATAAATTGAGAGCATGTTGCCGGGTCTAATACAGGGTCTCCATTTACATCAACTGTCGAGCATGTTGCTGGATCTAAAACAGGATCACCATTTTGATCCACACGTGGCACATTTCGCGTAATCATAATATCTGTTGGTGGATTATTACCAATCACTTCCTGTCTATTATCTTCAAAAAATAATTCTCTGTAGGATTCTAAATGTATTGCATCACCCGTATCATCATCAAGATCAGTTAAGCCCAGATCAAGGTAACTTGCAGGCACCTGTGAAGCACCCTGTGCATCTGTTTTTGCATGACAGTTTGTACAGGTATGATCTGTATTGCCGGGTGCACCTGCTGGGTCTTCTCTTAACACTGACCAGACTGGATTAATATGATCAGGATAATTAATGACCATACGACACGCCGGATCCCAGTTAGGATTAAAAAGATCAGCCGCAGTTTCCAGGCATTGCGCAGCAACAATGGGTTGAGCCGCACCTTTTATAGACGCATCTAAATCATCATAAAGCACGCTGACTGGTGTCTCTACCGTTAATGATGCATCATCTGGATCTGTCCACACATCAACATAAAGTAAATCGATACTGGGTTTTAATGCGGCAGGAAATTGTCGCGTTAATATTTCAGCCATTGTATTACCCGTGTCACCAAAATATTTTGATCCCGTGGGCACGGCCGCATACACACTGGTATTTTCTAAATCGATACCATCACCTTCTAATCCAGAAGTAATTTGAGTCTCAATGGCATCACTTCGTGCATGGGGCAAAGGCGTTACACCTGGCTGGTGTGTATGGCAACCAGTACATTGCAACGTATCTTTAGGTCTAACCTGCAACCAGTTGTCATGACGTGTGCGCCTTAAATTTCCATTTGTTTCGCGTTTAAGAATACGGCGGCCATTCTTATCTAAAACTTCAATATAAAATCCGATATTAGCAGGTACTTTAACTCTTACCGAACCATCTGGCTGAATCATGGTGTAGCCAATAATTTCTCTCATACCTAAACGACGGTCTATGCCAAATGCTTCACGCGCAACATCTTTGGTACATGCGGCATCATTGTCATCACAAATTCCAACTGCTTTTACTATGCGCAAAAATCTTGCAGGTAAATCGGTGCTGTCTGTTCTATCTGGATCAAATAAATCTCTAACCGTTACAATGTCATCAGACGTATCCGTTGTATTATTAGTTATGACTGCATTTGAAATACAGTCATCAAGGAAGCAACCATTAAAACTATTTGCGCCACCACCAAAGTCATAAACACTGCGTATATTTAAAATCCCTTCCCTGTCGCTTAATGTCTGATCAAGATCAATTGCACCTTTATCCTGAATAATAGCTGGACGAGTTCGAGGACTAACACCAACAATGTCAGTAATAAATTTACCTGGCTCAGGCAATACAACCGGCAACTCTGTTCCCTTGTCAGGATCATTTATCCAGATACCATAAACAGGCGGCATTTCATTAACCACTGACATAGAGATATAAGGTTCTATGCAGTTATTAACAACAGGTGGTAGTAACGTGGGATCAAAATCTGGGGCATCCTGATCCAGAACGACATTAGTTAACTGACAGGTTCCCTTACTCAGCAATAAACGATTACTTCCGTCATCTAATGGAAATGCCGAACTATAACGTCCGCCCAGTGATATGCCTGTAGTAGAAATATTTGCAGTTGTTGCTTTTGTTTGCGCAGGCCCGGTGACACCCTGATTAACACTCAATGGTTTGACTGGCTGATTGTTATCAATAAAACCATTGCCATCAATCGTGTAAACATCAACACCACCAAACGTATTTCTAAATTGCTGAGTTAAAACTAATATTTTTCCATCCGACATAACTCTGGGTTGCACAAACTGCATACCTCCGGGATGACTGGCGTTGTGCGCACCGTAATAACTTTGTAGATTAGAACCATCTGGGTTTACAGTGTACAGGTTCATCACATTATTTAAGCCAGCATGATCCCAGCGACTAAACAAAATTCGCCCATCAGGTAACACCGTTGGATCAAGATCATGACTCTGATTATTTGAAATCTGTTTTATATTGTTACCGTCTGCTTCCATTACATGCAGGTTCAATGCTTTGGTTCGACGATTCTCATCCAGCGCAGAAAATTTAGGTTTATCTATGCCCGATACTTTTTGTGATTCATCCAGATTAACTGAACTTGAATTGTGTTGTCTGTTAGAAGAAAAAACAATGCGTCCATCGGGTAAATAATAAGGTGCGATATCATCACCCACATTAGAACCCTGTGGAATAATTGATCTTAAAACTTCAGTCGCAATAACATATTCATATATTGTCCATGTATTATCGTTATCGGCATTATCATCTGGATCATCAATTCTTAATGAAAAAATTAGTTTTGTTCCATCATAGGATGATTCAACATCACGAACATCACCAATGCCATTGGTTATTGATGCTGTTATATTTTTTTCTTCGGCAGAAAGTGCCGAACGTTGTTTAATAAATAAATCACCGCCAGCACGATAGGTCAATGGACGACGAACATCCTGTGAAATGGCATTGCCATTATTATCAACAAGTATGGTTCTTTTGGTATACGCAATAGGCAAGTCGACAATACCAGCATCAGCACCATCATCTGATTCAGGCGCACAGCCAGCGAGAAACACTGAAGAGAAACCAGCAAAAAATAAAACCAGTAGTTTTATTATAAAATTTTTAACAAAAAACTGCTTCATATCTATCCAGCTTAATTTGGTGCAACGAGGCCAGATGAATAAAACATCTTACCTTTTGAATTAATAACAATAGCATCCACACCTTTATATGAATCTATCAATTTAAAGCCTTTTTTATCACCCAGCACAAACAGTGTTGTTGATAAAGCATCGCTTAATGTTGCACTGTCAGCCATTACTGTTGCACTCCATGTTGTATCAACCGATTTTCCCGTGGCAGGTTTAATTATATGGTGATAACGTTTTCCATCTTCAATAAAAAAGCGTTCATAATCACCCGATGTTGATATTGCTGTATTAGTTAATGGCAATTTAACAGCAATATCATTTTTATTTCTGGGATGCCTTACACCCATCATCCATGATCGACCCTGCCGGTCACCTAAAATACGTGAATCACCTCCAGCACTTACCATTCCATTTTTTATGCCACATTTTTTTAGTATGGCAATAGCATTATCAACCGCATAGCCTTTTGCAATCCCACCAAGATCTATACGCATACCATGGCGGCTAAATTTAATGCTCTTATTTTTATTATTTAACTTTATATTTTTATAATTAATAAATTCTAATTTATTATTTATAACGTCATCTGAAGGCTTTAGCCCCTGACGGTAATCATAAAGATAACCCACACTGGCAAATGTAATATCAAATGCACCAGCAGACTTTTTAGATATTTCTAATGAGAATTTAATTAAATCAAATAACTCATTACTTATTCTTACTTCCTGCTTTGCTGCCAGATTATTTATTAACGCCAGTTCACTATCTGCTTTAAAAGGACTCATTAACTCATCAATGCGACGCATTTCTATAAACACTTTATCGCTGCATTGAGCGGCTATATTTTTATCCTTGTGCCAGACATCAACAGCAACCTGTGTTCCCATAATATTCTGCTGTGTTTTAAACCAGTCTGCACTTGCTTCAACTGAAATAAGTGCTGACGCATAAATAAAAAACGCGCATATATGTTTTGGTAAATTATTAATAAAGCTGCCCTGTATTCTATTTACATAAATTTTTAATTAAATTTATGCTGTTATTTTTCCAAATGAGATTAGATTATCAAGTGTTCCCAGACCATGATTTCCATTTAAATATAAGGCTGAAAAATTATTATAACTTCCCGCTGTTATGTCTCCATTAATTGCCATGTAATTAGCAATCACCGTATTAACCAGTAAGTTCACATTATTAGCCGCAGGGCTTGATGAGGTTACAACCGAGGCATCACTGGAAAAACGACCAATTTGATGATGGTCTGTTAATGTATTTGCTGCAAATTTTGTAATTGTTCCCCCCCCGGCTGTTGGCGTAAACAGCAGATAAAAAGAACATGCGGTAGATGAATTATCACCTGTCCAGTTACCTTTGCCACGACCACCCAGAGGATTATTTGTATTTGCTGCATTATCTGCAGAGTTATCCAGACCTCCATTACTCGACAACGAACCATCACTAAATACATAAATCATTAACGGCTTATTTGTTCTTGCCGCATATTCTAAACATGCACCAATACAACGACCTGCACGCAGGTCTCTATTTTCACCTGTACTACGATCACCTGTATGATAATCGTAACCTCCCATAGAAATACTACCCGCACCAGAGTGGCCATCAATAACCATTTTCATAACTGATGCTGTTTTTCTAAATTCACCACTGCCATCAAATTCAGTTTCAGTAAAAATACCGCCCGCATTATTTACAATAACAGGCGTTGTTGCTCCACGATCATCCGGGCTAACTTCAACACCTGCAAATCGAGCAGCCAGATCAGCCGCTTTTAAATAACCGCATTGCATCAGGTCTTTGATGACTTCATTTTTTGTTGGGTTAATATCAGGTGATACAGTTCCCAGGCGAAGTTTTTTATGAGTAATGCGCGCCATTGATTCCATAACCGCAGTTACATCAGCGGGGTCACTTAACACAGAGGTTAAATCACCCACATCAACCATGCCAGTTACATCACCTGGGCGATCAACTTTTGTTGGCCTTATTTTTGGATCAATTAATGCCGCAGGCGACACGGAACGACCACCTGATTCTGTATTTTGAGAACCCACTAATGTAACAACATCACCACCCGCACCTGCTTTTGCAATTCCATACATGGGATTATGAGGATTGTTACCCGTATCATTTTCTGAACGAGCCGGAATAACCGCTCCATTTGTCTGCCCCTGACCTCGTGATGTAAATTTCTGCAGAATACCAAACAACATTGGACTGTCCTGATGAAACAGCAAACCCAGCTCATCATTTATATAATCTGTATTTGCACTCGGATTTAAAACAGCATTGCCAATGCCTTCAGTCATAGTGACTGAACTGGTGCCGGGAATCATACTCGGTGGTATGCCTAATTTACTGTAGCCACCCTCAGCCAGAAAATCTCTTTGGCCGCCGCCCTGACCTACTAATACATTTGAACCGGCTAAATTTGCACCGCCGCCTAAATCAAAACAGATAAATGGAATTTTACTTGTGCCAGATAATCCAAAATTACAATTTACATCGGGCGATAAATTCATATCTAGTCGTAACACTTCTAAATCTGCAGCAACGGCAGCATGAACATCACGAGGATTGGTAAATAAACTAAAAACACCGCCCGTTAAAACCAGACCTGGGCCAGTAATAAAACCCTGACGTAAAAAATCACGCCGCGTTCTGGGCTTTGAATGATCTCGATGACGCAAGGGTTCATCTATATCTATTTTTTTGCGTCTTTTAGTCATTGTTGCTTCCTCATGTAAAACCATGTTTTGTTCTATTGCAGAATCATAATGGCACTACCAACAGTAGCAGCACACATTGCTTTCACAATTTCTTCTGTTCGTGCCTGAGTATTGCAACCCGGCAGACACTGGGTCATAGACGTTAATAAACTACTGTATGAATCACCCGTTAAAGAGGGATCTAAATCCTGAGTAGCAGCCGAGGCAATACTGTTTCTAATTTCTGATTCAACAGGTTGCGTTAATAAGTTTTTTGTACCTGTTGGCAAATCAATATTCATTAATGCAGTTAACAGCGGATCAAGAATCTGATTCTTTTTAGCATCAGAATTAAATGCCGTGCCTGCTGTTGCAGTAAAATCAAAACCTGAAAAATATGCTTTATCTGTATTTACCAGCACATCACAATATTTCATTGCCATCTGTGCAACAGCCATTTGATGCGATGCAAGAAACGCATTTATATTTTCTACTGAAGGTAATTGTTGTCGATAAATACTGAATGTGGCTGCAACATCTGCATTGTTTTCAGGTATGCCGGTTATTGCGGATAAGGTTGCATTAATTTCATCAAAAGTACGCACACCAATATCGGATGAAATATTTTCAGCAGGATCAGCCGGGTATACTCTGGGAGATGGAACAGGCTCAACAAGTGTATTAGTTGCGCTGCCCAATTGTTCAAAGCTCAGAAAAAATTCATCTGAACCAGGGCCTTTTTCAACTGAAATAATTGTTCCATTATTTGAAAGCTGTTGCCCCACATCGGTAATATAAGCAGAGGTATCGGCAACAACCACATCCATATTACCAAATGCCTGACCCGCTACGGCTTCTTTACTATTTATGCCAATGCGCAGACCTTTAATAACGATAGATGAAGCAGGTCTATATCCAGGATTTAGATTTACAAATGTAGGCTTATTAAATAAATAAGACGTGTTATCAAATTGTTCAACCTGAAACATAATATAACTATCAGGCACGTTAATACGATCGGCTATTGAAAACAGCATAAAGTATTTTTGGCCTACACCTACATTTAGATTTTGTCTTATCTGCTCCTGAGTTAATGCGCGACTATGAATCGCTAATAATCTTATTTTTCCTTTCCATAAAGTATTTGCACCACCACCAGGCTCATTGCCTAGCGCAAAAGCAAAAGTATCATTCCATGAAGTTAATAAACCACCTGTATCAGGATCAGTGGGATCATCAACATCACCAATATACGTATCATCTGAATCATCATTCGGTGTGCCATTATCATCAATGCTGCCAGTAAAATTTCCGTTTACATAAATGCTGCGCCCCAGAGGTGCTGTACCTAAAGATGGTTTGCCTGCAACCGGGCTAAAATTCATTACAACGTGTTGTAACGCTGCCTGCAAATCCTCATCTGCATCGGCTGTAGATAATGTTGTTAAGCCCGCTGAATTATTCCGATTTTTAAAATCATAATTATACTGTGACTGCCCCATTGTGAAGTTACGCGTATTACCACCACCAGAATAAGTTACGATACTTCTTCCATTCTGTACGATATTTCCGGGCACAACCCAGGCCTCAATGGCATACTCACCACTGGCTTTTATAAAATCACTGAGTTTTTTACTGTTGGCAACCGAGCCCTGCGCCTTACCGCCATTTAAAATCTCAATACCAAAACCTAACACCCAGCTAATGCCGCCATTTAAAGTCAAAGGCAATGCAGGTGAAACGCCACTGGTATCAAAGGCTATATTCCCCGAACCTTGCTTGAACTCATAAAGCGCAATAACATCATCTTCATAACGAATACCACTGCTTGCAATCATGGCATCACCCAGCTGCATGGCCTTACTAATAATTAAACTGGGATCTATAGGTGTGGGTGAAATATTATTTGCAAATTGCTGTATGGCATCTTCCATATCCTGAGCATCCGCCTGACAGTCACTTGTCCAGCAGTTATGAAACTCTTCTCTTAAACGGACAACAAGACGAGAGTTTGCAGGCGTATCAAGATCCAGCTTTGCCTTGGCCGCTTCATAAGATATATCGACATCCGTATTTGAAAAGAACGGTGCCTGTGGTGTTGCCGACGTATCATCATGACAACCCGCACAATGCGCCTTTAATAAAGGCGTGTGTATTATGCTGCCAAAACTGGCTGAAGAAACAGGGAAGGTTTTAGTCGCACCTGCATCTTTTAATACTGGCGCAACCAGTTGTATTTGAGTTGATGAATTAGTTGCTGTTTGCTGCCATGCCTGAATATAGCCCACCACTGCATCCGCACAGTCCTGATCACTGCCTAACCAGCATTGATGACCATTTGCCAGTTTGGTTACTATAGGTGACGCAGGAATATCATTTACATTAATAATGCTAAGTGCTTCTGCATAAGCAAGATTTACATTATCGGTGCGGACAAACTTACCTGTTCCCTGACCACCTTCAATATGGCAACCACCACAGTTTTCTGTGTCATTTAATTTTGCCCAGAATTCACGTTTAAAATTCTGGATGTCTGTTGTCTCTGGTGCAGGGCCACTGTACTTTTCATTGTTTGTTTGCTTTCGTGCATTTTCAGTATTTTCAGTCTCATTACCACAGGCAGATAACAGGGCAGCAAAGATCAGCATCAACACGATTTGAAAAAATAGATGCAAGCCTGATTTTTGTTTTTCAGAGGCATGAATCATTGTCATGAGCTGATTGTTATACATTCCAAAATACTCCAAAAATACTTTTTCACATTCTGTTTTAAATTATTTAAAACAGAATTTTTTATTTCCTGTGGTCTACTGACCCTTACAATAAGCAGCAACTTCAGCAAACACATTTCGCATATCGCCATCCACTTTAAACAGAGCTGCAATTCTCTGAACTTCCGTTCTATCAGCACTAAAATTATCTGAACCGCGTAAACAAATTGATTTGAAAACTTTCTTAACCTGACAACTATCAAATGCATCGGTATGTGCCAGCTCCATACCCAGGGCTTTAGCACCATTGCCTGTTGTGTGACCGTTTTCATCCAAAGACGTGTTGTTATACCAGCCCAGCAAACTGTTCTGTCCATTGCGCCAGTAATTAATCCAGCTATCATCTGTTTGTATATAACCGTATTTGAAATTGGTTTCGTTGTGATTGAATTTATTAACCACACCATTGGGATTTGGAATAGGCGCACCATCTGGATTTGGAATATCATCCGTCGTCGCACGATAATCTAAACTGTTGCTAGTGGTATTA
>VAPL010002433.1_pt1 | contig 12535 bp, 14 predicted proteins | sample 3395061 | NCBI WGS metagenome assembly VAPL01 (sample SAMN08290444, study PRJNA428436) | hydrothermal vent metagenome | isolation source: Deep-sea hydrothermal vent chimney 2 | place: Pacific Ocean: Juan De Fuca Ridge | depth 2182 m m
GCGATCATAGCGTTATCGGGTAAAAAGGTATGAGCATGACAGACAAACGCGTTACGCTAATCACCGCTTCCAGCGAGGATGAAGCCAGAACCATAGCGAAAACCATCGTCGAGGAACGCCTTGCCGCCTGCGTTAATATTATCCCCTCGATACGCTCTATATATCGATGGGAAGGAAAAATTTGCGACGATTCCGAATCCCTTCTTATAGTTAAGACATCAAATAAAAGCGTAGAGGCTCTTGAAAAAAGGGTGGCGCAGTTACATTCCTACAGCGTGCCCGAGATAATTTCTTTGCCAATTGAACGTGGATCGGAAAAATATTTGGCTTGGATAGATGAAAATTTAAACGATTGAGCCAGAAGTTGTAAAATGTCGATAACTGATTATTTTTCTTGGTAAAAGCAGTGGGATGAGTTATATTTGATTGTAGTATTGGTGAAGATTTTTGGTGGAAAATTCTTTAGTAAAATAACAAAAGGCTTAACGGCGCAATGACTAAAATAGACATAATCAATCGCGTGGCTGAACAAACCGGCCTTCCAAAACAGGACGCGGATACTGCGGTTGAAACTATTATCTCGCTTATTAAAGACTCGCTTTCAAAAGATGATCAGGTGATATTACGCCGCTTCGGATCGTTCCAAACCAGGGAAAAAAACAAACGTGTCGGCCGGAACCCCAAAACTGGTGAAGAGGCTGAGATTTCGGCAAGAAAAGTAGTTCGTTTCAAGGCTGGCAAGTATTTCAAGCAGGTTGTAAATAACGAGGCCCTATAGCCACCGATTGGAGCTTTTGAAGCTGCAATTATTATTTCCCTCATTTGCTGATCTCCACACACTCACACAATAATGTTGTGAGAATCCACCCTGTTATGATTTAATCGGCTTATCGTCGGCCAAAAACAGGCCGTAAAGCCGTATCTTTGCAAAATACGTATGGAGTAAAATGAGAAAATCGATAGAAAAACTTCTAATGGAAATAGGAGAAGACCCCAAACGGGAAGGCCTTAAGAAAACGCCTGAGCGGGTTGAAAAGTCGCTTCAATATCTTACCAGCGGCTATAAAATGAATGTGGCGCAACTTATAAAGGAAGCGGTTTTTGAGGAAACCTGCGACGAAATGGTGATCGTAAAAGATATAGACATTTTCTCTTTATGCGAACATCACATGCTCCCATTCTATGGTAAGGCGCATGTTGCGTATATCCCCAACGGAAAGATAATCGGTCTTTCAAAGATACCGAGGATTATAGATATTTTTGCCCGCAGACTACAAGTGCAGGAGCGTATGACAAACCAGATAGCAGACGCTATTCAAGAGGGGGTGAACCCAAGTGGTGTGGCCGTGGTGATAGAGGCTCTGCATCTTTGTATGGCCATGAGAGGTGTTGAAAAACAGAACTCGGTTACCGTCACTTCGGCAATGATCGGCGGGTTCAAAAACGATCCTCGCACAAGGCAGGAATTCCTCTCGCTTATTCGTTCATAAATGCTCGATAGGCGGTAAGGCGCGCTTCTCTTGCGGTTACGAAAAATGTCCAAGGAGTGTGAAGACGATGACCATTCCCGAGACTATAACTCCAACGGCCATGGCAACGGGTCTTTTCCCAGGTCGGCGTTCGGGACCGCTCCTATCTATGAACGGAACCAGAATGAGTGCCAGGATTCCTAATCCCTGAAAAGCTACCCCAAGAATTTTCGGAGCCCACGAGCCTAAAAAATCAAGGTGTTCAGCCATCTTCAGGCTGTAATACGCGGCAAGGAAATACCATTCAGGCTTAATATGTTCCGGTGTGTCAAACGGGTTGGCCTTCGGTCCTAAATGTGGAGGGAAAACAGTTGAGAACGTTACCAGAATCATTACGATGGCCATGCAGATTATTATCTGTTCCACAAGATGCCGCGGGAAAAACCAGTACGCTTTTCCATCCCTTATCAGGCGTTTTTTTTCCTCAATAGGGAGCGCTTTAACTTCGACCTCTTTTTTTTTCGTAAATTCAGTTTGTTGAGCCATTATGGTATTCCATTGTTATAGTGGCTTTGCTATACCTTGTCGCCTTATCTGCATAAGGTGCCCTATTATTACCGCGCCTGTGGCCATGGGAAGAATCATCACATGGATGGCGAAAAAACGGGTTAACGTTATTTGGCTGACATCTTCTCCTCCACGCAGCGCATAACGTATATATTCGCCTATTACCGGAATGGCGGATGGTATATCCGTGCCGATTACCGTGGCCCAATACGCAAGCTGTGTCCACGGCAGCAAATAACCCGTGAAGGCGAGCGAAAAGGTCAGCAGAAAAAGAATAGTCCCGAATACCCAGTTTAGCTCCCGGGGAGTTTTGTATATACCGCTCACATAGATTTTCGCCATGTGAACGATGAGAGTGATTACCATCAGGTTGGCCCCCCATGCGTGTATGCCGCGGATAAGCCACCCGAAAGGAACTTCGTTCATTATTCTGGCCACGGAGGCATGGGCCTCTGTAGTGATTGGCTGGTAATACACCATGAGCAACGCCCCTGTCACTACCTGGCAAATAAAAATGAAAAAGCTTATGCCGCCAAAGCATGACCAGAAACCAAGGTTTTCAGGCGCGATCTTTTTGAAAACCTCGTCATCCAGAATCTCTTTCACACCCAGTCTATCGTCCAGCGCATTGAACGTGTTGACCAAAAGCCTGTTTTTAATTATTAACGGGCCGAAGACAAGCTCTTTTTTTTTCATGGTGTCACGCTTCCTCTATCACAATATAGCCATTTTCCACAGTAACAGGGTAGCGAGGCAAAGGTCTTGGAGGGGGGCCTCCAATGACGAAACCTTTCAGGTCAAATCTTCCTCCGTGACATGGGCAGTCAAGCTCTTTTGAGCCTTCTTTCCATCTAACAATACACCCAAGGTGGGTGCATATGGCGGAGAGCGCTGTAACCTCCTGCTCGTTTGGGCGTATTATAACGATCGGCTTATTCAAAAATCGGAAAAACTTTACGTCTCCAATCGGGACGTCCCCCAAAGGAAGTTTCATAGACCTTTTCCCCACGCTTTTTCTTCTGCGTTTCCGCGGCCACAGGTACATGCCCAGTGGAAACGCCATTCCTGCGGCCGTAATGGCTGTAAATAGCCATAACAGGGCGCTAATAAGCCGCCGCCTGGTGCCGGATAACCGGCCAGAAAAATTTGCTGGAGCTTCGCTGTTCATGCCGCTGTCACTTCCCTGGGTTAGGGGATGATACCGTTTCATCTCTGTTCATTTCGATCCGCATCTCGGTTTCTCTCATAATAATAGGATTGTAGAGGTAGTCAATCCATACAGATATCGAGGCCCGTCTGCTTTCAGGAATATAAAACGTAAAAGTCTCCGTACGGACCTCTTTGGGGAATAAACGGTTATCTTTGGCGATGCTGGCGCCAAAACCCAACATTATATCAGCGTCTCTGGTAAGCTCGGAGCCATTTGCGTCAAAAATCACTTTTTCGTACACTACCTTATCTCTATACGCCTTACCTCCAGGAATTTTCACCTCGCAAAAGAGGATGACCTTGCGTGATGGTATGCCGGTGGGAAGGCGATGCCCGGACCCCTCGTTAATGACCTTTACAGTAACAGTCATTCTGTCTCTTCGTCTATCAATTGCCGCTATTTCCAGCTTTACCGCTTTTTTAAGCTGGCTGATTGAATGTCCTCCAGCAAGGTTATGGCTGTATATTTTAGACCCTCTTTCGCTCAACGTTCCTTTTGCAATAGTTCCGGGAACCTCAGGCATATGGCACTTTTGGCAAGGCGTTCCGTTATCCGCGTAAACGCTTTTTTTCCATTCGCTATATGTAGACATGACAGGCACACCGTTGGGTGTATATTCGTGGCACGATGCGCATAACTTGGCGCTTTGGTGCAACGGGGAAAACTTTATCTTATGCGCCTTTTCGTCCCCTTTTTTATTTGGGCCATATTTAACCTCCCCAAAATCTATGATGAAAGGATATTCTTCGTTAGATAAATCCACATCTTTAAGGCTGTGGCAGAAGTCACATGTCAAGCCCTCGGATGTCAGGGATACGTCCAGATTGTATCCCTTGGTAAACTTTGTGGTTGGAGCATGGCAACGCAAGCATAGTTGCTCCGCCTTGCCCTGGCTTTTGTAATGCGCCTCCATGTAAGCCGCTCGGAATATCGGATCTGACGTGCTTCTGGCGTGAAGGGAATCTTTCCAGCGGTCGTATATATCTTTATGGCACTTTCCGCAAACAACGCTGGGAGTAAAACCTTCTTTGTTAAGTTCGATTTTTTGCGGAACGCTTTGCTGAGCAAAGGCCGACTGAGGTAAAATCGAAAAAATGGACAACGGCATCATCACCCATAGAAACAATCGCGCAAAAACATCCATTTTTCACCATCCGCCTTTTACGATAGGGTGTAACGGAGCAATATTGATTATCAATTTACAGGCGCGCTTTGTCAACCTGTTGCTATCATAGGAGCTGTTTTAGTTTGAAGATAATGATTCTATTGATAAAATCAAACTGAGACACTGTCTTATCCTTGAACGTAACATATGCGGTTATAAATATTGATGACATCACCTTGTGGTCTAAAGCCGCGCCGGCATCGTGACTGCTTGACTCCAACGCATGGAAGCTGTTAGCTTGCAACTCTATTATTCCTCTTTACTCAGGAGACACATATGCAAAGATTTATTACAAGTTTGCTTTTTACGCTTATATGCCTGGCGCCGACTTATGCGCTGGCCGGTGAGCCGATAGATAAGACGGTTGAGGCTCTTTTTCAGGAAAAAGTGGCTTTGCAAGGAAAGCATGTCCGGCTGCAAGGAAAAGTTGTTAAAGTGAACAATGGAATCATGAAAAGAAATTTTCTCCATTTGCAGGACGGCTCTGGCAAGCCTGGTAACAACGACCTCACCATTACCAGCCAGGGTACGGCGACTGTTGGCGACGAGGTTATAGTCACAGGAATAGTGTCGCTTGATGTCGACTTCGGGTATAACTACAAATATCCGTTATTGCTGGAAAAAGCCACGATAACCAAGGTTGTAAAGTAAAATTTAGGTCGACCGATAATGGTGTAATAAACAGGAACGCGCCATATATGCATATGGTCGGGCTGGCCGATTCTATTCCGGACTTGCCCGTTATCATAGGCTCTGCAGGTGAGCCGACGCTCTCACTTGATAATACGCTTCTTTTCGTCGTTGTATTCGTACGGCCGGATGCCAACAGGTGGGACGCTGATATAGCTTATGTAAAACCTGGTTCGTGCCCATAATTTAATTTTCACTTTTTATTTTCCTGTTGACAATAAAACATCGCCCCTGTAGTTTTACAGGCGTATTGTGGGTGGCAATATTGCCATAAAGAGGAAGGCGGTTTAAATCCGTCGCGGACCCGCCACTGTAACCGAGGACGAAAACCGCATAACGTCACTGTCTTTATAGATGGGAAGGCGCGGTGAGTAGGTTGATACGGAAGCCAGAAGACTTACCCACAATTTGATATTCTGAGGATTCGGGCTATGGTTTCTCAGAGCGTGGAAGAAAAACGGCTTCCCGGTTTCATTAGAAGGAAACTGGGATGGTTGGTTTATTTTTCTTTTCGATCTTGATCGTCGGCTTCTCGCCCCGTCGCCCCCTGTCCGTTCCTTCCAAAGCCCTTTTTTTCGATATTGCGTTACAAGCGATAATCACCTACCCACCCCATATGTTGCGTCACTCCTTTAGTCGAATACGCTGGAGAAGTGTGGATATGCGGGATTTGCTGTCTAACCAGAATATTTCTAAAGGAGCGATTAAATGAAAACCGCTGTAAATGTCCGGACGGGCGAGAAGGAGAGGCAAACAGGATGAGAACTCCAGATGATAAAGAGGGATTTCAAATTAGGAACAAAGGTTTTGCATTTACGTTTTTTATTTTACTCCAATTATTTTCGTTCGGTTCGTTGCTTTTAGCGGATTCCGTATTCGCTGAAGAAGTGACCGAAACGACGCAGAATAATTCTGGCGCAAAAGATTTCGATCTGTTGGAAAACAGGCTACAGGAACTGGAGGATCAACTAAGGGATCTCGAGAGCAAAACGGTTCTCTCCGAGCCGGAGATGATAATAAAACAAAAAGAAATATGGGTCTGTGAAAACGGGCACGAGTATGACAATCGCTTGGACGGTAAATGCCCGAACGACGGGCTTTCATTGCATAAAGAGTCCACTTACCAGAGGGAAAAAGTATACAGGAGACAAACTATCGGAGAGCAGATTCAGAATGCGCTCGATGAGCGGGAAGCTAAGGGTATCAATATAGGTGTCAGCTCGACGGCCACTCTTCAGGAAACGTTCAGGGTAAGCGGTGAGGATGAAGCTGTTCAGGACTTGTTTGGCGTCGGCTCGACGGATATTTATTTTATCGGCAAGCCGGCTTTGTATACCTTGTTTTTCCTCGATATAGAAGCCATCGGCGGGTCCTCGCCAGATCTTAAAATCGCAAACTTATCTTTGCTCACGAGCGATGTGGCTAGGCGTGAAGTGGATAAGAGGGCCAATGTCCGGGAGGTCTGGCTGAGGACGGAGTTAATGGATCAGAAACTTACCATATCGGCTGGCATGCTTGATCTGACCAACTATTTCGACCTGAACGCGGTTGCCAATGATGAAACCATGCAATTCATTACGGACGGCTTGGTCAATAATATTTTGCTGGCTCCTCCGTCGAACGGCGCAGGCGTTATGGCCGCTTACGATCCAAAGATCGGCTTGATTTTCAGGGCCGGAGTGCAACGTGGCGCCAGTGTTGAACAAGGGCTGGCGCAGAAAGTTTATTCTCTTTTTGAAGTGGAGTATCTATCGCATATCCCAGGATTGCAAATAGGTCATTACCGCGCCTGGGTCAGATTTAACGAGAGCTCAAAACGGGAAAACATCGCATGGGGTATAAGCGCGGACCAGAAAATAAATGCGGCGATAACTGTTTTCGCAAGATTCGGAAATAGGTTTACTTCAGAAAAGTATGACCGTGACGATTATTTTTACAGTGGCGGAATTGAGATGAAAACACCTCACACCTTCGGGATTCAGGATTCATTCGCCATTGCGTTTCTTAATGCGGATATGGCCAACGGTGTGAAAGAGTCTCTGGTAGAAGCCTATTACAACCTTTTTCTCACAGAAAACCTGAGAACGTCTTTTCATGCCCAATACCTTGTGAATTCCAATGAGGGGGGTAAAGAAAAAAGCTATCTGTTACCGGGGATAAGGGTCCAGCTCGATTTTTAACTATTAATAATAACCGCTCATTAAAAGACTATTTCAAGGAGAAACTGAGATGAGAAAAACATATTTTCTGGCGCTTGCGTTATTGCTCTTTTTCCCGCCACTGGTGTCTGGCGAGGAGGCCGCTAACGGTGACAAGATAAAAATCAAGGACCCAAGGTCTGTCTGCGTAATCGTAAACCGTGATTCAAATGACATAGGATTTATGGATTTAAAAACAAACAAAATGATCGGCAAAGTATTTCTCGGCAAGTGGGTGAACCCCCATATGGCCGCGATGACGCCGGACGGCCGCCGTGTTGTGACGGGAGGGACACGCTCCAACAAAGCCTATATCATCGATGTTGCGACCCTTAAACTCATCAAATCGATACCTGTTGATTTTGGGCCGGAGCATCTGGCCATAACTCCCGACAGCCGTTATTACTACCAGGGGAATCCGGATGGAGATTCGATTTCCATTATCGACCTTGTATCTCTAAAAAAGATAAAAACCATAAAAGGTTTTGCCGAACCGCTAAACATCACGTTTCTTCCCGACGGCTCAAAAGCCTATGTTGGAAACTATGGCGCCCACTGGGTCGGCGTGATCGATGTTACACGTCATGAACTGCTAAAGAAAATTAAAATAGGAAACATGCCTCGTGTCAGCAAGCTCGATCCTAAAAAATATCTGAGCGAAATCAAAGGAATATCCAACGCTTCTATCACAAGGGACGGCAGATACCTGTATGCCGCCGATGGGGATCTTGGCGTGGTCGGAGTGATCGATACAAGGGAAGATAAAGTAATCAAGGTAATCAAGGTGGGGGCCGATCCCTGGCGCGCCTATCCAAGCCCGGATGGAACAAAAATGGTTGTGGTCAATAACGGTGATGAAACGATCTCTATCATCGCTGTTAAAAAGAACGAAGTAATCGCCACGTTGGAGGCTGGGCCGGAAATGATCGGCGTGAATTTTTCTCACGACAAGGCTTTTGTCATAAGCAGATCCAGCAGTTTTGTTTACGTATATGACTTGAAAAAATTGAGACCTGCTGGGCGTATCAAAATTGGTGTCAACCTGGAGCTGGAAACAGCCGCCACGGACGCGCAGGGGGAGAAAATGTATCTGACCAGTTCCCGCGATCACTCCCTTTATGTCATTGATGGGAAAACCAATGCGGTCACGCGTGTTCCTAACGTAGGGCTATATCCCTGGGGATCTTCTATTTTGGAGGGGCAAGACCTTTACTGCCATTAAGCTTTATGGTCATGAAAAAACTCTTTGTTCTCATATCGATTCTGGCCCTGTTGTCGGGAAGCGTTTATGCGCATGGGAACATGGAGCGTCTAGCCGATGGTGTTCGGATCGAGGTGGAGCAGGGAGAAACGATAACGCTGACTCTTGCCAAAGTGTCAACTCAAAGAATAGAGAAGTGGATCAGAACCGCGGGGTCGGTGGACCCTGCGACAAAGCGTGTGCATGGGCGCGTATATGGGGAAGACGCTGAGCTGATAAGGGATGGCCAGAAAACGCGTATATTTCCACTTGTGGGGAGAGACCTTGTGTTACAGGGGAGGGTCGTCAGGGTTGTCGCCAATGGAGACGGAGTGATTGTAGAAACAGACCTTGAAGACAAATGGTATGGGAATGCAAAACTTTACGTTATGGAAATCATCATCGATTTTGGCCGGAGCATGGCGATTCCCAATGAAGCGATTATAGAGGAAGAGGGTCGAAAAGTCGTATATGTGTCAGGGGCGAACAACCAATACATACCACGGAATATCACCGCCGGCCACCGAGGCGAGCTTTACACTCAAATCCTTCATGGGTTGAAAGCCTATGAAGAAGTTGTAACGTTCGGGAGTTTTTTTGTCGACGCTCAGTACAAGCTGTATTCGAAGGAAGAGAAAGGAAGTAAACTTGCTCACCAGAATCATTAACGGATCGGTAAAGTATCGCCGGGTTGTGGGTTTTCTGATAGCGCTTGGGGTTTTGCTTAGCGTGTATGCGATAAAAAATTCCCCGCTTGACGCGATTCCCGATATTTCCGATCCTCAGTTGATAATCTATTCGAAATGGCCCAGAAGCTCTCAGCTACTTGAAACCAAGATTACACATCCGCTCATTCTTTCAATGTCCGGGATAAAAGGAGTTCGGACAATACGTGGGATGTCATACCTCGGTTACTCTTTTATTTACGTGATAATGGAAAACGACGCCGATACAGGCATGGTTAAAAACAGAGTGGTGGATCGCCTTAATTCGATCAGACCTAAACTTCCCGCTGATGCGCAAATAGAAATCGGCCCACAGGCAAGCGCCATGGGGTGGGTATACCAGTACGTTTTGCTGGATAGCGACAACAGCCATGACCTTCGGGAAATACGCCGTATTCAGGAAGAGCTCATTAAACCCACGCTGGAATCGGTTGAAGGAGTGGCTGAGGTCGCGACTATCGGTGGCCTTGAAAAACAGTATCAGTTAAAAATCTATCCCCCGCTTTTGGCGGAAACGGGAGTCTCTCTTAAAGAACTGGTCTCGGCGCTGGAGTCGATATTCGATGAGGCGGGCGGGCGGCTGCTTGAGGTGAACAATCGGGATTATCAGATCAGGGGAATCGCCAAAGCGGAAAGTATCGACCAGATAGAGTCGGCTGTGATCGGATATTTCAGAAATGGCGATCCAGTGTTGATCCGGGATGTAGGGTATATCCAGGTCGGTTATGATTTGCGCAGAGGGATCGCCGATTTTAATGGCGACGGTGAGGTTGTAGGCGGGATAGTTATTATCAAGCAGGATGAAAATGTATTAACGCTAACGAAACGGATCAAGGAAAAGCTTACGCGGATTGAAAAAACACTGCCCGAAGGTATCAGCATAGTAACCGCGTATGACCGCTCACCCCTGATAAGCGGCGCGATATTCACATTTTTCAAGACTCTGGCGTATGAGCTTGTTGTCGTGATACTGGTGATGGTTCTTTTTTTAAAAAACGGCAGGACCGTCATCGCCCCCACGCTTCTGCTTACGCTTAGTGTGTTATTCACCTTTTTACCTCTTTACTTATTTCATCAGACGCTCAACCTTTTCTCGATCGCTGGCCTGTTTCTGGCCATGGGGGAAATGGCGGACGCGACAATTGTAATGGTGGAAAACTGCATGTCCGAACTTTCAACGAGGGGGGCAACCAGTAAAACGGAACGCAGGCGAATTATTATGGCCTCGATAACAAGGATGGCAAGGCCACTGTTTTTTTCACTTTTGATCATTATTGTTTCATTCTTACCAGTATTTTTTCTGGGAGCCAAAGAGGGAAAGCTGTTTGATCCGCTCGCCTACGGCAAAACATTCGCCATGTTTCTCTCCACCCTGCTGACGTTTGTTTTACTTCCGGCTCTTATCCTTTACATGTTCGGCGGCAAGCGGCCCCTGCCGACCACGAAAACGAACGACTTCCCGCTCAGGTGGTACAAGCGAACGTTGGAAACTGTTTTGAGATTCAAACATTCTTTTCTCGCGCTGAATGTTATTGTTCTGATAGCTACCATTCCCATCCTGATAAGCTTCGAAAAGGCGTTCATGCCAGAGCTGGATGAAGGTTCCATTCTTTACATGCCAACGACGCTCCCTGGCTTGCCGGCGAAAGAGGCCGGGTGGATTTTGCAACGGATAGATAAAAAACTAAAAAAATTTCCAGAGGTGAAAACGGTCTTCGGTAAATTGGGGCGAGCGGATACCGCCACCGATCCAGCTCCTTTCACCATGATTGAATCGACCATAACATTGCGTCCAAAATCCGAATGGAGAGAGGGGATGACAATGGAGCGATTAATCGAAGAAATGGATAAGGAAATGAAAATTACCGGATTCGTAAACGCCTGGACGCAACCAGTTCGGGCGAGGGTGGACATGCAAACGACCGGTATCCAAACCCCTGTAGGATTGAAAGTAAAAGGACGCGATCTTAAAGAAATTGAAATTATCGCAAAAAAAATAGAAACCTCGCTCAAGGAGTTTCCCAATACGCAAAGCGTAATCGCCGAACGTATTTCGGTTGGATATTTTATCGACGTTGATTTCGACTATGACCGGCTGGCCAGCTACGGCATTCGTGTCGACGAGGCGTTGCTACACATCCGCTATGCGCTGGGTGGTGAAAACGTAGGTTGGATCAACAACGAAAACATGCAAGTCCCGTTAAACGTTCAGTACGCCATCGATTATATCGATACGCTCGATAAGATTTCCAACCTTTTGATAGTGACCGGGGAAGGTGAAATTACTACCCTCTTCAACGTTGCCACTGTAAAAGTTAAAAGGCTGCCTGAGATGATCCGGGATGAGGATGGCCTGCTTACAGGGTATATATACATAGATATCACCGGAATCGAAGCGGGAACTTATGTTACGCGCGCGAAGACCTTCCTTGCCGAGAAACTGACATTACCGGACGGCTATCAGCTGGAGTGGGCAGGGCAATTTCAGTACGAAATAGCCGCCCGCAAAAAGTTGCTCATCATAGCGCCGCTAACCTTGATGATTATTTTCGTTCTACTTATGTATACGTTCAGATCCATAGTTGACGCTGTTCTCATAATGCTCTCCATACCATATGCTTTTGTCGGCGGGATATGGCTGCAGTGGGTATTGGGGTATCCGATGACGATCGCAGTCTGGGTGGGCTACATAGCCGTATTCGCCGTGGCCACGCAAACCGGAATCATAATGGTAATTTTCCTGCGGCAAGCGCTGGAGAAAAGCCGAACTGAAACTGGGGCGCAAACAGACGGTTCCATCGAGGCGGCTGTTCTCGAAGGTTCCGCTTTGCGCCTGCGTCCAAAGCTTATGACTGTTTGCACAACGATATTATCGCTTCTGCCGGTAATGTTTTCTTCCGGCTCCGGGATGGAAATAATGAAGCCGATAGCCACGCCGACCGTGGGAGGAATGATAACCTCCACGATCTATGTGCTTTTTATTATTCCCTGCTTGTTTACCAGCGGCTTACAGCTAAGGTCGTCTGCTAAAAGAATATTGACCCATGGAATATAAATCTTGGCTACATTAGCTTTTACAGTTTCAGCGCAGGTCCCAGCTCCCAATAAATAAATTAACGATAAGATTTATCTTTCGTTTAGAGAAAACTTTTTCGGATAGACTACTAAAAAATGGTTTGAAAGTTATAAGGCGGGGGATATGGTTGTGAAAAACTGTTTGCCAACCCAGGGGTTTTTGTAACCTGTTGAAATTATGGTCGGGATGAGAGGA
>VAPL011012587.1_pt1 | contig 12534 bp, 9 predicted proteins | sample 3395061 | NCBI WGS metagenome assembly VAPL01 (sample SAMN08290444, study PRJNA428436) | hydrothermal vent metagenome | isolation source: Deep-sea hydrothermal vent chimney 2 | place: Pacific Ocean: Juan De Fuca Ridge | depth 2182 m m
AATTCTCGGGGTCGGAGTCATGCCCATAACACACTCTGTTTCCTGACAGATGCTAGCAGGCATGACTCCGACCCTTTAATTATAAAAAACAAGCCTCACCAAACAGCCTTTTTAATATACCAAACTTTTGGTATTGCTCTAACCCACTGTTAATTTTATTCTGTCGATATAACCCTCAACCATATCGAGCAGGCATTATGAAAAAATTAAATTTTCCAGTGAAAATATTCAGCATTATTATCCTGACAGGCCTGTTTTCTTCCGGCTTATTTTCTGTCACTGTACAGGCCGCTGAGCTAATCACTTTTTCAAATGGTAATGTCGCAGATGCAAATGATGTAAATCACAATTTTCAAGAGCTTGCCAGTCGTATCAACAACAGTACATCAACACCCGGACTGAAAGGTGATAAGGGAGATAAGGGTGACCCCGGTGCCACGGTCAGCGCAAGCCGGTCAAAGCTGTCACTGCTCAACAATCTGATCAGCCATTCTGAATCTGAATCCACTTACCCTTACGCCATTCTGGATGCACAAAGCTGTCCGAGCAAAAGTGCCATCACAGCAACAGCTGTCATTGACGGCAAAGTTAATATCAGCATTATTCATCTATTAGGCCATGAAGCTATCTCAGACTTATTTGAGTTTTCATTAATTGGCCAGTCGCTCAGTGATATAGAGCCGGCAACATTAGTGGGGGCCAGCGCAACCCTCAATATCAATACCGCATTGGGTAACCGCAGTATTAATGGCATCGTTACAAAAATAGCGAAAACCTACACTGAAAGTGCAACACCAGTGTATGCAGTGAATATTGAACCGGCAATGGCACAGCTTAAACACACAAATAATTATCAAATTTACCAGCAAATGAATCGCAGTGATATCATCCAGAACCTGATGCAAAGTGCAGGCTTTAATATGGATATTTCTCTGCAGAATCCCGGGAAGCTATTCGATATGTCGGTGATGTACAACCAGAGCCCATTCAGTTATTTACAGCGATTAACCGAAGAAGGCGGCATTGCATATTTTTTCAATGGCGGTAACGTGATTTTCACAGATGACAGCAGCTCCTATCAGGACTCGGGTGTCAGCCTGTCTTTTATCGGCCACGACATTGATATTAGTAGCTTAAATACTGAATCACAATCGTATGCCTTCCGATATTTTAGTGCCCAACAATCCTCAGCAACACAGTTCAGCACCGCCGGTTATAACTTTCAGCTATCCACTTCTGCCATACTCAATTCACAGGGCAGTGGACAGGCTGAAAAGTATACTTTTAGTTTTCTTCACACCAGCCAGAATGATGCAACCAATGCATCTACACTCAGTGCCGCCAGAGACAATGCACGCAAAAATCGCCATTTTGGAAGTAGCAATAACCCACTGATGCAGGCTGGCTACCGCTTTAATTTAACAGCTGATAATACGGGTAAAAACGGGGCTTTAGCTGGCAGCTACGTGACAACAGAAATTACACATGCATTAACCCGCAGCTCAACTGGTAGCTGTCTGGTCTATGCCAATAATTTCAGCAGCCTGCCGGATACCATGATATTTAAGCCCGCACTTAAAACCCCCAAAGCTATCGCTCCCGGAGTGACCACAGCGGTTGTTGTAGGACCACCGGGTGAAACTAAATACACCGATGCTTATGGTCGAATTAAAGTGCAGTTTCACTGGGATCGTCAAGGCTCAAATGATGAAAATGCCAGTGCCTGGGTCAGGGTTGCCCTGCCGGTCGACCGTATAAACGACAAACTACTCTACGTGCCATTAGTCGGCACCGAGGTACTGGTTAGTTTTTTAAACGGCGACCCGTCTTTACCGGTTATTACCGGCTCGCTTTATAATGACCAGCACCTCCCGCCCTTACAACTACCCACTAATCGGTTTGTTAATGGCGGCAGTACAGTGACTGACTTCCCACAGTAACTATAGAAAAGGCTATCACAATGTATTGTTATAAAATCGTAACCCTGAGCCTGCTGATTTTATTTTTATCTGCCTGCGGTGGCGGTGGTGGAAATGAAACCAGTAATGTATCGGAAGAAATCGTGTTAACCGGTGCCTTTATCGATAGCCCGGTATTCGGACTTAACTATAAAACCCCAAGCCGCTCTGGAAAAACCAATATAAAAGGTGAGTTTAACTACCTTGAAGGTGAAACCATTGAATTTTCAATTGGAAGTATTAGCCTGGGCTCAGCCATAGGCAACCCGATAATAACCCCACTGTCTTTAGTGCCACAGGCGAGTGGCCCAACGGATTCACAGGTCACCAATATTGTTCGTCTGTTAATAACTCTGGATAGAAACAATCGACCTGAAGATGGTATTGAGATTACTACCGAGATTGATAATGCAACAACCGATATCAATATCGATTTTTCAGCCACTGATTTTGAAATCGATAAAGGAATACAGAGCCTGTTAACAGCGCTTCCTGTACAACGAGTGTTAGTTGATATAGCCGCCGCACAGGCACACTTTAATGCGACACTACTCGAACAATCAAGCTGGGGATCTATGCAATGGGGAAAAGGTAGCTTGCAGCAGTCTGATTTTCTTGATCAGTAGAACCTGATTCACGGGGCTGCGTGTCGTATCTTATTGCACATACACAGAGTTGCACATACGGGTCTGCGTCAAATTTAATTTATATTAATGACGAGCGAGTTATATATAATAGGATTAAATTTGACTCCGACCCCAGCTTTCGACCCCAGCTTTAACTCCGACTTTACTATTCAGCAGTTAATAAAACTTACGGTCTTTACGGCGTTTGCCTGCCTGCTGAATCACCACACCTTTAATATGAGTGGGTCCTTTAAACTCCTCAGTTTCATACAGGTCATTTAATGGTACTAAATAGTGCTTACCATCATGTTCTCTGTACTGACGAAAGGTATATTCATCTTTCAAATCCAGTGCCACCACATAGCAGCCATCACGAATAACACCTTCTGGATCAACCACAATCACGACCTCGTCCATAAATTCAGGTTGCATTGAGTCGCCTAAAACTTGTAATGCGAAGGGTTCGGCTTTACTACAGGAGGATGCTTCCATGAGGGGTCTCTTAAAAATGAATAATTCTGGTTAATAATTATACACTAATATTGCTTTACAGGTGAAGCCCGTGTTTAAGCTGACAACATCGCATTTTGACATTAATTGACTCTAACTATCGCCATATTAAGCAGGCTAATTATGGTGATCAGAAGATTATCTGTATAATAAAGCCACCATTTAATTAACAGTAGTAGATTATGCCAGCACAGAAAGTTTGTAGAAATAAAGCCGTACAGTTCACCTATACCATTACCGATGATGAAGGCAATGTCGTTGAACAGGTCGATTTACCCGTTAACTATGTTCACGGTGCTAGCAGCATGGGCTTAATTGAACGCATCGAACGCGCCATGGAAGGCCGTTCGGCCGGTGAGAGTATTGAAGTTAAACTACCGCCTTCAGAAGGTTTTGGCGAATATGATCCAGACTTAACCTTCACTGATGATCTTGAAAACGTTCCTCCACAGTTTCGCAAACTGGGAGCGCAGGTAGAAATGGCAAATGGTGAGGGTGAAACAAAAACCTTTACAGTATCAAATATTGAAGGTGACAAACTCACCGTCGATGGAAACCATCCACTTGCCGGTAAAGTCGCTTTATTTAAAGTTAAAATACTCGAAGTACGGGATGCGACTGCGGAAGAAATCAGCAAGGGCATTTCTAACCCGAATGTTTCTATTCATTGATATCCACACAAAATAAATTTGCACATTAAACGATGTGCAAATTTTCTATACTGATCATAAATTTTTTGTTATCTGATAAATCAGCCTTAACCTTCAAACTCAGCAACTCTGCATAGGCTTTCACCAGTGGCAGACCCAGTCCAGAGTGCTCAGAAGATGAGCGGGACTTACTCTTACGCCACAGACGATCAAAAATTAATGGCATATCTGATTGTTCTAATTCGGATGTCATATTTGTAATTTGTAGTTGTGCATAATCACCAGTACGTTTAAAGACAATTGAAATTTCACTTTTTTCATCACTATAACTTATTGCATTTGATAATAAATTATTGATAATTTGCTCAAACTCACTCGCACAGGTAAATATTTTAGTAGCCTCAGGAATGTCACTACATAAATTAAGTTGCTTCAATTTCACTTCCTGCTGATAATGCTTCCAACTGTCATTGATAACGTCATTTATTTCAACGTCTACAGGTTCAAGCGACATGGCTCCCACTTCATAACGAGCCAGCGCCAATAAATTATTAACCAGTGATTGCATTTGCACACTGGATTGCAGCACACCACTGTAAAATTCTTTAGCCAGTAAGCTATCTTTCGGCCACTTCAGCGCAACCTCAGACATAGAACGTAATTCAGCAATGGGTGTACGCAACTCATGAGCAACATCCGCTGAAAAACGTTGCTCACGATAGAAAGATTCATCCAACCGTGCCAAAAGGTTATTAAACTGCTCGATCACTTCATGTAGTTCTAGTGGCGTTTTTTCTATAGATAGACGTGCCTGCAAATTGTCAGCATCTAACTTCTGAATTTGAACTTGCATTTCGTGCAATGGCAACAAACTTTTTCTTACTGTAAACTTGACCAGATAACTAATGATAAACAAAATGACTATAGTCGCCAGCACGCTAACAATCTGTATGCTGCTAATTAATACGTCGAGTTCTTCCCTTTCACGCGCTAAAACCAGAGTAATCAGCTTCTGAGTTAATAATTTTTCTGGTGTTCGGTCTTTTGCTTCTGGAATTTGTGGATAAAAAACAACCTCAATCATTCGCCCCTGACGACCATCGACCAGTTTAAGATCTTTAACAATAGAGCCGGGCTCAGTCAATGTTTGAAAAGGCAGGTCTTGAGTTTCTTTTAATGAGTGCGAGCGTTCAAATACCGTATTTTTATCAAGCCATATTTGAAAGTATTCAGTGTGATCATGATTTTCAAACTCCGGCATAAACTCATCTGCAAAATCAAAATCAAGACCATGATGAGTATCTTTCATCAACGTAACGATAACATTGGCTTTAGCTTCTAGCGCCTCATCAAATTCATGTTCAAGCCAACTACTTACGGTAACATTAATCAATAGAGTAACCGTAATTAATATTATGGCATTTAACAATACGACGCGTTTGCTAAGATGGCTTTCTAATGAGTATTTATTCATTGAGTTTCTATATAATACCCAAAGCCACGTTTTGTTTTAATCAGATTAGTAATCTCTACAGCACTCAGTTTTTTACGTAACGAACTAACGTGTGCCTCCAGAGTATTCCTCGAAGCGACTTCTTCACATGAATATATATGATTAATCATAGAATCATAGGTTATAACCCGGTTGCAATTCAGGGCCAGATGTTCGAGTATCAAATACTCAGTTGGTGTTAAATTAATATCGTTGTCATTGACACTGGCCTGTCTTAACAATGTATTAATTAACAGACCATTTAAATCAATAACCGATGATGAAATATTATGCTTACGCCGGGTAAGGGTTAATAAACGAGCGTGCAGCTCATCAAATGAAAAGGGTTTAATAAGATAATCATCAGCACCAGAATTAAGACCCGCAATACGATCTTCAATCTGATCTTTTGCTGATAAAATTAGAACATAAGTATCTTTAAGCTTATTACGCAACTCCCTTAGTACCGTTAACCCGTCCATAGAAGGCAGCATTAAGTCCAGTATAATGACATCATAGTCATTGATCATCGCAAAGCTTAAACCCTCTTTACCATCACCGGAACTGTCTACTGAATACCCCATACGGGTAAAGCCCGCAACCAGTGAGTTTCTTATTCTAATTGAATCTTCAATAATTAACAGTTTCATATATCAGCTTAAATAATTAAAAGTACCTGTATTTCTGTAAAACTCTGTCTGTAACTTCATGTTGATAATTTAAAAAGTAAATGCGTGTTTACTCTACTGCAGATCATTCCCATACAGAGGTTACATATACTAAATAATCAATCTTAAGGAAAACTGAAGAAAAACAATTATTAAAATTTAAGAACGTCTTAAGGTTTGATCATTAGTATATTCCCAGCTAATACAGGTATGTATTGAATGTCGATTATAAAACTCTATAAACTATATTTTGCTTTTTCCAGCGTACTCGCTCTTGGCATATCGAGACTAATGCTATCTATATGGTTAAACAATAAAATTCCTGTAACAGTTTCATCAACAACATTGCTTTATCAGATGCTTTCAAAATCATCAAATAGCAGTCGAAATTTGTCTGCTACAGCACTGGTTCATGCTGCATGGATCACAAGCACATATCAGAATAAAAAACATCAAATACAAAACACAATAAACATAAGAATATCACTAAACCACACAAACACGATCACTATAATATAGTGAAGACAATATAGTGAAGATAATATTGATTATGTTTAAACATAAAAACATTTTTAGGCACTACGCCCTTATCTGTTCGATTATTGTAGTAATAACATTCTCACCAGATTCTATTGCTAAACCTTCAGTGATAAATACAATTGTATTTATTGGCAATGACACAACGCAAGAGTCTGTCATATTAAGAGAAATGTATATATCTGTTGGTGATATAGTCGATTACAATAAAATTGAAAAATCCATTCAAGGCATAATGGATCTTGGTTTATTCAAAACTGTAACCTACTTTATACAGGAAAATTCATCTGTAACTGACTCTACTGAACTTAATACCGAATTAGTTATTACAGTTGATGAAAAAATATATTTTTTAATAATTCCGAGAATCAAGCTACGTAATAACCAGCTAGGTATCGGCATACAACTAAAATGGGATAATGTATTCGGTCTAAATCATAGATTTAAATGGTTAGTTGAAAAAAAAGGCGAAACAGAAAACATAAAGGAATTTAGAAATCGGCTTAATTACAACTATACCAACATTTTAGGCAGTAATTACAGCTTGAATTTATATCTGGTCAATGAGAATACTGTTGACCAGCAAACAGATCTTAGTTATCGCAATAGAATAGATGATGTTCTCGAAGTACGACTATTCAAATGGTTAAATAACACGTCTAAAGCGCGTGGAAAATATGTCAGCATTGGTGCAGGCACTCGATATCGGACTCATGAAACACTTACAGGTAACTTTATCGACGATGCAACGGTAAATTTTATTGCCTTTACTCTGGGAAGCAAAAAAATTCACAGTTTCGCCTATAACCGTGAAGGTAAACACTATGGTTATGACATGGAAATATCTGATAGCGCGATAGGTAGTGACAGCAATTATATAAAAAATCTTGTCTTTTACCGTAGTTATTACACCTTTGATTCTCGCCCCGGAGAAAACCTTAACATTCAAGCGCAGATAGGTTACTCGACTGATGACGTCCTCGGTGACAAGGCATTTAAACTGGACTATAGAAACGATCTACGCGGCTATGAAAAAGATAGCTTGCAGGGAAACTCTATGCTATTACTTAATATAGAATACATGATGGCATTTGATAACTACCCTACTCTGCGCTATCTGGGATTCATTGATATTGGTAATACATATGATTCATTTGGCGATGTGAAAAACGATCTGTTTAAAACAGGTTTAGGTATGGGCATTCGATGGAAGGTTGATTTTTTTGTAAACGTTGACTTAAGATTTGATATTGGTTATGGACTTGACGACGAAAACTATCAGTTCACTTTTGGTACCCGCCATGCATTTTAGTTTTTCACCTAAAATAAGCTTTATGTACGCGTAAACAAACGGTTGTTTTATTTATGCGCTTACCACATGGTTACGTGAACAGTAGCATCGTCTTTTTACATAGGATTAAATTCATTACTCATTTTTTAATAAGTCCCGCTCTTTCTGGACCAGAAAATCGGCAACGGCTAACATTTCCTGCATACCTCCTGCTCGCATCCGATCTATACGGTATTTACCATTAACGATAATTTCTGGAACACCCGCTGGTTTATAGTCTTTCACTAGAATTTGTGCCTGTTTTGCCTGCCTGGCTATTTCTGCTGAATTAAATACCTGAATGAAATATTTTTTATCGATGCCATAGTTTTCAAAAAAAACGGCTAGCTCATTTTCTGTGCTTAATTTTTTCTGTTTTATGACCACCGCATTAAACAATGGTGTATGAATTTCATCCAGTACATTCAGTTTTTTTGCCGTATAGAACGTTTTTGCATAAACTTTCATCGATTCATTCCATACTGCTGGAAATTTCCACATATCGACTTCATTAGACTGTTTTCCACTCCAGGCTCTAAACTGTGAATCAAACTCATAACAATGTGGACAACCATAAGAAAACATTTCAACTACTTCAATTTTATTACTGTCTCGAGTTAATACCGGCTGCTCTAAAACAACATAATGCTCACCAGCGATATAACGCTGCATATTATGCAAAGGAGCTACCGCCTGTTGTTTCTCAGCATGCACATACTCTATCGATTTTCTAGTGACAGAGATAATCACAATATCTTCAGTTGGCACATCTGTAAACTTCTCAACTTTATGTGTCTGAATCATTGATATTGCATCAATCACATCCATGCCTGTCGAAATCTCACCAAATACTGTATACCCCGGCTGCTGATGATTTATATAATCCAGCTTTGTATTCTCCGCAAGGTTAATATAAAACTGTGAAGTAGCCGTATCCGGATGAGATCGGCGGGCCATTGATATTGATCCGCGGATATTTTTTAGCTGATTCGCAGATTCATTTTTTACCGGTGCATGCGGTTGCTTATATTTCATGCCTTTTTCAAAGCCGCCACCCTGAATCACGAAATCGCTGATGGCGCGATGAAACAATGTATTATTATAAAATCCTTCATCAACATAGCGCAGAAAGTTTTCTACTGTTTTCGGTGCTTTTAACGGATAGAGCTTAAGAGTAAAGGATCCCTTGTTGGTTTTAAAAACAACTTCTGGCTCATAAGTTTTTGCATCATTAGTTTTCGCTGTCACCTGACATACAAATAACGCCTGTATAAAAATCGTTATTATAAATAGAAATGATAGATTTTTAAATTTCATTGATATCACCTGTAAAGTAAATGTTCACAATCTAGCCGCGTGATTATATTTCATCCAATAAGTATGAAATAAAAGTTTTATATGACATTATTTTAAACGCATAACCTGAAATCATCTGGCTGCAACCTGTACCGATACAATCTGTTTTTTACCGGATTTGAATGTCAGCGTCATTTCAACTTTCTGACCTTTGATAAAATGTTTTTTAGGCCCCATCATCATCAGATGTTTTCCGCCTGGCTCAAACTGTATCTGGTTTTTTGCCGGAATCACTAAATCTGTTACCTGGTTCATTTCCATCATCCCGTCTACCACTGTCATTTCATGCACTTCAACTTTATCAAATGCATTGCTTTCCACCTTTAACAATGTGACATCCTCAGAGCCAACATTTACTAACGTCATATAACCGGCATTTACTTTGGCTTTTACGTGGGCTTCACGCACCCATGAGTTCATAATCGCCACCACATCACCCGCAGGCTTTTCATGACTTACGGTAAATGCAGCTGTCACCGGCGTTTCTTTTCTTGCCAGTTTTGATATAACCTGCTTACGTTTTGTTTCGGTTCCAATATAATGCAGCAGAATCTCAGCTTCTTCTTTGCTAAGTCGCATATTCGGCATTGCCAACTGGTTATATTGTTCATATAACATCATCGCAACAGGGTCTTTTTTATTGAGCATTTTATCTGGTGCTTTTAACCAGTCATAAAGCCAGCGTTTGTCACGGCGCTGATTCACACCTAATAAATCGGGGCCTAAAGCACCATCAGGATCTTTACCGTCAAGAGAGTGGCAACTAATACAACGTGTCCGGTAAAGCACTTCACCCCGGTCAATGCTACGCAACTCCGGTGCACTGGCATAGTCTCCGCTTCTCACCTGTTTAGATTTCCATCCGGTTAACCAGTTCCCAACCTGATCGGCCAGAACATGAGGGTTTTCAAATGGCGAGCGTTTCATCCAGCGGCCGGTTGCCTGATTACCGATAATCATACTGACATTATGATTATTAGAGCCATCCTGAATTTCAGCAATATATAAACCAAGTTTTTTACGTAATTTTATAATGTCATTTTTATCGCCGGTTAAAAATGTCCATTTTGCACCAAAGCGCTCACGATATTCTTTTAACACTTGCGGTGTATCGGTTTTCGGATCGATAGAAATTGAATAAAAGAAAACATCTTTACCTACCCTGTCTCCCATTATTTTTTGCACTCTAACCAGTTGTGCGGTTTCCAGTGGACAGGTGTCGGGGCAACTGGTGTAAATAAAATTAATCACTACCACTTTATCTTTGATCAGATCATCAAAAAATCTAACCTGTTTACCATCCTGAGTCGTGAGTGGAACATTCGGAAAATAATTCGCACCCCATGGAGATGCAACACTTAATGACGAAAAATTAAGTGTAAAAAATAAGGCGATGGCCGCCACCCAGATATATTTTTTTCGCATTTTATTTTTCCATACTCTTTAAACTTAACGAATTAAATCCACAGCGAACATTAATGTTCACTGTGGATCCGCTCCATTACCAAACGCCAGTTTTTAACTGATGCTCAGCCTGTCTTATCACTTGTCTATGGCAGCCTCCAGTGCCCGCGCTCTGTGAATCGAGCCATCCAATGTGATTGGGGTTGGACAGTTAACGACATGCGGTGAGCTCGGATTAGTAAAGTCATAATCATCTACCCGATCGTCACCTATTCCATCACCATCATAATCGGTGCTGTTATCGCCTGCAGCAATCCGTGGCGGTGCTGGCCATTCCAGAATTTCGAGTCTGCCATCTTCTCGCAGCTGTTTTAATTCCTTAAAGCCTTTCACTACCCGGTCATGCGGCTCTAACCAATGCGCGAAACCGATATGCCACATCGGACTGTATTTCGCTTCCGGCATAAAGTAAGAAGGTAAACCTATTTGACTACCAAACGGACCACCACCATTACTGATACCAAATCCACCCGCTAACCCACCTTCACCACCATCGGTTGTAGCCGGTTGCGGCATTGGTGGAAATGACGGATAAATACGTTTACCCGGAACCCACTGCACTAAAGGTACCGCCGTATTACCGAGGTACTGATGCTTCGGTACATTCGGCACACCCATAGCACGAGCCGGACCAAACGGCCAGGTATCAACCACAACATAGTAAGGCAGATAATCACCACCTTCTGTCCATGACTTATGCAATTTCAACGTTACGTAAGGTGGGTTAGCATCGGTATTAATTTCAACCACATGTCCGGATTTATCAATACGACCCCAGGCAGTACCGTTGTATGCACAGGTTACATTAGGTGGATCATCCGGGAAGCTATTGCAACTTTCATCAACCCGGTTTTGTTCCCATGGCTGATCGCCCCATTTAACAAAGAAGGCATTAAACACCACCTGCTTGCCGCCAAAATTCACCCGGCGTAATGGTGAGTAAGTGTTGCTTTCATCATTGTCAGGAATCGCATCCGGATTGGGGCAGGCTTCACCATTCACATCACCATCAGATACACGACATGGTGGATTGGCCCAGACGGCATTCGGTAGATCACCATAGAATGTCCAGTTACCGGCTTCATCGACACTGGCTTCTGAAGATGCGGCAACCGGCGTATTCGCCAGACCACCACCCCATGAGATACCTAACTGATCAGCAAGTGCTTCATCACTCACATCGTGCATAATGAAGTACACCTGGGTTTCATTACCGTCCGAGTCGATATTGGTTCCCACCGATAACTCATAGGTAATTGCCCCCCGTTCATTGTTGGGCTGAGGATTTATCGCATCACCAATGAACTCATCGCGGATATTATCCAGATGACTAACAGTGACACCGTTTTTAATCCACACAAATAACGGATCCAGCTCTGGACCAAATTCACCCACCGCATCACCGCTTCTGATGGTTGGCAATGCAACCGAATCCACATAGCTCACTCCATCCCAGGTCGGCAAGGGTGTTGGCATCAGCTTAACCTGCCCCGGATTTTCAATATCCCAGCGCAGTAACATCGCGTGATCTTCGTGCTGCGTATTATGGCAATGCTCCATATAGGTGCCGGCAAATTCCCGGAAGCGCAGTGCGATTTCAACTAAATCACCACTGTCCGGCTGCGGCCCTAAACGGTAGACATCTTTACGTGCCCACTTTTCATGCTCCGGTGGCTCTTTGCCATTTCTGCGTAAAATAATACCTTCTTCGAAATGGATATGAATCGGATGACTCCAGGTGCCACTATTAATTAACCGCCAGACTTCTAAACCGCCAGAGTTTTTAGAAGGTGCCGCTGAGATACGACGCGGATCCATCCCGAAACCTTTACCGCCATCGGTTTCAATAACCCAGGGCTTGTCATCTGTCGGCTGACGTTCAAACTCGAAAGAACGGTGCAGCGCATTGGCTAACTCTTCTTCCGTAGGACGGCGTAATGGAA
>VAPL010001240.1_pt1 | contig 12528 bp, 10 predicted proteins | sample 3395061 | NCBI WGS metagenome assembly VAPL01 (sample SAMN08290444, study PRJNA428436) | hydrothermal vent metagenome | isolation source: Deep-sea hydrothermal vent chimney 2 | place: Pacific Ocean: Juan De Fuca Ridge | depth 2182 m m
ATTTCATATGCACGTTTAATTTCCTGCACTTTATCAGTCGCCTCTTCCAGCTCATCCTCTGTCGCTCCCTGAGCAATCAGTTTATCAGGATGACATTGACTCAATAAACGACGATAGGCCTGCTTAATATCATCTTTTTTAGCCCAGCGTGACACGCCTAATACCGCACATGCCTGTGACAGACTCATCGGTGTTACTGGTTGAATATGATGAGACTGTTCACTACCAAATTTATTTTTACGTACTCGACGCTCAATGCGTTTATATATGGATTGTGAAACATCCAGACGCTTGCACATGCGCTTTAGCAATGATTCTTCTTTTTCATTCATTGCTCCATCAGCAAATGCTGTCTGTAATTGAATCTCGATAAAGACCTGAATAACGCTCACTCGATGGTTGCATATTCGATAAAAACGGTTGAGTACTGTATCCAGATTAAAATCAGACTGTTTACCTTCATTAAACAGGCGTATTGCCAGTTTTTTCTGCTCAGCATCCAGTTTTAAGTGATCCATTACCTTACTGGCCAGACTAATCTCAGACTCATGAATACGGCCATCAATTTTTGATAATCGCCCCATGGCAGCAAAAGTCGTTATAAAAAACGCTGTTTGCACCTTGCCTGTATAGGCAGATTCTTCCAGGGTTTGAGTGTATTCCTGCCACCAGTCTTCCAGAGAATTACCAAAAAGGCGTTCTGAAATGGTGCTAGATGTGAATGAACGAAATGTCTGGGTTACAACTTCAGCTAAGCGTGGCAATGTCATTTACCTGTATTTTGTCATTTATTAATAAAGACAATAGCCGAAGACAACTTAAAGGTAAAGTATTTTTATTGAAAATACCTATATAAAATAACAAATTAGAGCATTAACTTAATAAAATACTGTAGATTAAAGCTCTAAAACAGCTCAATATCATCCTCAGCAGACACCTGCTCTGTCATTTCACCAAGGCGCTTAAGCACAGATTCTATATTTTCACCCGCCATCAGGGCATCAAACAGCTCTCTTTCCTGCCCCATCGTGTATTTGGAACGAATAGCCTCCTGCAAACCACGCCATTCTACAGGCGAATACAGCTTTGCTGGATCACCAACCAGCTCACCTAACTGAGACAGGCTGCCAACTACGTGATCTAACCGTTGAACCAGCTTGTCATAAAACTGGAATGCAATAATAGCCTGTTGCATTTTTGAAGATACGGCATCGCATTGTTCAGTGACTTTATTTGTTAAGCCATCTTCAATATCATATTTTTCCCACAACTCTTTTGATGCCTGCTCAATCACATGCATGCTCTCTGCCATAGCAGTAAATGACTCAGTTAGTGTATCAACCGAACGATTTCCATCACGCATAGAATACTCAACCTGAGCCGCAGCAAGCTTGAGCATGGATACAGTTTCTTTGACCTGACTCCAGTCCAGATCGGGATGGGCGGCGGTAGATATTTTTGACTGGGTTAAATTTACTTGTTCTGACATTAAGCTTTTCATCCATTAGCATGTTAGTCTTAATTCTAGTCAATTAGATAGAAAAATGCACAACTTATTTATTTTACAACTTAAGTTTGCAACAGCATTTGGCCTTTATAATTTTTCACAACCCAATGAATATACACGTAAGAATAATTGATTTTTATAAACTATTTAAACTTATTACATTAATCATGTTAATAATAATGCCTGCTTATTCTTTAGCAGCAGAGTACTCCATCGAAAACATATCCAGTCTTGAAAAAAGATTAAACGCCTTAAGATCTGAAATACACATGGCCAATAAGCCAGTAGCTCACCATGAAAATACACCGGCTCTTTATTATATAAAACAGAAATTGTGGGAAAAAAGTATTAATGCCATATTATCGACCACCCCGTCATCTAAAACAGGCAGCAGTTACTCAAATATTTTATATGGAATTTCTTTACAGGGTTTGAAAAAAACAATAAAAGCACTTAACTACTATGAAAAAATTCCTGATAATTCCAGGCACTATGTCACAGCACAACTCAACATAGCCTTATTATATACTCATGGTGGATTAACTTATAAATCAATTGATATTATAAATCAGGTTTTGACTAATTATTCGAGCAATATTAATAACCAGTTAAATAATCGAATTTTACTTATTCTAGGTTATCTTTATTTTAAAGATAAAAAGTTTATAAAATCTATAAATATTTTTAAGAAAATAAAAGCTGAGTCTGTATATTCTAACAACGCTCTATTCGGCATAGCTCTTAGTGAAATGGAACGAAAAAATTACACTTCTGCAATAAACACATTATCAATTTTAAACAAAAAAACAAATCAGGATATACAGTGCGATGAGTCACATATTTTTATTGCCTATGCTTATGAAAAAAAAGGAAATCACAATAAAGCGGCAATACTCTATAACAATGCCATTACACACTATGAGAAAAGAATAAACAATATTTCTCAACTTTTAAAACAAAACAAGCCATTAGTTATTAAAGGCATTATTGATAATAATACTTTTATTGTATCTAATAACAAAATTGACTTATCAGGCAAGATGCCTGCCATATTTTTCAAAAATTATATTGAATCAAAAAACATAGCACAAACAACACTAAATCTAATTGGAAAAAATAATTATATTTATAAAAAAGCGAACAACTTATACTCCGACTATAACGATATAATAAATAAATTACTGCTAACGGTACTATCTAAAAGAAAAAAAACATTATTAGATTATCTTAAACAGACAAGATATAGACTTGCAAGATCACACGATAGATTATTATCAAACTAAAATTTAATCTTTAGAGATAACATCGCCCGACCTTTCGGCCTCTGGAAGAACGGGATCAAAGACATTCTTAAATAAACTATACGGAACAATCTTCTGATCGTCTTTTATGGGTTGTTTAATTTTTTTCCAGGGAACAATATATAGTATGCTCGGTGATTCGTTATTGCCCTTAATCGTCATTGACTCAAGTTCAATATAATCATCAGCATTTGCTGAAGCTGATATAAACAATATCATTTGAACAGATATAAAAAAAAGAGCAGGATTGTTTATAAATTTACGCAATACTAGTTACAGGCTTAACTTTAGACGCTGCTAAACGCGCACGACCACGAGCCTCATCAATATCTGAGCCTGACGCAATAGCCACACCCATGCGGCGATGTTTAAAAGATTCAGGCTTTCCAAATAAACGAATTTCACTACCCTGTACAGATAGCGCTTCATCAATACCTTCAAAACTAATCGCTGTTTCATTCATGCCTCCATAAATGACCGCACTAGCGCCTGCATCTCGCAAAGTGGTATCAACCGGCAATCCTAATATCGCTCTGGCATGCAGTGCAAATTCACTCTGCCACTGACTAATTAAAGTAACCAGTCCTGTATCATGAGGCCGGGGGCTAACTTCACTAAACCAGACTTTGTCATCTTTAATAAATAATTCCACACCAAATATGCCCTTGCCACCTAAAGCTGCTGTTACTTTTTCAGCTATGCGACGAGATTCTTCCAGGGCAGTTTCAGACATGGGTTGAGGCTGCCAGCTTTCAACATAATCACCATTTTTTTGAATATGCCCTATTGGCGCACAAAAATGTGTTTCAGTCTGGCCTTTTGTATTTAATGCACGTACGGTTAGTTGGGTGATTTCATAATCAAATTCAATCACACCTTCAACAATGACTTTTCCCTGATTAACTCGCCCTGCGGTCATGGCATATTCCCAGGCACTAACCACATCTTCTGCTCCTTCAAGGCGTGACTGACCTTTTCCCGATGAAGACATTACCGGCTTGATAATACAGGGATAACCAATACCATTATCAATGGCCTGCTGTAGTTCTTCCAGGCTTGCTGCAAAAGCATAACTGGATGTGGGGATATCTAATTCCTCTGCTGCCAGTCGACGAATACCTTCACGATTCATAGTAAGCTGCGCCGCATGTGCTGTAGGAATAACTTCGGCCAAACCTTCTTTCTCAATTTCTGCCAGCATATCAGTGGCAATAGCTTCTATTTCTGGAACAATTAAATCTGGTTTTTCTTTTTTAACTAAAGCTTTTAAAGCTGCACCATCGGTCATATCAATAACATACGAGCGATGTGCAACCTGATGTCCCGGTGCATTTTTATAACGATCAACAGCAATGACTTCAATGCCCAAACGTTGCAGAGCAATAATGACTTCTTTGCCAAGTTCACCACTGCCAAGGAGCATTACTCTGGTTGCAGAATCGGATAATGGAGTGCCTATTTTCATGATGTTTCCTGGGTTTGTTTTTTGATGCAAAGACGCAGAATTTTTTGCATTATTTGTTATCCCGAGAGATCGAGTGTCGTGAGGCTTAAGATCCCTCGACTGCACTCAGGATAACGAAAACACCTTAACGAAATAACCAAAAATACCTAAATAGTCTCTGTGTCCTCTGCGCCTTTGCGGCTAAATTTTTTAACCACCAAAAATAAATTTAAGAATATAAAAGAACACAATGGCCAAAACACCACCGGCAGGCAATGTAATAATCCACGACATAAAAATATTGCGAATCACGGTAAGATTTAATGCAGCCAGTCCACGCGCTATACCCACACCTAGAACAGCACCCACCAGTGTATGTGTTGTTGAAATTGGCAAACCCGTACCCGATGCCAGTACAACTGTGGTTGCTGCCGCTAAAGTTGCAGCAAAACCACGGCTTGGTGTAAGTTCAGTAATTTTACTACCCACCGTTGCCATCACTCGTGAGCCATACATAACCAGACCAGTAACAATACCAACACCACCCAATAACAATACCCAAATAGATAATTGAGATTTTGAATGAACTTCACCATCAGACATTACAATGCCGACAACAGCGGCTACAGGACCAATGGCATTCGCCACATCATTTGAACCATGAGCAAAAGCCATTGCACAGGATGTTACAACCATTAGTACAGCAAAGATTTTTTCTACATTGGTGTAGTGAAAGTCTCGATCTAAAGATGGGTCAATTTCAATACGATTAATAAATCGAATACCCACCAGCATAATCAGCACACCCATAATTGCAGCAATGCTGTAATTTTGAAGCGCTGTAGTTTCCAGACCTACATGCTTTAAACCTTTAAACAGAGTAACCAGTGAAATAATAAAACCCACCAGGAACATATAAATAGGCACATATTTCTTTGCATTGGTAATGGGGTCTTTTTTATCAAGAATTAAAATTTGCACACTTTTAAATAATAAGAACGCAATAACACCCGCCATCACAGGTGATACAACCCAGCTCATTACAATCGAACCTACTTTGCCCCAATGCACGGCATCCATTCCTATGCCCACCATGGAGAAACCAACAATCGCACCTACAATGGAATGGGTTGTGGAAACGGGCCAGCCTTTACTGGAAGCAATTAATAACCAGCAACCGGCGGCCAGTAAAGCGGCCAGCATGCCAAAGACCAGTAACTCTGGAGAGCTACCCAGCATATCGGCATCAACTATGCCTTTACGAATGGTTTTTGTAACCTGACCACCGGCTAAAATAGCACCTGCAAATTCAAAAATAGCGGCAATAATAATTGCCTGTTTAATAGTTAATGCTTTAGAACCAACAGATGTGGCCATGGCATTAGCGACATCATTTGCACCTATGCCCCATGCCATAAACAAACCGAAGATGCCCGCTAGAACCAGAAAAAAAGTTCCATATTCAGAAATAATACTCATCGTTTATCTCGCTAGAAGTAATTGCAAACGGCTACCCACTTTCTGGGATCTATCTGCAATATCACCTGTTAGTTCTATGATTTTATAGAGGAACATAACTTCTATAGGGGGTAAATCATTTTCAATTTCAAATAATTTATGACGAATTTTTCGCTGCAATTTATCGGTATCACTCTCTACCTTATCCAGCTTTTTAATCATTTTCTGTACAAGCTTTACTTCATGACCCCGAAAGCCTGTTTCAACTAATTCATCCAGTTCGTTAATAGCCGACTGCGCATGATCACAGGCATCAACACAACGCAGAACAAAAGCAGGGTAATCAACAGCTATTTGTTCTGGCAGTTCCATTTTTCGCCCTATAATTGTGCCTGCAATATCTTTTGCTGTATTGGCAATTTTGTCCTGCATGGTCAAAATTTCAAGCAGGTCTCTACGCGAGACAGGCATAAACATACCATTGGGCAATTGCAGTCGGATTGCTTTTTTTAATTTATCCGCTTCGCCTTCTGATTCCGAGATACGCTTCTGAACTTCTTTAACTTTATCCCAGTCCTTAGCTATGACAGCTTTAAATAAAGGGGTTAATTCAGATACACAGGAAAAAACTTCCGCCATATGCTGTTGCATGGGTTTTACTGGCGATGCACCAAAAATTCCGGAGAGATAATCACCAACGGCCATATTCACTTACCTTTTGTTAAGTTGACTGACATCACGCACTGCGCCTCTGGCAGCACTGGTTGTTAATGCCGCGTAGGCTTTTAATGCCTGACTAACCACACGGTTTCTATTTTCTGGCTGCCAGGCTTTTTCACCTTTGGCATCCATAACATTGCGACGTTGTTTAAGCTCATCATCACTGATGGCTAAATTAATAGTGCGCTCTGGAATATCAATTTCGATCATATCACCTTCTTCCACCAGCCCTATAGCACCACCTTCAGCAGCTTCGGGTGACGCATGTCCAATAGATAAACCGGAAGTACCTCCAGAGAAGCGACCGTCTGTTAGTAAAGCACAAACTTTGCCCAAACCTTTTGACTTTAGATAAGATGTTGGATAAAGCATTTCCTGCATACCCGGCCCACCTTTTGGACCTTCGTAGCGAATAATAACCACATCGCCCGCTTTGATCTGATCTTTTAATACCGCATCAACTGCATCATCCTGTGATTCAAAAATACGTGCAGGACCCTTGAATTTTAAAATACTGTCATCCACGCCGGCTGTTTTTACAATACAGCCCAGTTCTGCAATATTGCCAAATAATACGGCCAGACCACCATCCTGTGAATAGGCATTGGCTTTATTGCGAATACAGCCATTGTCTCGATCTTTATCTAATGACCAGCGTTTATCCTGTGAAAAAGCCACCTGTGTGGGCACGTTACCGGGGGCAGCTGAAAAACGTTTGGCGGCCTGCTCATCATCACTCACGGCAATATCCCATTTAGCCAGAGCATCCGCCACTGTTTTACTGTGTACAGTGGGTAAGTCAGTGTGCAATAAACCAGCTCGATCCAGCTCTGCCAGAATACCAATAACACCACCGGCTCGATGCACATCTTCCATATGATATTTCTGCGTAGACGGCGCTACTTTGCACAGGTTGGGTACTTTACGAGACAGGCGATCAATATCATCCATGGTAAAACCAACCTCACCTTCCTCGGCTGATGCTAACAAATGTAAAACCGTATTGGTGGAGCCACCCATAGCGATATCCAGACTCATGGCATTTTCAAAGGCTTTAAAACTGGCCACTGAACGCGGCAAAACAGATTCATCATTTTGCTCATAATAACGTCGGGTAATATCAACAATCACACGACCCGCTTCTAAAAACAGTTCTTCACGATCTGCATGGGTGGCCAATAAAGAACCATTACCAGGCAGAGATAAACCCAGCGCTTCGGTTAAACAATTCATGGAATTGGCGGTAAACATTCCCGAACACGAACCACAGGTTGGGCAGGCAGAACGCTCAACAATAGCCACATCTTCATCTGTTTCATTTGAGTCTGCCGCCATCACCATGGCATCGACCAGATCCAGATGAACCCCTTCACCATGCACTTTAGCTTTGCCAGACTCCATTGGCCCACCGGAAACAAATATTACCGGGATATTTAAACGCATAGATGCCATTAACATGCCGGGGGTGATTTTATCGCAGTTGGAAATACAGACGATGGCATCTGCACAATGAGCATTCACCATATATTCAACAGAGTCGGCAATAATTTCACGTGAAGGCAATGAATACAGCATGCCACCATGACCCATTGCAATACCATCATCGACAGCGATAGTATTGAATTCCTTGGCAATACCACCCGCTTTTTCTACTTCACGAGCAACCAGTTGTCCCATATCTTTTAAATGCACATGACCGGGCACAAACTGAGTAAATGAGTTAGCTATGGCAATAATAGGCTTGCCAAAATCTCCATCTTTCATTCCTGTCGCTCGCCAGAGAGAACGAGCGCCGGCCATATTACGGCCATGAGTGGAGGTACGGGAACGGTATTCAGGCATGATGACCTCAGCAATAATTTAGAGTTTCTTGAGGTCGGTATTGTAGAGGAATATGTCCTGAGTCGTAAGTCTTATGTCTTTTGACTTACGACTTAATGACAGACAATTTTTTCAAACTTTTAATTGGGAAATAATATGCTTCAAGTCTTCGGCAACATTACGCAAGGCCTCACCTGCCCCTGCTGTTTTTTCTGCTGCCTCAGAGACTTTTTCTGAACCCTGGCTAATATTGACAATATTACGGTTAATTTCTTCTGAAACTGCATTTTGCTCTTCAGCCGAACTGGCAATTAAGGTATTCATATCATTAATACTATTTACAGACTGGGTTATTGCCGTTAACACCTTACCCGCCTCTGCTGCAGTATCTCGTGTAACATCGGCCTGAGATCGGCTTTGATTCATTGCATCTACCGCCTGCGCCGAACCCGCCTGTAATTTCTCTATCATGGTCTGAATTTCTTCAGTTGATGCCTGAGTCCGGCTAGCCAGTGTACGCACCTCATCGGCCACCACAGCAAAGCCTCGTCCCTGCTCACCTGCGCGGGCCGCTTCAATTGCGGCATTGAGTGCCAATAAGTTTGTTTGCTCAGCAATGCTACGAATAACATCCAGCACCGAACCAATTTGTTCGGAGTCACTTTCCAGCACATGAATAACATCACCCGCCTGCTCAACCTGCTGTACCAGTTTACTTATTGCATTAATCGAATCATTTACCACCGACTGACCTGTATTGACTTCTGTATTTGCCTGACTCGCAGATTCAGCAGCTAGCTGAGCATTTTGAGCCACCTCATGTACCGTGGCTGTCATTTCATTCATGGCTGTTGCCACCTGATCAGTTTCAGTACGCTGTTGCTGCATTGCCTGATTGGATTGCTCTGTTACATGAGCCATTTCTTCTGCAGACTCTGACAGCTGAAAAACCGACTGATTAATTTGCTCGACTATCTGACCTATATCCTGTCTTAATTTAGCTGCACTACTGGCAATCTGACCTATTTCATCACTGGAATTAACCTGAACTTCCCCGGTAAAGTCTCCTGTTGCCATACGCCCCAGATCAGCCATCAATGTTTTTGCAGGATTAATAATATTTTTCTGCACCATAATGACAAACAAAACAAAGGCAACTATAACGGTCAACAGCAAACCAATAATAGATATTGTCTCTTCCCTGCTCACTTTCTCTGCTTCTTTACGCAATACTATTTTTGCTTCTTCATCCATAATACCGATAAGTTCTTTTAATAATTTCGCCGGTTTTCTGTCAACGCCCTTGACCGCCTTATCTGCAACAATAATATCAAACCCCTGATCAACAAAAATAGAAAGCCCTCGTTTATATGCATCCAGCATCTGATTATGCAGCTTCACGAACTGGTTCACTATCGCAGCTGTATCAGGATCAGCATGCACAGTAATCAAATCATTCATCACCCGGTTTGCTTCCTGTTGAACCGTCTTGTGTACCGAAAGAACCCTTCCCCAATATTTTTCCCGCTGCTTATTATCATGACCTCTAAGTAAAACATTTTTCCAGCTATGTATTTCTCCATTAAAACTTGAAGAGATATCTTGAAGATCAGACTTCAGCGCCAGATCCTTATTAATAATATGCTGCAGGTGATTAGTTCCTGACCAGCCCGAATACATGCCAAAGACAGCAGCACTCATAACAAGCATGGTAGACAAACCCGTTATCATTAATAACTTGTTACGAATACTGTTAAATATAAAATCAAACACAGGCCAAACCCCAGTTATTGGTACTTTTTTAATATATATAGCAAAGAAACTGTTAGTTTGCGTCACTCAAAGTAGAAGATAACAATTTAAATTTAATAGAGTATTTTAGTACACGGCTAATATTGACAAATATTTCACCGCTCTTATCATAGGATTTAACTTAATAGAATTTATCAATCAAAAATGACACTTACCGAACTCCGCTATATCGTTGCCGTTGCCCAACACGGTCATTTTGGCCGTGCAGCCAAGGCCTGCTTTGTCACCCAGCCCACATTAAGCCTGGGCATCAAAAAACTGGAAGAAGAACTGGATGTTAGTTTATTTGAACGAGGCGCACGCAATGAATTACGCATAACCGCTCTGGGCGAAAAAATTGTTGAACAGGCTCAGAAAATACTGGAACAGGTTGATGTTATTAAGCAAACAGCACAGGCTAATCAGGATCCATTAGTTGGCTCTTTACGTCTGGGCGCTATCTACACCATTGCACCCTATTTACTACCTGATCTTATTCCTCGCATTCATAAACGCGCACCTCAGATGCCGCTATTAATTGAGGAAAACTTTACCGCTGTATTATCTGAACAACTCAAGCAGGGAAAACTGGATGTCATTATTATCGCTCTGCCCTTTAATGAACCCGGCGTACTCACTCAGTCTGTTTATGATGAGCCTTTTGTAGTCGCCACACCCAAGGATCATCCATGGAGCAATAAAAAATCTATCCTGGCAAACGACCTTGCTACTGAAAATCTGCTTTTACTTGGCCCCGGACACTGCTTCAGGGATCAGGTATTACAGAACTGCCCTGATTGCCATACCTCAGGAAACCTGCAACAAAGTCTCGCAGGGGGGTCTTTAGAAACAATTCGCCATATGGTTGCCACAGGTACAGGCATAACAGTTTTACCATCAAGCTCCAATACACAATCTAAAAAAACCAATTTGCTCAGCATGATTCCATTTAAAAAACCCGCTCCCACACGCAGAGTGGCTCTTGCCTGGCGTAAAAGTTTTACTCGACCAGAAGCTATTGAAGCCTTACGCAATGAAATTTTGAAATGCCATTTATTTGATATAACAATGCTCGAAGATGAAGAAATTAAAGGCATTTAGTTTCTGAAAAATTAAATGAGCAAACACCCAGAACTAATCCATATGATGCAACAGCTGATCGCAACACCGTCAGTAAGCTGCGTGAATCCAGATATTGACCAAAGCAATCAACCTGTTATTGATTTACTGGCCAACTGGCTAACAGGCCTGAATTTTGAAGTTGAAATAATGCCTGTTGCTAATGACAAATCAAATTTGATTGCCACTCGCGGCAAGGGTGATGGCGGACTGATTTTAGCTGGCCATACCGATACCGTACCCTATGATAAAAATCACTGGAATTATGATCCATTTAAATTAACAAAAGCAAACAATCGGCTTTATGGTCTGGGCACTTCAGATATGAAAGCCTTTCTGGCATTAGCGATTGAAGCCTCATTAAACTTCAAAGAAGAGGACTATAAACACCCCCTCATTATTCTGGCCACATCCGATGAAGAAACGACAATGAATGGCGCTAAAGCACTGGTTAAAGCATCACGACCAAAAGCACGTTACGCTATTATCGGCGAACCCACTGGTATGAAACCCATTCGTATGCATAAAGGCATTTTAATGGAGGCGGTTCGTATTACCGGACTTTCGGGGCATTCAAGCAATCCATATCTAGGACATAATGCTTTAGAAGCTATGCATAAAATTATTAGTGAACTTATGTTGTGGCGAGAAGAATTACAGCAACAATATACAAACGTTTTATTTGAAGTTCCTGTACCCACTATGAATTTTGGCCATATCCATGGTGGCGATAACCCTAACCGAATTTGCGGCAGCTGTGAATTACACATTGATATTCGCCCCTTACCCGGCATGGACTTGAATGACCTGCGTTTTGAATTAAATAAGCGCTTACAGAAAGCATTACCCAACAAGAGTTTTAAGCTGGAAACTTTTCCTTTATTTTCAGGAATCCCCGCTGTTGAAACAGCCGCTGATTCTGAATTAATTAAAGTGGCTGAAAAACTTACCGGACATGCTTCAGGAAGCGTTGCTTTTGGTACTGAAGCACCCTATTTAAATCAGCTGGGTATGGAAACACTGGTGCTTGGGCCAGGGAATATTGATCAGGCACATCAGCCGGATGAGTATCTTGAATTGAGTACTATTGAGCCGACTATTGAGTTATTGAAGAAGTTTATTTATCGGTTTTGTATTCAGTAACAAGTTTCTTTTGATATTGAGTTATTTTTTTAATTCGGTGGTTTCGCCTGATGGCGACTCACTTTCTTGTCTTCAGCAACAAGAAAGTAAGCAAAGAAATGCCGCCCCAAATCACAAGCCCTCATTAAAAAGCAATGAGGGTTCCATCGTCACTCCCGATTTATGTGGCTGCTGCGGGACTCACGAATTAAAAAACAAATTCGCTCAAACATCCTCGCAGAAAG
>VAPL010012604.1_pt1 | contig 12525 bp, 9 predicted proteins | sample 3395061 | NCBI WGS metagenome assembly VAPL01 (sample SAMN08290444, study PRJNA428436) | hydrothermal vent metagenome | isolation source: Deep-sea hydrothermal vent chimney 2 | place: Pacific Ocean: Juan De Fuca Ridge | depth 2182 m m
CGGTATAAATCACATTGGTGTCGATAGACGGGTTCTGATCCTTGAAATACATAGCCTGTTTGACCGAGGTCGAACAGCAGTGACCGGAACAGTAATTCAGACAACCTTCCTTGTCACTGCGCTGACCGGCGCACTGAACAAAGGCCACGCTTTTAATTTCTTTGCCTTCTTTGGTCCTGATCGGACCGCCATCGGCTTCCAGTGCCAGTGCTTCCAGCTCAGCCTGGGTCACAACGTTGCCGGACTTGCCGTAGCCTAACTCGGGCAACTGGCTGGCGTCGTATTCGGTATAGCCGGAGGCCTGCACCATCGCGCCGAAGTTATCGGTGGTCGTGGAACCACTTTCGGTAGTGATGTCCGCTGAAAAACGACCGGGCGCACCGGATGTTTTGGTCAGGGTGGAATTTAAATGCACCGTGATCTTGTCACTTTCTTCGATGAATTTAATCATCTCAGCCACACCGGTGTCTTCCGGATCGGCATAGGGTGCTTTCTGCGGAATGCGCTTCCATGATTTGGCCGCAGCCCCGCCTAGGGCGCCGGTTTTCTCAACGATGGTCGCCGGATAACCGGCTTTGGCCGCTTCGATAGCCGCCGTCATGCCGGTTACACCGCCACCCACCACCAGAATATGGCGGTTGTAGGATGTTTCTTCATTAGCCTTCGGCGGCTGAACAAACTTTGCCTCAAATACAGCCATACGCACGTAATCGTCAGCCATGTCCTGCGTGGTTTCACGCGCATCATCCGTATCCGGGCGCACCCAGATCACACCTTCGCGGATGTTGCCGCGCGTGATCGCCACATTTTTAAAGTTGAATGCGTCTACTTTGGCACGACGTGAACAGGCACAAATCGCGACCCGGTTTACGCCTTCGTTGTCGATGTCATCCTGGATCATCTTGATGCCTTCGGCATTACACAGGAATTCATGTTCTTTCGCGATTGCCGCCTTGGCATCGCGTGTTGCGGTCTGCGCCATCTGTGCGGTATCAAGCCTGTCTCCAATACCGCAACCTTTACAGATATAGGCGCCTATTTTCATTTCATCAGCCACTGCTTAACCCTCCATACCGGCGACGCGATTGACCACCTGAATAGCGCGCAGGGCGCTGGCGGTGGCACTTTGAACTGCACGGTTGACGTCCAGCGCATCGGCTGAACAACCGGCTGCAAAAATCCCGCCGTTGGATTCATCCTGTTCGATAAAGCCATGTTCATTAACAACCACTTTCATGGGGAAGTCACCTGCAGGCACACTGGGCTGCATGCCCACGGCCAGAACCACCAGATCGTGTGCGTTTTCATAGCGGTCATAACCTTCGGTATTGACGCCGCGCAGAATCGGATTTTTCGTTTCTTTATCTTCGACAATATTGGCAACCTTGGACTTGATAAAGCTCACCGTCTCATCGGCCTTAACCGTCTGGAAGAAGTTGTCGATACGATCGATGGCGCGGATATCGATATAGTAAATCGTCGACTTGCCGTCATCGCCATAACGCTCACGCACATAGGTGGTCTGCTTCAACGACGCCATGCAGCAAATACGCGAGCAATGTTTAAGATGGTTGCGATCACGCGAACCGGCACACTGAATGAAAGCAATATTCTTTGCTTCCTTACCATCAGAGGGGCGCAGTAATTTGCCGCCGGTCGGGCCATGCGGGTCCATCAGTCGTTCGAACTCAACACTGGTAATGACGTTATCAAAACGATCATAGCCATAGGGTTGAATCTTGTTCGCGTCATAAGGCTGCCAGCCGGTGGCCCAGATAATCGCGCCAACGGTAATGGTGCTGGACTCTTCCTGCATGTCCAGATCAATCGCATCGTACTTGCAGGCTTCCTTCGCGCTGGTCGCGTCGGCCGTACCGATGATGCGCGGATCCAGAACGTACTGCTGAGGATAGCTCATACGGCCGGGCAGATAAGCACCTTTGCGCTTGCCCAGACCGTAATTCATTTCGTCGTCAAACTCGGCCTGCACTGCATTTTCACAGTCGCCACAGGCGGTGCAGTTGCTATTGACGTAACGCGGCCGGGTTTTCAGGGTGACGGAATAATTCCCCTCTTCACCTGATACCTCGGCCACTTCAGTCATAGTCAGCAGACGAACATTAGGGTTCATCTTGATACGACGCTGATTAATTTCCTGGCCACAGGTTGGATGACAGAGTTTGGGGAAGTATTTATAAAGCTTACTTACCCGTCCACCGACACTCGGATCTTTTTCCACAAGAATGACCTGTTTACCGTATTCCGCAGCCTCAAGTGCTGCTGTCATTCCACTGATGCCCCCGCCTATGACAAGGATTGTTTCATTGGTAGCGATAATATCCGCCATCGACTCTACTCCTCTCGGATGTCGATTATTGAAGTTAAGGAGACGAACAGACTGGCTGTTCCTTCTCCTTCCCCGCACGGGAATTCTGTCCTTGGACAGAACCCCCTGAATGTCTGAAAAAAACGCTATTTTGTTAGTCTTGCCCGAATATGTCCAGTGCAACAAACGACCTGCCAGGCAAGATAATAGCGGTGGGCTACATTGAACTATTAATAGAAGAAACTCAATTCATATTTATCTTGCACTCTATAAATTGAATTTATTTTGATTGCAAATAACCCTTTGCTGTAGTCAAGCATTACATCGGCTTGCGGGCTGCTTCATAAACATATTTTATTCATTCGTATTACCAGCCAGGCCGGACGATAGTGCATGCCTTACCCGGTAAACAGCTATATATAAATATGGTATAGCCACCGCCACAGTCCTGCACTCCGACTTGCAGGAGATGCCAACGTGCTATAATGCTGAAAAAAACTCAGGCAGGATGCTGCTGAAATATAATAATCGGAAACGCATGTTGCAATTATCCGGCATCGTCATCTGTATATAAGCATTTTATTATTATCCTAATAATCCTGATTAGCCAACTAGGGAATCTGGCTCGTATAATGCCATCCATTCCATTACGCAAAGTCCCTGGATAATTCGGGGTCATAAATTTTAAGGTTCGTGCAATGTCTATTCAACAAGCCGCTGTTGCAGAAAGTGACGGTCGGACCGAAGTAAAAAATACCACCTGTTACATGTGCGCCTGCCGCTGTGGGATTCGTGTGACCTTGCGTGACGGGGAAGTGCGCTATATCCAGGGCAACCCTGATCACCCGCTCAACAAGGGTGTCATCTGTGCCAAGGGCGCCTCCGGGATTATGAAACAGTATTCTCCCGCACGCCTGACTAAACCCCTACGCCGCAAGGCCGATGCCGATCGGGGCGATGCGCAATTCGAAGAAATTTCCTGGGATGAGGCTTTCCAGATCATGAGCGAGCGGCTGGCGCATATCCGCAAGACTGATCCTAAAAAATTCGCCCTGTTTACCGGTCGCGACCAGATGCAGGCGCTGACCAGCCTGTTTGCCAAACAGTTTGGCACCCCCAACTATGCCGCTCACGGCGGTTTCTGCTCGGTCAACATGGCCACCGGCATGATTTACACCATCGGCGGTTCTTTCTGGGAATTCGGCGGCCCGGATCTGGAACGAGCCAAACTATTTATCATGATAGGCACGGCTGAAGATCATCACTCCAACCCGATGAAAATCGCCCTCTCGCACTTTAAGCGCAACGGCGGCCGCTTTGTTTCCATCAATCCGGTACGCACCGGCTATTCAGCCATTGCCGATGAATGGGTGCCGATCAAACCCGGCACCGACAATGCCCTGTTTCTTGCCATTATTCACGAGCTGATCAGTCAGGGGCTGTACGACCGCGATTTTCTGGTGCAGTACACCAATGCGGCCGAACTGGTGAATCTGGATGAAGCCAGCGATGACTTCGGCATGTTCGTGCGCATCAAGGAAATGGAAATCGAAGAAGGCTGCTACGACCCACAAAACAAACTCTGGTGGGACCGGAATAGCGATGCCCCGGTTAATACGCTGACGGAAAAAGCCGATCCTTTTCTGATGGGTGAATTCACCCTGGAGGATGGCACGCCGGTCAAACCCTCGTTCCAGTTACTCAAGGAGCGGGTGGAAAAATACACGACCGAGTGGGCCTCAAGCATCACCGGCATCCCGGCCAAAACCATTAAACGCCTGGCCTATGAAATGGGCATTACCGCACGCGATGAAAAAATCGAATTGCCCATCGCCTGGACCGATGTCTGGGGCAATGAACACGATACCGTCACCGGCAACCCGGTAGCCTTCCACGCCATGCGCGGCCTGGCGGCACATTCCAACGGTTTCCAGACCATTCGTGCCATGTCGATTCTGATGACCCTGCTCGGCACCATCGATCGTCCCGGCGGCTTCCGCCACAAAGCCCCCTTCCCGCGACCGATCCCGCCCTGCGCCAAGCCCCCCAAAGGCCCGGGCGACGTTAAACCCAATACGCCGCTGAACGGCATGCCCTTGGGCTGGCCGGCGGATCCTAATGATCTGTTCGTCGATGAAAACAACGAGCCGGTACGCATCGACAAGGCCTTCTCCTGGGAATATCCGCTCTCCGCTCACGGCCTGATGCACAACGTGATCACCAATGCCCATCGCGGCGATCCCTATTCTATCGATACCCTGCTGATCTTCATGTCGAACATGGCCTGGAATTCCACCATGAACACCGATGAAGTACGCAGCATGCTCAACGATAAAAACGAGGACGGCGAATATAAGATCCCGTTTATTATCGTATCCGACGCATTCCAGTCGGAAATGGTAGCCTTCGCCGATCTGGTGTTGCCCGATACCACGTATCTGGAGCGCCATGACGTCATGTCTATGCTGGATCGCCCCATTTCCGAATTCGACGGCCCGGTGGATTCCGTTCGCGTACCGGTGGTACCGCCCACGGGCGAATGCAAACCCTTCCAGGAAGTGCTGATCGAGCTGGGCACGCGCCTGAAACTGCCCGCTTTTGTGAATAACAAGGGGCAGCGAAAATACCGCGATTACCCGGATTTCATCACTAATTTTGAAACCGAACCAGGTTCCGGTATCGGCTTTCTCGCCGGTTGGCGCGGCAAGGGCGGCGAGAAATTCATGATGGGTGAACCTAATCCCAACCAGTGGGAAATGTATGAAAAGAACAATTGCGTCTACCATTACGAGTTGCCCAAATCCTATCAGTACATGCGCAACTGGAACCGGGGTTATCTCAAATGGGCGCAGGCCCATCGTCTGACTCGTTATGAAGAACCCATCAACATTCACATTTATTCGGAAGTGTTGCAAAAATTCCGCCTCGCTGCACAGGGTAAACGCCCCGGCAAGCAACCGCCGGAGCACCTGAAGAAACGCATCGAAACCCATTTCGATCCACTGCCGTTTTATTCCGAAACTCTGGAAGGCCAGCTCACCGACAAGCATAAATATCCGCTCAACGCGCTGACCCAACGGCCTATGGCCATGTACCACTCATGGGATTCGCAGAACGCCTGGCTGCGCCAGATTCACACCTACAACTTCCTTTATCTGCATCCCTCGCTGGGGCAAAAACACGGCTTCGGCGATGGCGACTGGATCTGGGTGGAATCCATGCACGGCAAGGTGCGCTGTATGTGCCGCTTCAGCCAGGCCGTCGAACCCGGCACCGTCTGGACCTGGAATTCAATCGGCAAGGCCAGCGGCGCCTGGGGACTGGACAAGGACGCCAACGAATCGCGTCAGGGCTTCCTGCTCAACCACCTGATTGCAGAAGAACTGCCCGCCTCCGAAGACGGCGAACACCTGTCGAACTCGGATCCGATTTCCGGACAGGCCGGCTGGTATGACGTGCGCGTACGCGTCTACAAAGCCGACGATAGTGATGAGGAAGTAAGCCAGCCGCAGTTCAAGCCCATGCCCGCCCTGCCCGGCACCGGCATACGGCGTAAATGGCAGGCCTACTTTGCGGGCAAGTTTACGAAAAAATAGAATTTATTTTAACCACAGAGGACACGGGGGTACACAGAGGTGTTTTTTTATTTTGTCTCTGCGCTGACTTACGGCTCTATGGTTATCAAAAAATATGCAAACTATAATTTTTCACCATATAGAATACCGAATACTCAGGGAATTTTCATTCATACCCTCTGTGTACCTCCGTGTCCTCTGTGGTTAAAAATACATAAATACGAGTATACGATATGACTCAACTGGCATTAGTTATCGATCTCAACGTCTGCGTTGGCTGTCATGCCTGCGTGACGTCCTGCAAGGAATGGAATACCTCCGGCGCGGCAGGAACCATGTGCGACGATAACCCCTATGGCGCCGATCCCACCGGCACGTTTTTCAACCGTGTACAGACTTACGAGATTGGTGAATTTCCCTATACCGAAACCGTCCACTTCCCGAAAAGCTGCCTGCACTGCGAAGATCCGCCCTGCGTGCCGGTCTGTCCTACCGGCGCCAGCTACAAGCGTGAGAATGACGGCATCGTACTAGTGGACTATGACAAGTGTATCGGCTGCCGTTACTGTTCCTGGGCCTGCCCTTATGGAGTGCGCGAGATCGACGAACACGAGAAGGTGATGAAAAAATGCACCCTCTGCGTGGATCGGATTTATGATGAAGCACTGCCCAAAACCGAGCGCAAACCCGCCTGTGTCATGGCCTGTCCTACCAGCGCGCGCCTGTTTGGCGACGTCCATGATCCGCAGTCGGAAGTTTCCATCGCTATCCGGGAAGAAGGCGGTTATGCATTAATGCCGGAATGGGGCACCAAACCCTCGAATCACTATTTACCACGGCGCAAGACCCGCATGCATATTCATGAAGACGAACTGGTGCGGGCGGATAATCCGCTGAAGAAAGAACAGCGCGGCCACGCCGATCCTGTCGATGCGCCAACCTTAGATGATTCAACTTCATGGTAATAGATATAGTTTTTAATTAACGCAAAGACGCAAAGATTTTTTATGATTTTTCTCTGCGCCTTTGCGTCCTCTGCGTTAAAAATATAAATTTAGTTTAAGAGGCACAGTATGCATCCTGCATTTTCAGTTATTTTCCTAACCACCCTGATCGGTGTCGGCCAGGGTTTGTTTCTGGCTATTTTTACCGGCCAGAGTTATTCCGCAGTCAAGCTTTTGCCAATTGAAGACAGTATTCACTTTTACGCCACCGGTTCGATGATTGCACTGGCCTTCCTGTTTGCCGGTCTAATCGCCTCACTGTTTCATCTTGGCCACCCGGAACGCGCCTGGCGTGCAGCAAGCAAATGGCGCACATCCTGGCTGTCGCGTGAAGTTATCGTTCTTCCGCTGGTTATGTTTCTGGTGTTCCTCTACAGCCTGATGCATTACTTCGGCTGGGATCCCATGCTCTCCACCAGCGAGACGGGCGCCCACCTGCAACTGACCCTCATCGTCGGCGGTCTGGGCCTCATTGCCACCTTTGCTCTGTTTCTCTGCACCGGCATGATTTACGCTGCCATCAAATTTCTACAGGAATGGGCCACACCGCTCACCGTGATCAACTATCTGCTGCTGGGCAGCGCTTCAGGATTTATGCTGGCTACCGCATTTTCATCCTATAGTGCGCCGGGATTAGTAAAATTTTATGGCATCTGGGCCACCATTATCACCCTTACGGCTCTGATCACCCGTAGCGCCGCCCTGCTGCGCAATGCCCGCATTAAATATAAGTCCAGCATGCAAACGGCCATCGGCGTACGCCATAACCAGATCCAGCAGAAATCAATGGGCTTTATGGGCGGTTCGGTTAACACCCGTGACTTTTTCCACCACCAGAATCAACTATTCATGAAATACAGCAAATGGTTCTTTATACTGCTGACATTTTTTCTGCCCCTGCTGTTCCTCTGGTCCGGTATTAATCAGGCTAACGGCACTACACTGATTATGGCCTTCCTGATTCAATACATCGGCCTGATTGCCGAACGCTGGTTTTTCTTCGCCCAGGCCAGTCATCCGCAAAATCTTTATTATCAGACTACCTGAGGTTGCAAAATGGTGCCCCATACCGATCCGCTCAGCCATGTTTTTTCTTATTTTTGTGGCCGGATTTGATAAACTGTCTGCGTTTTCAATAAAAAATAACTTATAAAGCAGTTGTCACTTTTTCTTAACCAACACAACTAAAAATAAGAGACCAGGCAGACATCCCATGCTGTACGGCGTGCTACTGATTAGCTCCATTTTGCTGCAGGCGGCGGCAGTCATTCAGACCTTTCATCTTCTGCGCACCACCGGCTGGCGCACCCCCTGGTTACTACTGGCGCTGGCGATCACCCTCATGCTGGTGCGCAGACTGAGTGAATTTTATCTCTACCTCAGCGGCCATGAATTTCATTCGCCACAACTGTTCGCCGAAGTTTTGGCCATCATCGCCTCCCTTTTGCTACTGATCGCACTCGCCCGTCTGCAATCCGTTATTGCCTCGGCTGAAGCTGTTCGCAAACGACTAAACAAAAACCAGCGCCAGCTGCACCAGGCGCAACATATGGCCCGACTGGGCTTCTGGGAATGGAATGTCATTAGTAACGAATTCAACTGTTCCGAAGAAATGGCGCGCATGCTGGGTTGCCGACAGGACCGGGCCGATCGCAGTTTCCAGGGCTTGCTGGAACATGTACATCCCCAGGATCGCTTTGCCTTTCGTGAAAAAATGAACAACGCCCTGTATGAACATGCAATATTTGATATCAAGCACCGACTGATTGCAAACGATAAGGCCACGCGTAACATCTGGCATCAGGCCGAGGTTATTTATGATCAGGCCGGAAGACCCGAATACGTCTACGGAATTTTGCAGGACGTTACCGAGCAAACTCTGGCGCAACAACGCCTTGCGGAAACCAACGCCAACCTGCGCCAACAACAGATCGAACTGGCCCACTCCACACGTATGGCGACCCTGGGCGAAATGGCCTCCGGCATTGCCCACGAAATTAACCAGCCTCTGGGCGCTATTCTGATTTATGCCAACGGCGGCAAAAATCAACTGGTCAAAGCCAATCTTTCAATTGAGGAAACCAGCGAACTCTTTGAGCAAATAGTCACCCAGGCAGAACGCGCTGCCGAGATTATCAAACGCATGCGCGCCTTCGTCCGCAAAGAAGAGGTGCATATTCAGGAGATCGATCTTAAAGCGCTCATTAAGCGGGTTATCGCCTTTATTCATGCCACCAGACTCTCTCGCAAACTGCAATTTGAAACGGCTTGCGAGCCGGCGCTGCCCAGAGTCTGGGCCGACACGATTCAGATAGAGCAGGTCATTACCAACCTGATTCTCAACGCCATCGAAGCAATGGAACAGGCCAACAGCCATTACCAGGTTATTCACATAGATGCGCGTACTCAGGCAGACGGTTTTGTACAGATCAGCGTCAACGATACAGGACCGGGGGTTGCCGAAGATATCCAGACCCGGCTATTTGATCCCTTCTTTACCTCAAAGGCCAAAGGCCTGGGACTCGGCCTGTCTATCTGCAAAACCATTATCGAAAATTATGACGGCAAACTGGAACTACTGACCGATTCAAATCAAGCCGGTGCAACATTCAAATTCACCCTGCCCACAAGACAAGGATAACAAACTGAATGGACAAGCAACGTTTCTGCATCTATATCATTGATGATGACAAGGGGATGCGGGATTCACTCACCTGGCTGGTTAAATCCAGCGGCTACGATGCCGCTTCATTTGCAAGCGCCGAATCTTTTATAAACAACATCAGCGACAATAAACTGGGCTGTGTTATCGCCGATATTCGCATGCCCGGCATGTCCGGTCTGGAGCTGTACCAGCAACTGTCACAAATGGATTTCCACATGCCGGTCATCATTATCACCGGTCACGGCGACATCTCGATGGCCGTAAAAGCCTTAAAAGACGGTATTTTTGATTTTGTCGAAAAACCCTTCGACGACAAGATTATTCTCGACAGTATCCGCATGGCTATACAGTATTGCAAACATCAACAGGAGCAGCACTCCATTCACGAAATGCTCAGAACCCGATTCGAGAGTCTGACTTCGCGAGAAAAAGAAGTGATGGATAAAATCGTACTCGGCCTGTCAAACAAACAAATTGCCGCTACCCTGAATATCAGCATCAAGACTGTTGAAGTACACCGCTCCCGAGTAATGGAAAAAATGCAGGCGAACTCGCTCGCAGCACTGGTACGTATGTCACTGAAAATATAAGTAATCCTGAATAATTATCACGGATTTCAAGCTGCCTGCTGCGGATGGAATCGTTCCATGTTAAAATATAAATCTTGATCCAGATCAGTTAATTGCTCACATGTCTGCCTTAGGGTAGGCACTGTTTGTTTTACTTCACGGTTACTACGTTATGAAACTTCCCCTCTGGCCATTGAAACTCGCCCTGCGCGGCATCCCGGACAGCATTCACTCGCGCCTGCTTAGCCACGGCTTCAACCATCTTTTAAAAGGGCAATGTTTCAGCTCAAAGCTGGACTATTTACAGGGCAAGCGACTCTGGCTGACAATTACCGATACCGGCAATACCTGGCGTTTCCGCATTCAAGATGGTCGCTTTGTGGCCGATCAATTACAGAGCGCCCCGGAAATACATATCAGCGGCAAACTGAACCACTTTCTCTTGCTCGCGACCCGTAACGAAGATCCCGATACCCTGTTCTTCGCCCGTCAGTTAAGCATGGAAGGCAACACCGAAGACGGCCTCTATCTGAAAAACATGATCGACGCGATGGAATTCGATTCAGAAGCTCACTTCAAAGCTTTTATTGGCGAGGCGATTGGAATCCGCCTGGCTGCACAGTTCAAGCGTCTGGATCTGGGCCGGCATCTGAATACTCTGGTCAACCCTTAAGAAACAATAGAAGGGGTTGGTGACAATATGATTCTCACTTGTCACCAACCCCATTCCTGTATTCACTTTTTCTCCAGTATTCTGAACATAACATCCACCGTTAAATCTAACTGCTCTAAGTTGGCTGCTGCTTCTCGACCTTCTTTTGCAGCTCGATAAAAATGCGGTGTCATAATCAGCAAGTCATGGATCTGTTTATTATTGATAGCGCCTGTTTTAAATTGAAGCGGCTGACTATCCAGTACTGAAAACCCCATGTCCTCAAGTTGGTCAAGATTCTGAATGGGGGTTCGTTTGACTTCGCTGTAGATTATTTTTCTCAATTCAATTAAATGATCCGCCCCCGGCTCGACAAGAATAATCTTGCCGCCGGACTTTAATATTTTATTAAAGCCCTCAAAACTCTGAAACCCAAATACACATAAAATAATATCCACGCTGCCGACTTCGACGGCAGGCTGCCTGTTTGTCCCCACCACCCAGCTTATCTGTTTATTTCTTTTCGCCGCTTCATGTATGGCGAATTTCGAAATATCCATACCAATAAAGGATATGGCGCAACTATGATTAGCCCCTTGAAGATAGTTGAAGACATAATCAAGATAATAACCTTCACCACAGCCCGCATCCAGGCAACAGAAATTTTTACTATCCGTAATAGAAGAACCGGTAATTTCAGCTAACTTATGCGCGACAGGCTCGTATATTTCCGAATTTAAAAATTGGGAGCGCGCCAGCACCATCTCTTTACTGTCGCCGGGATGCTTTGTGCGCTTATGCTGCACGGGCAATAAATTCACATATCCCTGCCGGGCAAGGTCATAGGTATGTCCTTTATCACAAAACAGTTGCCTGTCCCGAGATTCCAGCCGTCGCCCATCGAGAGGACAGGCCAGATTATGGGCCTTTATAATATTCATTACTTTATTTTAACAGCGAAATGAGCGCGAGTCTTACTGCAGGAAATTAAGCTCTCAGCGTTTTCTGCTTCCCGCGGATGCAGACGGTGGAGGTATTCCTTGCAGGTTGTGATTGAGTCATGAACCCAACATGGATGGCTTCATCACCTGTGTTGGGCTTCGTTTTACTCTGCCCAACCTACGGCTTCTTTGACACAACAATTAAGTTTGAACGTCTTGAAGCAGACGAATAAAGTCATCAAAACTCTCAGGCCCGGCGGGATAGTTTTTAGTATCCTTAGCATCTTTTTCCCACGACGCACTGGAATCAAGATGTATGTGAGCCGCAATGGCGCGATCTGTATCACCCTCTAATAATCCAGCGGGTACCCACATATAATCGCCTATGTTCATTCTGTTGGGAACCGGACTGCCACAGATACTGCAAAAAGCTGATTTGAATCCGTTATCTTTTGTGTAGGACGATATTTTATCTTTGCCTCTAACCCATTTAAACCCCTCAACACTCGTTATAAAGGAAGAACAGGATGAGGAACCGCTGGCTTTTCGGCAGAGTGAACAGTGGCATTGATATAAATTCGGCAATTTATCGATAAGCTTAAATTCTACTTCACCACAAAGACACTTCCCTTTCATCAGGTCCACCTTTTTATGGTTTCCGCGTTCCTACAGAGTGAATACTCCACCGGCTGAAAGCCGGATGGCTCCCTCTCCCAAGACTGGGAGAGGGCTGGGGAGAGGGTTCAAGAATCTGCCTCAAACCGATCCCCCCCTCATCCCAGCCTTCTCCCCC
>VAPL010786344.1_pt1 | contig 12510 bp, 9 predicted proteins | sample 3395061 | NCBI WGS metagenome assembly VAPL01 (sample SAMN08290444, study PRJNA428436) | hydrothermal vent metagenome | isolation source: Deep-sea hydrothermal vent chimney 2 | place: Pacific Ocean: Juan De Fuca Ridge | depth 2182 m m
TAATGTGAAAAAAATATTTTGTCAAGGGCTTTTTATGTCACTTCGTATGACCTGAATCAGTGCGGGATATGCCGAGAGCAAGACAGATGTGGTTTCTTTTCAGGTCGTTGTAGCTATTAGGGGGGGGGGCGGGCAGAAAAATTTTAAAGGTTGTCCCCTGACCTTCGCTGCTGTTGACTGTTATGCTGCCGCCGTGATGACGGATGATGCCATGCACTACTGACAGGCCGAGGCCGGTGCCTTCGCCGCCGATTTGGGTGGTGAAATATGGATCGAATATTCTCCCCAGATTTTCTTTGCTGATGCCTATACCGGTGTCGCTGATTTCAAGCTCAACAAAATTAATCTCCTCCTTTCGAGCAGAGAGAGGCGGCATACTGAGTTTAATACTCAGGGTGCCGCCCTTCTCCTGCATGGCATGGATAGCGTTGGTACAGATGTTCAGCAGCACCTGTTGAATTTGCACCGCCCCTCCCATGATCGGCGGGCAGGGCTGGATGTCGGTGGTCAATTTGACCCGTTTGGGGATAGCTGGCCGCAACAGGCTTAAGGTTTCGCCAATGATTATAGGCAGCCGAACCTGGCTGAACTCCTGTTCTTCTGGCTTACTGAAGGTCTGGATAAGGTTGATTAATTCCCGAGCCCGGCTGGCGGCCTTGGTGATATTCTGGATGTGCGAGAGATGTTCATCCGGGACATTTGGGGGCAGGCTCAGCAGTTCTGTATAACCAAAAATAGCGGTGAGCAGATTGTTGAAATCATGGGCGATACCGGCAGCCATGGTGCCAATGGCCTCCATTTTATGTGTCTGGCGTAATTCTGCCTCCAGACCTTCTTTTTCTCTCGCTATCTGGCGCCGTTCTTCAATCTCGTCTTGGAGTTCACGATTTATCTCCTTTAACTCAGCGGTACGCCGATCTACTATTAACTCCAGGTTTTCTTGATATCGCCGCAGTTCAAATTCCGCTTCTTTGCGCCGGGTTATATCATGGATAATGATAATGATTGATTTTTCATCATCCTCATTAATAGCCACCAGGGTTATGGTCAGGTAACGGTTTTGAAATTTAAAGACTTCATACTCGCCAATGGTGACTGCCTTGGGGCCGATATTGATCAGGAGGTCGCTTAATTCGGCCTTTTGTTCCTGGTTGAATATATTTAAAAAATCGCTGGCGAGCAGTTCTTCTTCTGGCTGGCCGATAATATTTGCTGCTACCTGGTTTATATAGACAATGCGGCCGTCCTCAGTTAATTCAAGAAAGCCCTCCGCCATATTGTTGAGGGTGACCCAGAAATGACGGCGGCTGGATAATAATTCGCTGGTTACAATCCGTTTGTAAACCTTGTCGATGCCGATGATACCATTGCCGAAAGCGGGCAGACGGCCTTCGTCTAACTTTTTAAAGATTAGGTGGATATGATGTCCTATCTCCTTAAATGGGCCTTTGGCGATACAGGCATCGGCACCGAACTCTTTGAAATTGATCTTCTGTTCCACCGCTGCCGCCGACAGAATAATTATGACAGCCTGCCGCAGTCCTTTTTTCTGGCGCAGAATTTTGCAGAGTTTCTCTCCTGGAATTCTGGGCATAATCAGATCGACAAAAATAATTTCCGGCTGGAAGGATTTGACAATCTCCAGGGCCGCTAATCCGTCTTCAGCGGTCTTTACCTGGTGGCCTTCTTTAGTCAGGAAGTTGGCCATTAATTTTAGAATTACCGGATTATTGTCGACTACGAGGATATCACGGGCCATAAACTGCCTCACGCTGATGGGGATAATTGTGGGCTAATACTTCCAGCCGCTGCTGCCCAGGGATTCTTTATTGACCGTGACCGACTTCTGGGACTTGGTTAATTTACCTTCCTTCCATAGCCCTTCTTTCTTAGTGCCGTCGGCCAGGGTTAAAATTCCCCGGCCGTCAAATTTACCGGCCCACCAGCTGCCCTTATAAGTGGAACCGTCCGGCTTTTTGGCTGTGCCGATACCGCTGGGCAGGTTGTTTACCCAGCTGCCTTTATAGGTGGAGCCGTCGGCATAGGTCAATATTCCCTGACCGGTAAATTTGTCATTGATAAAAGTACCCTGGTATCTGGCGCCGGATGGGTAGGTATAGGTGCCGGTGCCGTTGAACTGGCCATAAGCGAATTCGCCTTCATAGACAGCCCCGTTGGCCTCGGTATATTTACCCTTGCCGAAGAAACGGCCATTTCTGAATTCACCCGTGTAGACGGCTCCGTCCGGGTATTTCTTTGTGCCCTGACCAGAGAATTTGCCGTCCTTGAAATTGCCCGTGTAGGCAGTGCCGTTGGCGTAGGTTTTGGTTCCCTCACCATTGGGCTTGCCATTTCTGAATTGCCCCGTATACTTCATGCCGCCGAAATATGAGAAGGTGCCGATCCCGTTTTGGCAGTTACCGGAGATACACTTCGCTTGAGCGAATGCGGGAGGAAAAATTAAGATAATTAACACAATGATGATACTGAACATTTTTTTACCTTTTATGTTGGATTTTATCCAGACTTTTCTCCTTGTTAGTTCGAATAAAGACATATTTCACCTAGGTTATAATGGTATAGCCGATTATGTCATTATAGTCACGCGGGGTATAGATTTTAAAATCTGCAATAAACGAAGAAATTCTGTTCTGCGGTCATCTTTCCTCTTGTTGTCCCAGATGTTATTTGGTAGTAATACCTACCAAATTTCTCCTCCCTCCCCCCTTCCTTGATATTATTGATGTTTTTGGTAAAACCAATATACCATGTAGTGAAGGGCTTTTTATCTTTAATGTTAATAATTACAGATAGTTATATAAAAATCACTTTCTGAAAATACAACCAGAAAAGTTGAGTGAATATTTTACTCAAGCACTCTGGCTAAAGTCAAGGCCTGGATGTCATGGGCACCGCCATGGAGCAGGATGGCGGCGCATTCATTGAGGGTAGAGCCGGTAGTAAAAACATCGTCAATTAGAAGTATATTTTTGTTCTTGAGCGGTACGGAATCAGCGGCCATGAAGGCGTTACGCAGATTTTTACGCCGTTCATGGCCGTTTAAACTGGCCTGGGGCGTGGTCCAGCGTTGGCGGATAAGTAAATCACCTCTGATGATCCGCTTATCTTGGGGAAAAAGGGAACGGGCCAGGGTCAGGGCCTGATTGAAACCCCGCTGGCGCAAACGCTTATGGTGGAGCGGGACTGGAATAATCAGATCTGGGATATTTAGCTCCTGTCTTATCGGGGAGCGCCGCAGCAGAGCGCTGAATGTTCGCTGGCCCGTAGTCCGGCCCCGATATTTAAAGTCGTGAATCAGGGGCGAGCTGAATTTGTCATAGATGAACAGGGCCCGGGCCTTGCTGAACAGGGGCCGCTGTCGCAGGCAGGCGCCGCAGAGATGACTGGCCGCTGAATCAGGCAGCAGACGGCCGCAACAGGAGCAGAGCGGCGGCTGAATTATGGTGAGCCGGCCGCCGCAGGACGGACAGAATAAAATATCTGTCCCCGGCCTCAGCTGCTCTCCGCAGAGCAGACAGCGGGCCGGGAACAGGACGTCTAAAATTGCGGCACCGAGATTGGTGAACCGGGTGGGGAGGCTCACATATTATCGATAATGGCCTGGGCAAACTCGGAGCATTTGAGTTCATGGGCCCCGGTCATGAGACGGGCCAGGTCATAGGTTACGGTCTTTTTGGAGATAGTGGTCTCCAGGGCCTTCTGGATGAGGTTTCCTGCCTCCTGCCATCCTAAGTATTCCAGCATCATGACCCCGGAGAGAAGCAGGGAGCCGGGGTTAACCTTGTCGAGCCCGGCGTATTTGGGGGCTGTGCCGTGGGTGGCCTCAAATAGGGCAATCTGGTCACTGATATTCGCCCCAGGGGCCAGCCCCAGACCGCCAACCTGGGCCGCCAGGGCATCGGAGATGAAATCCCCGGTGAGGTTGGGCAGGGCCAGGACGCTGTATTCCGCTGGCCGCAGGAGGATCTGCTGGAACATGGCGTCGGCTATGCGGTCTTGAATAACAACCTTGCCCTCGGGACGTTTGCCGTCATATTTGTCCCAGAGTTCCTGCTCGGTTATGCATTGTTGGGGAAATTCATCTCTGGCCAGTTCATAACCCCAGTTGCGGAAGGCGCCTTCGGTGAACTTCATTATATTGCCCTTATGAACCAGGGTTACATTGGGTTTATTATGCTTGATGGCATATTCAATGGCCTTGCGAACCAAGCGTTTGGTGCAGAAAGGGCTGATGGGCTTGATGCCGATGCCGGATTCCGGCCGGATTTTTTTGCCGAGAGTGGCCACAAAATCAATCATTTTTTTGGCCTCGGGACTGTCGTTCTGCCACTCGATTCCGGAGTAAACATCCTCGGTATTCTCCCGAAAAATAATCATATTGACCTTTTCCGGCTCCTTCACCGGGCTGACCACTCCCTGGAAATAGCGCACCGGTCGGACGCAGGCGTACAGGTCAAGCTCCTGGCGCAGGGTAACATTTAAACTGCGTATACCCTCGCCCACCGGGGTGGTCAGCGGCCCCTTGATGGCGACGATATACTCGCGGATGGTGTCGAAGGTGGCGGTGGGCATCCATTCGCCGGTTTTATCATGGGCCTTGTCGCCGGCAAAGGTCTCTAACCAGCTTATCCGGCGTTTACCTTGATAGGCCTTGGCAACCGCGGCATCCAGTACTTTGCTGGCGGCGGCCCAGATATCAGGACCGATGCCGTCGCCCTCAATAAAAGGGATAATTGGCTGATCGGGGACATTTAAGGTTCCATTGTCGTTGATGGTGATTTTTTCTGCCTGCATTGCTTCTCCTTTAACTTGTCTTATTTCGTAACTATTCAGCTGCACCCAATCCGGAGTCTCGCAAGCTCGCTTACCTGCGGTTGATAATGCCGTCCAGCATTATCAACCACATCTCGGACACATCCGGAGTCTGCGCTTTCCTGAATAGTTACAATTCTGGGGTTATTGTTACTTCTATGCATCACGCTGAATAATTACCTTATTTCTTTTAAGAGTGCTTTGGTCTTTTCCCGCAGCAAATCCTTGTTATGGCGTGATTCTACATTAAGTCGCAGTACCGGTTCGGTATTTGATTTTCTGATATTAAAGCGATAGTCGCTGAACTCCACGCTCAGGCCGTCGGTGTAATCAAGACGGCCGCCGGTGGCAAAGCGTTTTTTTACTCTGGCGATTGCCGCCTCCGGGTCGTCAACCCTGGAGTTTATCTCGCCGCTTACCGGGAAGGCCTCGAGGCGTGGGGCGATGAGACTGGAGAGGGAACGGTCGCTGCGGCTTATTAACTCGCAGATTATAAGCCAGGGAATCATGCCGGAATCGCAATAAGCGAAATCCCGGAAATAATGGTGGGCCGACATCTCACCGCCATAAACTGCATCTTCCTGCCGCATACGCTCCTTGATGAAGGCGTGGCCGGTTTTGCTCATGATGGCCTGCCCTCCGGCCTGGCGCACCAGCTCCATAGTATTCCAGGTCAGGCGGGGGTCGTGGATGATTTTTGCCCCTGGATTCTTGCTCAGGACAGCCTGGGCCAGAAGCCCTACTATATAATAACCCTCAATGAAACGGCCCTGCTCATCAAAGAAAAAGCAGCGGTCGCAATCGCCGTCCCAGGCCAGGCCCAGATCGGCCTGCTGCCGGACAACCGCCTCGGCGGTGGCGGCCCGGTTTTCCGGCAGGAGGGGATTGGGGACGCCGTTGGGGAAATGACCGTCCGGCTGCTGCTGGAGCTTAATTAATTTAAAGGGCAGGTGCTGTTCTAAAAGATTTAGAATCGGCCCGGCGCAACCGTTGCCGCAATTGGCGACGATGGTCAGGGGCCGGAGCTTCTGGGGGCTAACATAGTTTAAGAGATGTTTAATATAATCCGGCCGGGGATTAATGGTCTTATAGCTGCCGGGCCTTGCCGCCTTCAGTGGCTCTCTGACGGCGGCAAGGCGTTCAATATCCCGCAGACCGCTGTCGCCGCTGATGGGCCGGGCGCCTTTACGCACCAGCTTCATGCCGTTATAGTCGGCCGGATTATGACTGGCGGTAATAATGACTCCACCGTCCACCTGAAGATTGGCGGCGGCAAAATATATCTCCTCGGTGCCGCAGAGACCGAGATCAAGGATATCAACGCCCGCCGTCGTTAAGCCCTTGACTAAAGCCTGGCTCAGGGCGGGGCCGGAAAGGCGGATGTCGCGGCCTACCGCGAGACACCGGGGCTTGAAGCGGGCCGCCCAGGCCTGACCAATCCAGTAGGCCAGTTCCTCATCAAGCTCTTCCGGCACTCGGCCCCGGATGTCATAGGCCTTGAAACAATCAATTTTTTCTGGTTTATTCGTCATTTATTGCTAATTTTTCATTAGAGGATTTTGTCATGCCGCAGTCGATGGATAAATTGGCCGCTCTTTTTGAGGAGATGGAAACAGCCTATGAGACGACCGCTCGTTTACTTGATTTCTCCTGTCAGGGCTGCCCGGATAATTGCTGTAACAGTTATTTTCTGCATCATACCTATATTGAATGGGCCTATCTGCGTCAGGGGCTTGACTCTCTACCGGATGAACGGCGTGATACCTGTCTGAGCCGGGCCGAAGAATATGCCCGGCAGGCGGAACAGGCCTTGGCGCGAGATGAGCGGCCGGAGATCATGTGCCCCTTAAATGATGAGGGCCGTTGTAGTTTATATGTCAATCGCATGTTAATTTGCCGCTTACACGGGGTGCCGGCCACCATGCGTTTCCCCAATGGTCAGCGCCGCTCCTTTCCCGGCTGTTTCCGTTGTCAGGAAATTACCGAGGGGCGAAATAATGTCCCGGCCATGGATCGTACCCTGTTCTTCCAGCGTATGCTGTTTTTGGAGAAGGATTTTACCAAAGGGGCGGGCAGTCTGCCGCGCCTTAAAATGAGTCTGGCTGAGATGCTGCTTAAATCGTTGCCGCTGGAATTATCAGTTTCTCGGTAATTAGAGGCAGAATGTTTTTTGCCAACTGCCGCAAAAAAAAAATCAGCCGTAGCCCCTCAATTATGGGCGGCTTGTTGACGGAGGGGTCAACAGTTTGATTTCTCCATCGCAGTCCCCTCTCTTGGCCGGGAAATTCTGCCGGTTGTCAGCTCCTTATCATCTCCGCCACCTGAAAGGCAATTTCCAGGCTTTGCTCGGCGTTTAAGCGCGGATCACAGTTGGTGCAGTAGTTCTCCTGGAGGTTCTGGGCCATGATATTACGGCCGCCGCCCATACATTCCGTTACGTTATCACCGGTTAACTCAAAGTGGATGCCGCCGGGAATGGTGCCTTCGGCCCAGTGAATTTCAAAGAAACATTGAATCTCATGGAGGATGTCATTAAAGTTTCTGGTCTTATGTTTGGTTTCGGCTGTGTAGGTGTTGCCATGCATGGGATCACAGCTCCAGACCAGATTGTATCCTTCCTTTTTTAGGCCCCGGAGCAGGGGCGGCAGAAACTTTTCTATCTTCTCGGCTCCAAAGCGGGTAATCAGAGTTATTCGGCCTGGCTCGTTATCCGGGTTCAGCTTATCAATTATGCGCTTGATTTCGTCTAAGTCGTGCTTGGGGCCGACCTTCATGCCGAGGGGATTTAAGACCCCGCTTAAAAATTCCACATGGGCGCCGTCTAACTGTCGGGTACGGTCACCGATCCACAGCATATGGGCGCTGCAGTCATACCAGAGGCCGGTGGTGGAATCCTGGCGGGTGAGGGCCTCCTCGTAGCCGAGCAACAGGGCCTCGTGCGAGGTAAAGAAATCGGCCTGCCTGATAACGGGATTATTGACATCTAAGCCAATGACCTCCATGAAATGCAGGGCCTGGTCGATTTGTTTGGCCAGACGCTCGTAAGAGCGGCCCATAGGAGAGGTCTTGACAAATTCATTATTCCAGGCGGTGACCCGGTTTAGAGCCGCGTAGCCGCCCTTGGTGAAGGCCCGCAGGATATTCAAAGTGGCGGCCGCAAGGTGATAACCCTTAACCATTCGTTTTGGGTCAGGGGTTCTGGATTCGGCAATAGGCTCCGGGCTGTTGACCATATCGCCCCGGTAGCTGGGGAGTTCAACTCCGTTCACCAACTCGGTATCCGCCGAACGGGGTTTGGCGTATTGCCCGGCTATGCGGCCTACCTTGATGACCGGTTTACCACCGGCGTAACTCAAGACCACAGCCATCTGTAAAATAACCTTCAGGGTTTCTCTGATGCCGGGGGCGGTGCAGTTGTCAAAATCCTCGGAGCAGTCTCCCCCCTGCAGGAGAAAGGCCCGGCCCTGGGCGGCTTCGCCAAGCAGATTTTTCAGGGTTCTGATCTCACCGGCAAAGACCAGGGGCGGTAATTTGCTGATGGTCTCTAAGGAACTTTTTAATCTCCCGGCATCGGGCCAGTTAGGCTGCTGGAGGGCGGAGAGACTTTGCCAGCTTGATTTTGTCCAGTTTGCTTCTTGTTTGCTCATGATGGTGTTCTCCAGAACTTTTTCTAATTCGGATATTAGGATATTAATTAGTCAATGTTTGGGCGAAAATAAGGATTTTCGCCCAAACATCACGTCAGCCTTCCGGGGCGTTTGGTATGGCGCAGGGGCCGCCGGCACAGCATATTTCCTGGTCAAAGACGTTTAAGATTCTAAGTTCCTGCTCACGGCGTTTTGCCGTGGGAGGCGGTGGAAAAACCGCTGTCTTAAGGAGGTCTAAGGCCTGCTCTCGACTTGGTATTTTGTCCATCCCCAGGGCCAGGACTTTTGCGCTGTTAACTGTCAGAAATTCAGCGTCTTCACCATTGGTTACCAGGGCGTAGGGAATTTGATAATCAGGAATCAACACCCTGGCGGCGGCAATGGCCGGCCGCTCACGGGTTACCAATGAGCCCGGCCCATAACGTACTACCATAAAATAACGGTCGAGAAGGAAAACAGTCAAGTCAATGGTAGAGGTTACAAAATTTTTATTAAACAGGGTCTCAAGCCGCAGGCGCGGGATGAGTTCTTCCCTGGCATAGCCCTTTTCCTGCACCATGAAGCGGGCTATTTTCTGACGGTAGCGTTCATCGTCGGTATCGACAATGCTGCTGCCGGTAATATAGTCAGTCATGGTGCCGTAGATCAGATGATGGGTTCTGAGATCGGCCATGATATTTCCACCATGGAAAATATGTTGATTGCGGATAAAAACAAGGTAAGTTCACCAGCACCTTAGATTGGAGTCTAACTACGTTCGCTTACCTCGTTTGTTTCTGCCTTCGAGTCTGTTCCCTGTACGTGAGAAGGCTGAAACGGACGGAGGTGAGGCGTTGGTGAACCATTACACCATATGCATATGGGACAGCATCAATTCTGGTGCCCTTGGTGAACTATTACAAGACAAGAATGCCCAAGGGACGCTATCACCTCGGGCATTCGACTACGAAGTTTCTTTTTGTTGCCTCAGGCGTAAGGGTTTACAGCTCAAGCCAGGATTCAGAGAATACTGATTTACCAACCAGAACGTTATATGTTTTGTAATGCTGTAACTCGGTCTTATCTAATTTAGAGGGATCGGGATCATTGCCGTCTATCATACCGAAGATCAGATCAACGAGATTCTGGCACTGACCGGTGGCAATGGCCATTAACTCGGGATCGTAGGAGTTGACAATGGCGGTCTGCAGGCCGTTGTACATCAGCATAATGAGATAGGTGCGGTCAAGATATTTACGCAGGTGGTCGGCAACTCCGTTGGAGACGTTGGAAAGACCGATGGTGGAACTAGCGCCAGGGGCGATATCCTGTACCATACTCATGAATTCCAGACCGGAACGGATTTGATCTACCCCAAGGGTAATGGGGGTGGCGATGGGATCAAAGAACATCTTTTCGTTGGGAATCCCGGCCTCGGACAGGGCCATCATCAGGTCAACGGCCATGGCGGCCCGCTCGTTGGAATCTCTCGGCATGCCGTCCGGTCCCCAGAGCAGGGCTACCAGGTTACAGTTCATCTCGGCGGCTACCGGGATCAGCTTTTCCATCCGTTCCGGCTGGGCGGAGATGGAGTTCATCAGGGCGCCGCTCTTGTTTTTAACCACCTTGAAGCCGGCGGCCATGGCATCAGTGTTGGTGGTATCGAGGCAAAGAGGGGTGTCGGTTACCGCCTGCACGGTCTCCACTACCCAGGGCATTAACTCAACGCCGTCCTTGCGGGCCGGGCCGATGTTGAGATCCAGAAAGGCGGCTCCGGCGGCGCTCTCTTCTTTGGCCATCTCTTGAACAGGGCCAGCCTCACGGGCCTTCATGGCGTTGCCGCTGCGGTTGCCCATGATATTAATGCTTTCGGCAATGGGTTTGATTTGGGTCATTTTGATCTCCTTGTTTTCACGTTTTAAAATGGTTTGAAACTTATTAAACCCGAATTTCGGGATGGTTTGTAAAAATGGTTACAAAAATACAAATTAACATATTTATCGTTATTTAGCCCGATTGTCAAAGTTTTTCGGCTCCCGGCCATTTTTTTTAAACAGACGGTGTCTTAGCGGGCGTAATAAAGGGGATTTGGATGGATAACCACGGCCTCATGGACGTAAAAGATATGCCAGCCCGTCTTCTGGGCCCGGCGGGCGTAAAGCATGAGTGATAATGGGGAGATCCGGCGGCGCGGCAGGCCGATATCATCAATTAACTGCGGCCGGATGATGAGCGCCCCGCTCCACAGCCAGTCCACCTCGGTGTTACGGTTAGGGATGAGGGTAAGACGCCGTCGGGAGAGGGGCAGACCCAGGCATAGTCCCAGGCTGAAAAGTCCACGGGGGAAGGGGCGGGCAACTGCTTCCGGTCTGCCGTAAGCGTTTAAGACCCGCGGCGAAGCCAGCCCCGCCTCTGGAGTGTCGTCCATGAAATTTACCAGAGGCAGCAGGCAGCCGGGCTGGATAACCGCGTCAGCGGCCATAATCAGGATATAACGTCCCGCGGCCAGTTCAATTATCTGTTTATGGGCCTCGTTCTCCCGGCAGCCGGGCAGCGAAAAGATCTTTAAGCGGGGAAATTCAAAAAGTAATTCATCGTCGTTCTCCGTGCCGATATTGGCCAGAAAAATTTCCACGGCCACTGGATCGGCATCCTCCTCTATTGAGCGCAGCATGGGTGCCGCAACCTGGGGGCGGCGGCTGAAGGCGGCGCAGACCGAGATGTCCGGAGTTATGGCGGGCATAATGATTCAGGGGGCAGGAAACAGGAGACTGCCTGCCGGGGGTATTTGTCTGTTTTCATCAGTCTTCTTCCCGCCGCTCTCTGTCCGCCGCCCTCTGCTTTCTATCCTCTGCCACTGAGGGGAAAAAATCCATATTGGTATGGGGCAGAAAGAGAGAGGCCATGTAATGGTTCATGAACTGGGGATTTTCGCTTAACTCCATGTTGGTCATTATGCTGCTGACCATGCCCCTTTCCCGGAAACGTTTATGGTCGGTGAGGCTGATTCTGGCCCCCATTAACGAGGCATTGCCAAGATAATGAAAACGTTCCCGTTTGATATCGGGCAGGAGGCCGATGGTGATGGCCCGCTCCAGGTCTATATAGGCTCCGAAATTACCGGCCAGGATGATTCGTTCAAGATCGTCAAATCCCATGCCCACCGATTCAAGCAGACTGATATAACCGGCAAACATTGCCCCTTTAGCGCGGATGAGATTGTCAAGATCAACCTCGGTGATGACCAGATCTTCGCCGGTGAGGGTGTCAGCAGCCCAGGCCAGGACATACTCGTAATTGTCAATCCCTTCACGAATACGGGGGTGGTTGAGATGGCGGTTGAACTTGCCCTGCTGGTCAATGACTCCGGCGGAGAGCAGTTCGGCCACAATACTTATCAGCCCTGAGCCGCAGATACCGCGGGGCTTGCTGTGCTCAATGGTGATAATCATGGGATCCAGGGTGTCGGGGTCGATGTGGAAATTCTCGATGGCCCCGGCCGAGGCCCGCATGCCGTGTCTTATACCCCCGCCTTCAAAGGCCGGCCCCGCTGAACAGGCGGCGCAGATCATCCAGTCGCTGTTGCCCACGACAATCTCGCCGTTGGTGCCGATGTCGATAAAGAGGGTGAGGGCCTCGTTCTTGTGCATCTGGCAGGCGTGTACCCCGGAGGTGATATCGCCGCCCACATAGCTGGCCACCGAAGGATAGAGGAATAGACGCACCGAGGGGTGGGCGTCTATTCCCAGGGCACTGGCTCTGGTCAGGGGCATCTGATTACAGGTGGGGACATAGGGGGCTTCCCGGATGAATTTGGGGTTCAGGCCCAGGAGGAGATGGGACATAACGGTGTTGCCGGCCGCCATAATATAGGTGATATCACGGGCCGCGATGTCTTTTTGAGCGCAGATGGTGGCGATTATCTTGTTTATGGATTCCACCACTTTGGTCTGCAGGGTCTGCAGACCGCCGGGGCGCTGGGCGTATATAATTCTGGAGATAACATCCTCGCCATGGCTGATCTGGCTGTTATAGCATGAGGCCTCGGCCA
>VAPL010465128.1_pt1 | contig 12507 bp, 8 predicted proteins | sample 3395061 | NCBI WGS metagenome assembly VAPL01 (sample SAMN08290444, study PRJNA428436) | hydrothermal vent metagenome | isolation source: Deep-sea hydrothermal vent chimney 2 | place: Pacific Ocean: Juan De Fuca Ridge | depth 2182 m m
GCAAGCTCGTTCATCGAGTTATGCAAAACCGCTGATGACGACCCGGAATCGGTGGCGGATGATATGGCTGAGGCGGATGATTTATTTACAGAGAAAGAGGCGAGTTTGTTTCGAAAAACCTTTGTAACGTCATCCAAAAAGTGAAATTGACTTGCTTGCAATAGAAATAATTCCATGATTTAATGAGATTTGACAATTTAATACAGCTTCCAATATTCACAGCTTAAAACAGTTTTAGAAAAAATAATCTGCGCCAATATTTTCTCCAGATTTTAACACTGGCATCCACATGAATCTTTTAGTCTTGTTACTGGATACGTTTGAAAGCAGAGGTGGGATAGCGACATTCAACCGCCACCTTTTGCGTTCTGTAAATCGTCAAAAAAAGTTTGACCATATTACGATCATCCCTAGAAGAGGCCCGGTTTCCACCGATCCATTGCCGGAAAAAATAACACAAATAGAAACGGCCATGAAAGGAAAGTTGGCTTTTGCAATAACGACTTTTTTGGCCATTTTCAAAATGCGATACGACATAATTCTATGCGGTCATATTAACTTGCTCCCAATCGCAGCTTTATTAAAAAAAATTACAGGCGCCAAATTATGGATGGTCATCCATGGCAAAGACGCATGGAAACCGCCTGCATCTGGATGGAAAACGAATTTGCATAAAAACATTGACTGCGTATTTTCGGTGAGCGAACTTACGAAAGAGCGTTTTTTGTCCTGGGCCCCCCTGGCGGAAGAAAAAGTTTATATTCTTCCCAACGCTGTTGATCTCGACAACTTCCATCCTGGAGAAAAACCTCCCCATCTATTGCTTAAATACGGGCTAGAAGGGAAAAAGGTCATCATGATAATGAGCCGTCTTGACAGGCCGGAAGACCTTAAGGGGCATGACGAGATTTTGGAAGTCTTGCCCGATCTTTTACAAGAGTTTGACAACCTTGTATTTTTAATAACTGGTGTAGGGAATGACCGAGAACGTCTGGAAATAAAGGTGAAGTCTCTTGGTCTGGAGAAAAGAGTGACATTTACAGGCTGGATCCCGGAAAACGAAAAGAATGATTATTATTTGCTCGCCGATCTTTTTGCCATGCCAAGCCAATGCGAAGGATTTGGAATTGTTTATATAGAAGCCATGGCTTGCGGAATCCCAACGCTGGCAAGCGCCCTTGACGGTGGTATGGAAGCTTTGATGGGCGGCAAACTCGGAATCATTGTTGATCCGAGAGACCCGGAAGAACTGAAAGAAGGCATTCGCAAGGGGCTTCAAATGCCCAGAGGCCATGTTCATAAAGAACTGCAACATTTTTCATTGATGAGCTTCAACGAGCGTGTTGACAGCTTCATGAACAAGCTAACTAATTGAACTTATAACGGGGAAAGCTTTGGGTAATACCTTCATGAAAAAAGGTTAATTCATTCCGGACTAATATTTTGATCTGCCTGGAAGAAAAATATAAACCTGCGCGCCGCCTATAATTCATCAATTTTGCAAACCGCCATGCAAATCGCCGTTTTTGGCCAACGTGTACAGTAAATATAATAGCAGGAGTGTCAGACCCCAGACCTGATGTGGGACAATAACACTCTCCCACCACCAGCCAGTTGTAATTGACGAGGGGATATACCCCATCGCCTCGAACCTTTTTAAAGCCACCGCTCCCGGAATAAGGAAAGGAGCCATGAGCGCAAGTGTTATCCAGGCATTTTTTGCAAGAGGGCCTCCAAGGGCTGACACCGCCCATGCCAGTGGGATAATCAGAAGCTCGGCGTCATAAAACCTGTGGTAAACCACAAGCAAAGTCAAAATCGCTATCGGGCTCAATTTCAAAAGCTCGTTTGCTTTGCCGTCTGATCGGCGCAGAATCATTATATATGCGGCGGTGACAACACCGGCAAACGTAAAAACCACACTGTTTACCAGTGTCCTGCTGTCAACCATCGTGTGCAAAAAATATTGCAGGTTCACAAGATGAAACCGTATCGGATTGCTTGCCGTGGGGTTGTTGCTGCCGTTTTTTTCACCAAAGGCTATGGCGTCCGTCAAACCGGAAAACCATGAGATGTCATTTGCGTAAAGAGGGGTCAGTGAAGCTATTGTTATTATTGTGGACACTCCAACAGCGTAGCCGCATATCCTCCAACGGGAATAGAAAGCGTAATAAAGAAAAAACAATCCGCTGACCTGTGGCTTAATACAAATAGCGACGGCAAGAAAAACGCCGGCCAATGCGTCTTTCCCCTTACCTGCCATCCAGAAAGCAAACACCAGAAACGCGACTGCTATAGTTGTAAACTGGCCTTTGGCTATAGCTGTGTGAAACGGAGCCATGGCAAAAGCAAGCCCGATAAATAAAAGAGCCTTATCCCTGTTCAAATGTAAGCCACTTAAAGAAAAAACAGCGAGCAAAAGCAGTGAAAAAAGAAATATGGAAACGCTGGTTATCAAGACTTTCGCTATGGGCCAACTAACCAAGGAAAATGGAGAGATAAGCAAAAGTGTTGGTGGTGGATAAATTGGATATGTCAGGTTGAAATTGATCTCCTGATTCTCATCCTCCCGAACGCCTTCCCAAATTTTGGCTATATTGGCATGATCATAAGGATCGGTCCCGTTCAACCAGGCTTTCGAGGAAAGGTAGTTGATACGAAAATCGGAGCTATCGCTGATCGCCCTTAAAGGCCCTCGTATGGTAAATTCAGCGGCCGCCACAGCGATGAGAAGCAATAATATCGTAAGACGGATTTTGTTATTCACCATCCGTCCCGACCACCCTCTCAAACTTTTTGCATATTTTTTCTATATCGAATGTTTTTTGCGCATAGTTCAGGGCGTTTTCCCCCATTCTCTTCCTCAGTTCGGTTTCCCTGTAAAGCTTATCGGCGCCATCGAGCCACGCGTTTATATCATCGGGCGGCGAAACAATCCCGGCGTTATTTTCAGCGACGATTTTTGCCGCTAAGTTCTCGCGAGAGACAGCCATAAGCAATGGCCTCCCGGCACATAGGTATGTCAGAGTTTTAGATGGGACAGAATATATGGCGGCTCCAGGGTCGAGAATCGCCAGCAAGATATCGGCGGAACCCAGAACATCCGGCAGTTGTTCATATGGTTGAAAATCAAGAAGCAAAAGGTTATCAAGCTTTAGGCTGGCTTTTCGTTCTTCCAGCCAATCACGTCCGGGCCCTTCCGATATCACTACGATTTTAACTTCCTGATTTTCCTGAAAATGCGTCGCGAGCTTAAGCAGCATCTCAGGGTTATGTTTAAGCCCCAGGGTCCCGGAATAGAGCAGACAAAATTTATCCGCCAAATCATGTTTTTGTGACCATTCGCTGGTTTTACTTTTAGCTGGCAGTTCGTCTATCGGAGCCCAGTTAGGAATCACATGACACTTCCCCTTTTCGATACCCCATTCATCCATCACCGGAACAAAGTCATCTGATATCAGGACGATCTTATCGCTTCTTTTCAAAAGAGACTTTTCGAGGTCTACGTAATGGCTCCCTATAATGGCCCCGATCACCGGTATTTTAGATCTTAATGTATTGCGAATCGCCACACTGTAAATATCTTGAAGCCAAAATAGTTTCCTTATTTTTAGTTTTTTGCATTTATTAAAAATAATTCGTTGCGGATCAAGAGGAGTATTGCTGGAAATCAGCCACTCAGGTTTGAAATCCTCTATCTTTTGAGCCAACAACTTCCCATATTGAATTTCCTGCGCGCGTCTTTTTATATATGAATGCTTCTGAAATGGCTCCGCCAGGTCGATGCCAACGATACTAAAATTGTCGCTATCATTATCTGTCTTAACAAGGCTTCCTTTTGGAGTTTGGAAAAAGCGGGAGTATACATGCAATACCTCGTGGCCTTGCCTGGCCAGCTGGCGGCTCAACTGGACCTGAAATATATGGCCGCTGTAATCATGAACTAGTATGCGCATTAAAACCTTTACTTAAGCTTGTGCGGCTTAAGAGTCTTTGACTGTTTACTTTCCTTAGCAAGCCGCAATTCGTAAAGTTTTGCGTCTATAAGGAAGCGGAACCAAAATGTTTGTAAAACGTAGTAAATCAGCCCGGCCCTGCCATCTAAAAAACCCAGACGTAAAAAGTAGCGGTAAAAAAAGAGAAGGAAAGGCCGCACGAACAGCGGGAAACTATTATAGAATTTTCTTAAAAACCGCTTGCGTTGAACAGGAGACCCTGTAAGGGAAGGTTGGATTCTCCCCTCCGTCTCAGCCATAGATAGCTCGCAAGCTTCAGCCTCCGCCCAGTTGTTGTGACGAGCCACCCATTCGCTCAAGCTCATTTTCTGGTCATCGATCAGATGTCCCGTGAGTTTTTCCGTCGTTCCATTCACATAAAAATGCTGATCGTATCGCCTGTTTTCACATCTGCCCGAGCCACGTCTGAACAACCGCAAATGCCAGATCGGGAACAAGCCTCCGTGACGTATTTCACTACCCATAAAACAGGTCAATCGTGGAATGTAGTAACCCTCGACATGTTCTGGAAATGAGATTTTAAGATCATTGATTTGTTGTATCAATTTGTCGGAAGGTCTTTCGTCCGCATCAAGATGAAGCTCCCAGCCATACTTAAGCGGCAGGTTTTCTATAGCCCAGTTTCTTTGCTTTCCATAATTTTCAAAAGCATGAGAGACAACATTTGCGCCAAAATCTTTAGCTATTTCAACAGTTTTATCTACGCTAAGCGAATCGACAACATGTATGTCATCAGAAATCATTCTGGCGCTATCCAGCGTAGCCGAAATTACAGATTCAGAATTATATGTGAGAATAATTACAGAGATAGCCATATCAGATTTGTTTTATCGAAAGCCCCTGGCCATGCGCGCAAAATCTTATTTTACGTTCACAAATTTTTTAAAAAAAGATACCAAACAAATAGGAGGTTATTAACAATTAAACCTCACAACATATTATAATATAAAAGTTTAACAATAACTCAGGTCTAATCGAGAATTAATCAAAAACGCCGATACGGCTCCTGCTTTTTTATATTTGAAAGCAAGATCGGCAATACTTCTCACAAGGGCAAAGTGTAAAAGTGAACGAAAAAAATAAGCGCCGATATGCAAAAGCCCAGGCAACGTCCACTCTTGCCTTTTTAGCTTTTCTAAGCCCTTGCGCCGGTCTTCTTCTCGAAATAACACTAGCCGCGCAAGTTGGCTCGTCTGGTGTAATGGACGCATTTAGAACCACTTCGATTTTGCTCATCTTTGGAAGTCAGCTCTTCATAATGTACGTGATCCCAAAGGTCTTGATTCCGTTGTTCACCCAATATAGCGAAAAAGGAAATGGAATCGATGCTTGGCGACTTATCTTTTCCATCGCCTTTGTCCAGAGCTGCGTTCTGGCTGTTGTTGTTATTTTTATATGGGAAAAGCCAGGGACACTTGTGGACTTCTTGGGCCCGGGGCTGGAAGAGAGCAGCCGCACAGAGGCTTTGGGACTCATAAAATATTTTAGTCTGGCAGTAGCGGTTATGGTGTGGACTGGAGTTATGAGCGCCGCGCTGAAGGTCTACGGAATATTTTGGGCTCCTCCATTATCGCAAATGATGACAAACCTGCTTATGATCGCCGCAATACTGGCCATGGGGCGGGAATGGGCGAGCGAAGCCATTGCTATAGGCGCCGTGTTTGGCGCTTTGTTTGGTTTTTTTATACACGTATTTTTGTTAAATAAAATACGCGTAAAATCTGGAATAAAATTGTTATCGTGCTTAAGATTGGGGCCGAGCCAAGGCCTTATCAAAGCGTTTCGGCTTGCGATTCCGCTTATAGCAATGATATTTCTTTCACAATGGGGAACCGTTGTAATTTATCGTGAATTGAGCAAAATGCCACCGGGAACGATAGCCGAGTTCGGTTATGCGTGGAAGTTACTGCAAATTATCGGAATTTTACCCGCAAGCCTTTCGACGGTCATTTTCCCTGCGCTTTCCAAGACCATTTACTCGGATAATCATTCAGATTTTGCCAACCTTGCCGGAAGAACCATAAGGTTAACGCTACTACTGACAATCCCGCTGAGCGCGGCAGTATTTGTTATACGTGAGCCTTTGGTTAGCATTCTGTTTGAACGCGGATCGATGACAGGCGAGTCCGCCTTACAAATCAGCAATTTGTTCGGGATAGCGCTTATTAGCGTTCCAGCCATGGCGCTATGGAGTTTCCTGAACAATGTCTCATTTTCCCGGCAGGATATGAAGGCTCCGCTTATATTTGCGGGAGCGCTGGCGCTGATGATTACCTTTCTGACACCATACGCCGCAAATATCGCCGGGGCGGTCGGGGTAGTCAGTGCGCTTAACCTATCAAATTGGAGCGCGGTGTTGGGGCTTTTTGTATTCCAGGTATGGAGATATCATTTAATGACCGCCATCGAGTTCACGCGATATATTATTCTCATGCTTGTTTTAGGCTCTGTATTCTATTTTACAGCGCTAGCCTTGCAAGCCATGCTGGATATATACGCGCCATGGGCAAGTGGCTTTTCCATAATCGAGTTGATCGTTGTTTTCCCTGCTACAATGTTTATAGGCTATTTTCTGGCCGCAACATTAAAAGTCCGGGAGGCAAAAGAGCTTATTGATTACGGCCGCTGGAAAATTCTGCAAATTATCAAATTCAAATAATTCATTGGGATATAAAACCTTGTTTAGACCTGACGTCACTGATGGATGTCATCAAAATAAAATTTGTTTAACTAAATAGCTATCACTGTAAAAACGATAATTTATGTTCTTTATTGTTGTTGTAATCATTGCGCTTCCCATTTGGCTTTATATAATTGGCTATTGGCGCCGAGGTATTTATCTACTGTTAATTTACATGCCATTTGCCGGGGCGGTATCGCTCTCCTTGTATCCTTCAAAAACACCTTTGATCTTCAAGGATATTTTCTTTTTGTTTCCTACTTATGTCACGTTGATGCTGTTTTCCCTGCTAGGACATAATCAACTTAAAAATTCCGGCGCCCCGCGTTTATTCACTATTCTTATATTGCTATTTTCCAGCCTTGTGACCGTTCAGATGTTAAACCCGTATGTCGCAAACTGGAAAGTCGCGTTGATCGGCGGCAAAGTATGGCTGTTTTACCTTCCCCTTATTTTCATTTTTGGGGCCATGATAGAAAAACGTAAAGACCTGGTCAATTTGTTCAGGCTATGCGTTGTCATCGCCTGGATTCCTTGTGTTATTGGAATACTGATTTTTGTCGCAATTACTTTTTCCGGCTATGAACAAACGATGGATGCGATTTATGGCGACACCGCTTTCATGGCTACGCAAGGGTATTCCAGGTTTCGTGTCGGAGGGATGCTATACCGGATACCATCCACATTTACTTTTCATCACCAATATTACAATTTCACATTCTGCATGCTTGTTCCAGCTTTTGCCCTTATGAAAATGGATACTTCCGTGAAATGGCGAAACTTTGCGAAAATCAGCCTTGGGCTTATCATTGTGGCATCCTTCCTTACCGGGGCCAGGCACGCGTTTTTATTCGTACCGATTCTTTTGGGCCTGATCTACCTGTTCGACAGTAGGCCTACAGGGTGGGTGAAGGCAAGCATCATCATTTCAGTATTTTCAATCATGGCTTTTTATTTGGCCGGCATGGACCCTCTTGCCATTTACAGCCTAACTTTTAAATTAACGACAAGTTACGGGCAAGACCTTGCATACGGGCAACTGGTAAGAGCTATAGGGGAAACACCATTGGGAATAGGTACCGGGATGAATACAATCGCCGCTCGCCATGCGTTTGTTAACGAAGCCAGTTTTGGCTGGTATATGGAAAATTATTATGCAAAAGCGGTTAGGGAGCTTGGTGTGATTGGGCTAATCCTGATATCAGCAATATTTTTTTCCATCCTCGCTTACGGTTATAAAAATCACGCTCAAATCCGGGATGCGGGGCTTCGTAGCTGTTCTATAGCTATAAACGCTTTTATCTTCGCCATGATATTCAGCAATCTCAAAGGAGTTCAGCTTGATTTTGATCCGATAAACGTATATTTCTGGATGTTCACAGGAATTCTTCTGAAATTAAAATTCTTGCCATCGGATGAGCCATTTGCCGCAGGTAGAGATAAGCTCTATTTGCTGAAGAGAGAGCCTTGAATATTCTGCACGTTATCGCAACACTGGCGGCCAGATCCGGTGGCCCCGCGAAAGCATGTGTAGAGATGACTCGCGCGCTTGCAAAGCGTGGTCATACGGTAACAATTATCACAACGAACCAGGGTGGGACTTTGGAAATGAATGTCCCCGAAGGTGTGTCAGAAATTAGCGGGGCTGTCGAAATAAAATGTTATCCCTCACATTTTCCCCGTTTCTGGAAAACCTCCTTACCAATGGCAAAGGCCCTCGGCAAAATGATTCAGGAGGTCGACATAGTTCATATTCATTCACTTTACCTGTTTCACAACATGGTAGCTGGTCATTATTGCAGAAAATATAATATCCCATATATCATACGTCCTCACGGGACCCTGGACCCGCTTTTCTATTCTCGGCACAGATACCGAAAATTTTTAATGGAGGTACTGTTTGAAAACCGAAATATCAAAAATGCCGACGCCATACACTTTACAGCGGAAGAGGAACGAGTCTTGGCGGAACAATTTACTTTCGGAACTCCAGGTGTTATAGCGCCGAATGGCCTTGATATAAACGCATATGAGAACGCGCCGGAAAATGGTCGATTCAGATCTCTGTATCCGGAAACAGGCGACAAAAAAATAATCCTGTTTTTCGGACGAATCAATTTTATCAAGGGGCTTGATATTCTCACAAAAGCCTTTGCCCAAATAGCCAGGGCCCGTGATGACGTTCATCTTGTAATAGCCGGTCCCGATAACGAAGGCTATAGCAAAAATGTAAAAAAATGGCTGAATGAAGAAGGGGTTCTTGAAAAAGTAACGTTCACCGGGATGTTGCGGGGCGAGATGTCTCTAGCCGCAATGAATGACGCGGAAATGTTTACGTTACCATCATATTCAGAAAATTTTGGCATATCCGCTGTGGAAGCTATGGCTTGCGGTCTGCCGGTGGTTATTTCAGATAGAATAAAAATATGGCGTGAAATCAAATCTGATGGAGCGGGAATAATATGTCCTTGCGATCCTGCGCGTTTTGCGGAAGCGATGACAGACCTTTTGGATCATCCGGAAAAGGCAATAATGATGGGTCGAAAAGGTATCGCTTCAGTGCGAAAAAGATATCAGTGGAGCAATGTAGCGGCCACTATCGAGGATATTTACAAATCGATCATCGTAAAGCATAAGAAAAAAGCTTAACGCTTCTGAAGTTAACCGAGAGTACTTCGTTTTAGCGAGAGCTGTCTGGCGCGTTTGCCCCCAATGGTGAGCTTACAGCCTTACTCTCAACGTTTGTTTGTGTCAGGCCGCGGATTATATCACTTTCAGAAAAAGCGGTCAGCCACCCGCTGGTAAACGCCAAAAGCAATGCAGCCGCAAGTAGCGCAAGCGCCAAAGCTCCGGTGACATAAGAAAGCGCTCCTTTCGTTTTTTCAGGGGCTTCATTGTAGTATTCATAATATGACGCGCTATAGTAATAGCTGTCATAGCTTTCCGCCCTTCGCTCATCAAGGTGAGACAACACAACTCCTATCGGCGTTATTTGCGCGGCGTTAAGCTTTTTAACGGCGTTTTGCGCAATGCTGTATGTGGTTTCGAATGACTTGACAACAAAAATAACCGAGTCCACAAGATGCGCAAGCACAATAGCCTCGCTAAAAGAAAGCATCGGCGTCGTATCGATCAAAACATAATCAAAGTTCCGCTTCAGATCAGATAAAGCATGTCGCATTTTCTCGGATGAAAGAAACTCAAGCGGATTCGGCGTTTTTGCGCCGCAAGTCATGACGAAAAGATTTTCAGATTTGGAGTCGCGTATAACACAATCATTCAAATTTTTCTGCCCGGAGACATAGTCCGTAAGTCCGGCGCGATAGGTTTTCTGCCCGGCGATACCTGCAAGGCGCGGTTTGCGCAAATCAGCGTCTATCACCAAAGTTTTACCCAAATGGCTAAACGATGTCGCAAGGTTTCTGCACAAAGTAGTCTTTCCCGTGTTCGCCAACGCTGACGTTACAAGAAGTGTTTTCGGCGGGTTGTCAAGATTGGAAAACATCACACCTGTCCGAATACTGTTGATCGCTTCTGAATAAGGGGAGTTTTGCTGATCTGAACAATATTTTTCCGGCAAAGTATCGGATAGATCTTTTTTAGTGAGAAGCGGCAAAGCTCCAAGAGACGGCAAGTTAAGCTGCTTTTCAATGTCATCTGTCATTTTGAACGTGGCGTCCATGTGTTCCCGCGTATAAGCCAGAACGATACCTAAAAGAAGGCCTATCGACATCGAAAATACGATCGCCAGAACTTTACGGGGAGAATACGGTTTTAGCGGGGGCTTTGCCTTGTCCAGAACCCTCACATTGGTCACATTCCCGCTGCCGGCAAGGTCTGTCTCCTTAAACCTGGTGAGGAACAGGTCGTACAATTGACGGTTGGTAGCTACGTCACGCTCAAGTTTGGCGAGCTTAAATTCTTTTCCTTTCAGATTTCGTATATCAGATTTCATCTTTTCGTTAAGCCGCGCAAGGGCCCGCTCGTTGGCCATAGCCACCTCGTACTCCCTGCGGATGCCATCCACGACTTTGGACACCTCGCCTTTTAACAGACGCTTCGCCTCTTTAAGGTCTGACGTCACGGCGATCATCTTCGGATGCCGTTTGCCATATCGCTCGCCAAGCTCTGAGGCGCGCCTCGCAAGTCGTGACTCCTCCTCTTTGAGAGCCTGCACTAAAGGATGTTGCAACACAGCTTGTAGCGACTCGTAACCCCTTCCTTCAACAGACGCTCCTTTAACCTGATCGTAGCGAATCTTGGTCACGGTTAATTTCGTCTGAGCTTTTACAAGCTCTTCTGTAATGCTTGATAATTTACGGCTGATAATATTCTGCTGACTGGTGGAATCCACCACTCCTTCGCGAGATTGGAACATCTGCAAAGCCTTTTCAGACTCCGCAAGCTTACTACGCAACTCCGCAAGCCGCTCTGTAAGCCATGATGCGGCCTGCTTGGCCACGGCCAGGCGTGACTCCATTCCTTGCTCGACATAAGAGTCTGACACAGTATTGGCGATCTCCGCCGCAAGGAGGGGATCGTAAGAGTCATAGCTTACAACCACAATTTGGCTTTGGCTCTCGCCATGGACACTCAGTCCTTTTCGAAACCGATTTACTAACAAGGTGTTTTTGGTTTCCTGGCTTGGCTCCTTATTTTTCTCTAACCGCCACGATTCGGGAATCCATGAAATAAGGATATCGAGAAGACCTTTTGTCTCTTTGGTAAATTCCTTATGTTTATCCAGATTCAATTTCCTGATGACTGTCTCCGCTACAGACCTGCTCCGGATAATTTCGTATTGGGTTTCGTAGAAATAGTGGATATTCGTGGCGCTTTGCAGAGGATCGACAGACACAATCTTCGGCTGCTCCGGCTCTATCAGCATGGTGACCTCTGCGCGATAAACAGGACGCATGGAGAAAACTGTAAGAGCTCCTACCAGCATGGCGGCGAACACAAGCCCCATGATGCCCCATTTATGCCTCTTTAACAATCGCCAGTGATCCATGAGCCTAAGCTCATCAATAGTGGCTTTTTGACCGCTACTTTGTGTGGAGAGCATACTCTCTAGCAGATGTAACGTTTTGGTGGAGTCCTGGTCTGCGGTTGATCCGGTTTTGAGATTATCCATTATAAGCCAAGAGATTTTGTTGTATGACGGAAAGATTCACTACGATGATTTGCAATTGCTTTCGGACTACATTTAGCATACTTCAACTATTCGACTGCTATCCTTTTATGTTCAGAGAGATACAATTTTAACATGAAAAAACATCAACATGACCGCAAGACCTCTGGCGGCAGTTAAAATTTATTAATCAGGTAGAAATGATTTAGTGTCAACCGTATCCCCACACTCTCTTGCCGCTTCTATTTCTGACTTGATCCAGAAATAAGTCTTTTTCAAACCTTCTTCCAGGGAAATCGATGGAGCCCAGCCAAGCGTTTCCTTGATTAAAGTATTGTCGCTGGAACGACCACGAACACCCAACGGGCCAGGAATATGCTTCATGGAAAAACTTTTGTTTTCGAACTTCATCGCAAGCTTTGCAAGATCGTTGATGCTTATCAAAAAGTCTGTGCCAAGGTTGAGAGGCTGATGATAGTCACCGCGCATTATCCGTAAAACACCTTCAACACAATCATCGATATACATGAATGTTCTGGTCTGCTCGCCATCACCCCAGATATCGATCTCACCACCATCTTCTGTGAGTATCACTTTACGGCACATCGCCGCAGGGGCTTTTTCACGTCCTCCACGCCATGTGCCAAGCGGACCGTACACATTGTGAAACCGGGCGACCC
>VAPL010065896.1_pt1 | contig 12496 bp, 8 predicted proteins | sample 3395061 | NCBI WGS metagenome assembly VAPL01 (sample SAMN08290444, study PRJNA428436) | hydrothermal vent metagenome | isolation source: Deep-sea hydrothermal vent chimney 2 | place: Pacific Ocean: Juan De Fuca Ridge | depth 2182 m m
AACAAATTGCGCATTGACATTTTTTTTGTTGCCACGAGGATCGACACGGAACCAGCCAAAATCTTGCAAATAGACCGCATTGAGACCGTGCAGGCAATAGGGCGCACCGTTACCTTCTATACTCAAGCGCTGATAACATAAACCTGCAGGAATATTGTTGGCGCGTAGCAGTGCGGCTAATAAATGCGATTTGGCATAACAATAACCGGTTTTATATCGCAGCACGTCAGATGCAATACAGGTGGTCGGGTTAAGTTTAAAATCCCAACTGTGTTTTATATTATCTCTGACCCATTCGAAACTCAATTTAGCAATGGTAATATTTGAAAACTGATTTTTTGCAAACTGCTGAGCCAAAGCAACAATTTCTGGGTGGTTCGAGTTGATAATAGACGTAGCCTGTAAATAGGCTTGTATATCTGGATTAACTTGATTTAGTTTCATTTTGTTATGTTAAAGCATGTCAGAAAACACTGCATCCAGCAGCCCAATCATTTGTTCTATTTTTGCTGTGGTTGAAAAAGAGAAAAGACTTTTTCAGCATTAGGCATTTGTATTTAAAAGAAAATGTTGCTAATCGGTCGAGCACTAAGTGCTATAGAATTATTAAATCATACTATAAATCAGGGCTGAATCGATTTTTAGGTTAATAATGCCATGATCGTAATTCCTCTGGCTAAAGTAAATCGGCTAAATCAATAGTATCAACAGTGTCGACTGGGTCATCCCAGAAAGTGCCTAAACTTCCAATCGGTGTACGTTTACCAGTTGCTTCGGTCCACAAGTAGTCAGACATTGCCTTTAAATGTAGTGTGGCGATTTCATCCAGGAATCTATAGGCTGCGATTGTCGGTTTTTCTGTCCTTTCCTTGAAATGGGTGCGAATTATTTTTTTTACCCGCTCTGTGTCTCCCTGTCCAATATAGACTTGTGCGGCTATCACCTGGGATATTCGCATGCTTTGTTGCAACCCCGTATCTGTTGATTGATTCAGGACTGTTAGCGGATCAAAATTTGATGGATTGCTGTTAGGGAAATTTATCCAGATAGCTGCCTGAATGGCACGAGGTAATCCCCACCATTTTTCATTATCCAGACAACTAGCTCCCCTGTTTACTTTTAGAGCAATATCCAGCGGCACATTTGCTCTGCCTCCGGAAGCCAGATCGTTCAAAACTGCCTGCAAGCCATTAACAATACCAATTAGCCAGTAAAACTCTGTATTTTCAGATGTAAAAGCAGGACATTCTTCACCGGGTTTTTCAGTAAATGCCAATTCCAGGCTGTGATAACTGTTCAATTGTAGTCGAGCCGCCTTATTCAGCAATCTTTTTTGTGTGATGCGTGCATCCTGCGCTTCCGTGATGTTTTTAACATGCAGTGCACGTAGGTAACGTAGTTCCTCTTCCTTGGCTTTAAATTCAGAACAACTGCCGGACAAATAATTAAACATTATTGCCAGTTGGTAAGGCGGGGTAGTGACTCGAGAAAAACTTAAAATAAAGGGTGCAAAAGCTTCTGACATCATGCAACCCATATCGACATTATCAGTTTCCAGAATATAAGGTATTGCCTGGTCTTTGGTATAACCAATCAATATTTCACCGGTACCTTTGTAAAACAAATTAACACTAAAACTGAGCAATAATTGTGTGGACAAAATCATCAGGATGGCAATTCGCGTATTTTTAATATTTTGACTAATATTCATCTGCTGACCTCCTCATGGTTTACCTTAAATTGAAGTAGGTTTTATTTTGACAAATAGATAAAAAATATTCTGCGATGTATTACCTTTGATTTAGTGGTGTTGTTACGTTTTGTCGAGGTTTTTAGTTACACTAATCCATTTTGAATCACAGGAGTCAGAAGGTATATAAAATTGGTATTTGAATATTGGAATTTTAAGTATTATTTTGTTATAGAATGTTGTGGAGGCCGTTGTGTATCGGTACGTTGACCCGCTAAAATGAAAAGAAACAATAAAACTAAAAAAGCGATAATTGCAGCTGATAGAGTGTATGGTTTCATTTTTATTAACTACTATTTAGTTGCGTAAAATTTCTACAGTCTATCTCATAAAGTATAACTAGCATAGCTAACTAATCTTTCCTTAAATGTTCTAACTTCTTTATGTCCATGCGGTTCGTTATTCGTTTGATTGATTTGACTGCAAACAAATGATTTTCAAGAATCCTTCATCTTCCTTGGTTTAGACTTTAGAATCAATAATATTGTATTGTTAGCCGGGGGTTTTAATGATATTAATTGTCCCAAAAGTTCTTACATTTTATTTTCCCTTTCTGCTTTCTTCCTTGCTACGATTTATACTTACATATTAAGCGGGTTTTTTTGTGATAGTGAGTGATAAAAGCCTGTTTAAGATCTTGAAGTTATAAAACGAACAGAATTACGGTAGAATGTGCAATTTTTTAATAAATGCACCGGATTTACGTTCCGGCTGGCATTATAGGTGATATATGACTGATATCGTAGTATCGGCGTTATACAAATTCGTTACGCTGGATGACTATGCCGAGCTTAGGAAACCTCTTTTAACAGTGATGGAAGAAAATCATGTTAAAGGTACTTTGCTATTGGCTAAAGAAGGTATTAACGGCACAATAGCGGGTGATCGTAAAGGAATTGATGCATTGTTAGCCTGGCTACGCTCAGATCCGCGTTTTGCAGACCTGGAGACCAAGGAGTCTTACGAGCAGGCTATGCCATTTTATCGCACAAAGGTTAAATTAAAGAAAGAAATTGTGACTATGGGGATTGATGGTATTGATCCGAAAAGTATAGTCGGCACTTACGTTAAACCTGAAGACTGGAATGCCTTGATTTCTGACCCTGATGTATTATTAATTGATACCAGGAATGATTACGAAGTCACCATTGGTGCTTTTAAAGGTGCTGTTAATCCGAAAACAGAGACTTTTCGGGAGTTTTCACAATATGTCAAACAGCAATTAGATCCCGCTAAACACAAAAAAATTGCAATGTATTGTACTGGGGGTATCCGCTGTGAAAAATCAACTGCTTATTTAAAAGAACAGGGATTTGAAGATGTATATCATCTGCAAGGTGGCATTTTAAAGTATCTGGAACAAGTCCCAGTGGATCAGTCTGCATGGCAGGGTGAGTGTTTTGTTTTTGATAACCGGGTGGCAGTCAACCATAACCTGGAAAAAGGCCAGTATGATCAATGTTATGCCTGCCGTTATCCGATTACCGAAGATGAAAAAAATAGTGAGCAATACCAGCAAGGCGTCAGTTGCCCACATTGCTACGATAAAGTAACAGCGAAACAACGTCAACGTTTTTTAGAAAGGGAAAAACAGGTCCAGATGTCCAAACAACGTGGCGAAGAGCATATCGGCTCCTCTGCACGGGATATTTCATCGAAACGCCGAGCTTCTAAGTACCAATTTAAAGATCAGCAGAGACAGAAGAAGCTTTTGCCATAAAGTTATATGATAAGGAAATTAGGAACGAAGAATTTAAATGGTATGGAAAGACCTGGTCCTGTAGTGTGATGCTTAACTCCCAGCTTTCTTAAAGGTTGCATTTCCTAAAAACAGTAAATGAAAGCTTTATGCAGATATCTAAATACCTCATTAAAATAAAATCAGGCGAATTACTAAATTTCGATAGTTTTAGTAAACAATTACTTCAACAAGGATATGATGAAAAAACAATACTTGAGATTTTTGAAACAAAGAAAGTATCTCGGTTACGTTATCTTGTCAATGTATTAGATCAGGATCGCTTTCTTCAACTTCAAATTGATTATCCTGAGCATACGATTACTGATAGGGTGTCTGCTGCACAGGCAGGTGATAGTCATAAACATCCTGTGAGTCAAGCAATGATTGTTCTTTGGTCGGCTAAGAACAATCACCCTATTGTAGTATTGAATGATACGGATAAAATTAACTCTCCAGTTATCCTATCTAAGCGATTGCTGATCATTGAAAATCAGGAAAATTTTATACAAAAACAGCGCACACTTCATTTTCTTCAACAACAGTTTTCTGATTTTAATGCTGAAAATTTAGATATTGTACTTGGATCAGGCAATGCCATTAGTAACAAATTGAATAAAGCATTTTTTAATCATTACGAACAAATAGACTGTTTATTAGACTTGGACATTGGAGGGCTGGAAATATTTAAAAATTTAGTTAATTTAACCCGGCATTCAAATTTAAATTTTCTATTGCCACCTTGTGCAGATAAATTACTTAATCAATCTAAAATACATTTGCAAGAACATTATTTAACTGTATTACGGCAATACCATGAACAATACCCATTATTACGGCCCGTCATAGAGTTGATGAGTAAGCACCAAAAAATGTTGGAACAAGAGTTATATTTATAAAGGACAAAGTATGGAAACCTTTTCGTTATTTGATAAAAAAATATCCTATTCAGTTAAAAAACTGATTGCTGTTAATTCAATAAGTTATTGCTATGTTGAGTTAGCGATTGATCAACATTGTGCATTATTTGGGCGAAATAATATTGGCAAAACCTCACTGCTGAATGCCTTGAAATTGCACTTTTTTCCTGAGATTAGTTTTAAGGACTGCAAGAATAAATTTGCCTTTAAATCCTCTAAAGGTGAACTCTATTCCAGTGAAGACAGCTATAGTTATTACTTTCCTAGCGAAAGCAGTTTTTTGATTTTAGAAGCAGAAAATATTCATGGTAGTTTTTGTTTAATTCTATTTAAATCTAATCATAGTTTTGGTTATCAACGTCTGGCTTTGCCTTGTGAATATGATGAAATTCGGGAGCATTTTTGGGATATAGATAAGATTGAGATTAATAAGGGGCTAGGTAGCCCAGTCTCTGATTTAGGTATTGCAAAAATACAGTCACTTTTTCAGCATTATAAGAATCAAGGCGCAGTCATTCTAAAAACAACTAAGGAAATTAAAGAAAGACTGTTTACTCATAGTCCAATGCCAAATTCAGATAAAGGGCGGTATTGCCTTGTACCGTTGAAAGACGGGGGTAAAGAACGTGAATTAAGCGCATTTCGGCAGTTGATGAATTTTACCTTTGAAATTGCTAAAACGGAGACCAAAGGATTAACAGAAACCTTTGCCACTATTATTGAAAGCAGCAAGATTAATGTACGAGCTGAGTTGCATCAGGATTTACAAGCAATTCTAGATGAATATGAGGAGCTGCGTAATACTCAAAATAAGTTGAAGGCGATTGCTAATTATAGTGACAGCTTTAAAGATTTAACTGAAATGCAGCAGAATTTAAATCAACAACAAAGTGGTTTTGCTAATCGATTTTCTGCTTATTCATTATTTCTGGGGAAGCGTAACAAAAACCTAAAACAGCAATTTTCTCCGATTGAATCTGATGTAAAAAAACTGATCACTGAAAACAACACACTTAGCGATAAAGTGAGTGATCAAAAACAATTAAGTCGTGATTATGGCGGCCAGTTAAAAGTGTTAACTAAAGGTCTTACGCAATTGGATAAGGCGTCTAACCGTTTTCAAGTGATACATAATGATTATCCTGGTTTTCCAATTAATGAAGTTGAAGAAACTTTAAAAGAGCATCGAGACGAATTACAAACTGAAATTGAGCAGCTTGAGAGTAATGAATCGGCAATTAGCGAGCTATCAAAAAATGTAACAACGCGACAAAGTAAAATTAAACTGAGAGAAGGGAAACAAAACGCGGTAGATCAGCATGAACGATTATTGATAAGTCAATTGGATGATCATAGCGCACAAGTACTGGGTAATATTAATCAGAGATTTTCTGAAATGTCCGTAAAAGTTGAAAAGGAGAATTTCCCCGTTATTGAGCAATTTTCAGCGTTATTTTCTATTAACGAGCAACAGCTGAATTTTTTAGATGAGGCCTTTAGTCATGGAGAATTGAAAGAACCCCATGAATTTCGACAACGCACTGAAAAGGATATAGAAAATCTCGACGCAGAGATTAAATCATTGGACAAAAAGATCAAAAAATCTAATGATATTGCTAAGTTGTCGGTGGCAGACCAGCTTGCACAACAAGTCACTGTAAAGCAAAAATTACAGACGGTTAAAGATGATTTGGTTGTTGTTCAGTCCATTGAAAAAACACAAGCAGACTGGCAAGCGGCAACTGAAGAAATTCAACAAATCAATGATCAACTAGGGCAATTGGAAAAACAACAGGAAGATACAAAAGATGAGTTAGTGCATAATGAAAGTGCTTATGCAAAAGCTAAAGAACAATTAGATTCATTGAGTAACCAAATAACCTATGCAAATAACCGTTTACTGAGTCTAGAGAATTTAAATGCTGATAATTTAAAAGTGACAGACACTTTAGTAGTAGAGAGTGTCACTGCTAATGATATAACCGAATTGGCTGGCGATCAAAAAAAGCTAGGCCACTTAAAACAAGATGTCGATAAAAAAATCAATGACTTTATTCAGTGCGCACATTTTCAATTACCCGTAGATCTGGCCTACAGTAGTTATAGTGATGAGCAGCAAAATAAAATATTAACTGCTTTAAAAAACACCTTCGACGCATTACCTGAACAACAAGACACATTAGATAGTCGTATTATTGGACACAATAAAACAACTGGCACCAAAATTAGTGAGCTAACAGGTAACAGGACTCATATTCGTAGTTTTGTTAATAAAATTAACAGCCAGTTTAGTGGTTACAGTATATCCAATCTACAAGATATTCAGGTTGAGATTGAACTGGATCACCGTTTTGAAGCATTGATTAAAGAACTGGATCAGACCAATTTAAATATTACTGATATTCATGATGATGGCTTATATCAACGCTTAAATGAATTTTGTAATGACTTTTTTACTGGACAAGGTAATCGAGTTCTAGAAATCAGTAAAATTATTAAAAACGTTAAATACAGTTATAAAAAGGAACATCAAGACAAGCGCGAAGATAAGGATCAAAGTACAGGGACAAATGCACTGATTAACTGTACCTTGTTGACCATATTACTCAGTGATTTATTAGCACAAGAAAGTAAATTAAAGATTCCTATTATTTTTGATGAATTTACCTCATTGGATGAATTTAATCAGGTTACGGCTATTAAAGCAGCGACGAAACATGGCTTTGCTTTATTTTGTGCCTCGCCAACGGATACAGCAGAAGTGGTATCAGTGGTTGACCATTATATTCACTTGGACGATTTTCATGTCAACACGCTTTATGACCCAACAGGTGAGAGAGACGTGGTATTTCATCATTTTCAAGAGCGCCTATATGATGCACTGGAACAGGATAGTTAATGCATATTGCTTTAGATCGTACCTTGGTATTGTTGATTGAACATAAAGACTTAATGTTCGGTTTCATTGATTATATGGACCAAAACCAGCGGAAAGACATACCCGAACAAGTTTTTACCAATAGCATGATTGCCAAATTAACGGCAACCGTAAAGAAGAATGAAACAGAACGCCTAAAAGATGCATTTGATCGCGATAATTTGATTAAAGCAGGCATTATTTCCGAATTTAATAAATCACGAGGCACCATTGCATTTCAACCCGCTGTAATAGAAATATTTCGCTTGTTTGATAAAGAACGGGTAATGGGGTTACGCAGTGCAGAGCTGGAAAATATACGGGTGCAATTAGACAATATATTACAGCAACATCAGGTGCTAAGTTTTTCTAAGGATAATATTGTATTTCTTGAACAGCGTGATCATTTGTTTGACTTATTACGCAAAGTTAATAGTCAGATACAAAACAATACTGAACATTTAGAACATGAGGCAGACAGGCTATCCAAACGGCTAGATCATGATCAGGCTATTTTAACCTTGGATGAATCTCAGCAAGTGAGAGAAGTTTTACTGCAGGTAAAAAAGATTTATGATCGTGAGATTATTCCGACCTTAGAATTTTTAAATACTCGTGAATACAGTAAAGTTAAAGCCCCTTTGACATTAATTGATGAAATTAGCCGACTTTATGATATTCGTGGCTTTGAAGATGACAGCTATTATATCGATCAATACAAACTTTCTATTCTTAGTCATTACAAAGCAGTCGAAAAAGTAAGACAAACACTGCAACGCTATTTGCATCAAGAGCGACAACATCGACTCACTTATAATGCTATTGAAAAAGCCTATTTAAATCTACAAGCACTGGCGCAAAGTACTTTTACAGAAAACCTAAAAGAACGATATATCTTTAAAGCCTTAGCCGAAAGTGAGTTGTATTTTAAAGGATTAAAAACCTATTCATCGGCTCAGGATAGTAAGATTGAATGGCATGAGCGAAACCATTGTCTGTATTTTAATGAATATTTAATAGAGCAGAATGCACGACAACGGAGTGAAGCTGTTGCAGAGGTTGTCTCGTTTGATAATAAACAAAATCCTGATCCTAATAATGCGCTTAAACGACAAATCAGAGCTCTGATTGAACAGTGTGATATTAAACCGCCGGTTAATGATTTGTATGCGGAACTACATAATTTTCTGGCAGATAATTTATCAGAACACTATCAGCTGCAATATCTTTTGTATGGGGTTAGCTGTTATAAACAACGGGTAAAAAAAACAGCTAAGTTAACAGTGTGTTTTAAAAGTCCTCAGCAGCAAATACATTATAAAAGCAAAGTGCTGGAATACAACAAACGTGAATTAATAGAATGATCACCAATAGACTGAGCCAAAAAATATACAGCCAATTGATTAATGGTAAAGCCATCAATAAACACGCTTATATTGCAAAAACCAATGAGCTTGAAGACAATGATCTTTACAACGAAATTTTCAACAATTTTGACGAATACAATAATTTATACCAAAGGATTAATTTTGAATTGGTACATAAGAATAGCTGTTTTTTCTATATTAGAGAATTAGGCGGTGAAGATGCAAATGAAGTGACTATTAAAATACAAGCTCTACTCATTATTATCGGTCGGATTATTACAGAGCAGGGCTATTTATTCGATGTGTTAATCGATCACAGTGCTGGAGTTAAAGCTGAAGATCTAGCGGTAGCAACATCAGAAGAGCGTTATCTGGATATATTACATACCTGTAAATTATGTATAAAGCGTGGGATTGAAGAAGAAATTAATAATAATTTAGTGGTTAGAGGTCTTATGTTTATGAATAGTCGAGGGCATTTTGTATTGACTGAGGCGGGTGCATCATTTTTTAATGAATTGACCGATGTTGATTGAAGGAAATAATTTTTTAGTTCATACGCTCTGCATGGCAACTCAGCCTAAGATACTTCACCGTTTTCTTTGAAGGTATCATACGTGAACACAAATATTGACAGACTATCCATCCTAAAATAATCAATTGAATATAAACTTAGTTTCAAATAAAACAACATGACCGAAATAACTGACTATAAAACTTTATTACAAGTTGGGAGACAACAAAATGACCCGCAACGGTTTCTTTTTGTTTTTCTGCAAGCATCACTACCCGATGACCATAAAGATGAAGATAAGCAACGTTTTCATTCCGGGCAAGGCGGTGAGTTAAAAGCCATTATGTGTGTCGATAAAAATTTAACGGAATTGACTGACTTTGCTGATTTGGTTACAGAATCAGAACAGATGGGGCAAGACTGGAGTATGGTTTTAGTCGCTTGTCTCTCTGGTATGAATAACATATCACCAACATCTGAAGAAGCGGAGCAACCGTTAAAAGTGATGGTACAAACAGTGCAAAATGGTGGGGACTTATCGAAATATCTGGCCTTTGATAGGCACGGTGATTTATTACATTTTTCGTAGAATTTCCTTTTTGTAGCTCTCATGCTCTGTGTAGGAACTCAGCCCAAGACGACTGCGTTATCCTTGACGTTGGCAGGGGACTGATAGCTATCTTTGTTTTTATAACTACTCCGGTCTTTATTATTAATTTATGCTGACAAAACAACTCTCTCATATTTTACAAAGTCTTCAACCGCCTGGTGAATTTTATTCAACAGGAACCCTGGAAATTTTTCCACCTTGCCTGGAAGTTAATCAAGTGGGTAGAATTTCATTACCCTTACTTCCCGTTCAAGCAGAACAATTGGTTAAAGTTGCAGAACGTGCACCTTATGGGAAAGGATATGAAACACTTGTAGATACAGAGGTTAGACGAACATGGCAGATTAATGCGAGCCAGGTGAATCTGGGCGGTAAATATTGGCAAAAAAATCTGGCTGATATTGTAAAGCACGTCAAAATAGGCTTGGGTATTGATTGTGCCGTATCGGCAGAGTTATATAAGCTTTTGGTATACGATGCGGGTAGTTTTTTTATTCCTCATCGCGATACAGAAAAGACAAATGGTATGTTCGCAACCCTGATTATTGTTCTCCCTTCGATATACAGTGGGGGTGAATTGGTTGTGCGCCATCAGCAGGAAGAAGTTAAGCTTGATTTACGTAGTCAAGGACCTGAGGAGATTTCTTTTGCTGCTTTTTATGCAGATTGTGTGCACGAAGTTTTACCGATAACAGAGGGTTGTCGTTTAACTTTAGTTTATAACTTGATTCGCACAAATAAAAAAATACCACTGCCCACACCGCCAGATTATCGTCAAGCACAGCAAAAAGTAGCTGCGTTATTAAATAACTGGGTGTTAAGCTTAAATAAAAAAACTGATGAAGAGGATACGCCAGAAAAGTTAATTTTTTTATTAGAACATGAGTATTCAATTGCTGAGCTAAAATTTGATGCTTTAAAAAATCAGGATGCCGCCAGCGCGGATGTACTTCGTGCAGCAGCAAAAAAATCTGATTGTGATTTGTATCTGGCTTTGGTATCTATAGAAGAAAGTGGTAGCGCTGAATATATTGGAGGCGGTTACTACAATCGTTGGGACCAAGATGACGACGAAGATGAGGATGAGTTTGAAATAGGTGAGGTTTTTGATCACTGTGAAAAGATTTCAGAATGGCGTAGCCCTGATGGCAGGCAGCCAGCATTACCTGCCTTACCGTTTAAAGCCGAAGAATTCTGTCCACCTGAAGACTTTGAGCAGATGGAAGCGGATGATGTTGAGTTTCAAGAAGCAACGGGTAATGCCGGCGCGTCTTTTGAACGCATGTACCATTGTGCCGCATTGGTTATGTGGCCACGAGCACACTATTTAGCCATTATCAACCAGGCTGGATTAGATGCTGCACTTCCCGTCTTAAAAGGGATATGTCAACTGTGGAAAAATAACAAAGAAGAGAAAACCAAACAAGAGGCGCATACTTTAGCGAGTTATATATTAACAGACTGGATGCCATCACATTGTGAACAACAATCCAATGGTTATAGTAGAAGTCAGCATATTGCTGAATTATTAAAGTGCTTGTTTCTCTTGAGAGATATTGTGTTAATTAATCGTCTTTGCTTAATCATTGCTAAAAAAGGCGTTTATCAAAAAGAAACCAGTGAGGCTCTAGCTCGAGCATCAAAATTATTACCCTGGTCAGAAGTTGTTAGTTATGCAACAGATGCAATCTCAGTTAGTGCTGTTAAAGCGCAAGCAGCTTGCATTACTCTTTTATCTAGTTTGTGTAGTAAACGAGAGAAAAGTGATAGGCAACAATTGAGTGTTGCTGCACAAGTATTATTTAAAGCCTTACCAGGAGATACAAAACGCTTTCCGGATTTACAACCTTGGCAACAACAAAGGATGGCGCTTACCGCGAGTGATGTTGCAGATATTCTCATTAGTTTCTGCATGATTGATAGTGATTTGGCGGAACAAACACTCGACTATATGCTCGCCTGGCCAGATATGTATGGAATGGATGAAATATTATTACCTACTGCCCTGGATATTGCGGGATTAAGGACTAGCAATGAATTATCCACTGTAATGCGTTTACACCAGCTTGTCATAGCCCATCTACAAACACGATTAGCGTTACCATTAGAGCCAGCGGCTGATTGGCGCCGAGACAATACAATTAAATGTTCCTGTAAAGATTGCCGTGGTTTAAGCCAGTTTCTTTTTAACCCAGATCAAGCACAATGGCGTTTAAAAGCCGTCGAATCGCGTCGTAGTCATGTGCAGCACAGCATTGATATGAATAAGTGTGATATTGATTATGTCACCGAGAAAAAGAGTCGCCCTTACAGCCTGATATGTACAAAAAACCAAGCGAGCTATCAGCGGAAAGTTGTGCAATCTCAAAGAGATAATGAAGTACTTGCTCAATTACTGGACTTATGAAAATAGCAAACATTTTCACCCCTAACATTAAACCACTGGCTCTATCGTTCTGACCTACAAAGATATTTTGAGAAGTTGCTGAACAAAAAGACTTTGTTATTGGTTTATAAAGATTCGCTCCTAATTCACTAATTTATTAGATATAGAGGCAGGTATCTGAAAAAATATAATGGCACCTTTGCCAGAGGCATTTTCGGCCCAAATACGGCCGTGATGTTGTTCGATAATGTTCTTACTGATAGCAAGCCCTAGACCTGTTCCTCCAGCGCCGCT